>ENA-UOWO01000038-UOWO01000038.1-activated-sludge-metagenome-genome-assembly--contig:-NODE-38-length-170416-cov-7.143137_pt1 | contig 170416 bp, 142 predicted proteins | sample MGYA00238148_ERZ761564 | MGnify/ENA primary metagenome ERZ761564 (study PRJEB28885, sample SAMN05720194) | activated sludge metagenome | isolation source: Anaerobic digester | place: USA... | reverse complement strand
ATATCCTTCCCTTCGGGGCTCGACTCGGGCGGGGAATCGCGGAAAAAGAGCTCCGAGACCCAGCCTGAGTAGCCGATGCCTGCCGTGTCGGTGCCCGTCACGTGAAACCAGCGGATGCCGTCGACAATCCTCCAGTCGAGGCCCATGGGTTCGGAAGCCACCGGCGATGAAGATTTTTGGGGCGGTTTCCATTTCGCATACAGGCCATCGAGCGAGAGTTTTCCTGACGAAAGACCATACAACAGGCTCCCGCCCACCAGGATGAAACACACGCTGAGAAAACCGCCGGCTTTGTTGCTCCGAGGGGTATCCGTGGTCGATGGGGACGATTCGGACGGAAGCGGCGCTTCAACGGCAGGGGGAGAGTCAGGAGCGACAGAAGTTTGAGCCGGAGCATCGACGGGAACCCCAAGATGCCTGGCCAGATACCTGAGGATGGGATAACAGAAAATGACCAGAAGAAGAATGGTCACGGCGAAAATCAGCATGTCCATAAAAGCCTCTCATATATAAGGAGTTCTTTAGAGAGACTACACGAATGTCCATCCGGAAATCAAGGCGTGTGTCCATAAGGGTCATCCGCCGAATGCCGATTTCGGAGAGTCATCTCGGGCATGGCTTGTTCGCGCATCCGGGCGGATCGCGATCCGCCCCGAAGATAGAGGTGCCGGCCTGGACGACGCCCAGGGGATGGGCGGAATGTCAGGGGTGGGCCGAGCAGATGACACGGCCGGCAACATCGAGAGTGTACGAGCAGGGCGCGTTGTGCGGTGCCTGGAAGCTTCCGGGGGCGAACAGGGTCGGAAGGTCGAGCTTCGTCATCGGGTCATGATTGATGGCATACATCTGGAGCTGCTGGGTAATCAGGGCTTTGTTCGCCGCGCAAACGGCCGTGAAGCTTCTGTCGATGGGCGAGGGGCCGGAGCCCGTGGCCGGCGCAAGGGAGCTCCGGGCCGCCATGTACCCCAGCAGAGAAAGCAGAATGACGCCAAAAAGCAGCATGAGAAACGCGGAGCCGGTGCGGAAGCTGGACATGCAGGGTTTTCTCCTTATTCGTTTGATCGTGCACTCGTGTACCCCTACGGTATCATGTTCCCGACAACGATGAACACCGTGCCGTTTCACGAGATGGTGTAGATAATACTATAATAATGGTTCTGAAGCCATTTCCCATGACATCGGTGCGTACTCCGCCCGGATAGGCGAAGGGTAGGGGCGCGATGACCATCAAGAAAATGATCATCTGCCCATTTCCGGACAATACTCTCCATACACACGGTCGGCCTGCAGGGGTATGAAGGGGTGGGGAGTCAAGCTCGTCAGTACATGAGGGTTTCCGGAAAAGCACTCCCGATAATGAGCCGTGGATGGCTTTGAAGGCGCCTCTATACGGCGTTCCAGAGCCTGGTCCGATGGTCTCCCGATGCGTGCATCGGGAGAATGCGATGGGGGGCAAAAAAAATCTTCCTCCCCCCCTTGACATCATGAAATGATGCTTCATATAATCCTGTCAGAGTCCTCAAACACAAATTTGAAGGGAGATTCAACCAGGATGAACAAAGCTGATCTCGTGAAGACCATTGCCCAGAAGGCCAAGCTGAACCAGGCTGCCGCTCAGAAGGCCCTTGAGACCATGCTCGACACCTTCAAGGACACCCTGAAGAAGGGCAACAAGATTCAGCTCATCGGCTTCGGCTCCTTCGAAGTCTCCAAGCGCGCTGCCCGCAAGGGTGTCAATCCCCAGACCAAGAAGCCCATCAACATCCAGGCCAAGAAGGTTGTCAAGTTCAAGCCCGGCAAGGAGCTGAAGGAAATGGTCTCCAAGGGGAAGTAATCCACCCCTTGAACAGGTCCTCAAAAAACCGGTCAGGAAACTGACCGGTTTTTTTCTGCCCTTGTCCCATCTTCTGGGATATGTTAGATCTTCTCACCCCGATTCTTTCTCAGAAGTCAGAGACGTCATGAACCCGACGAACCCTCCGGGAACTCTTCGATTTCCCGGCAATCATGATTGGAAGGTAAAGCGATGAGTCGCCGACGGCTGATTCTCGCGCTCGTTCTGCTTACCGTCGCGGTATTCTCCGTCGCCGGCCTCTTTCATCACGCCTGGAACCGGACGATCGAGCTGCCCACTCCCGCAGCGGAGCTCCTGAAACAGCGCATTGCCGAAGAAACCGGAGCGGAGATTTCCTACGAAACCCTGAAAATTTCCGGGGTGGCCGGTACGGGCGAACTCCGGGGGGCCGTCCTCAAGACGGCATCAGACACGACGTTTGCGACCATCGAGACCGCGAATGCGCAGCTTGCATCGGGAACGGGCCTTCTCGACATCCTGACGGGGGATGCGGCGTTCGATGTCCTCTCCCTCGACGGCGTGTCCGTCGACCTGAGACGGTTGCCTTTCCCCACGCAACAGGCGTCCGAAGCCCATGCGGCGGCAATCCCCGTCAGACATCTCGACGTCACGGGCATGAACGTCATCACGCAGGTCGGTACGTTCGTCGTCGACGCCGCAAAGATCGATCTGCGCCGTGTGCACGGGGATATGTCCGGCTCGGTCCGGATCAAAGAGACCCCGTTCGGCGGAGGGGCTTCGGTGACGTTCTCGATTCCCTTCGATCTCGGCACCAGCACGATCTCGATCGCATGGGGTGCCGTGGACATTCCCCGGGCGGCAGCGTTGTACCCTCTCGCCTGGCTCTGGGGCGTCGGCATCGATACGGGATCCGCCACGATCGCCCTTCGCTGGAGCGGACATCTCCGGAACCGGCTGGAATCGCTCGACGGGCGTCTCGACGATCTCTTTTCTCGCGAGATGACGGGCCTGATCGATGTTTCAGGACTCGGTATCCGCTGGAAGGATCATATCGCCCTGGTCGACGCACGAGCCGAGTCGAAGAAGAACCGGGACGCCGCATGGGATGTGTCTGTCGCGACGAACATCGATGCTTCCCGGCTTGCCGCGAACTTCGCGTTCGACCGGGCGGAAGCAGGGTGGGGCATCGGCGCGAGCGGCACGGTATCCCTCGGTTCCGGTGCCCGCGAGCTGTTGAAGGACCTGCACGATATACCTGATAATATAATATCTGGAACGGCGACGGCGACGTTCCTCGTTCACCGTCACCCGGGGAAGAACTGGCAGGGAAGCGTCGAAACGGAGATTTCGCGATGGATGATAGACCGGATCCCCGTCGATACCGCCAGACTCGTCGCAACAACGGAAGGGGCGAGGGTCAGGTTCACCGCAGATGCGTTCTCCCGGGGCGGGCATGTGGCGGCTGATGGCGTATGGACCCCTGCCGGCCATCTTGTCGAATCGGATATCCGCCTGAAGCATCTTTCTTCGACGATCCTTCCCGAGCTCGGAGCGCATGTCACGGGATGGATTTCGGGGGAAGGGCATCTTGTCGTTCCGCTCGAACATCCGGCCAGCACAAGCTTTGACGGGGCATTCTCGATCGATCGTCCCATGTTCGGCAATCGCCATGCCGAACGGGCTTCAGCGATGATTTCGGTCTTCGGCACCGACTGGTGCGTCGAAAAGCCCGAAATCATCATCGCTTCGGAGAGCGCGATCCGACTCGATGGATCGCTTTCGCCGGCAGCCCTGACGGGGGAACTTTGCGGAACACACGTTCCAGCTCGTTTTCTCGGGTTCGATCCGAAGGAGATTACGGGAAGTTGTCAGTTTCGCGTCGATCTTTCCGGCTCTATCGCGGACCCCCGTTTCACCGGGGAGCTGTGGGCGGAAGGCATTCACCTCTGGAGCCGCGCCGTTCGTCTTCTTCGGGCGAAAATCACCGGATCGAAGCGATTTCTCACCCTCGAACATCTCGGGGCGGAGATCGCCGGCGGCGGCGAGATTCGCGGTTCCCTCGGCTTCGACATTCCCGCGAAAAGATTCGTTGCGACCCGGTTCGACGTGGCGAACGCGGATGTGACGATGTTCGCGGACCTGCTGCCCGTCACAAGACCCGATCTCGTTCCTTCCGGCACGTTCCATGCGTCATTCGAGCGGCTCGATCAGCCGCGCGAGGATGGCTGGCGATTTTCGTTGATCGCTCCCCGGCTTCTGGTCGCTTCGGCGCCATTCCACGGCCTGACGATCGAAGGGGTCTGGTCGAATCACCAGCTCCAGAAGCTCGCCGTCAGCGCCGGAACGGGGAATGGGACGATCACGCTGCACGGGCACCAGATGTCGGATGCCTGGTATGCCGGGGATGTTTCGATCCGCGACATCGACATGGCCGTCATCGGCACCCTCCTGCGCCTCGATTCCCCGATTCGGGGATCGCTTACGGCTGACGGGACGCTCGTCTGGAACGAGATCATGCCGACCGGGAGGCTGACCCTGCTTGCCCGTGACCTGGCCATCGGCGACCGAATCCTGGGAAATGGCGGCGGCGAACTCGTCATCGACCCGAGCGGCATGACGATGAACCGCGTCTCGTTCGATCGGATGGGCATCCAGCTCTCCGGCAGGATGCTCCTGGACCGGGCACATTCGTATACCTGCAAGGTGCAGATGAACCGGACGGATCTATCCGCGTTCCCAGCGGCGTTCGGCTTCCGAAGCTTCCAGAGGAACGATCTGCTGGTGACCGGCAACTGTCGCATCGAAGGCCGGGCGGTCTCCGGCGCGCCTGATAGAATAGATTCTGATATACATTCCATGGAGATCCGTCGCGGAGCAGATCTCATCGTCGCGAACCGTCCGATGAAGGTGCTCTACCAGCATGGGATCGTCGAGCTGCGCTCGTTCGAGCTGAAATACCGCCAGGGCGTGTTCGGTGCCGAGGGAACCTGGGATCCCGCGGGAATGACGGCGCTCACCCTCACCGGAAGGGATTTTTCGCTGAGGGCCCTCGGCAATCTGCTCGAGATTCCCGACTGGACGGCCGACGGCAGCCTCTCGTTCGACGGCGGTATCGTCGGCTCCTTCCCTGGTCTCCGTCTGGATGCCGACATCGACGTCAAAGATCTCGCATTCCGCAACCGCAAGATTCCCGAGATCACGGGGAGGATCGAAGTGACTCCCGGCATGCTCATGCTCGAGGATGTCGACATCAACCTGCGTCACACGGGAATCGGCATCACCGGCCGCGTGCCCATTCCCGGCGGAACCGGTTCCGAACCCATCGATGTCGCCATCGAGATCGCCTCCGGGCCGATCGAGGATCTTCCGCTTCTCCTCCCCGAAGCGTTTGCCGAGGCGAGCGGAACGATGCATGCGTCCCTCCGCCTGTTCGGCAGACCCCGTGCCCCCGCCGTTTCCGGGGAGTTGAACCTCGCCGCCGACGTTCTCGGCTTGCGTGGGATGAAGGTGCCGTTGAAACACGTTCAGATCGGGTTGACGACGAAGGACGGGGTCGTTCGCCTCGAGCCGCTTCGCGCGACGATGGGGCGCGGCGTGCTCGAAGGGACCGGGCTGGTCGATTTCCAGGACGGGAACGGCGCGGTCAACGCCCATCTTTCCGGACAGAAACTCGACTTGAACTGGAATGCCGTCGAAGTGTCGGGAGCGAGCGCGTCGATTGATCTGGGCGGCTCGCTGTACCGGCCTGTCGTACGCGGTCGGGTGAGGATCCCAAAGGGGCGCGCCCTGATCGGCGACATGAAGGCGATCTCGACGACGAAGCTCCCGCTGCCGCTCGAGGAGCTGGACTACCGGTTCGATATCGAGATTCCGCGCAACTTCTGGGTGAAGAACTCGTTCATGAACGCCGAAATGCGCGGCGACTTCAGCGCGTTCGGGACGCTCGACCGGTTCCGGCTTGCCGGTTCGATCCAGAGCGTGCAGGGGTGGCTGTTCTTCCAACGGCGCAAGTTCCTGCTCGAGACGGGGGAGATTCGGTTCGGCGGCGAGGACGAGGTGATCAACCCGCATCTGTACATCAAATCCGTCACGAACGTGCAGAACACCCAGATCTATCTGACCCTCGACGGCACGGTCTCCTCGTTCTCCCCGCGCCTGCACTCGTCGCCGCCGCTGGCCGAAAGCGATCTGATCGCTCTGCTCACCCTCGGCCGCAGCATGGAGCAGGCCCGCCAGACGGATGCGAAGGATCTGTTCGAGAAAGAAGTCCTCGAAGGCCTCAAGAACACCTATCTCTCCGGCCTGATCGGCTCGACGATCTCGACGGCGCTGAACCTCGACGAGGTGTTTTTCGGTTCTCTGTTCGACCGCACGACGGGGATCACCCGTTCGTTCCTGCGGGTAGGGAAATACATCGGACGCAATATATTTCTTGCCTACGAGGGAACGCTTTCAAACGAGGGCGAAAAAACGTATATTTTCGAGTACCGACTTCCGAGGGGCTTCTTCATCAACATCGAAGTCGAGAAGCCCCGCAACCGCACGCGCTTCGGCGTCAAATACGACTGGAAATTCTGATGAGGGGGAGCCGCCATGAGTGACCTGAGGAATCTGTTCCTGCAGCTCGAAACGACGCTCGGTTCGGGGGTCTCGATCGTGCGGGCGCTTCAGTTGATAGCCGAGAACATCCCCTGGCGGCTGCGCGGCAAGGTGGACCAGATCGCGAAAAGCGTCGATCGCGGCTCGACCTTGTCGGGCGCGATGGCCTCGGTGGGCGCGCCGTTCACGAAGATGCACGTCAGCTTCATCCGCTTCGGGGAAGAAGCCGGCTGTCTCGACAAGGTATGCGGTGCCCTGGCCCGCCACGCGGAGCGCGAGCAGTCCGTCCAGCAGGAGATCGTGAATGCGATGCTGTATCCCGGCTTCGTCCTCGGCGTCGCGTTGTTCATGATCCCCATCATCAATGCCATCCAGGCCGGCCGGCCCTGGAGCGAGGGAGTGCCTGCCGCCTTGTTGTATATCGGAGGGTATGCCGGTGTGATCATCGCCGGCATCGCCGCCTGGAACACGTCGCTCGCCGGCTCGGTCGACGCGGTTCTCGTCCATCTGCCGTTCATCGGCGGCGTGATGAAACAGACGGGCCTGGCCCGGTTCACCCGGACCCTCTCGGTCGGACTCGCCGCCGGCGTGCCGCTGGTGCAGGCGCTGGAAACCTCGATCGAGGTGTGCGGCAATCCCTGGCTCGAGAAGCAGCTTGCCCATCTGCCCCGGCATGTCGGGGGAGGGAAGGGGCTTGCCTCGGGCCTTGAAACGGCGGGCTGTCTTCCGGGCACCCTGCGCGAGATGATCACCGTCGGCGAGCAGAGCGGACGGCTTCCCGAGATGCTCGACAAAACCGCCACGTTCTTCGAACAGGAGGCGGCGAACCGCGTCGGGATGCTGATGAAAGTATTGCCGGCCCTCTTGTTCCTGATTGTCGCCGTGTATGTCGGATACCGGATCATCGGCTACTGGCAGGGCATCTTCTCCGCCCTCGGAAACTGAGGCCCCGGACCCTTGCGCGAACGCCTCGAGCGGCTCCTGAACATTCGCCCCGACGAGTGGGGCGATCTGGTCTATTTCGGGCTGCTCAACATGCTCATCTGGACCGGCCTCACGATCGGGGAATCCGTCGGCGAGGCGCTTTTCCTCAAGCGGGTCGGCGTCGAGTTCCTGCCGTACATGTTCATCCTGTGTTCGCTGTTCGCCATCCCCATCGGCCTGCTCTATGAGGAGTTGCAGCAGCGGATCGAACGGCGGCGCCTCTCGTCTCTCCTCACCGTCGCGGCCGTCTCGGCCGTTCTCTGCTCCATCCTGCTGATCGCGAGCGGTTGGTCGGTCGGCGGCATGCAGGTCGGATATATCATGCTATATATCACGCAGAACGCCATCGCGACGCTGCTCGCCGCGCATTTCACCATCCTTCTTTCGGGCCAGTTCAACACGCTCGATGCGAAGCGCTTGATCCCGATGATCCTGGGCGGGGCCGTCGCCGGCTCGATGGCGGGCGGCCTCATCGTCAGCCTGTGCGCGGCGCCGTTCGGCACGGCCAATCTCCTCTGGATCTGGGTGTTTCTCCTGGGCATCGGGGAAGTCTGGTTCGTCGCGGCGGGGCGGGGCCTCGAAGCCTCCCTCTGGAAGCGTGAAGAAAAGGAACAAGCCCCCAAATATGCCGGGGAGAGTTGGCTCGACCGGTGGTTCTACGAGACCCGGGCCGTCTTTTCCACGCCGCTGCTGATGCTGCTTGCCGCCTCGATGCTGATGATGACGATCTGCCGCTACTTCATCGAGTACCAGTACAGCGACATCTTCAACGCCCATTTCATCGGGGAAGCCGCTCTGGCGCGCTTCATCGGGGTGTACACCCTCATCTCGAATCTCGCGGCCCTCGCCGTTCAGGGCCTCGTGACCGGCCGCCTCATCCAGTCTCTCGGCGTCAGCAATGCGAACCTGTTTTACCCGGCATCGACCCTGCTCGCGTTTCTCGGCACGGCAGCCTCGTATTCCCTGATTCCCGGCATCTTCGCGCGGTTCAACCAGGAAGGGCTGCGACGCGCGGTGTTCCAGCCTGTCATCAGCCTCTTCTACAACGCCATCCCGGCCAAACGGCGCGCCCGTTCGATCGCCTTCAACGAAGGGATCATGATCCCGCTCGGCACGATCATCGCCGGTCTCCTCATCATGCTGATGAAGGAACACCGGCTGCTGTTCGTCATCTTCGCCGTGGCCCTGGCCGCCATATGGGTCATGCTCGCCTGGGGCCAGCGCCAGGTGTACAGCCGGAGCCTGATCGAGCTGCTCCGGCGCTCCCAGATCGAAAGCCTCGCGAGCGACGAGAAAGATCTCGGCACCCTCGATGCCCAGACCCAGACCCTCGTGATCGATGCCCTGAAAGACGACAATGACGAGGTCGCGGAACTGGCCGCCGACCTCCTGATCCGCTACGGAAGCTCATCGGCCCGGCTCGCCCTGCTCCGGCAGGCAGCCACGACCCGCACCTCCCTCCAGGTCATCCTGCTCACGAAGCTGAACGCGTTTCCAGGCCCGGACACCCGGCTGTTCCTGCTCAAGGCGCTCGACAATCCCAGTGACGACGTGCGTCTCGCGGCTCTGAAAGCCCTGATCAACTATCCTCACGACGACGAGATCCGCAACCGCGTGTGCCGGTTCCTCGAACACCCCGACGCGCGCCACCGGGCGACGGCCGCAGCCGGCGTCGTGCGGGGCGGGGATCTCGTCCAGATGATGAAGGCCCTTCTCGTCCTGCAGAACATGCTGTATGACAAGGATGCCGAGCACGTCGCCCTCGGCATCCAGTCCCTCGGAATGACGCGGGACGAACGGTTCTGGGTGAACCTCCGCCCCTTCCTCACCAGCCCCGAGCCGCGCCTTCGGCTCGCCGCGATGCGGTCGATGAACCTGATGGTCCAGGCAGGCGAAGTGTATGAGCATCTCGACATGCTCCAGGCCCTGATCCATGATCCCGTCCGCGAGATCCGGACCCTGACGATCCAGATCTGCGGCCGGGTGCAGGCGCGACAGAGCGCGAATCTGTTGCTCGAGGCCCTCGGGGACGCGAGCCCCCGGAACCGCCGGCTGGCCTTCGAGGCCCTATCCGGATGGGGCCCCGATATCCTTCCCGACCTGCTGATGATTCTCGACGATCCCCATGCCTCGCTGCACGCCCAGGAAAGCGCCGTGCGGCTCCTCACGTTCTCGCAGGATCCCAGTATCCAGGATCGCCTTTCCCGCTTCGGATTCACCCAGATCCGGCTCATCTACGAGCTGAAGATCGACGAGCTGTCTCTGAAGAAAGAGCTGGCAGCTGAAGAGGCCGAGTATCTCATGATGGCGCTGCGTGAGCGGGCCCAGGCGCTGCTGCGGCTGGTTCTCGCCCTCGTCGCCCCCGAGCAGAACCGGGAAGCCCGCACCGTCTTCCGGGGCCTGTATTCGCCGAACCAGGAGATGATGAGCAACGCCATCGAAGCCCTCCAGACGATGGGCGAGCGGACCCTGATCTACCATATCCTGCCCGTTCTCGAGGGATTGCCGCTCGAACAGATCTCGGAATACGGGCGACGGGCGTTCGGGATCGAAACCCGCACCGCGCGCCTCGTCATCGGCAAGTATCTCGTCTCGATCGATCCGCTGCTCAAGGAAGCGGCGATTTATACCGTCGGCATCGTCGGTCTCACGGATCTGACGGCGGCGGTGAAGAAGATCCGGCAGACGGACGCCGCCGCAGGCGGCATCGCGACGGTTTCCGACTGGACCCTCGCGCGGCTCGCCCCGGGAGCGGCGCGATGAAACGACACGACATCAGGTGGAACACATGATCACCATCGAAAAAATACTGTTTCTGAAACGGATTTCGATCTTCAAAAGCCTGAGCAGCCAGGAGCTGCGGATGGTTGCCGAGGTCGTGACCGAGGAGGAGTTCGCCGCGGGCGAGGTGCTGTTCCAGGAGGGCCAGCTCGGGGACTGCATGTATCTCGTCGTCGAAGGCCGCGTGGCCATCATCACCGGACTGCCTCCGAAGTTCAAGACCCTGGCGGTGTTCGAATCCGGCGACTTTTTCGGCGAGATGGGCCTGTACGACGACAAGCCCCGCGCCGCGACGGCGATGGCCCGCGAAGCCTCGCGGCTGCTCGTGTTGCGCAAGAACGATTTCTGCGAGCTGATCTCGGAATACCCCGAGGTGGCCCTCGGCATCATGAAAGAGCTCAACCAGCGGCTTCGCGATACGAACATGAAGCTGCGCTCGTTCGAGGGCCAGATGATCGACAAATCGACGCAATTATATTCCAGAGACTATTTCATCGAATGCATGGCCACCGAGTTTTTGAAGGCGAAGAAGGAGAACTTCCATCTGGCCTTTGTCGTCGCGGGCTGTTCGGTCGCGCCCGCCTCGCTCCCGCCGGGCCCCGCCGCCGACGAGGCGCGAGAACAGCTCGTCGGGGGCGTCGGCCGCGTCTTCACAACGCACCAGCGGCCCACCGACCTGACGGCGCGGCTCGGGGAAGGCAAGGCCGTCATCCTGCTGTGCGAGGCGGATCGCGAAGGGGCAGGGGCGTTCCAGCGACGGATAAGAAAAGATCTCGATCGGCTGCTGGTCGGGTTCCGCGAGTCCCACGGGAGGGATGCCGATCTGACGTTTTCGGTGTTCGTGTTCCCGGATGACTCGCAGGAGCGCGAAGCGATGCTCTCCCTGCTCGACAAATGCTGAACCGCCCGGGGTTGCAGGCGGGTGCGGCCGTCTTCATCGCGGCGCTCCTGCTGTATCTGCCGACGCTTCAGCCCGGCATCGGTTGGTACAACGCTCCGGAACTCGTCACCGCCGCCCTGACGCTGGACGTTCCGCATTCCCCGGGATATCCGCTGTTCACGCGGCTCGCCCGCCTCGCGATCGATCTCGTGCCCTGGGGGGAACCGGCCTGGCGGGTCAATCTTCTCTCGGCCCTCCTCGGCGCCCTCGCCGCCGCCTTGTGGGCAGCCTGGCTGACGGCGTGGGGGATCGGCCGCCGGGCGGCCCTCTGCGCCGGCATCTGGCTCGCCGCCGTGCCCGTTTTCTGGGAACAGGCAACCTCGTCGGAAGTATATACCCTCGAATGTCTCCTTCTGGCCGCCTTTCTGCTCGCCGCGAATGCCTGCCGCGAGGGGCCGGTCACGGGCTGGCACGGTCTCATGGCCGGCCTGACCCTGGCACTCGGCGTGACCCATCGACCGACCTTTCTGCTCCTCGGGGTGTCCGGGCTCATCCTTCTCCGGGGTTCGTGTTTCAGGCAGCGCATCACCTCGCGGGGGGGGTGGGGACTTGTTGCGGGCGGAGCCGCGGGAGCGCTTCCGGCGCTCGATCTCTACATCCGGCTCCAGAACGAACGCCGCGTGCTGATCGACCCCTTGATCGGCAGAGGGTTTGACGGATTCTGGCGCTTCTTTTCCGGGGAAGATTACCGGAAAGCTCTTGGGGTTTTCGGTCCTGAGGAGCTCCTGCTGCGCCTCGGCGGGTGGTGGGAAACCGTCATCGGCGCCGGGATCATGGTGCCCATCATAGCGGGAGCCGCGCTGGCAGCTCTCTTCTTCCGCCGACCGCTCGAACGCATGGGGCGTCCGTCCCTGGCATGCCTCTGGATCGTTCTCGTCAACTCCGGCTTCGTCCTGAACTACAATGCCTTCGAAGCCCAGACCATGCTGCTGCCGTCCCTGATGGGCATTGCCGGCCTCGCCGCCGTCGCGCTGTCGATCGCCGGTTCCCGCCCCTGGAACGGGGGGACCTTCGTGCTGGCGGCGATCACGCTGCTTTCCGTCGTGTACGGCGCGACCGGCATCTCGCCCAGAACCCGCGAACCCGAGGAGTTCACCCGGCGGCTGGCATCCGTCGCCCCTCCCGGCTCGATGCTGCTGATGAACAACGATATCGAGTTCCGGCCATTTTATTATCTGCGCCTGGTGCGTGGGTTCCGCCCGGATATCGGCATTCGCCTTGTAGACGCCATTACCGACGCGGATGCGGCAGATCTCGCCTCCGATGTCTCCCGCAACCGGATGTTCGGCTCGCTCGTGTATCCGCCGGACGCCGTCGATGTTCTCGGGAAGCGGTTCCGCGTCGAGCCTCGGGGATACCTCTGGCATATTCAGCCCCAGGAACTCGTGAATACCCCCGTGATGCCCCCTGCATCGTGGACACCCGTCGATGCGGTACCCGGAATACGCGTCTGGTGCGATCCTCAAATCCGTTGGTATCCGATGGGCGAACGGTCCGGACGTGAGACTCTTTCGGCACCGGGGCCGAACGACGTCATCCACTACCGGTACCTCGTCGAGGCCGCGTCCGGCAGCACGCCGTTCATCCTGGCGGCGGAGCTGACCGATCGCGCAGGAACAGGATTCCAGGAGGCCGGCGGGAAAACGGGGCACGACATTCACCGTGCAGGCTTGGTGACGAACCGTCTGGTGCACCGCACGATCGTCGTGCCCCCGGGGGTGGAGCAGGCCGGCCTGCGATTCCGGATCTCGATCCTCCCGATCGACGAAAATGGGTTCCCTGTCCGGCTTCTCGAAAAGCTTCCCGGTGCCCATCCGCTGAATCGAGACGGAGAAACCGAGCTGTTCCGGCTCAGGCACGGCTTGGGAGGGAAGTGGCTCGTGGTCGCAGGCCCCGTGGCGGCATTCCCTGGCGCAACGGCGACGCTCGTGATCGATACTCCCATTTCGACCTCTCCAATCATTCCTTGATTTCCCCGGACCCCCCGGATATAATGCTTCGGCCTCGTATCTCTCTCTTCGGGGAATCTTTTTGCCGCACGCATTTCTCTTCGAAGCCGGTTTCTGGGGGCTCCCATTCGGAGCTCTCGGCCGTGACTTCCGGGATATTCCACAGCTCGCTCTGGGGATCTTTTCCCGTGAGCGGCTTCCGGCCGCCCGCGCGCGCGCCTGGGTCAGTTCCCGGCGGATCGCCCTGCTCGTCGACGGCATCCCCGATGCCCAACCCGATCAGACGACCGAGGTGCGGGGTCCCAAGGCATCCGTCGCCTATGACTTCAACCGCCTTCCCACGCCCGCCGCGCACGGATTCGCCTCCGCCCAGGGCGTCGAGTCGAAAGACCTGTTCATCAAGGATGTGGACGGGGAAAAATACCTGTTCGCCCGCCGCGGCACGAAAGGCAAGCCCGTCTCGGAACTGATTCCGAAGCTTCTGCCGGCGCTCATTGCCGCCTTCCCGTGGAATTGCCGGCCCTGGGCGCCCGAAATGGTGTTTCCGCAGCCTCCTGCCTACCTTTGCACCCTGCTTGACGACCGTCTCCTGACGTGCAGCGTCGACGGGGTCACTCCGGGACGCGATACCGGCCTCCTTGAAGGGGGCGTCTTCCGCCGGATCAGCGTTCCGACGGCAGCCGAGTATCCAGGGATCATGAACGGGCTGGGACTGAGCCAGCTCCCATCCGATCGTCAGAAGCTGATCGAATCCCATTTTCAGTCGATCGTGGCCACGGGGGGTACGATCCGCAAGGAGCGCCAGCTCCTCGACCGGATTACCTTCGAGGTCGAGCGGCCGCAGGCCGTGACCCTGACCCTGGCCGAAGAGGTCGCCGGCGTGCTGCCCGAGCCGGTGTATCTCCAGATCCTCGGCGAATCCCCCGCCTACCTGCCGATCGAATCCTCGCGGGGCGGGATGACCACGGGGATCGTGGGGTTCGTCGAGAAACGCGGCCTTTCCCCGAACGAGATCGACGTGCGCACGCGGGAAGTCGGTGCGCGCATCCGTCACGCCACGGATCTCTGGAAAGAAGACCGATCCAGGCCACTGGATGAGCTTGCGGCCGGTCTCCGGCTTCTTCCGACGGCTTCCGGCGGGGGAACCTTGTATGACGCAGCCCTCACGATCTCGCGCAAAGCCCAGGAGCTGCGTGCCATGCCTGGTCTTGCCCCGGAAGCGCAAGAGTCGCTCATCGACCGGGTCATCCTCCTGACGATGTCGGAATACGGGTTTGCGACGGTCCGGCGGTTTCCCGCGCTTGCAGGCCAGATGCTGCCGCTCGTTGCCGAAGCCCAGGGGCTTCCCGCGGAAACGGTCGCGATCCTCCGTGATACGGCAGGCTGCTGGGCCGGCCGCGAGATCCTTCCCGAAAGCCGGACGGCGCTTCTTTGTGCGCTTGCCGGCCTCGTGTCGAAGCTCCGTTCGGCGGCCACCGACCAGGAGCGGGAGCTGCTCGCCGACCGGATCGTCGGGCTTCTCGACGCACGAGATGTCTGGGTCGATATCCATCGGGTGACCGATCTTCCCGAAACCCAGGTGCCGAAAGCGATCTGGCGTGAGGCGATCGGCCGCAGGCTCCATCGCGAGGGGCTCGATATCGAACGATTCGGCTGGCTCGTGTCGGGCGACCGGCTCGACCCCGCCTCGGTTCTTTCGGCCGCCCGGTCCTGGAAGGAAGGGCCGCCGCCCGAAACGGACCTGCTCCGCTCTCTTCTTCAGCGGCTTCACAGCCGGCTCTCGACGCTTTCCGATTCCGGCCTCCCGTATCCGGCCGAGACTGCCCCGGAAAAAGCGCTGGAAGCCCGTCTCGAAAAGCTGGAACATCCCCTCTGTCTTTCCCTCACAGGCATCTACGCCGAGCTCGCCGCCGGCCGGATCGAAGCCGAGGCTTGCCTCATGGATCTGCCCGAAACGCTCGCCGAGACGCCCGACGTCCGGCGCCGGGTCTCGCTGCTTCAGCGGTTTCGCCGGCAGATCCGCCGTCTCCCGTTCCTTGCGAGTGCGGCAAAGCAGGCAGCCCCGGCGGCCGTCGGAGGCACCGTATGACCGACAATCCGGGCAGCCCCGGTTCCCACGAGTATATTGTATCTTATCGTATAATTGTGCTCCGTTCCAACAATCCAGCAGGAGGAATACACGAATGACCGCATCCGAAGATCATCCCACCAATCCCGCAACTCCTCCTTCCGGCTCCGGCCGGGAAGGCATCACCGGTACGTATCCGCTCCTCCCCCTGCGCGATGTCGTCGTCTTCCCCTACATGGTCGTTCCGCTGTTCGTCGGCCGGAAGAAGTCGATCCGATCGATCGAGGAAGCGATGATGAAGGATCGCAAGATCATTCTCTGCGCCCAGAAGAACCCGAAGACCGACGATCCGAGTGTCGACGATCTCTACATGACCGGCACGGTCGCCGAGATCCTTCAGCTCCTGAAGCTTCCCGACGGGATCCTCAAGATTCTCGTCGAGGGAACGACCCGCGTGAAGATCGACCGGTTCCTCAAAGAGGACGAGTGTTTCGAAGTGGACGTCTCGGAGGTGATGATCGCCGATGAGAAGACCGTCGAGCTGCAAGCGCTGATGCGGAACGTGATCAGCCTGTTCGAACAGTATGTGAAGCTGAACAAGAAGATTCCGCTCGAAGTGATCATGGTGGCGAACAACGTCGAGGAGCCGGGACGGCTGGCCGACATCATCACCGCCCACCTGACACTGAAGGTCGAGGAGAAGCAGGAGATCCTCGAAGCGTTCGAGCCGCGCGCGCGGCTGGAGAAGATCGCCACGATCCTCAACCGCGAGCTCGAGATCATGATGGTCGAGAAGAAGATCCGCGGCCAGGTGCGCAAACAGATGGAGCAGATCCAGAAGGAGTATTATCTTCGCGAGCAGATGAAGGCCATCCAGAAAGAGCTTGGCGAGGGCGAGGACCGCGGCGATGAGCTCGAGGAGCTGAAAGAAGCCATCGCGAAGGCGAAGATGCCCGAGGACGCCCGGACGAAGGCCGACAAGGAACTGAACAAGCTGATGAAGATGCCGCCCGGCTCGGCCGAGGCGACGGTGTCGCGCAACTATATCGACTGGCTCGTCTCGCTGCCCTGGGCGAAGCAGTCGAAGGACCGCATCGACATCGAGAAGTGCGAGAACATTCTCAACGAGGACCATTTCGGCCTGAAGAAGGTCAAGGAACGGATCATTGAATATCTCGCGGTATGTAAACTCAAGAAGTCGATCAAGGGGCCGATCCTGTGCCTCATAGGGCCTCCCGGCGTCGGCAAAACCTCGCTGGGCCGCTCGATCGCGCGTTCGCTGAACCGCAAGTTCGCCCGCATCTCGCTTGGCGGCATGCGTGACGAGGCAGAGATCCGCGGGCATCGCCGCACCTACATCGGCGCGCTGCCCGGCCGCATCATCCAGGCCCTGCGCGATACCGGCACCCGCAACCCCGTCATCCTGCTCGACGAGATCGACAAGATGGGCATGGACTTCCGGGGCGACCCGAGTTCTGCGCTTCTCGAAGTGCTGGATCCCGAGCAGAACTACACCTTCTCGGACCACTTCATCGCGACGCCCTTCGACCTGTCGAAGGTGCTGTTCCTGACGACGGCGAACGTGCCCCACACGATTCCGCCCGCCCTCAAGGATCGTCTCGAGATCGTATATCTGCCCGGCTACACCGAAGAGGAGAAGGTGCAGATCGCGAAGAAATACCTGGTGCCCAAGCAGCTCGAGTCGAACGGCATCGACAAGTATGAAGTGAAGGTCGAGGATTCGGCGATCATCGACGTGATCCGCAAATACACCCGCGAGTCGGGCGTGCGCAGCCTCGAACGCGAGCTGGCAGCGATCGGCCGCAAGGTCGCGCGCAACATCATCTTCAAGCTGCAGAAGGCCAACATCAAGGCCGCGGACAACGACGACAAGGAAGAGCGGGAGGCGGCGGCCGAAGTTGCGGCCGAGCCGAAGAACGCGAGGGAGTCGAAAGAGCCGAAAGAACCGAAAGAATCGAAGGAAAAGCCGGCGGCCGAGGGGAAGACCCCGAAGCTGACCGAGGCCGAGGTTGCGGCCCGGGATGCGATCGGTCAGATCGTCGTTTCGGCCGAAAACGTCGAGGCGTATCTCGGCGTGCCCACCTTCCACCTCGACAAGAAGGAAGAGCGCGACGAGATCGGCGTCGTGACCGGCCTTGCCTGGACCGAGGTCGGCGGCACGATCCTCCCGATCGAGGTGGCCGTGATGCCGGGCCGGGGCAAGATCATCCTCACCGGCTCGCTCGGCAACGTGATGAAGGAGTCGGTCCACGCCGGCATCTCGTATCTGCGCAGCCATGCCGAGGAGCTGCGCATGCGGCCGATCGATTACGACAAGATCGATCTGCACGTGCACTTCCCCGAGGGCGGCATTCCCAAGGACGGCCCCTCGGCGGGTATAGCTATCGCTACTGCTATATATTCGGCCCTGAACGAGGTTCCCGTGAGCAGTGACGTCGCCATGACGGGCGAGATCACGCTGCGGGGCAAGGTGCTTCCCGTCGGCGGCATCAAGGAAAAGCTGCTCGCGGCGCACCGTCACAATATCCACAACATCATCCTGTCGGTCGAAAACGAGAAGGATCTCACCGAGATCCCCGAGGAGATCCGGAAGGTGATGAACATCACCCGCGTGAAGAGCGCCTCGGAAGTGCTCGCGCTCGCGCTGAAAGGCGAGCCGAAGAAGACCCCGCTCGAGTTCCCGGGGTATCCGTTCGGCGAGAAGGCGGGCAAGAAGAAACGGCTGAAAGATCTCGGCCGCGAGAAACGGGAAATTGCGTCGAAGACGCACCGGAAACGGAGCACCAGGGTATGACCGTGCAAGTCACTTCGGCCATCTTCAGCGCCTGCGTCACCTCGAAGGATGCGCTTCCGACCGACGGGCTGCCGATCATCGCCCTCGTCGGCCGCAGCAACGTCGGCAAGTCCTCGCTCATCAATACGATCGCCGGCCGGCGCGAACTCGCCAAAACCAGCTCGACGCCGGGAAAAACCCTGACGATCAACTTCTACCAGTTCAACGAGGCGTTCTATATCGTCGATCTTCCGGGGTACGGCTACGCGAAGGCGTCGAAAGTGACGCGGGAACGGATCCAGAAAATGATGGACGAGTTCTTCGAGTCGTGTCCGGCCCTCAAGGCCGTCATCCAGATCCTCGACATGCGCCATGCCCCCAGCTCGCTCGACAAGCAGATGTTCCGCTGGATCCAGGATCGCGGGTTCCGGTACATGGCGGTGATGAACAAGGCGGACAAGCTTTCGAACCAGCAGCAGCTCCGGATGTTCCGGCAGATCCTCAAAGATCTGCACGCCGATGCCCCGGCCGTCATGTTCTCGACCCAGACGAGCCAGGGGCGCGACGATATCCTCGAGGCCTTCACACGGATCGCCGCCGGGGAAGACGTGCTGCTTCCCGCCCAGAAACCCCGACGGGGCGATCGACCGGGCGGTGGCGACCAGCGGCGTCCGCGCCGTGACCGTCCCCAGGGGCAGAAGCCCCAGAACGCGTCTGCCAGGCCCCGTCCCCAGACGGAAGCCCCCGGTGACGCGGCGGCCAAGCCGGCCGGATCCGAACCGACTGCCGGCCAGGGGCCCGCGGCGGGGGCTCCCGCGACGCAGGGACCGCGCCGCCCGGAAGGGCAGGAGGGCGGTCCGTCGCCCCGCTCACGCCGGCGTGACCGGAACCGCAGGAACAGGAACGAGAAACCCGGCATGCGGGAGAAACCGCCTGCCGGCCCGAGTGATCAGAAACCACAGGGAGGAGAAGAATCATGAGCAGGATCTCAAACACCCCCATCGGCCTCGCCCTCGTCCTTGCCGCCGCCATCTGTATGGGGCAGCCGGCAGCCGCTTCAGCGGCTTCTTCCGAGGCGCTCCGCGTTTCGAACCTCGTCAAGGAGGCCGCGGGACTCAGCGCGACGGCCCCCGACCAGGCCGGCACCCTCTATCGGAAAGCATTCCAGGCCGCCCTCGCGATGACGAAGCCTGAATGCTCCGCCCGGGAACGTGCCGAAGGCCTCGCTCTTGCCACGCGGTGCCTGCACCCCGACCTGTTCCCCGAAGTAAGAATAGCCATTGATACATATATTGCGCTTTATCCCAAGGGCCGGTATCTCTCCGACGTGTATCTGCGCAAAGCGTTACTCGAGTATGCCGAGGGGATGCCCGGCGAAGCCGAAGCTTCGATCGCCTCGGCCGCCGCGATTCCCGGCAGCCGGCACGGGAAACGCCTTTCCACCCTCCAGTTCGACGGCCACCTCACGGCCCACAAATACCGCTCTGCCGAGACCTGGCTCGATTCCATGCCCGCCAGCCGCCGGGTTCGCCGCGACCGCAAGCGCTTCGAGAAGGGATCCGCCTTCGTTGCCGAGGCACTCGAGCAGGTGCGGGCCGGCCGTCTCACCGGTGACTCGGCCGTCCGTGCGCTCGAGGAGTCTCTCGAAGAGGGATACTTCGGCGCCGCGGCCCCCGAAGCCACCCTCGAGCTGATCCAGCGGCTCGATCGGCAGCAGCCGGCTTTTCACCGGGTCGAGGTTTCGTTCCTCGGCACCGTTCGTGAACACCGCCATCACCTCGCTCCGAACCAGCGGCTCGAGCGGCTCACCGCCCTGTTGCGCGATTTCCCCGAGGCCGAACCCGAACTGCGCGGTCGTGCTCTGCTCCAGGCTGCGGCCGTCTGTCGGTATGAACTGCGCGACGAACCCCGCGCCCGGACGTATCTCGACGGTCTGCGCGCGATTCCCGAATGGGCCGCGAGGCGTCAGATCGAAGAGTATCTCGAGAAGCTGACGCCCGCAAACCTCGACAAGGCTGAGTTCAGAACCGCTCTCCGCAGCATCCTGATCGATCACAAAACCCTGCTGCCCTATGACAACGGCGTTCTGCCGGTCATCACCCAGGGGCTTCTCCAGGAACTGGAAGCGATCAATGCCGGGTATATCGGGGCAAAGGATGATCTCTCCGACCTGCTTGATACCTTCCGGAGCAGCCGGGCGGTTCGCGGGCTTCCCATGCAGGCCGTCTATCTCGCTCTCGCCGACAACCGGATGAACTCCTGGGCACACATCGAAAAGGCCGGGGAGGCCGTCTCCGGCAGGGAGAAGAAAATGATGCAGGACATCCTGCGGCCGTTCTTCCTGATGACGAGCGACCAGGATCGCAAGCTTCTGATGGCTCTCGCCCTCCAGGACATGTTCCCCACCAAGGCCGTCGACCAGCTGCTCTCCTACCTGACGGGCCGGCCCGATTCTCTGCGTGCCCAGCACGCCCTCGCCCTTCTCGCGGATCTGTATCAGAGCCATCGCAGCTACATCGAGGCTCAGTCGGTCTGGAAAATCCTCCGGACATATTATCCGAACTCGGTCTGGCTGCGTTGATCGGGGATCGGCAATCCGATCGTTCGCGAAACCGTTGACGCATCGGGTTGTCCAGTCTGATCGATGGAGATGAAAACGATGAAACGCCTGTCTGCAGCTCTGGTTCTTCTCTTCTCGTTTGCTACATCCACGTTTGCCGCCCCCTGGTATGAATACACGGGCATGTTTCCGGAAGACCGACCGCCGGAAGCCGCGATCAGCAACTACATGCTGGTGGACAAACCCCGACAGGTGACGTTCGCTCTCGTCGACAGGCAGGGCAACCCGATCGACACGGTCCGGACCGTCGAGCTCATTCTGACCTCCGACACCCGCATCGCGTTCCGGAACGACCAGGGGCTTGGACCGATCGACCTCGTCGAGCCCGGAATCTACGAAGTCAAGGTGAAGCCGGTCGCAGGCGCGAAGGGGGAAATCGGATTCACGCTGCGCGTTCTCGACACCGGTGCCATCCCGGCAACGCCGGCATCCAACGCGATCCAGATCACCCAGAGCGCCCCGCCGCTCCTGCAGCCGCCCGCCGTAGAACCCCCGCCGGCAGCCTCGGCCTCTCCGGTCCCGGCGGTTTCCGTTCCGCAACCGGCCACGCCCCCCCAGACGGCGCCTGCGATGAACGCCCACCCAGCTCCCGCGCCTCATGCCGGCGCCGCGCCCGTTCTCGTGCTGCCGGCCGCCGGCAGTTACGCGGATCCCTTCAAGCCCGTCGAAATCCGCCTTGGCCGTGAAATTCCGTCGGGTCTTGCGCTCGGTGAGGCCATGAACGTGTTTCTCCTCGACGCCCGCGGTTCGGAGCAGCCTGCGCCGGGCCAGTATTTCCCGTCGGGTCCCGAAGGCATCCGGTTCATCCCGGTAGGCCTGACGAACGGTGCCGTGTATCACATCCGAGCCCGCGATCCGATCACCAAAGCCGCTCTGGCCACGTTCTCCTTCGCGACGTTCCCGGAAGTGCGGATGTCCCTCACGCGCGATACGGAGCAGAACGCGCGGCTCGAGATCACCTGGCCGCCGGTTCCCGAACTGATGCCCGGCGAGGACGGCCAGGTGGTCCGGCTCGACCACACCCGCATCGTCGTGCGAAGCGGCGGAATCGAACGGATCGGCCTCGACGTGAATGCCTCCCTGCCGCCTTTCGGCAACATCAACGGGATCGAGTATCGCGGCCAGCCCTGGCGGTTTTCGGTCATGATACCCCGGGAAGCGGCGGGCGATCCGTCTCAGCCCCTCGAAGCTCTGATCCAGGCACGTATTTCCGGGGTCGAGGCCCCGGTCGATGTGATGAAAACGACGCTCACGACCAGCTCCGTGACGGTTCCCACCCCGGCATCGGGATCTGCACCGATCGTTGCCACGCGCACGACCAGCGTTTCCGTTTCGACCTTCACGGAGCCGCTCCCGCTCCCGATTGCCGCCTCTGCCGCCGCTCCGATCGAACATCCTGCGGCTCCGGCCACGCCGCCGGCGCCCATCCCGGAACCGCCCGCCGCCGCATCCACGATGGCCCCGACACGCCCGACGCTTGCGATACCGGCTCTCCCCCCGATCATACCCGTTCCCGATCCGGGCCCGACCGCCACACTCGTGGTGCTGAAGAAGTTTGCGGCAGGCGAGGGGAGCCAGAACGACGCGTTCAGCTGGCCGAAAGGCCTGACCTGGTCTCCCGACGGCACCCTCTGGGTCGTCGACAGCCAGAACCGCCGGCTGCTCCGCTTCCTTGACGACGGCCAGCTTCTCACGTCGCTCGGCAAGAAGGGAAAAGGCCCCGGCATGCTCGGTCTGCCGATCGAAATCACCGTTGCCACGGCCGGCATCTTCGTCTCCGACACCTCGGCCCACACCGTGCACCAGTATGATCTCCAGGGAAGCTTCCTGCGCGATATCGGCACCTGGGGCACGAAAAACGGCCAGCTCGATCTGCCTCACGGCGTCTGCGTCGATGGCGACGAGGTCTGGGTCACGGACCGCGGGAACACCAAGATTCTGCGGTTCGGCCTCGACGGCGTGTACCGCGGCGGATTCGGGAAGAAGGGCGAGCTCGACGGATACCTGATGGAGCCGGTCGGCATCCGCATCCGGAACGACGTCGTTTGGGTCCTCGAGGGCAAGAGCGGCCGCATCCAGAAGTTTTCGCGAGACGGCAAGCCTCTCGGATCATTCCTGACCGGGGCGAAAGAGCCCCTTGCGCTCGAAATCGACCCCTGGGGCTGTCCGTGGGTGGCCGACGGGGAAGGCCATCGCGTGATGCGGTTCGATCCCTCGGGTCGGACGTTGATGTCGATTCAGCCCGCTGCCGGCGGCCGTCAGTGGATTCCGACATCCGTGGCGGTTCGTGCCGACGGAATCGTCGCGATCGGTGACGGGGAAGACCGGTCGGTGCACCTGTACAGGATCAAAAAGCCCGAGTAAATGCATCGACGCTTCGATTCTCCGCTTGTCGGCGCAGCCCTGGCACTCGTTCTCGCCTGGGCGGTGCCGGCAAGCGGACAGGTGATTCCAGGTGGGGAATGGCGTGTTGCCACATCGACGGGCAGCATCACGACGAGCGCATCCGGCACCGTGTTGCTGGCCGGAGACCGCCTCGAAACCGGAACGGACGGTCAGACGCGGATTTCCGGCCCCGGCTCCTCACAGGTCCGGCTTCGTGAAGACACACGGCTGCGGCACCCCGATGAGCATGCCTGGGAAGTCACGTCAGGATTGGCCGGCTTCCGGTTCGATGATGCCTCGGATACAGCCCCCATCCACGTTCTGATCACGCCCTTCGCTCGCGCCGAATGCCGGAGCGGCCTGTATGTCGTCAAGGTCGCCAGCCACGTGGTGCGTATCGCCGTGTTGCGGGGTTCGGCCGATATCACCGGCCCCGGAGACACCCGTCGGACCCTCGGAAAAAAAGAGGAGTGCGCCGCGACGGAATCGGCCCTCTCATCGCCGTACACGACCACCGACGATCTGTATTTCGCCTGGTATTGGGACAAATAACCGGAGACGGTTCACCGCAGAGGCGCAGAGACGCAGAGAAAGACACCAATCCGCAGATAACGCAGATCGCCTGTAGGGGCGCATCGAGATGCGCCCGGGATCAGTTCAGGGTGACGTTCGTGAACAGATGGATGTACCGGTTTTTGAGCACGTCGTTCTCGTATACATCCGCAAATAACTGAATCTCATACTCTTCTGGATAGGAGCTCGAGCCGTAGGAAACAATTTCGTTCAACTGAACGGTGTTTTCCTGTGGAATACTTTCATAAAGAATAAAATTGGTGCCTTCACGGCTGAGGCGCATATAATATTTTACTTTGCCAGTTGATAATATCTGATCAAATATTATTCGCAACATATGACTCGAGGCATCATAGTCATATCTTGGAGGATGATCATTCCACGTCGTGTGCAGGAGTGTCCATGAGAGGCCTGGATATGGAATGCTTTTCGTTTCGCCACCAAGGGTATATTTCAAAAAATAATCACCAGAAACGAAGGAATTCTGGTTTTTATATAATGTTGTTTGATACTGGTTTTTCGGAGCGTCGAAATATAAATCTGAGTTCAGCAGCTTGGTTCCTTCGGGACGTTCGATCCAGCCGCCGGTGACGCCGCTTCCGCCGGCGTAGCCGAAGATGCCGTCCTGCATGCCGCTCGAGCGGGTGATGCGAACGGGGACGATCCCGGCTCGGAAGGGGCCGTCCGAGATCGCTTCGCCGTTCTTCCCGCCGCAGCCGGCCGCGAACGGGAGCGTCATACAGGAAAGCATGAGAATCAGAAGCAACACGTGTCGTTTCATGGCACCAGACAAGGTATCACACATTCCCCTGACCGTACAACCCGACGGATATTCTCCAGGGAAGGCGCGATTCACCAACGGGTTACTCCCATAAAAGCCACCACGCGTTGAGGAGCACATCTGCCCTCGATCTGCGGTCCGTTCACCTGTCTCTGTGTCTCGGTGACTCTGTGGTTCGTTGTCCATTCTCGCCGGAGCGAGATGAATCTTGACAGGGGGCGGCTGGGGCCGATAGAGTATGCTACCATGCGGATCATCCACTCCCTCGAAGGGCATTCCTGGAGCGGCGGACAGCAGCAGGCGCTGCTTCTCGCGCAAGGTCAGGCCGGCCTCGGCCATGACGTGCGACTGCTGTGCCAGCGGGGCAGCGAACTCGAACGCCGCGCACGTGCCGCCGGGCTCGCCGTCGCCCCCCATGATTACCGCGGGGAGCTGCATCCGGTTTCGATCATGCAGTTGTGCCGGGCGTTCCGGGAGTTTTGCCCCGACGTGGTGAACGTCCACCGAGCCTGGGCGCACACCCAGTGGGCGCTCGTCTCGCTCATCCATCGGTTCCGCGGCCTGATCGTGACCCGGCGCGTCCTGTTCCGGCCGGATTTCAATCCCGTCAGTCTCGTGAAATACCGCACCCCCGCCGTTCGCGGCTACATCGCGGTCAGCAGGGCCGTCGCCAATCGCCTGAACGAGACCGGCGTGCCGGACCGCCGTATCCGCGTCGTCTACTCGGCGACCGACACCGAGCGGTTCTCTCCGGCCCATCCCGAGCCTCTCGATGGCCCCTGGCCCGTCCCCGAAGGGGCGCCCGCCGCCCTTCTCGTCGGCAATTACAGTCGCAACAAGGGGCATGACCTGCTGCTCGATGCGTTCGAGCGCATGGCGCCGGCATGGCCCGAGCTCCAACTCGTCATCGCCGGTCACGGCACCGACAAGGGAGCTCTTCCGGCCAGACGGGAAGCCCTTTCCGTCCGCGACAGAATACATATTCTTGGGTATAGAAAAGACGTTCCCGCGTTGTTTTCCCGCGTTCGCTTCTCGATCAATGCCTCATATGAAGAGGGGTTCTCGGGTACCGCGCGGGAGTCGCTCGCCATGGGCGTTCCCGTCGTCGCCTCCGCCATCCCGGCGAACCGCGAGATGAACGGCATCGTTCCGCTGCGCCTGTTCGAGCCCGGAAACCCCGAATCATTCGCCTGCGCCCTTCTCGCCATGCGAACGGCGGAGGATCCACGCGCGGCTGCCCTCCGACGCGAGGCGACGGTTCGCGCCTTCTCGGCCGGGGCCATGGTCGCAGCCACCCTCCACGCCTACGGGGAACTGGGAATCGGCACGTCATGCTGAACGCCGTTCCCGTCCTGTATTACCACCGGGTCGGTGCGCCCGATCCGATCCATCTCAGCGTCCCGACCGCCCTGTTCGATGCGCAGATGTCCTTTCTCGCCCGGCATGGCTGGAAAACCCTGACGATGCGCGAACTGGTCGGCCACGTCACGGGGACGGCACCGGCACCCGACCGGTCCGTCGCGATCACGTTCGACGACGGGTTTCGCGACAACCTCACCGAAGCGCTGCCCGTCCTCCGCCGCCTTGGCTTCCGTGCCACGGTGTTCGCCACGGCGACCGTCGTCCGTCCCGACATCGTGCCGCCCGCTCCACAGATGCGCCCGTTCACCGAGGCGCAGAAAGCCGCACACGCGGGCGAAGCCGGAGATTTTCTTTCGGAATCCGAGTTCGATGAACTGGTGGCCGGCGGTGTCGATGTCCATTCCCACGGATGGAACCATGCGCAGGTGTTCCGGGAACCGCGCATCACCGGCTTTTATCCGGATGACGACGATCACTGGGCGATTCCCACCGCGTGGCCCGACCGGCCGAAGCTGAAACAACTTCCGATTTTCCCCAGATCGTCAGCTTTCGTGGTGAATGCCTGGAAGCCCCGAACCGCGAAGTTCACCGCGGCCGACGGCACGTTTTTCCAGGGCCAACTGCTCGACACCGGCTGGTTCGATATCGAGACCGATGAGGAGCGCCGAGCACGGATCCGGGAGGAGTTCGTCCGGTCCCGCGCGTATTTCGCACGCTGGCACGAGCCGGGCTGCGACGTGTTCTGCTGGCCCTGGGGCGCCCACGATGACGTTTCCAGAGCCGAGGCCGCGTCGGCCGGCTATGCCGCGGCCCTCGCGACTTCGACCGGGGCGAATCTTCCGGGCTGCGACCCGTTCGCGATCAACCGGTTCCCCGTGAAAAAACCCGGCCTGTTCCGGTTTGCCGTCGGGCTCCTGCTGCGCGGGCATCCGGTGTTGAGCCGTCTGTATAGCCAGATTCGCGGGCGTTTCTGACTGTTATGGTATAATGAATCCATGATTCTCCATCCGGACGAGATCATCAAAAAGGCGCAGAAGTGCCTGAAAGAGGGCCGCAACCCGGCGAGTGCCCTGACCGCCATCGGGATGGCCTATTTCGAGAAGGGGCTTCTGGACAAAGCCATCTATCATTACCAGAAGGCCCTCGAGCGGGACGGGGCGTTTGCGCCTGCGTTTGCAGGCTTGGGCATCGTGTATGGGAAAAAGGGACTCGTGACCGAGTCGGTTTTCAATCTGAAGGAAGCGATCCGCCTTTCCCCCGACTGCGCCCTGCTGTACAACTGGCTCGGCGATGCCTACTTCGATCTCGGCCGGACGGAGGATGCGATCCGTGAGTACGGCAAGGCCACCGAACTCGATTCGCTCGACTCGAACGCCCACAACGACCTCGCCGACGCCTACCGGCGCAAAGGGGATTTCACCCACGCCCTCGATTATTACCAGAAAACTCTCGAGATCGACCCGGCCGACACCAACGCGATCCTCGAGAAAGCCCAGGTGCTCCTCCATCTCGACCGGCGCGACGAGGCGAAAAAGCTGCTGCTCGAGATGGTCGGACGGTTTCCCGACGCCGAGGACACGAAGACGGCAAAAGTCGTTCTGGGCGCCTTGTTCACCCAGGAGGGCGATTACATTTCTGCCCGGGATTATCTTGCCCAGGCCGCTCGCGATTATCCGTTCAATCCGACGATCCAGTTCCACCTGGGACTGTGCCACCTGATTCTCGACGAGCCTGAGACGGCCCGCACGCATTTGCAGCGCACCGTCGATCTCGATCCGACGAATGCGCGGGTGGGGAAGCTGATGCACCAGTTGAGGAAGCAGTCGCGATGAGACAGGTTCGGTTCGGCCGCGAGGGAATGGTGCTGGTCGTCGTGATCGTCTGCATCATTTTCGTCACGATCTTCTTCGCCTCGATGGTCGGACGGGTGCGGCACGAAACGGGGCTGACGGCCCGCGCCTCGATCAACGAACGGCTGTACCAGGTCGCGACCGCGATCGGCCGGCTCACCGTCCGCAAGCTTCAGCGCGATTTCGAGACCTACGACAAGAAATCCGAGCAGAACATCATCGACATGGTGTTCAACAACAAGGGCAAGATCAAAGACGTTTCGTATGACAGCATCATCAGCAATCTCGACGTCGTCAAGAAGATCAAGGAGGAGTTCAAGTCGCGGTGGGGCGAGCTGGACATCAAGGTCACCTACAGCGTCGAGGTTCCCGACAAGAACGAGTTCCCCCTTCTCCTGTCCGGCCTCGAAAACTCGCCGTTCGAAAGACGCGGATATATATCTGCCGATGTGAAAGTCACCCACCGGAACCACTCGAAGCACTGCAAGATCAGCAAGCAGTTTCTTCTGACGAGGCTGTTCGCGGCTCCGTTCCATCGGTTCACGCTGTTCTCGCCGGGCGGGGCGGCTCTCGAACCGGACAAGGTGAACCGTCTCGAGAAGTTCTATGACGACGGCACCGTTCTCGACCAGAAGCCGCCCCTGCAGCTGTTCAACCAGCGGATCAAGGGAAACAAGATGACGCTGGGGGATGTGAACTACCTCAACCGGGACGTCAACCCGGTCGTGACCTCGGCCGACTCGTTCGTCCAGAACGGCTGGGTGTACCTCGGTTCGGGCTACTCGGGCGACAAGACGCTCCGGCTCAACATCATGGCCGGCTCGATGGGCGGGATGCCCGACGATGCATCGGACACCAAGCACCACAAGAAATACGGCGAGTTCTTCCATCTCTACTACACGCCGAAATCCCTCGGCTGGCGCGGTTCTTCGGCCTGGGGCGGCTGGCTGAACGCCAAGTTCCCCGGCATCACGGACGGGGACCCGCCCGCGCTGAAAATCAGCTACGTCGACTACGGGTATTTCCGGTATATCGGCCAGAATAATCCGATCGAGATCAACCAGCTCGAGGCGCCGCCCGGTACAGGGCAGATGGTGTTCGGCCACATCGACACCTCGAAGTTCAAGGCCAGCGCCCTCCACCTGTTCGGAACGCCGACAATGTGCACGCCCACGCTGCTGTTCGGCCGGGTCGAGCGGCAGTTCCTTCGAACCATGGCCTTCCTGGTCGAGAAGAACATCTGGCCGATCCGATGGATGACTGCCCAGAGCGATCTCACGGACCTCTGGCAGAACGATCTCGAGCCCTGGCTCGCGAATTTCTCGGGTGATCGGATCGACCAGGCGCGGGACGCCCTTTCCCAGCTCCTCGTCTCGACCCCTTCCGGCGGCGGCACCCCATCCCCGCACGCGATCCCCTTCGACCTGTACCGCGACGGCTCGGCCCGCGACCCGTCCGTCGGCCCTCCTCTTCGTCCGCATCTCACCAACAGCCCCTACATGACCGTGCTCCAGAATCTCGCCAAGCCCTCCGCCGTCGAGCCCTGGAACACGGCGGTGCCGTCGAACAAGTATCTCCCGTCCGGGCCCGGCGACCTGATGAAATCCGATTACGAGTTCAAGGATGACGAGCATCTGCATTACTCGGGCAAGATCAATGCGATCCGGGTCGACGCCAAATACTTCGACGCGCTGAAACAAAGAACGAGTTATTATATCAATGAAAAGACTTCGAACGGCGAAGCGCTGCCGCTGTTCGGCGATGCCAAATTCCCCTTCTTCGAGGACGAGTTCATCGACAAGGAGGATGACGGTCCGAAGACCGAGAAGGCCTGCTATCTGAATCAGATCATCGGCTTCGACTCGTCCGTCGAGATCAACAAGCCCCTCCGGATGCTCAAGGGCGGCATCATCTGGACGAAGAAGGACATCATCATCTCGGCCCCGATCATCAACCCGTATCTGGTGAAAGCCTCGACCCCCGACAGTTTCGGCTGGCTGACGCTCGTGGCCGGAGGCCGCATCATCATCCGCAACGACAAGTTCCCCGCCAAGACCGGCGGCGGCCTCCCCGAGCTTCATGCCTTCCTCGTCGCCTGCAACGGCACCACCGGTCGGGTCACGATCGATTCACCGGTGCACATCATAGGCGGCGTCGCCGTCGACGACATGAGCGAGCTGATCGAGAAAGGCAGCATCATCGAGTGGGGCTTCATGCGCTCCGAGCTGAGTGCGGGGGCGAAATCGAGCGGCAAGAATGATCTGACAAGCGAGGATTTTCATGGCCTTGCCATGGGGCCGATGGACGGCGAAGTCGTCTTCGAGCAGTGAGAAAACTTTCGATGCCGGCATCCGTATCAGAATGATGAACGAAGATCTGAGAACCGACGCGGAGATCGTGACGGCCGTTCTGGCCGGCGACACGGCCTCGTTCGGGATCATGGTCGAAAGGTACGAGCGACTGATGTACAGCTATCTGCTGCCGCAGGTCCGAAGCCTCACCGAGGCCGAGGATATCGCCCAGGAGGCTTTCATCAAAGCCTTCCGGCATCTTTCGTCGTTTGATACCGGCCGTCGGTTCTCGGCCTGGCTGCTGCGGATTGCCCGAAATGTCATGATCGACCGGTTCCGTCGTCAGCAGAACGAGGCCACGGTCACCTCGGTCTCCCAGGACTGCCTCGCCCGGGTCCGGAATACCTCTCCCAAAAGCGATCCTGCCGTCCATCACGAAATGCACGAAGAGTTCCGCCGCACGTTCCAGGACGTTCTCTCCCTGCCCGAGGATCTGCGCGCGCCGCTGACCCTTCGGGTGCTCCAGGAGATGCCCTACGAGGAGATCGCGGAAGTTCTCGATCTCCCCATCCAGACGGTGAAGAACCGGATCTTCAAGGCACGCCAGGCTCTGCGCGGAAAGCGAGATGCAGCCCATGACATGTGAACGCGAAGAACTGCTGAGCCGGTATATCGACGGCGATCTCGGCGCCCAGGAATCCGCCGAGATGCGGCGCCACATTGCCACCTGCCGCGAATGCCAGGAGATGTACCACGAGACGACGCGACGGGAAAAAGCCGTTCGAGACACGCTTGCCGCGGTCATCACCGCGATGCCGCTCCGCGAGAGTGTGATGAAACGGATCCTGGCCGAGCGGCTCGCCCCCGAATCCGCCCCCAAAACCGAGCGGCCTGCCGGGAGCCGCTCGCCGATCCTTGCCTGGGCTCTTGCCCTGGTGATCGTCGTCGCCGCATCGGCAATGCTGTATCTCACCGCGACGAACAGGGCCCAGGTTCGGAATACCACCAACATGGTCGTTCTCATGGGCCTCCAGGACGGCTCCACGTTCGGCCGCAAGTCGCTTCCTGCCCGGGAAATGTGCTTCGCCCCCGTCGGCATGGCCGCCCCGATCCAGGGAACGTTTGCCCTGTTCCTGCACGGGACGAAGCGCGAGCCCACGCTGCTCGACGGCAGTGCGACGCTGCAACTCGATTTCAGCCGTATCACCTGGCTCGAGGGGGAAGCCACCATCGTCTCGGCCCAGAACCATGATATCGTCGTGCGCCTCGGCGAAGAGGAACTGCTTCTGAAGAATGCCCGGATCTCCCTGAAGGGCAGTCCGGCTTCGTACCAGACGACCCTCAACGGAGGAACGGCCTACCGGTTCCGGGGCGGTCGCGTCGAGGCTCTGCCTCTTGCCGCCAGCGCCACCCCGGCGACAGCTTCGGCCCCCGTCCGGGAACACGCTATCGCGCCAAACTCCGATCCTGCCGAACTGCCATCTGCTTCGAAACCCCTGCAGAGCATTGCCCCCGATGCCCACCCCGTAACAGACATGGAAGGGATTCCCGCGTCCGCGGCATCGATCGAGCCGACTTCCGCATCCCAGACCGCATCGGCTGCGACCACCCTGCATGGGGAAGCGGGTGAACCGGTTCGCAATCCCTTCATCACACCCCAGATTCCGGGGGCCGTGGGCGAATGAAACGGATGATCCGCTGGCGACGCGCCTTTTCCCTGCTCGAGATCCTTGTCGCACTCGTGTTCATGAGCTTTGCGTTCCTTCCCATCTACAACCTCTTCCGCTTCGGTACCCGGGGCACGACCAGCAATGCCCGCGAAATCGAGGCGACCAACTATGCCTCCGATCTCATCAACTTTCTCCGTGACCGCAGAGCCAGCGATCTGGCCAAGGTCTTCAAGGACGATGTCGGCAAGCTGAAAACGATGAACAACGACGCCGAGATCATGGACCAGCTCCGCAAAATGGGGAGCGGCGGAGCCGGGGCGGCGATCGTGCCGCCGATCGAGGAGAAGGGGTACACCCGAAGCATGACCGTGACGAAATACAAGGCTTCCAGCAAATCCCTTGGCGGCATGATCAGCGATTTCATCAACCGCCGTTCGAATGTCATGAACTACCTCGTGTCGGTGCGCGTCGCCTATGCGAAGCCCGGCACCACGACTCCCGACGAGGAAGTCGTTCTGTACACGATCGTGATGGATTGAGAAAATGAAGATGAACCGGAAACGTGCTTTCACGTTGATAGAAGTGATGGTCGTCGTCATCATCGGCGCCCTCGTTTCCGGCGTGCTGTACAAAATCATGGCCGGCACCTTCGGCACGTATTTCAAGACCCAGACCAAGCTGACGAACCTGCGGGCCGGCAGCATCCTGCTCGAATACCTGAAGACCGATCTCCGTCTGGCAACGGCAGATCAGCCCGACACCGACGCCTCCGATGACGAGTTTTCCTACAAGTTCAGGATCCGCAAGGACAACACCCTGATCCCCGTGACCTACCAGTATTCAAAGGGCACGGTCCATCGCATCGGCGACACCAGCGATCGCATCATCAGCCAGGCGAAGGTCGCCAGTTTTTCGATCCTCGAAGAGTCGAATGCCTTCGGAAAGTATCTCAAGATCACCATCGTGGTGGACGACGAGAAAGACGATGCCAAACGCACGAGCTCGAGCCGTGCAAACAATGTAACCCTGCGCGCCGTCCTCTTCCCCAAGTTCTTCAAAACCACGGGGCAGATCGACGACGCGGAAAAATACTGGAACGCCGCACGATCAACCGGCACCACAGGAGGAACATCATGAACCGCAACACCCGCACGAACCCGCTACCGGCTCTCCTGCTTCTCGCGATCGCCTTGATCGCCGCCTGCCCGGCCTTCGCCGCCAACAAGACCTACACGATGAAGGACGGCGACACCCTCTGGGACCTCTCGGCAAAGTATTACAACGATCCGACGCTGTACCCCGTCTTCCTCGAGGTGAACAACATCGACAACCCGCGCATGATCCCCGTCGGAAAGGTGATCATCATCCCTTCCTTCGAGGAGATGAAGAAGGTCGCCAACGAACCCGACCCCGCCAAGCGGCAGAGCATGGTGAAAAGCCTTTCGGGCGGCAGCCCGATCGATAACGGCGGCAGCTCCCCCGTCAAGCCGATGAATCCTTCCGACACCGAGGATCCTGAGGAGAAGGTCGCGATCGACGCCGGTTCGGTCTCGATCACAAACGTTCTTGGCGGCAAGAAACTCGACCCCAAGAAGGTCAAGGACGACAAGGCCGAAGCCAATTACGACAAGCCCTGAATCCATCACATCCATCCCGCGGGGCGCCCGACGCTTCCGCGGGATGGTGTTTTTCCGGCCACCACACAGGGACAAGACCGCCCAAACCTTGACAGGGTACCGGTTCGTCGGTACAATTGTTGTATTCCGTCAAGCCCTCGTCGTATAAGCGCAGAAGAATAGTAAGGAGTATTGATGATGAAACGGGGTTTGCTCATTGCTTCCATCGCAGCGTTTTTCGCGGCTTCCGTCGCGACCGCCGGCACAGCCAAGTCGCTCGTCCGGTTCGATGGCCTTTCGAAAAAGTCCGTGGCCGAGATCGGCATGAAGGGCTACGATGTGGCCCGCGCCGGCTCGAGTTTCGCCGAGGTTGTCGTCGACGCCTCCGAGCTCGCCGCCCTGACGAAAAAGGCCCCCCGCGTCAAGACGCTGATTCCCGATCTCGATGTGTACATTTCGAACATCCTCAAGAAGCAGAAGGCGGGCGCCGAGTATTACACCTACGACCGCATGACCTCCACGCTCCAGGAGTGGGCGAAGAAGTATGCCTCGATCGCCACGCTCGAATCGATCGGCAAGAGCTGTGAAGGCCGCGACATCTGGGCCATGAAGGTCAGCGACAATCCGGCCGCGGACGAGAAAGAGCCCGCCGTCCTCATCATGGGCGCCCACCATGCCCGCGAGTGGATCTCGGTCGAAGTGCCCATGGCCACTCTCCAGCAGTATCTCGAAGCCTACGGAAAAGACGACAAGTTGACCCGCCTCGTCAACGAGCGCGAAGTCTGGTTCGTTCCGATGGTCAACCCCGACGGCGTCACGTTTTCCCAGACCAAGTCGAAATACTGGCGCAAGAACCGCCGTGACAACGGCAACAACGTCTACGGCGTCGATCTCAACCGCAACTACGGGTACCAGTGGGGGAACGTCGGGGCCAGCAACAGCCCCTCGGCCGATACGTATCACGGCAAAGGCCCCTTCAGCGAGCCCGAAAGCCAGGCGATCAAGAAGCTGTACGAGCGGGTCCATTTCCAGGCCGCCGCCTCGTTCCACAGCTACTCCGAACTGATTCTCTACCCGTTCGGCTACGGCTACAACATCCCGTGCCCCGACGAGCCGGTTCTCAAGAAGCTGGCCGGCGAGATGGCCGTCTACAACAAATACACCCCGCAGAACAGCGCCGATCTGTATCCGGCGATGGGCGACACCGACGACTGGGCTTACGGCGACCAGAAAGCCCTGGCCTTCACCTTCGAGCTGGCCACAACCTTCATCCCGAACCCCTCGGAGATCGGCAAGATCAATGATCTGAATGTGCCCAGCATGTTCCATCTCATCGACAAGGCCGGCAGCTACGCGCTGACGACCCCCACCGGTGACGACCGCCTGATCGCCTCGCTCGACCTGACCGACACCCTCGATGCGATCGCCAACGGAGCCGCTCTCCAGGCCGAACACCGCACGAACGAAGCCCGGATCGCCGTCAGCGACCGCCTTCTCCAGGCCGGGAAGCGCGCCGCCGAGCTGGTCGCGACCGACCTGCTCACCGGCTCCGGCGCCGCTCTCGAACGACTCTCCGCCACTCCCGGCGCGAACTTCGTCCTCCCGATGGTCCGTGCCCGCATCCAGTTCGAGCGCAGCCACGGCACCCCGCTCCGCGAGGATCTCGCCGCCAGGCTCGAAACGGCCCGCTGATCGCGCAAGCGTTCGTTCCATGCTATAATGGACCACCGGTTCGGTGGTCCTTTTTCCGTACGCACGACTGATGGGGCACGATACGATGCAGGGAAACACGACACTCAAAAATCTCGCGATCTTCACGGGGTACAGCCATATCGGTAGCTGCCGCGAGTTCCTTTGGATCGCCGGCGATATGATCGGCAACCAGCAGCTTCCCTCGCGGTTCATCATCCGGGGCCTCACGTGCGAATACGACGTCGAGGCGCTGATGATCCGCAAAGATCTCTATCTGCGCACCGATGCGGGCCAGGAGTATATCGTCAACAATTTCCAGATCACCGACATCTCGGATATCGAGAACATTTCGGGAATCGCCGAAAACATGGCCCTCCTGTTCGAGAAGTTCCCCGACATGAAGACGGTGGTCGACGGCGAGCATGTGGCCGTCACCAAGCAGACCCAGGTGATGGCCTTCAAGGTCGTCTCGAACGTCGTCAACAGCGTCAGGACCGGCCAGAGCATCGAGGCGGCGCCGTCGAAGGAGGTCGCTTCGCACCTCGTCGGCGAGATTCTGGCCTCGCCCGACGCGATCATCAACCTGATCGACATCAAGTCGTTCGACGACTACACCTTCACCCATAACATCAACGTCGCGACGATCGCGATCATGATCGGCCATGCGATGGATATGAAGAAGGACGACCTGCACGAACTGGGCACCGGCGCTCTGCTGCACGATGTCGGGAAGCTGAAAGTATCGTTGTCGATATTGAACAAGGACGGCAAGCTGACCGACTCGGAATTCGCCGAGATGAAGCGCCACTCGGTGTATGGCTACGAGATCCTCTGCCGCTCGGTCGATCTCACCGAGCGCTCCCGCCAGGTCGCGCTGCTGCACCATGAGCGGTTCGGCGGAAGCGGCTACCCGAAAGGGCTGAAGGGGCGTGACATCCCGCTGTTCGCCCGCATCACCACGATCGCCGACGTGTATGACGCGCTGACGACCGACCGGCCCTACCGCGTTTCGATGACCCCCTACGATGCGATCAAGATCGTGATGAGCGGCGTCGACAACCAGTTCGATCCCGAGGTGCTCCAGCATTTCATCCGGCGCCTCTCGCTGTATCCCAACGGCAGCCTCGTCAAGCTCAACGACGGCTCGATCGGCATGGTGCTGCGCGCGAATCGGCAGGCGGTAATGCGGCCCGTCATCAAGATCCTCCGCGACAAGAACGGGGTCCGTCTGAAGCAGCGGCAGGAGATCGACCTGATGTCGGAAAAGACCCTCTTCATCGCTGGCCCCGCCACGCTCGCCATGCTGAACGTCACCGCGCCTCTCCAGGCCTGACCGATATGGAAGCCCTCCTCCGGCGGATCGTCGTCGTTCTCTGCCTGTGTCTCGCGGCCGTCGCCGTCCAGGCGCAGACCGGCACGGAGACGGCATCCCCGATTCCCGAGACGGTGTATCCCGAGTCGCTGAACGCGATCGACGAGTTCCTGTCGGACACTCCCGTCGCATCCCAGACACCGGCCCCGGCATCGTCCGGCTGGCTGCCCCTGCCGCCGGTTTCCCGTCCCATCGTCGTTGAGCCGCCCGAGACCGGGAAAAAGGTCGTTCCCGAGGGAGAGGGTCTCCTGGACGTCGTCATCACGACGGTTCGCGAGAAGACGCCCCGCCAGATTTCGATCATGCCTTCACGCATCGAGATCTGGACCGGTGACCGGATGATCGCCTCGCTCGAGAACGGGGAGCCCGGCGTGGAAAACGGCTTCCATCGCCGCGTCTTCCGCTTTCCGCCGATCAGCCTGCCCGCGGGGTACCATTTTCTGACGATTCGCGGCTTTGCCGAAGGATTCGTCTCCCGGGAACAGAAATGGAAGGGACGCATCATCCAGGTCGGCATCCACGACGGGAAAACCACCACCCTGCATGAACGGCTCCCGATGTTCGTATGGTAGAACAGAATTCTCCCTCTGCAATTCCTGGAACCCGCATGCCCGTCCCAGGGTCTATGACTTCGGGACCGCATGAACAGGATGACGAACGCGAACTTCTCCAGCGGGCAACTGCAGGGCACCGGCCTTCGTTCGACCGCCTCGCCGGGCGGTATCACGCAGCCGTCTACCGGGTCGCGTACCGGTTCTTCAACTCCCGCGACGATGCCGCGGATGCGGCCCAGGAGGTGTTTCTCAAGGCCTGGCGATCGCTGCAGACCTTTCAGGGACGTTCGAGCTTCAAGACCTGGCTCCTCCGGATCGCCGGCAACACCTGCATCACGCTTTCCCAGGCAAAGGCACGGCAAAAGAAATCCGTGCTCGAATCGATCGTCGACTGGTTCTCCCGGAAGCCGCCCGACGACCCGGCGGATCTGGTCGTCGAACAGGAGTATCAGATGGAACTGCGGCAGGCCGTCGAACGGAATCTCGCGCGCCTGCCCGATGTCTACCGGCTTCCCGTCATTTTGCGTGACGTTGAAGGCTACACGATGGACCAGATCGCCGAAGTTCTCGAAATCCCCGAAGGGACCGTCAAATCCCGCATCAACAGAGGCCGCAGGATGATGCAGGAAGCGCTCGAGCCTCTGCTGCGGCACAGGAGCAGGCCATGAAATGCACCCGTCTCGAAGACTGGTATGAACGCAACGGCGACGATCCCGCCGCCAACGGCTGGCAGGACGTTCTGACGCACGCCCGGGGCTGCCCGGACTGTGCGTTCGCGATGGAAGGCCGGGCACGGCTTCTCGAGACTCTCCGTGAGCTCCCCGAGCCGGTTCCGCCGGCCGATCTCTCCGCACGGATCTCCCAGTATCTTGATCTCGAGGCAGGGGAGAGCGACGATCCGGACGCGGCGGCAAACCTGCTCGACGATCTTCTTGGCCGGTGGCTGCGCCCGCTCCAGGTCGTGTTGTCGGCCGCCTGCGTGCTGACCCTGCTGCACATCGTGAGGCCGGGGATATCGTCGGAACCCGCCGCCATCCGTCCGGACCGGATGCCCGTAACCCTCCGGGCCGAGGCCCCCGCACCCGTCCCGGCCGTTCCCGATGGTGGCCGGCTCCGGCTGCCCGAAACCCGTGGCCAGGCCCTTGCACGGCTCGATGACGAGGAGATTGCCGCCTTCCTGCGGCGCCTCGACGCGTATCGGCACACGCATCCCGAGATCGACGCCCCCCGCTCCGCCTTCCCCTCGGGGATGCTCGCCGTCGACCGGTGACATCCATGCCTGGAGAATATTTCATGTATCGTAGTAACTATATAGCAATATGCATATTCGTTGTATCGGCTTTTTTCGCCGCAGGGGAGACTCTCCATGCCGGTCCGGCCCAGGAGCTGTTCGGCACGTCCCTGATCGCCGACATCGCGGCGAAGGTGAGTCCGGCCGTCGTCGCGATCGAGTCGGTCCAGTATGTTCGCCGGCGCGGCTTCGGATCGGGAGATCCGTTGTTCGATCAGTTTTTCGGGCATTTGTTCGAGGATGATTTTTCGGGGCTGAACAACGTCATTCCCCAGAAGGGGAGCGGATCGGGCGTCATCATCAGCCCCGACGGGCATCTTCTGACGAACGAGCACGTGATTGCCGGGGCCGACGAGGTGAACGTGAAGCTCGGAGACGGGCGCAAGGTCAAGGCCCGGATCGTCGGCAAGGACGCCCGCAGCGACCTTGCCGTCCTGAAGATCGACGGCGAGGCGAATCTGCCCTCGGCTCCGATGGGAAACTCGGATGCCTTGCGGGTGGGGGAGTGGGCGATCGCGATCGGGAATCCGTTCGGGCTCGGCACCACCGTGACGGCCGGCGTGATCTCTGCGCTCGGCCGGGAACTGGCGATCGATCGCAACCGCTCCTACCGGAACCTGATCCAGACCGACGCATCGATCAACCCGGGCAACTCGGGCGGGGCGCTCGTGAATGCGAAGGGAGAGGTGATCGGTATCAACACGGCGATCCTTCCGTATGGGCAGGGACTCGGCTTCGCGATTCCCGTCTCGTCGGCGCGGGCCATCGTCGGCGATCTGATGGCGTTCGGCAAGGTGAAGAAGATCTACACGGGCATCACTCTCCAGGAGATCACCCCGCGACTGGCCTCCCACTTGGGGATTCCGGAAAAGGGAGCCTTGGTGACGGGGGTTGCCGAAGGTTCGAACGCCTTCGGACAGGGGATCTCGCCGGGTGACGTGATCGTTTCGGCTGATGGCAAGCCTGTCGAGTCGATCGAAAAGCTCGAAGACCTGCTCGGCCGGCACCGTGTCGGCGAGACGATCGAGCTGGGCATTCACCGGAAGGGCGCCGTGACCCCCGTGAACCTCCCTCTGACCGAAATTCCCAGCAGCCGCCCCGCGGGAACGGCGATGGCGAAGAAGAGCCGCGTCGGCCTCGGCCTTGCCGACCTGACGGAGGCGACCCGCGAGGAGTTCGGCATCCTCGTTTCATCCGGGGTTGTCGTGACGGCGGTCGCCCCCGGCAGCATCGCCGGGGAGCTGGGACTCGCCCCCGGGGACGTGATCCGGAGCGTGAACCGCACGCCAACCACGAGCGCCGCGGAGCTGGACGTCTTCTTCCGGAAGATCCCCGCCGGAAGCAGATTTCTGCTCGGTATCGTTCGCGGAACGTCCGGCAGCCTCCTGCTTGTCGAACTTCCGTGAAGATTTCCAACAATTTTCACTCAACCGATTGACCGTTCTCGCCGACCTTGGTAAGGTAATCTCTCGGTGTGTTGTCAAAGAGCCTGTGTGATTCGCTCACCTTTCATCGCACCCAGTCATAGGTGAAACAACCGGAGGAAACCAGGATGCAATTGGCGGATGTGCTGCACGAGAAGATGGTGTTCCTTGATTTCAAGGCCAACGGGAAGGACGAGGCGATCGACGCGTTCGTCAAAGCCATCGCCGGTGCGGGCGCGGTCGATGAGCCCGCGGCGCTCAAGAGCGCCTTGCTCGAGCGCGAGAAGCTCGGAACAACCGGCGTCGGAGGCGGAATCGCCATCCCCCATGCCCGGTGCGGGGCCATCAAGGATCTGTCGGTTGCGTTCTTCCGATCCGCGGACGGCATCAACTTCGGCGCCATCGATGGGAAGCCGGTGAACCTCGTGTTCCTGCTGCTCGCCCCGGTCGCATCCGGCGGCCCCTATCTGAAGCTGCTCGCGAAGATCTCGCGGCTCCTGCGCGGCGACGAGTTCCGCCAGGCCCTGATGGATGCGTCGGGGGCTCCGGCCGTTCTCGACATCATCCGGGAACATGAATGATTCGTTGAAAACGCCCCGATCCGCGATCGCGAGGATCGGGGCGTCGTTCTTGGCGGCTCTTTTCCCCGTTCTCCTGCTCGTCGCTTCGGTCCCCGACGGGGTCGCGGCGGCCGAAAAACGCGGGAAAGCCGATCGCGGCGAGGTCGAGGAGAAGAAGAAGCCGTCGCGCGACAAAGAGAAGGGCGCCGCGACGAAATCCGACGACGACGAGGATGCCGGCGAGGACCTGTTCCTGCGCGAAGGGAAGGAAAACCAGAAGTTCCTGCCGGATATCTTCCGCTGTCCCGAGTGCGGGTACGAACAGGACGAGCCGGACTCGTGCCCCGATCATGACGAATCCGTCCTGGTTCTCGTGCGGAGCAAGGGGCAGAACCCGCTCGAGCCGCCGGATGTTGACGGCAACGAAGATATTGTTGTAGATATTCCCCTGACCGGACTGTCCCTCAAAAAGGCGCCCGTCGCCTCGGGAACGGCTGCTCCGGCACCCGTGAAGGCGGGCACGAAGTAAGGTTTTTCGAGAGTCCCCGAACGAACCGGCTGCCGTCCCCCGGCGGTCGTCAGGGCGGAAGGCTCTTTTTTTATGTCGGTCGATATAGAATGCACATGGAGGAAGGAATGTCTCTGAATCTCACCCAGAAAATCATCAAGGAACACCTGGTGTCCGGCGAAATGAAGGCCCAGAGCCCGATCGAGATCCGGATGGACCAGACGCTGACGCAGGATGCGACGGGCACGATGGCCTACCTGCAGTTCGAGGCGCTTGGCGTCCCCCGCGCGAAGACGGAACTTTCGGTCAGCTACGTCGACCACAACACGATGCAGGAAGATTTCAAGAACCCCGACGACCACGCCTTTCTGCAGACGATCGCCGCCAAGCACGGCCTGGTGTTTTCACGGCCGGGCAACGGCATCTGTCACCAGGTGCATCTGGAGCGGTTCGGCAAGCCCGGCAAAACCCTGCTCGGCTCGGACAGCCACACCCCGACCGGCGGCGGCATCGGCATGCTGGCGATCGGCGCGGGCGGCCAGGACGTCGCGATGGCGATGGCGGGCTTCCCCTTCAAGCTGAAGATGCCTGCCGTGGTCAACGTCGTTCTGACCGGCAAGCTGAAGCCCTGGGTCAGCGCGAAGGATGTCATCCTCGAGATCCTGCGCCGCGAGACCGTGAAGGGCGGTGTCGGCTACGTTTACGAGTATTCCGGAAAGGGCCTCGAAAGCCTGACGGTGCCCGAACGCGCGACGATCACGAACATGGGCGCCGAGCTGGGCGCGACCACCTCGGTGTTCCCCAGCGACAAGGTGACCAAAGCGTTCCTCGAGGCCCAGGGCCGCGCCGACGACTGGCAGGAGCTCGGTCCCGACAAGGACGCGACGTATGACCGCACGATCGAGATCGATCTGGGCAAAGTCGAGCCGCTGGCCGCCTGCCCGCACATGCCCGACAAGGTCAAGCCGGTGCGCGAACTCGAAGGCATGAAGGTCCATCAGGTCATGATCGGAAGCTGCACCAACTCGAGCTACACCGACATGGTCAAGGCCGCGATGATCCTCAAGGGCAAGACCGTCCATCCCGAGTGCTCGCTCGGCATCGCCCCCGGCTCGCGCCAGGTGCTCCGGATGCTGGCCGACAAGGGCTACCTCGCCGACCTGATCGCTTCGGGCGCCCGCATTCTCGAAAGCGCCTGCGGCCCCTGCATCGGCCAGGGCTTCGCCCCGCCGACCAACGGCGTCTCGCTGCGCACCAACAACCGCAACTTCGAAGGCCGCTCGGGAACCACCTCGGGCCAGGTCTTCCTCGTCAGCCCCGAAGTCGCCGCCGTGGCCGCGATCGAGGGCCGGTTTACCGATCCGCGCAAATACGAGAAGGCCCCGAAAGTCAGCATGCCGAAAAAGTTCACCATCGACGACTCGATGTTCATCTTTCCGCCGGATCATGGCGAGAAGATCGAGATCGCGCGCGGACCGAACATCGCCCCGCTGCCGCTGCGCGGCGCCATGGACAAGAACCTCACCGGCTCCGTGCTGATCAAGGTCGGCGACAACATCACCACCGACCACATCATGCCGGCCGGCAAGTATCTGCCTCTGCGCTCGAACGTGCCCGAATACGCCAAGCACGTGTTCGAGGGCGTCGACAAGGAGTTCTACAAGCGCGCGATGGAGAAAAAGACCGGCTTCATCGTCGGCGGCGAGAATTATGGCCAGGGCAGTTCCCGCGAGCACGCGGCCCTCTGCCCGATGTTCCTCGGCGTCAAGGCCGTCGTGGTCAAGAGTTTCGCCCGCATCCACCTCGCGAACCTCGTCAACTTCGGCATCGTGCCCCTGACCTTCAAGAATCCCGCCGACTACGACAAGATCCAGCTCGGCGACGAGCTCGAGATGGACGTCCACGGCCTGTCGGGCGAACTGGTGATCCGGAACAAGACCCGCGGCTTCGACATCCACGTCACCCACACGCTGACCGAACTGGACCGGAAGATCCTCCTCGCGGGCGGCCAGCTCCCCTTCGTGAAACAACAGTCGCATCGCTGATTGGTAAATATATAATCAATCATATTGATCATTGAACGGCGGGCCGGCGACGTATCGAGTCGCCGGCCCGTTTGTATATGATACGCCGTATATATCGGGGGAGATGATGCCATGCTGGTGAACACAAGTGGATATCCGGACGCTCGCTGCTGGAACATCTGGGAGGATGCCACGAAAACCTGGAGCAGCGTCACGTTTGGAGCGGGCCTCGACCGGCTGATGGCCGGGGCCTGCACGATGCCGCGCGGCGAGGCCGTTTCCGGAGCTCTGGAACGGGCCGGCGGGGTGGGGGTACCGTTCGGAGGATCGAAGATCCTCTGCGTCGGCCGGAACTACCGCCCGCATGCCGCGGAGCTGGGGAACAAGGTACCGAAGCAGCCGCTCTGGTTCCTCAAGCCCCCGAGCTCCCTCGCGGCGGCTGGAGAAAGGATACTGCTGCCCAGGGATGCCGGCCGGATCGATTACGAGGGCGAGGCGGCGCTGGTGGTCGGGAAACGATGTACCGATGTTCCCGAAACCGAGGCACTTTCCTTCATCGCGGGCATCACCCTGGCCCTCGACGTCACGGCCCGGGAGCTCCAGAAGACGGATGGCCAGTGGACCCGTGCAAAGGGGTTCGACACGTTCTGCCCGATCGGGCCGGCGATCCTGCCGTTCGGGACGTGGGCCCTCGATACGGAACTCGTCACGACGCTGAACGGGGGAGTGGTGCAGCGCGACCGGACCTCGTCGCTCGTCTTTTCGTATGCCGCCCTGATCGCGCACATATCCCGGTGCATGACGCTCGAGCCGGGCGATCTGATCTTCACCGGCACGCCGGCCGGGGTTGGACCGCTCGCCGAAGGCGACCGCATCAGCGTCGAGTTTCCCGGCCTGATGCGGCTCGCCCTGACCGTGGACTGCCGGTGACCGCATTGACAGGCCGGGCGAGGTCTGGTATGGTCTTTCACCATCATTCAGTCGTGATCCGGAAGGAGTTTGGTGCGATGAAACGATTCATCATCGGCGTTCTCGGAGCCGGTCTGCTGTGCATGCTGCCCGTTGATCTGTCGGCCGCCAGGGCGGGAAAGGTCCGCGGCAGTTATATCAACGTCCGCGAGGAGCCGAGCCACTCCTCGAATGTCGTGATGAAGAAGCTTCGCGGCGACTCCTACACCGTCACCTTCGAGGACAAGGGCTGGCTCAAGGTCGAGTTCTCGGATGGAACCAAGGGCTGGATCTTCAACAGCGTGATCGAGCGTCAGCTCGCAAAGGATGATGAAGCCGAAAAGAAGGCTCCCGCTGCGACGCCGGAGACCACTCCGACCCCGCCGGCCATCCCTCAGTTCGAACCCGGCCTGAACATGGACCGGTTCAAGGGGAAAACGCCTGAAGATGCAAAAAAGGCCGACGAGGCGAAGAAAGCCGACGAAACAAAGAAGGCTGACGAGGCCAAAAAGGCGGATGAGCTGGCGAAGGCCAGCAGCGAATCCAAAGCCGCCGATGAAAAGAAAAAAGCCGATGAGGCCAAAAAAGCCGACGAGACCAGGAAAGCCGATGCCGACCTGAAAGCCGATGAGGCGAAAAAGGCGGAAGACGCGAAGAAGGCCGACGAAGCGAAAAAAGCGGAAGAAAAAAAGAAGGCCGACGAGAGAAAAAAGGCCGACGCAAAAAAAAAGGCGGATGATAAAAAGGCCGCCGAAGAGAAGAAAGCGGATGAGAAGGCTGCCGAAGCCGCTGCTGCCGCCGCGGCAAAACCCCCGGCACCGGCGAAGAAGGAGCTTCCTCCCGCCAAAGCCGTCAGCACCAGCAAATCCGCATCGGATTATTACCACGAAGCCATCGAGCTGTACGAGAAGAAGCGGTATCAGGAAGCCCTCGATGCCAATCGCGCCGCTCTCGAGCAGGCACCGCGCAATGCCGAGATCCTGAACAACATGGGCAACTGCCTGTTCAAGATGGGGAAGATCCAGGATGCGATCTCCAACTGGAAGGAAGCCCTCAAATCCGCTCCAAAACAGGCCAAGATCTGCAACAACCTCGGGATCGCCTACTACCAGCTCGACGAGAATGATCGCGCGATCGAGTTCTACAAGAAGGCCATCCTGTTCGAGCCGCAGTTCGCCGACGCCTACTACAACATTGCCTCGGTGTACGGCTTCAAGGGCCAGTTCCGGGATGCCCTCGACAATTACCGCAAGTATCTCGAGTTCAATCCCGACACGACGATGAAAAAGCTGACCGAAGAGCGCATCGAATACTGTCAGAAGCAGCTCAACACCGTGAAAAAAGACGGGAAGTGACCTGCTCTCGAAACGAATCGGCCCCGGGTGAAAACCCGGGGCCGATTCGTATATGGAGCTATATTATTCTGCGCCTTTTTTGAGACAGAAGATCGATCCCGATTTCGTGCGCACCAGGATCCCGAACTCCGCGAGAACGATCGACTCCTCGGTCAGCTCACCGCCGACGTGGACGCGCCACTTCTCGTCGAAGCTCTCGCGGTTGAGACCGAACACCCAGCCGTCCTGCGTGCCGACATACAGCATCTTCTCGTCGAACACGGGGCCCGCAGCAAACAGATGCTTGGAGAACTCGCGTGCCTTCTCGAACCGGCCGGTTTCGGCATCGACCTTCCACAGCACGTCCCGATACCCGATGTAGCCGCTGGCGAGATCGACCGCGGCGGGCATCAGCGGCAGTCGGTTTTCCATCACCATCCGACGCGTCGTGACGCGACCTCCGTCGAGCTGCACCCGGACGTATTCGCCGTTTTCCGAGAGGAAGGCGCACTCGTCCTTCATCACGACGGGAGCCGACACCGGATGCCAGTCGGCCCCGCGCGCTTCGTAGATTTTCGTTCCCTTCGCGAGGTCAAACGTGAGCACGGCGCCGGAGATGAAGCCGGCATACAGCCGGTCGCCGGAAACGCCGAGCAGCGCGCGCTGGCCTTTTCCCGAGTATTTCGTATCCTTGTGCTGGTATTCCCAGAGCTGTTCGCCGGTATCCGCCTTGAGGGCGGTGATGCGGGCGTTCTGGCAGGCGAAGACGAGGGTGTTGTTCGCGAAGGCCACATACGGCGATCGCAGGAAATCCTCGGTGAAGTAGCGGTTGATGCGCTGCGTCGCGTCGATCGACTTGATCCAGAGGAACTGGCCGGTCTTGAGCGAGATGGCGCCCCAGTAGCCGTAATCGAACATCACCAGGACCAGCCCCGGTGCCACATCTGGCCGGATCAGCATCGGAATGCCGGCATCGGGATTCGCCTCTTCGGGAGGGAGTTCGAGGCCTGGCAGCTTGCCGGGCCAGTTGCAGGTCCAGCTCGTCGTGAGAAGATCCTTGTCGAAGCAGACGAGTCCCTGCCTGGTCGGAACGAAGGGCTGGTCGGCCTTGATCCAGGCAGGGGCCGGAATGTATCCCTGTTCCGGTTTCGACCGGATCAGGCTTCCGCCGGAGCCCTTGATCGCTTTCGCGACCGAGGTGTCATAGGTCCAGACGTGCTCGGAGCCATACAGCGAGGCGCTCGGGATGCGTGCGAGATACTCCTCGAGCGGCGCATACAGGTCGGTGGATGACCAGAGAACGCGGCTGCCCGCTTCCCCGGCGAATGCCCCGAACCCGACGTGCAGGCCGAGCATCAGAAGGATGGCGGCGCCATAGCCGAATTTGCGGCCGTCGGCCCACTCGCTGCCGAACAGCACCTCGAAAAAGTATTTCACGAACAGCGAGAGGAAGAAGTTCAGACAGGTCATCGCGGCGAGGATCAGGGTGATGCCGCCTGACATCAGGATCGGGAAGGGGATGTCCTTCTTCGACCAGGCTGTTTTCATGATGCCGAGAATTTCGCGCCAGTTGTTCATGAAGGGGGTCCAGAAGTCGCCGAACCAGGCGTAAAAGACGCCCGACACCATCATGAAGCCGAACAGCGAGGTGTAGATGATCGAGCGCATCATGAAGTGCATCAGCAGCATCACGACGCCCAGCCCGCCCAGGAAGACATACGACTGGATGGTGAAGACCGGGAGGCTCGTGTAGCCGCCCACGAGCTTGCCGAAAAAGAAGCCCTGGAGCAGCACGATGATCGCCAGCGGCATCATCAGAAAGAAGTTCACGAATGTGCCGGCGGGTTTGTGTTTCACCGGAGGTTTTGGAGCGGGATTCACGACGGTTTTCACCGGATTCGGATTGACGATCGCCACTTCTTCCATGGGAAAGCCCCCCTCGATGGTCCATTCAGGATCGACCAGGATGTCATACAACCTCTCTATCGGCAGGTGACACGGTTCTGGTTACGGAAGAGGCCGGCACGATTCGAGAATGAACCCGGCCCGCCTCCCGTGCGTCAACATCCGTGGCAGGGCTCCTGAGCTGTGCAACCCCGCTGTCAGTTCCAATGACTCGATGCCAATGGCCAGGGGTGTCGTGCGGGGGCGAAGAGATTTGACGTTTTTCGGAACATGTCATGGTATACTGTGGCATCTTGTTGCCGCCACGGACGGGAACCGATCTTGGAGCGTCCGTGAAATTCAAGGAGGGCGCGCGTGCCGTCGATGATCAAACACCTGTTTCTGAAGGTCGCCAACGAGCGGGATTCAGAACTCGAAGCCTGCGAGTATCTCGAGACGTTCGCGAAGAAGTGCGGATTTCTTCCGGAATCGATCGACGAGATGCGGCTCGCGTTCATCGAGGCGCTGATCAACGCCAAAGAGCACGCCCCCAAAGGCCAGCCCGACACGACGCAGGAGATCTACACGGCATTCACGGCCGGGCCGGAAACGCTGACGATCGAGGTGCGCGACTTCGGCTCGGGGTTCGACCCCGCGACGGTCGAGAAGCCCGACATCAAGAAAAAGCTGAAATCCTCCTACAAGCGCGGCTGGGGTCTCATGCTGATGGAAAAACTGATGGACGGCTGCGAGGTCGCCTCGTTCCCGCCTTCGGGCACGCTCATCAAGATGGTGAAGAAGCGGCTCCAGGTCGACCCCCAGGATGTGGGCGACATCGTGCGCGAACGCAAGCGCATCGAGCGTCTCAAATACATTCTCGGCAGCTTCCTCGACCTGAGCTCCTTCCTCTGCCAGAACCGCGATCTCGAAACCGGTCTTCGCTCGATGCTGCGCATCATGCTCGGCACCCTGGGCATCTCGCGCGGGGCCATCTTCATTCACGAGCCCGCCAAAGAGCTGATGGTCAGCGGGGTCGACATCAAGCTGCGCACGCGGGAGCGGCTGCCGAAGTTCAGGATCCCGGCTCAAGCGCTTCAGCAGATGATGCAGCGCGACTCTCTCGAGATCACCGAGCAGCTTCTCGCCCTGAACCCCGAGATTCCCAACATCTTCTCGAAGGACGAGGTCGCCGGCTGCTACCTGCTCCGCGTCGACAGCGAGGTGCTCGGCATCCTGATGCTCGGCAACAGCTTCCGCACCGAAGAGAAAGAGTCGTATGACGGCGACATCATGACGACGCTTGCGAGAAATATATCGTCAGCTATCAACACCTTCCGGCTGCTCGAGCAGCTCAAGGCGACGAACCAGGAACTCGATCAGAACGTCCGGGAACTGGGCGCCGTGCGCGAGGCCAGCCAGACGATCTCCTCCGAGCTCGAGATGGAGAATCTGCCCTTCACGGTGGAACGCATCTTCGGCAACGTGATGAAGATCGGCAAGTTCTCGCTGTCGGTGCTCGACCCGCACGAGAACCGGTACACGATCTGCCAGACGAACCGGCCGCTGCCGCTCGTCCTCGACATGTGGTCGTCCCCGATCTCGCGGTACGTCATCCAGAAGATGGAGCCGTTGTTCGTCCCGGATCTCGCCCACGAGAAGCGGTTCCAGTTCTCCCGGGCCTCGACCTATACGTCGAACTCGTTCATCGTGATCCCCATCATCGTCCAGGACGAGGTGCTCGGCCTGATCAGCATGACCGACCGCACCGACGGCCAGGAGCTGACCGAACGCGACTTCCATCTCGCCCAGCTCCTCAGCGCGCAGCTCGGCATCGCGCTCAAGAACGCCAATCTCTACAAGCTCGGCATCTCGGACGGGCTGACGAAATTGTATACGGCACACTATTTCAAGATGCGGCTGTCGCAGGAGATCTCCCGCTCGCGCCGCGTGAAATCCCCGCTGTCCCTATTGATGCTCGACATGGACAAGTTCGAATCGATCAACGCCGAGTTCGGAGACGAGACGGGGGATGCCGTGCTGTCGCGCACCGGGGCCCTGATCCGGCGTCAGATCCGGTTCAACGACATCGCCTGCCGCATCGGCGGGGACAAGTTCGCCATCATCCTGTCGGATACCGGCCTCGACGGCGCGATGATCGTCGCCGAAAAGCTCCGGACCGCCATTCCCGCGCAGAAGCTGATGCACAAGGCCGTCGAGATCCAGGTCACGGCCAGTATCGGCCTCGTGTCTTACGACCAGGCGATGAGCCTCGAGCAGTTCGTCGAGGCTGCCGAAAAGCAACTTCAGGACGCCATCGCGAAGGGCGGAAACGTCATCAGCACCCCGCAGGCCTGATTCCGCGTTCGGGGGCTCAGAAGCCGCCTGGGAGCGGCACCGTCGCGGTGGCGGGAGGCGGGTAGGTCGGAGGCGTGCCGGGCGGAACCGGGTTTTCGTGATACTGGAGCATGGCGAGAGGATCGGGGATCCCGGATCCATACTCGGCATCGGCGCCGGTCGGGCCGAGGTCGCGGGAGGTCGCGAGGAGACAGGGCAACAGCGTTTCGAGATCGGCATCCGGCTTCGACTGGCGGATCTGGGCCCAGAGGCCGGCGAGATGCGCCGCGGCCTGGAGCGTTCCCGAGCCCTGCTTGAAGGTGTTTCCCGACGCGGGGCCGAGAACGGCGAGGCCGGGTTCCATGTAGTCGGGCTTGTTGACCGGATACCCGTCGACGACGGCCGGACCGCACCCCGAGAACGAGGCGCGGCTGCGCCACTGGTCGAGCGCCCCGACCGTCACGACGTCGGGCAGTGCAGCCATGCCGGTCACACGGCTGGGGTTGTTGCCGGCCGGCAGGATCGGCAGGATCCCGGCGGTGCGACATGCGGAAAGGGCGTCACGCACGGCACGGGGGGCGGGGCCCTGGAAATCGACGGCGAACAGAATCGCGGCAGGGCGTACCCCGTCGGCAGGTTCGGTCAGCCACTGGATTGCTTCGAGAAGGGCATCGGCATCGATCTTGCCGCGCGGCACGGTGGCGAGCGCGATCGACGCTTCCGGAGCGGCGCCGAGGCTCTTCGTCGCGTCGGGCATCCGGCCGGCAAGAATGCCGAGCGGATGCAGCAGCATCAGATCCTCGATGGCACGGTCTGAGCGGGCTGGCGGGAGGGATGGGGCACCGAACACGCGCCGGTGAGCGATGCGGCCGGCGATCGCGGTGTGATCGAAGGGGACATCGGGGCCGACGACGCCGATCAGGACGCCTTTTCCCGTGAGATTGCGAAGCCGCGCCAGATCCCAGGCGCCGGACATGACGTGGTTCCAGGCCGGCTGGGCTGCGCGGGCGGAGAGCATTTCATGGGCCACGACCGGCTCGGCGGTGTCGGCGAGGGTTTCGACCTCGACCGAGGGCCATTCGGCAGCGATCTGTGCAACCTCCCCATCCGAGAGATGGGCGGAGACACCGCGGGCGGCCCAGATCTCGCGGGCTTCGGCATCGAAGGGCTCGACCAGGCGCCGGAGAGCTGCCGAGACCTGGCCCCCCTCTTCCCGGAGAGCCGCAAGGGCCCGGTCACGTGCGGGAACCCTCGAGACGCGCTCCGAGAGCTGGTTGGAATCGACGGCTTCGCGGGTCGTGAGAAACCGGAGCGGATCAGCAAAAGCAGGGCCGCCCGAGAGCGACCCTGCCATGGCTGCGATGAGGAAATACGGCAAACGGCTGTGTCTGGAACCTCTCACGTGATGTCCCTCCATTCTCTACAGCTATCGGACAGGGACGGGCCAATCATCCAGACTCAGAGAAGATTTTTCTGCTGAATGCCGGTCACGACTTCTTCGCCGGTCGGTTCGTTGAGGATCTCGTAGGTCTTGCCGCAGGCTTCCCAGGGGCCGGTGGACCAGCCGGAGGACTTGGCGCGGAGCAGCTCGAACCAGATCTTGTTTACGTCGAACTTGCGGTTGGTGCGGGTCGTGACGGTCTTGATGACCTGGAAGGAGACCTTGGCGCACAGGATCGGCTGGCCGTTCATGTGCCCTTCGAACTGGTCATGCACCTTCAGATCCTTGATGACGCCGCCGGCGGCCATGCCCTTGAGGATGTCGAGCAGGTCGAGGCTGATCGTCAGTTCGGCCTGGAAATTGGTCTGGATCGAGTGTTCCTCGGACTGCCAGGTCACGCCCTTGTTCTCGCGCTCGACTTCGCGGCCTTTGCGATACTTGTAGCCGGGCTCGGTGTAGCCGTAGCCGGGGAAATACTCGCGGAACTGCTCGGGGGTGATCTTCGAGTGGACATCCTGGACGATGTCGGACTTGATCACGCCGAGAACGGCATTGAACGCCATGCGGGCGGCCGGGTCGAGCGATTTGTAGATCTCGCTCATGACTTCGAGCGACTCGATGCTTTCATCGAACGTGGCCTGGATGAACTTGGCCAGTTCGACGCTCTGCTTCTTCTGGATCTCGAGCGACTTGTTGTAGGTTTCGAGGTTCGCTTCGGTCGGCTCGTTGACGTAGGCCATGAGCAGATCCGCGGCGAGCCAGTGCTGCCGGACGAGCTGGAAGCACTTCGTCTGCAGGTCGAAATGCTTGTGTCCCGGGGTGTACCCGTCGAACGCGAACGCGGGCGAAGCCAGGAGGGCGATGACGAGAACGAACGCCGGCAGGGCAGCCATCAGATACTTGTGCATGCTCGATACTCCTTGAGAGAACGAATGGGTTGCCGTATAGGTAGAATATATCCGGGAATCGGCATCACGACAACGTTTCGGAGAGGTGCAACGCGGGGCGGCCCCGTTCCCGGCCACGGATCAGCTGTTCGGCGGGCGGATCGGGGAAGGTGTTACATGAAATATGCAGGTAGGGAGAGGGAGGGGTCAGATCACGGCTTCCCACCGGCAGGGAAGTCGGAGCGCGATGCCGCGTGGTCCGACCGGGCTCTCGGCGCGTTCGAGGCCTGCCCCCGGAAATACCGACCGCAGAAGGCCCGAGAGGCGTTGTACTGCGCTTTTGAGGGCGGCCGGATCGCATTCGGGATCGTAGGGCATTCCCCAGGCGGCGGCGTACAGGGCTTCGGGGTCGACGGGGTGCGGGTGGGCGAGGATGAGCTGTTCGAGCATCCGGAGAGGAATCGAGCCCGTCTTGAGCTGCGAGGCGTGGGTCTCGTATCGAATGATGCCGGCGGGCCCGTCGATGACGAGCGTCCCGGCCGGGCGTTCGTCGGTCCATGAAGTATATTGGCTGATATGCAGCGGAGTCGCCTCGCCCTCTCGGATCAGGGTGACGAACTCGGCCGCCCGGAGGTGAATTGTCTCGAACCGCTTCAGGAGAGCGGCAAGCCGGCGATCACGATTCGTGTACCCCTCGAGCAGGTCGGGAGGTGTTTTCCGGATCAGGGCGGCGAGCATGCTGGTTGCTTCGGGGCTGCCGTCCTCTTCGAGTCGTGCGGCATACAGGAACCAGAAGGGATCAAAGCAACCGGTCGCGGGGTACCCCGCCATATCGTCGCGCCAGGCGAGGCCGGAGCATCGCGCGGGATCGAGAAGGCCGCAGAAGATGCGAAGCTGGACCGACTGGATGCGGCGCGGGGCACGGGCCGCCTCGGCGAGGGCGCGATCGAGATACGAGGCTGTTTCGGGGGAGCCCAGGATCGAAAGGCAGGAGCCGATCCCGTAGCAGATATCGCCGATCTCGGCGCTCGAGCTTTCGCGCCGGAGCAGCCAATCATATATCGATCTGTATACATCAAGGGCCTCGACGGTGCGACCGTGGAGGAGAAGGCGCATCGCCCGGAGGGTTTCGACGACGTATTGGATGCGCGTCTCGTCGCTGACCACGTCCGGAAGTCGGTCCCACCAGGAGTCGGCGGCCCCCGGCTTGCCGAGCAACTCGCAGGTCCATGCGATAAAGGCGGCGGCCTCGTGCATCCCGCCGGGGTGCCTGATGCGTTTCCGAAGGGCGTATACATCCCGGAAGAGACGAAGGGCTTTCGTCATCTGTCCCATCGCGAGATGCATCTTGCCGAGCGAAAGGGCCGCGACCGAGCCGTTCCAGTGGTTGCCGAGCATGGCGTGAAGCGAAACGGCACGCGTGAGGAACAGGGCGCCGCGTTTCGGGTTGCCGAGCTCATGCTCGACCAGACCGAGATTGCCCAGCACCGAGGCCTGGGAATCGCGCATGCCGGCCTCGCGGAACGCGGTCAGAGCCGAGAGATAATACCGGCGGGCAGCTTCGGGACGGCTTCGGATCATCATCAGATTGCCGAGGGCGTTGTCCGTGGCTGCGACCCGCCGGGCGTCGCGGATGCTCAGGAAGCACTCGCGGGCCAGCTCGAGTTCGGGCATGGCTTCCATCAGCCGGCCGCTGATACGAAGCAGGTTTCCCGTGGCCAGGGCGAGTTCGCCGAAATCCGCCTCGGCACCGTCGAGATCCTCGAACTGGGACTTTCCGCGGTCGAGGATCGCGATCGCCTCGTCGAACCGGTTCTCCCGGGCTTCGGCGCGGGCGGCCACGACGAAGACGTGGGAAGCAAGCCGGAACTCGGATTCGATGTACCGTCGGCAGATCATCCGGATCAGGTCGAACCGTGCGGCGCTGAATAGCCTGTAGCCATGCTTCGCGATTCCCTGAAGGACTTCATCGTGCATCCCGAGGGCGAAGGCGATACGCAAAGCCGGCTCGACGCGATCCGTGGCTGTGCCGCCTAATGCGCGCGTGATCCAGTCACGAACCTCGGGAAGGCGGTCGCCGAATACGCCGGGCCGGTTCTCGATGTGGCGGGTCATCATGCGGGGCCAGTAGCGGCCGGCGGCGGGCGGCGTGTCCGTGAAGGAAGCGAGAAACTCCTCGAACTCCCGATCACGCAGGCTGGCGACCGTGTTCCGGAACAGTTCGTCGAACCAGCCGGCTGCGCGCGGCGCAGGGTCGTCTCGCAGCGGCAGATACGGCGTCTGAGCCATCTTCCGGCGTACGGCAGGGTCGTTCCGCAGCGCCATCCAGTCGTTATGAGCGTCAGCCTGCTGGTCCCCGGTGGAAGGAAGAGGTTGTTCGAGCAGGGAAGCGGGATACCGCACGAAAAACCGTCCGTCCCAGTTCTGAGCGGCCTCGGCGCTGCGCGGGTCGAGGCGCACGGGAGTTCTGGTCAGATCGGCGGGAGGGAGCTCGGGATGACCGGCCTGACCGGACCAGGCAAGAAGGAAGGCGGAGCGCTTGTAGGCCGTGTCGGAAGTCTGCCGGGCGAGCCGGAGCAGCTCATCGGGACGGTACGGGGCTTCCGCGAACAGATTGGCGAGGTCGGGAAGGGATGGGGCGTGATCGATGTCGGTAACGAGGTCGACGAGGGTCTGCTCGATGGTCGAGACACGTATGCTCTGGTCGCCGATGCTGATCGTCTGGCTCTCGCCCGGCCGGTCGGCTCCATGGGTGACGAAGGTCAGAGGATACCCCGCGAGATCGCGGTTGCGTCGGCGTCGGCGGGTCACGACCGTGAACGGGGTCGCGGGGTGATTCCCGACGCCTAGCAGCCCGAGCGCCGTCAGATGCGACACATACTCGCCGTCGATCTCGATCACCGCCACGAGCTCCCGCAGCGTGTCGCCCGTGAACACGTCGTGCCCTGGGGCCGTCCGTCGGCCCCGGCCCCTCATCTCCGGCCCTCTCCGCTTCACGTTCATCCTCTCTATTCCTCGTCTCCAGTATACCCCACCCGCCAGCCCCTTCAAAGCGCTCTTCAAACCCATGGCTGCGACGAATCGTCGCATCGCCCCACATCGATTATTGGTAATAATACATCGTCCAATATTATGTAGGGGCGGGTTTCAAACCCGCCCAGGTTGGCACCCATTCCTTTGTGTTTGTGGTAACTTGGAGACATGCAGAAAACGAGACACGGATTTCAGGCGTTCTTTTTTCTTGCGGCGGCCGTGATCACGGTTCGGAGCCTGGCCGGCTTCAGCAAAGCGACGATCGAGTCGTGGTGTCCGGGCGGCGGCATCGAGAGTCTTGCGTTCTACCTGAAGAACCAGGCGTTTCTCTGCGCGACATCGGGAATCAATCTTCTGCTGTTCCTCGCCCTCGTGGTGGGAACCCTCGTCGCGGGCCGCGCGTTCTGTTCGTGGGTCTGTCCGATCGGCACGATCCATGAGGTTCTCGCCTGGGCCGGCGGCACCGCCGGCATCCGGAGCGAAACGGTCTGGCGGGGCGGCTGGAAGCACCTGGGGCTGATCCGGTATCCGGTGCTCGTTCTGATTCTCTGGGCCACGATGACCAACGCGGATCTCATTCTGAGGCCGTTTTGCCCGTATTACGTCGGGCTTGCGGGGCAGGAGCACGAGGTCGCGTGGTGGTCGAAATGGCTGATGCTCGGCCTCGCGTTCGGAGCCCTCGCTCTGCCGTTCCTCTGGTGCCGGCTGTTCTGCCCGCTCGGAGCGACGCTGGGCATCCTCCGGAAGGCATCACCCGTCGCTCCGACGATCAATCCCGATCGTTGTACAAGCTGCGGATCTTGCAGCGAACAATGTCCGCAGCAGATTCAGGTGCATGAGGTACGTCGCGTCTGGTCTTCCGACTGCACGTCCTGCCAGGTGTGCACGGATGTCTGCCCGCACCGGGCGATCGCGATGAAGGCCGGATATCGCATTCCCGCGCCGGGAGCCGTTTCCGACCGGCACAAGAGGTTCGGACTGTCGAAGCGGTTCATTTCCTGGAGTGTCGCGGCGATGATGCTTGCGGGCGTCGTTGCGGCCTGGAATATTCCGATGCCGACCTTCTCGAAGAGCTTCGCGCTGTTTGGAAAGACCCCCGCCACGGCCACGGTCGAGATGATCGTCAACGGCCTGCGATGCCGGGGCACGGCTCTCACGTTCGCCTGGATCCTCGAGCAGGAAGAGGGTGTCCTGTCGGTCGATGCGTTTGTGGCCGAGCATCGTGCCCGGATCGTGTATGACCCGGCACGCACCCGCCCTGAAGCGATCAAGGCTCTCATTCAGGATGGTCGCCAGAGCACGGATCGCCGGACGGGCGTGAAAAAGCTCGTGCGGCCGTTCACCGTCGAGGAGATTCTTCCCTGATCTGAAGCCTGCATATTTCATGTAACGGCCGGGGTGGGATGCCCCGGTCGTTTTGTTTCAGAGCAGCCTGTGATCGAATTCGGGATGGGGAAGGGGAGAATGGAGCCGTTGCTCCTTGTGGAGAAGGGAGTATTGGAGCATATTCAATGCATGATGCGCATTCGGACCCTCATGTTGCTGCTTGTTGCGCTGATCGTGCTGCCTGGGCCGGCCGTTCCGGTTCTGGCAGTTCCGTATCAGGCCGGTCCGCATGTGCTCGACCTGGATATCCGGAATGCGACGATGCAGTTGATTCCGCATGGAAAGGCGCGCGTCTCGTATGCGAACGGGAAGATCAAGGTGTATGCCTATGCGCGCGGATACCGGTCGGTCAAGGAGACGTTCGAGGTTGGCAACGTCCAGCCCGGCCTGTTCAAGCGGGATGTGATGCTGCCCGACCCGGTGGTTCAGGTTCTGACGACGGATCTGCAGGACGAGCCGATTTCCTCTGCCTACATCCAGACGGACCAGTGGGGCGTTGCGGCCGACAAGTTCCGTGTCACGGCGTTCATTCCGCGTCTCGAATGGCCCCTTCCGACGACCGAGCGCGTTCAGCTCCTGGGCTCATACCTGGGACTTCCCGTGAAATACACCTGTGAGATCGAGCCGGTCGAGGAGTTCTACCGGGTGCGGTTTCTGATCACCCGCGGCCTTTTGAAGGATTGCGAGTATCAACTCAGCGTCCTGTTCAACACCGAGAAGCCTGCCTCCCCGGCGGTTCGCGCCCGCCTCTGCCGCCTTCTGGACCGCCCGAATATCGCCGTCCAGCCGGATCCCGAAACGGAAGAGGCAGCCGAAGCCCTCTGCCATTTCGTTGCTGCCGCCGACGAGCTGACCCCGGCCCTGGGCGATGCAAACGACCCCGCCCCCCTGGCCAGCCTCACCGCCGCCCGGCGCCGCTTCGACGCCCTCCACGCCCATCCCTGATCTCGGCCGTCTTCCGTATCTGCGTCACCACCACGGCCAAGGTTCAGGACGGTTCGAGACGCATCAGTCTGCGCGAGGTGGGGAATAATCCCGTCATTTCCCGTAGGGGCGGTTCGCGAACCGCCCCTACAGCGTCCCGATCATCCCTTTGCCCCGTCGTCTGCGATTCAAAGCCGCCCTTTCGCAAATCTGTTGTAGCGTGCCCTCCATATTTTTTTCCTTCACCCTCTTGCAACCCGAAATAAAGTATGGTAATCTAGCGTCACATTCCCAGATAGCTCAGCCGGTAGAGCAGCTGGCTGTTAACCAGCGGGCCGGGGGTTCGAGTCCCTCTCTGGGAGCTTGCTGAAAGACCCGTCTAATACGCGGGTCTTTCGTTTTTTAGCGCCCTTGGATGTTATGAGGCCCTAAGCAGAAACCCGGGACACCCACACCGAAAATCATGGTGCGTGCCCCGGGTTTTTATTGAAGGTTCACTTGTCCGGGAGAAGGGCGTGGATCGAGCATGCTTGGCATGCATTCCGAAAACGGCGATATCGCGTACGCGTATCCTTTGCGAATGCTCGGAAACTGAACTGCGCCACCTCTTCCGTCAGAATTTCATCTGAAAAGGGGGTGGATATTATCCCCGTATTTATCTACAGCCAGGATCGACAGCATCATGGCGCTCGATCCAAACACGATGGGCAGGGCCGTACCCCGAATCAGGGGACCGTCGTCCCGGGGATGCCGGACTCGCTGGGCGTCAGGAACTGCTTCCCGGTTTCCGCGGGGGCATTCGGGGTGCTGGGTTCGGCAGCGGGTTTCGTCGTGTTTCTGAATTCCTGATTTTCCTGCTTCTGCTGCTGGAAGAACGCCTGGCGTTCGTTCTTGATGCCCGAGAAAAAGTCCTGGATGGCCGTTTTGCGCTGTTCGGGCGTCATGGACTGGTCAGCGCCGATGCTGCCCATGAACTCGGTGATCTTCTGCTGGCTCTGCTCGTTGAAGGCGACGGTCTCGTCCTGCTGGGCTTCGAAATGCGTCGCAATCTCGGACCGCTGCTCGTCGGTCAGCTTGGGGTTGTTGGCCAGGCGCTCTTTCAGCATGGTCATGTTCTCGGCCCGGCGCTCGGTATAGAACGCCTTCTTTTCGGCCTGCTGCTGCTGATTGAACTCGTGCATCGCCTGCTTACGCTCTTCAGGGTTCTTGCCCTTCAGCGACTTCTTGTATTCCTTCCGCTCCGTCTTCTGCTGTTCCTTGAACGCTTTCTTCTCTTCCTTGCGCTCTTTGCGGAACTCGGAACCCTTCGCGCTTTTCCCGGATTTCATGGTCGTGCCGGATTTTGATCCGCCGGGGCCTTTTCCGACTTTCGCGAAAAGGGCCGGGCCATTCAGAAGAAGACCTCCCGCCAACACAACGGCCAGAATCGTTCTCATCATTTCCTCCATCTCTCATAAAAACTCGGGATAATCGACCGCCTTCGATGATACTCCCAAAAATCACGGACTGTAAATTCCCGTATATCGTTTCTACGACCCATATTACTATATCTATATATATAGTTAATTACAAAGCCGGATTTTTCATTTGAAGTTCAAGGACTCGAAGGTTCATTGGGGCGTCAAACTTGCAGGAGCAGGGGGTCGGGGGCATCGAGGGAACCGGAAGCGATGTGAGCGGCTTCGCGGCAGCCGGCGTCGCAGGTGAGGGTGTGGCCGCAGCCTCGGCAGGATGAGGGAAGGAAATTCTTCGTCTGAAATCTCTGCCAGTAGGGGGTCGAGATGGCGGCTGGCAGGTCGTGCCAAACGCCGAGATGAACGGGGGAGTGGTTGCAGGGGCGCACACGGCCGGCTGGATCAATGGCGAAGAAGTCGACACCGCCGGCGCATCTGGTGCCTACCGTGAGCCGGTCGTACCGCTCCTCTACGAGACACCTGGGCAGCTCGGTGCCGATCGAGCCGTAGCGGCCGGCTTCAAGGCAGACGGTTTCGGCCGTGCGGAGCATCTGCGAGAGCTGGGAACGGTCGAGGCAGAGGTCCTGCCTGCCGGTGCCCCGTCCGCCCGGGAGAAAGCGGTTGAGCAGCAACTGCCGGCCGCCGTTCAGGAAGCCCGTCGCGATCGTCTCGAACAGCTCGGGGAGATTCCGCTGCGTGACGCAGATTCCGACGACGGTGGGAACACCGGCGACATCGAAGGCTCGGAGAGCGGCGAGGGCCTTTTCCCGATCGCCTCCGCCGGTGTGCTCAGCGTAGGTGTCCAGCCCCGGAAGGCTCACGACGACGGCTCCGAGAAGCTCCCGGACGGATTCGACACGTTCGGGTGTCACCAGGCCGCCGTTGGTGATTAGCGTCACATAGGGCGGAGCCTCCTCCTGGCCGAGCAGCGTGCCGGAGGGACCGAAGACGGGCTTTCGGACGCGGACACGGCGGAGATGCCGGACGATATCGTCGAATCCCTCTTTCAGGAACGGCTCGCCCCCTGACAGGGCAAATCCCGTCACCCCGTGTCCGACGAGGGTGTCGATGCAGGTGATCCAGTCGCTGGCCGAGAGTTCCGGCTGCCGCTCATATCGTCCGTCGGGGTTGTCCCAGGGGACGGAGCAGAAAACGCACCGGTGATTGCACCGGAACGTCAGCTCCAGCACGGCGGTACGCGGAACGGACGGGATCACTTCGCGGGGCCGGTGAGTCCGAGTTTTTTACGACAATCCTCGCAGAAGAGGCGCGAGGCAATATATTCGGCGTTTTCGATCACGCGCTTCGGATCGGGGCCGTCATCACCCATCCCTCGGGGGCCGGCATCGAACGAGGTGATCGGATGTGCGACGAACAGCAGCCTGAGACGGTCTTTCTCGTCCGCGGTCGAAACGGTCCAGGTGAAGGATTTCCCGCACTCCCCGCATTCGGTCGTCAGTTCGATTCCGGGGGTTTTCCCGGCACCGCACTTGGAGCAGAGGGGCGAAGCATCGAGATGCACATTCACGGGAAGGTCGGCCAGCGACCGTTTCAGATACGGCACTTCCCGGGAAAGCTCGCCAAGGCCCCGGTAGGACAACTCGGTGGTGCCGCTGCATGCCTCGCAGACATACGAAACCGATTCGGGCGGCATCGTCATGTCGTAGCACATCGCACTGTGGAAGGGTACCTTTTCGGGCTCGCGGCGCAACGCCCGCAGGGAGTCGATCAGCGCCTGCCGCTTCGCGTCGTCGGGTTTCGCTTCGGGGGTGGGGGACTCGGCCGGATTCTTCGCCGGTTGCCCGGCGGCTTCCTGGGCCATGGCCCCCGTGGGCAACACCCCGAGCAGCATCGCCGCCAGCACGTTCTTCAACCTGTCCATCTTGCCGCCTCCTTCAACCGCATTCCGGCTCCATGATACCTCAAGACCGATGATGTTCGCCGTTCCTCATGAAAAGGCAACCGATACCTCCTCGAGCTGTGGAGGGAAGGATTTCGTGGTATAATGCAATACTGTGATCTATAGTATCAGATGAACGAATGCGGGGGGGCGACGATGGATTCGTGTCTGTTTCTCGTGTTGAGGCTGGTCTGGTTCGTGTTCATCGGGCTTCCGGTCGGGTGGATGTGTCTCAACGTGGGGTGGTTTTTCATGGTGACGATCCTTGGCATTCCGCTGGGGCTCTGGATCTTCAACCGCATTCCCATGATCATGACCCTCCAGCCCGACATCGAGGACCGGTACCGACTCGAGTTGGCAGAGAACGAAGTATTTCACGGAACGGTCGTTCAGCGTTCGCTTCTCCTGCGGATATTGTGGCTGATTCTCGTGGGATGGTGGTTCTCCCTGATCTGGATGAACGTCGCCTACCTGCTGTCGGCCACGATCGTCGGCATCCCGCTCGGCTTCTGGATGTTCAACCGCCTCCCGTTGGTCATCTTCCTCACGCGCACCTGAACGCAGGAACAGAGGCTTGATTTCATGACTGCGGCCATGTAGGCTGGAAGGGTGGGGCACAGACACACCAGACAGCCGCCCTTCCCGAGAGTCGATCAACCAACCGCACCTGCCACGCCGCGGCATGACGCACGCCGCGTTCGACCTGTTCCGTACGGACCTCTGAGACGAATTTTTTCAGGAGGATCATCATGGCATACGCGGGAACATACCTTCGGGTCAATCTCTCGAACGGCACGATCGCGACCGCACCTCTCGATCCCGACCTCGCGCGGCGGTTCCTCGGCGGGCGGGGGCTCGCCACGAAACTGTTCTGTGACGAGGTCGATCCGGGCATCGATCCCTTTTCCCCTGACAACAAGCTGATCTTTGCCACCGGCCCGCTGTCGGGCACGACCGCGCCGACCGGCGGCCGGTATATGGTGGTCACGAAGAGCCCGCTGACCGGCACGATCGCTTCGAGCAACTCTGGCGGTTTTTTCGGCGCCCACCTGAAGTTTGCGGGCTACGATCTGATCGTTTTCGAAGGGCGGGCCGCAACACCGGTCTATCTCTCGATTCTCGACTCCGGTGTCACTCTCAAAGACGCGACGCCGCTCTGGGGGAAGACCGTTTCGGAAACGACCGACGCGCTTGTCGCGGAATCCGGCGTCTCCGATGCGCGCGTGGCCTGTATCGGGCCGGCCGGCGAGAATCTTTGCCTGATGGGAGCCATCATCAACGACAAAGGGCGTGCAGCAGGCCGTTCCGGTGTCGGAGCCGTGATGGGCAGCAAGAATCTCAAGGCGATCGTGGTCGGCACCGCCAAGAAGCGCCCGGCACCGGCCGACGAGGCGGCATTCAAGGCCGCGGTCCAGGAAAGCATGAAACGGATCAAGGCCGACCCGGTGACGAGCCAGGGGCTTCCGGCGTTCGGGACGAAAGTGCTCGACAACATCATCAATTCGAGCGGCATGTATCCCTGCAACAACTTCCAGACGAGCAGCTTTCCGGATGTTGAAGAGGTCTGCGGCGAGGCGCTCGTCGAAAAAGGCTACCTGAAGCGCAAGAAAGGCTGCTTCGGCTGTCCCATCGCGTGCGGCCGGGATGTGACGCTTCCCAACGGCATGAAAGGCGAGGGGCCGGAATACGAATCCGGATGGAGTTTCGGCGCCCTGTGCGGTGTGAACGACCTCATCGCGATCACGGAAGCGAACTTCCTGTGCAACGAGATGGGCCTCGACACCATCTCGATGGGTGTCACCCTGGCCGCCGCGATGGAGCTGCGCGAAAAGGGCCTCATCGGGAAAGACGAACTTGGCAAGGGGCCTGATCTGAAATTCGGCAGCTCCGAAGCCATTCTTTTCTACACCCGCGCCACGGCCTTCAAACAAGGCTTCGGAGCCAAGCTCGCCCAAGGCTCCTGGCGGCTCGCGAACGGGTATGGCCACCCAGAACTCTCGATGTCGGTGAAAAAGCAGGAGCTTCCGGCCTACGATCCGCGCGGCGTGCAGGGCCAGGGGCTCGCCTTCGCGACCTCGAACCGCGGCGGCTGCCATGTGCGGGCATACCTGATCGCCCTCGAAGTATTGTCCCACCCGCAGCCAGCGGACCCGCAGGAGATCCTGAGCAAGCCCACATGGGTCAAGGCGTTCCAGGATCTGACCGCCGTCATCGACTCGGCCGGCATGTGCCTCTTCACCTCGTTTGCCCTCGGAATGCCCGAATACACGGCGCTGATCAATGCCGCGACGGGATGGCACAGCACGCCCGAACAGATGATGGCCATCGGCGAGCGTATCTGGAATCTGGAACGCCAGTTCAATCTCCGTGCCGGCCTGACAGCCGCCGACGACACCCTTCCGCCGCGCCTGCTCGAGGTGCCGATCGCCGAAGGGCCGAACAAGGGGCGGGTCGTCCGCCTGTCGGAACTTCTGCCGGCGTATTACCGCGTCCGGGGCTGGGGGAACGACGGGGTTCCGACCCCGGAAAAGCTTACGGAACTCGGCCTGTAACGATCATTCACGTCCATGATCATTCGTGTCCGGCTGTTTTCCCTGCTGCGGTCGAACTACGGCCGGTCCGTCGTCGATGTGGAGACGGACCGGCCGCTTTCCCTTCGTGAGCTCATCAGCGAGGTCACGGCGCGTACCGGCCCCGGTCTCACCGACGCTCTCATCGAGGGGGAGAAGATCCGCAAGGGAACGATCCTTCTCGTCGACGGGCGCAATGTGCTTCATGGCGATGGACTTGCCACGATGGTCGACGGGGCGAAGGATATCTGTTTTTTTCCCCCGTCCGGAGGCGGCTGATGGATCGGTATGATCGGCATCGTCCGTTGTTCGGGGAAGCGGCGTTCGCACGTCTCCGCCGGAGCCGTATTCTCGTCGCCGGCGCGGGGGGGCTCGGCTCGACCGTGCTCCAATTGCTTGCCCGGGGAGGATTCGGAGAAATATATATCTATGACGATGCCGTCGTGGATCCACCCGATCTGAATCGGCAGCTCCTCTATGGCACCCGGCATCTCGGCAGAGGAAAAGCCGAGGCTGCCCGGGAGGTGCTTGGCGAGATCAATCCGGACGTATTCATCCACGGGGTTCCCGAACGGATAACGGCGTCAACCGTCCTGCCGGAGGTCGATCTCGTCGTCGATGCCCTCGACACGTTCGAGGCGCGTTTCGTTCTCGACGATCTCTGTCACGAGCGCAAGATCCCCTGGATCCATGGCGGCGTATCGGATTTCTTCGGCCAGGTGACGACGTTCGTTCCGGGCGTCACACAGCGATTCCGCGAACTCTTCGGCAGTGTGGCCCAGACCGATGTTCCCGGGACTTCCCGCACCATCTATCCGCCCGTCGTGACCGCCGTCGCCTCGGTCATCGCATCCGAGGCGTTCAAACTGGCAAGCGGTGCAGACGGCGAGCTTCTCATCGGGAAGCTGCTGACAATCGATCTGCGTCTGAACTCGATCGATTGGATCGAACTGGCTCCGGCGCGCTGATCAGCGCAGATGGTCGAGGACGCGGCGCACGGCGACGGCGAGATCGCGGCGGGTGAAGGGTTTGCCGAGAAAGTCGCGGAAACCGCATTCCGCAGCTTGTTTCGCGACCTGGGAGGTCGCCGTCCCCGAGCAGAGGATCATCGGCGTGGGAATATTCAGGCGGCGCATCTCGACGGCGAGATCGAAGCCGGTCATGCGGGGCATCGCGAGATCCGTGATGATGAGATCGATGCTGCCGGGATGGTCGCGGATCACCTGGAGGGCGTCTTCGGCGCTTCCTGAGGTTTCGACGGTGTATCCAAGCTGCGGGAGGATCTCCCGGACGAGGGCGGTCAGGCCCGGTTCGTCATCGATGAACAGGATGCGCTCGGTGCCGGTGGGCAGTTTCTCTTCGACGTTGGCACCGGATTTTTCGGCCGGCATATCCATTTGGGGGAGATACACGTCGAAGATCGAGCCTTTTCCGATCTCGGACGAGACATCGATGGCCCCATTGTGGCTGCGCACGATGCCATGGGAAACGGAAAGGCCAAGCCCGGTACCTTCGCCCTCGGCTTTCGTCGTGAAGTAGGGGTCGAAGATCTTTGCCAGCACCTCGGGGGACATGCCGCAGCCGGTGTCCCGGATCGTGAGTTTCACGTAATCGCCCGGGGCGAGACCCGGAATCGATTTTGCGACGAGAGGCGTCAGCGTTTCGCGGGTCAGCGTGATCTCGAGGAGGCCGCCCTTGTCGCGCATTGCATGGAATGCGTTGGTGCAAAGGTTCATGACGACCTGGTGGATCTGTGTCGGATCGGCAAGCGCGACGCAGTCGCGGTTGATCTTCTGACGGATCTCGATCGTCGCGGGCAGGGTGGAGCGAAGGAGCGAGACCACCTCTTCGATCACGAGGTGCACGGCAAGGTGGACGCGCTCCTGCTCGGACTGTCGGCTGAACGCCAGGATCTTCGCCACAAGATGTTTCGCCCGGAGGGCGGCCGGCATGATTTTCGCGATGTGTTTCGCGGCATCTCCCGTGGGATCGACGGCGTGCTGCGCCAGTTCGGCGAAGCCCATCACCGCGGCCAGAATGTTGTTGAAGTCGTGGGCGATTCCGCCCGCGAGGGTCGCGATCGCCTCCATCTTCTGGGCCTGCCGGAGTTTCGCTTCCATGCGGACCTGCTCCGAGGCATCCTCGAAGGTGATGATCTGATCGCCGTTCGCAAGGAACGAGGGATGGTATCTGACCTGTTTCAGCGCGCCATCGCGGCACCGGATGCGCACCATCCAACTGTCGGGCAGGCGGTCGCGGTCGGCTTCACCAGCCTGGCGCCACCGCTCAGCGATCTCCTCGCGCTCCCGGGAATCGACCAGCGCCTTCTCACGCCACGCCTGGATCGTCGGCATGTCCGCCGCCTCATACCCGAACAACTGGACGAACCGGGGATTGATATACCGGAACATCCCTTCGCGATCGACCAGAACCACCCCGAGGGGAAGCTCGTCGACAAGGTGCTGGAAGCGCTTCCGTTCCTCGATGAGTGCCTGTGAGGCCTGTTCGGCCTCGAGCATCTTCTGCTCGAGTTTATGGACGAGCCGCTCATTGTACAACCGAAGAATATCCTCGTCTGCGGCCGGAGCATTCTGCTCACTTCCCTTCGCGGACTGCTTTCCCGAGGTGAAGGCTGCGATCGCGGCAATGATCTCGTCGGGTTCGCAGGGCTTGCGGATGAAACGGTCCGCTCCGATCTGGAGAGCGAGTTTTTCGTCCTGGGCGCTGGTATATGTCGCCGTATAGAATATGAACGGGATGCCGCTCAGAGCCGCGTCGGCCTTGACCTTGCGACAGAACTGGAAGCCGTCCATCACGGGCATCAGGATGTCACTGATGATGAGATCGAACCGTGCCTCCTTCAGCTTCTCGAGGGCGCGAACCCCGTTCGAAACACTCTCGACGGTGTAGCCATTGCCCCGGAGCAGCACCTCGAGCATGTACCGTCCATCTTCCCGGTCATCCAGGACGAGAATATTCATGGGTTACTCCTCTCATTGGCGGCCGCCGGGCAGGAACGCGGCAATCTCGCTCACGAACGTGGCCGGATCGATCGGTTTTTCGATGTATCCGGTGGCCCCGGCGGCCAGAATCCTCTCTCGGTCGCCGACCATCGCACACGAGGTCACGGCGATGATCGGCACGTTTTTCACGCTCGGCAGGCGTTTCAGTTCCGCTGCCACGGCATATCCATCCATCTCGGGCAATTGTATATCCAATAGTATTGCATCCGGAACGAGTTCGGCGGCTTTTCGAAGTCCTTCGCGGCCGTCGATGGCCTCGTGGATCACAAAACCGTGCTTTTCGAGCAGGAACCGCATCATGTACATGTTCTGTTCGTTGTCTTCGATGATCAGCAGCGTTGCGGACATGATTCCTCCTTGGGTTCCCGGGGAAGGGTGACCGTGAAGGCGCTGCCCTTTCCGTGCTCGCTCGCGACGGCGATCGTTCCGCCCATGATGTCGAGAAGACGTTTGGTGATCGAGAGACCGAGGCCGGTTCCCTCGTATTTGCGTGTCGTGCCCATATCCGACTGGAAAAACGGCTGGAAGATTTTCTTCAGCTCATCGGTCCGGATCCCGATCCCCGTGTCGGTGACGGTGACGCGCAGCCGCTCGCCGGCTTCCGGTGCGCACTCGACCAGCACCTGGCCGTGATCCGAGTATTTCACGGCATTGTTCACGAGATTGAGCAGGATCTGCTCGAACCGGAACGGATCGGTGTACAGGTCGATCCCGTCTGCGGCAAGGCGCGTCTGCAACGCGATGCCTTTGCGTTCGGCCTCGGGCAGAACCATCCGGACGATTTTCTCGACCGACTCTTTCGGAGACACATGCGACCTGGCCAGTTTCAACTGGCCCGCCTCGATTTTCGACAGGTCGAGCACGTCGTTGATCAGCGCCAGAAGATGCCGGGAACTGGTCTGCACCATTTTCAGTTGTTTCCGTTGCTCGGTGGTCAGCGGGCCGGCCAGTTCCTGGAGGATGATGCCGGTGAAGCCGATGATCGAATTGAGGGGCGTGCGGAGCTCGTGGGACATCGTCGCCAGGAAGGCGGATTTGATGCGATCGGCCTCCTGTGCCCGCCCCAGAGCCTCCCGGAGTTCGGTGGTACGCTGCTCTACGCGCTGCTCGAGGTGTTCGGTGTGCCTTTTCACCTCGCCGTACAGCCGTGCGTTCTCGATACTGAGCGCCAGCGGGCCACATATATCACGCACGATCGTTCGCACGATGGGCTCGAGACGGGTCATCGACCGGGAGAAGAGACAGAGCACGCCGACCGTGTCGTTCCCGGCCCTGAGGGGGAATCCGGCGAACAGCGTGATTCCGCCGTTCCGGAATGCCTCCCGTGAGACGAGCGGATGATCCGATGCATGGTGTTCCACGATGTAGGGCTCGGTTCCCTCGGCCGCGATGCCGATGAGTCCTTCCCCGAGCCGGAGAGGATTGCCGCTCAGGGACTCGGCAAGACCCGGCGGAGGATTGACGCAGGCACGGACCTCGAGGATGGCATGCTCGCGGTTCATCAGACACAAAACACCGGCATCCATGGTAGAAAGCCCGAGAACCCCCTTGATGGCGGTGTCGATGATCGCGTCGAGATCGAGCTGGGTGGTCGTCGAGCGCAGCAGCCGGTCGATCGCGACAAGGTGGTCATTCGACTGCTTCAGCTCGGCGGTGCGGAGGCGAACCTGGCGACGCAGATACATGCTTCCAAGCATGCTCAGAAGGAGCCCGGCAACGGCGATACCGACGGCAGGAGCCACCCAGCGCGGCATGCGGATGGGCGTTTCCTCGTTCGCCCACCGTCTCATCGAACGGTGATAGATCGAGCCGGGATCTGCCTTGAGGGACTTCAGGTGGGCATCGATCGCAGAGAGCAGGTCGCGGTTTCGGCCGGCCTGCGCGGCGAAGAACAGCGCCGAGGGCTGGAACAGCACCGCCGTGTCTTCGAGGCCGTAGGAGCGAAAGTGTGTTTTGCCATACAGGCTGTTGGAGATCGCCGCATCCGTCTCACCACGGGCAACGGCCTCGAACACCTTCTCGTAATTGGGCATGGGAACGATCGTCGGCTTCAGATCGAAGCCGATCGCGAGCTGTTCGAACGCCTGCTGCTGGATCGAGTCCTCGAGCACCGAGAGACGACGCGATTTGAGATCGAGGATCGATTTGATGCCGGCGCCCGGCCGGGCATAGACCTGGCCCCACGACGACATGACCGGCTCGCGATGAAACATATACAATTTCTCGCGGTCGGGACTGATCGCGACATCCGGCATCAGGTCGATCTCACCGCTGGCAAGACGCCGGAGCCCCTCGACCCAACTGCCCGGAACGAACTCGAGGCTCAAGGACTCACGCCTGGCTATCTCCTGGATCAGATCGACGAAAATGCCCGCCGGCGCCCCCGCTTCGGTGGAAAACACCTTCGGTTCGTTCTGATAGATGCCTATCCGCACGAGCCGCGGCTCGGCGCAAAGCCGGGATGCGACAGGCAACAACATCAGGGCGATCGACGAAAGCAACAGCGCTTTCGAATATCGCATTATATACATCAATAAATATGTAATAATAGCGGACATGGATCCTCTCGGGATACTGCTCTATTTTTTCCAATATACTCTCGGGGAGGCGAACTGTCAACGCGCCCGTCCGGGCCGTATACTCACCAGCCCCAGAGATACCGGAGAAATCCGCGAGGGGGGGTAGGGACGGGAACGCCGTTCTCGAACCGGCATCGACGTGGCTCCGGGGCCGCGATGCCGATGATCAGGCCGCGCGTCTCCGTCGCGAGCGCGGTGCGGAGCTGGCGCCCCCACCAGAGATACGCGAGGCTGCCTTCGGGCACCGTGATTTCCTGACGGTCGGTGATCCCTTCCCGCATGGCCCAGTCTGGAACATACGGCGCGCCCAACGAGACCAGGGGTCGCGTATGCGTTGCCACGAGCGGCTCCCCATTGCGAGTGATCCTGCCGGACTCTATCCGAAGGGTGTCGCCGGGCATTCCCAGGACGCGCTCGCAGATCGTCGTGCTGAACTGGACGAGATCCCCGTTCCGGAAGCCGCCGATGGGGGTTTCCCGGATGACGATCCGGTCCCCGGGGGCGAGGAGCGGGATCCAGAACCCCTGGCCGTAGATCGTGACCTGGTTGGGAAACACGTTCAAATACCGGTTGGAAATGTGAGAGATGAGAGAAAACTGAGCCGTGATGGTGACGAGTATGAGAAAGGTCGCCGCATTCCGGTGCATCGTTCCTCCAGAACCGGGGCGAAGCCGACCTCCCAGGGTCCAGACATGCATGTGCATGAGGCCGAGGAAGATGCCGAACACCAGCATGTGACGGTTGATCCCGTCGGCAACTCCCTCGTCGTGAAGCGTGGAGAATCCGACCAGGAAGGCGATGGTCGCGGCAGCGGCCACCAGACCGATGAGCCATCTTCCCAGATAGAGATACCCGGTTCCGGGAATCAGCACTGAAAGCCAGAGTTCCGGGGAGGCAACATACCGTTCGAGGGTTTCGGTGAAGCGGCTCCAGGGCGCCCCCTGCCTGCGCAGATACCGGTCGACACGGACGGCAGCTTCGTTCAGCCGGATCGTGGCATCGGTACGGAGATCTCGCTGCGATGCGCGGGGTGGCATGGTCCCGCCGAAGCCCCCTGCGACCGGGGCCTGGCAGTTCGGACACCGCGCCGCGATTTCGGGCAGCGTCTGGCCGCATTCAGGGCATTGCATGGGGCAGGGGGATCCTCAGAAGATCCATTTGAAAAGATTGTAGATGTCCATCACGGCACGCTCCTTGAACGTGTCGCGCCAGGCATCGAGGTCGGCGGTCGTCACCTTGCGGGCACGGGCCAGATCCCGGCGAAGAACGGTCTCGAAGGCCCGAGCGACGCGGCGATCCTCGATCGACAGGACGTCTTCCGAGTCGCAGGCGTGGCTGCGGGAGTTGACGTTGTAGGCGCCGACCGTCGCGGCCATACCGTCGAACCAGCTCACCTTCGAATGGAGCGTCTGTGCGCCGCGCCATTCGTAGATCTCGGCGCCTGCCTTCATCACGTCTTCGTAGTTCGCCCGACCGGCGATGCCGGCCTGGGGATGGTTGTTGCTCTCGACGGAGTTGGTAAGGATCTTCACCTTGACGCCGCGCCGGCAGGCCGACACGATCGCGTTCTTCAGGGTCGGTGTCGGGATGAAGTAGGCGCTCTCGAAAATGACTTCCCCGGACGAGCGGTTCATATACTCGATGAACAGATCGAGAATGTCGTCGTCGTCGGAGCGTGCCGGGAATGTCTTCAGGAACCGGACGCGCACGTTCTCGTAGGTCGGGGGCTCCTCGAAGTAGATCGGCAGCGGTCCGGGAATCAGCTTCGAGCGGTCGGGAAGGATCGGCAGTTTTTCGTCCTTGTCCTTTACCTCCGCGGTTTTCGGGGCCCCCGTCTCGGCGCGTTCGTCGATGACAAGGCGCTCCCAGTTGTTCTCGAACAGTTCGCCGATCTCATCGACGACCGGCCCGGTGACCATCACGTCGGTGTCGCGCCAGCCGAACTCCTCGATTTCGCCCTTGGCATACTCGGTGGCCATGTTCATGCCGCCGACGATGGCGACGCCCTCATCGACGATCAGCATTTTCTGGTGGGAGCGGAAGTTGGCTTTCAGCGCGTGCCGCAGGAGCGGATTGTTGATCAGCACCCGAACCCCGCCGTTCTGCATGCGGCGGATGATGCCCTTGCGACGGGAGAAGGCGAACGCGTCGTCGACGATGACGCGCACATCGACGCCTTCTTTCACGCGCCCGATGAGGAGATCGGCCATCTTGTTGCCGATTTCGTCGTCGTTCCAGAGCAGGGTCTGGATGCAGATCGTGGATTTCGCGGTTTCGACCAGCTCGAACCGCTTCGCGAAACTCGAGCGGCCGTTCACGAGGAGGGTGACGGTGTTGGCGGGAATCAGACACGAGGCGGTTCTCTCGTCGATCGTCCCTTTTTCATAGGTGTCGGCGACGACGGCTTCATACTCATCGAGCAGGAGGCGGAGCCGGCGGGCTTCGATCCGGCGGCCCCCGTCGGTCACGAGCCACTTGGTCCAGCGAGCCGCCTTGACGGGAAAGGCGAGCCACGAGGTTTTGGAACTGGCTGTCCAGGCCGAAATCGAGGCGAGACGTTTCGCGTCGAAAGCTTTCCGCTGGGTGCCGATCTTGTGTTCGAGATCATACTGTTTCACGCGTGCAGCAGCCTGGCGACGGACCTCGGGATCGCGGGTCGTCGCGGCCAGTTCGGCCAGGGGCTTCTTCGCCTCTTCGGCCGATCCGGTGCTTTCCATGAGCAGTTCAGCCAACTCCCAGGTCGCCTCGACCTTCAGGCGGCTTTCGAACACCCCTTTGATGAAGGACCGGAGCTGGGTGAGCAGACCTGTCGGATTCGCTTTACGTTCGGGACCGTACAGCTTCACGAGCAGGTTTTCAAAGGCCTGGCGTTCGGAAGACAGGCGACGTTTCGAGGCGGCGGCAGTGTCGCCGTCCTGGTCGGATGCGGGCTCCCCGGATCCCGGGAGTTCGGCGTCGTTGGCAATGGTATCAGAGCCGGAAGGCATCACGGCCGCGTCGGCGATCGAACCGCCCCGGACGGCGCGCTCGTATTCCGCCTGGGCCGAGCGAAGCTCGGCGGCGAGTTTTTCGACCTTGTCGGAGGCGAGCCGCTGGCGCACGGCATCGGAGTATTCTTTATATATCGCGATGTATCTGTCGTGCGCCGCCTGGACATCGTTCGGGGAGGGGGCGGCGAAGGCGGGGGTGCAGAACACCGATGCCGCGAACATGCCTGCCGCGAGCAGAAGTTCGAGACGGTTCCTGGATTCGGGCCGGGACCGGAACATGTTCCTCTTCACGCCACACACCTCCGACGAAAATGAAGCAAAAAACCGTGGTGAGCGAGCACCACATTTCGAATTATACGGACGGTACCAAAAAACGCAAATCACCCATGACACGGTGAATAGGGAACGGGTCGCCAGAATGAGGAAGGAAGCGTTGCAACGTGGGCGGATCACGATCCGCCCCTACGTCATGAAGAGGAAACGATGAATTCAGGGCAGATCGACCGGGTTAGGGTACGTCGACGATGGCCGAACCCCGATGGGTGTAGTGGCGCATCGCGATGCGCCGGGGGATGCCACATCAGGTGCCGGCGGCCATGAAGGCGTTGATTTTTTTGCGGAGGGGCTCGAGCTCTGCGCGCACGGCGTTGATGTCGAAGGAGCGTTCCGAGGTGAGGGTGCGGACCTGGGACCGGATCTCGGTCTGCACCATGTCGACCCGCTGGATGAGGGACTGGCGGATGAAGTCGACGGCATACTCGACTTCGAGGCCGACCTTGTCGACGAGATCGTTTTTCATCTCGAGAAGCGTCTCCTCGCTGACGGTCGCATGCTGGAAGAACTCTTTCACCGAGCGCTTGTTGGCGATGACCTGGGAAGCAAAGTAGGCGGCACCGGCGAACATGCCGACCGAGACCCCGAAAAAGATTGCGGCCAGATAGGCGAAGCTGAGGGACGAGACGATCTTGCCCGGTACATCGCTCAGGTCATACTGGATACTGAGGCTGCGCTGCTCGACGAACCGCTTGTCGTCGAGAACGGCATCGAACGACTGGCCGAGTTCGGCATACAACTGGTCGAGCGTGCATTTCATGCGCGTCGTTATATATTCATAGAGTTCTTTCAGCCGCGTGTTGACGACGAGGGGGTCGCGCTGGAGGCGGTTGAGGGCGGTCAGGTCGCCGATCGCCCTGCCGATCTGGTCATGAAAGGTCTGCTTGAGGTCGTTTTCGGCGGCGGAAATTTTCCCTTCGGCTTGTCGGAGTGTCGTGCGCAGCTTTTCGAGCAGACCGGCATTTTCCTTCAGGCGAGCCGAGACGGCGGATTTTCCGATGGTGTCCGCCTCGAGTCGTTCTTCCAGGGCATGCTCGATACGCAGGATGCCGCGCCGGAGGTAATGGTGAAGCATCGCCTCGATCTCGACCTCGCGCCGCTTTCCGCAGATCTCCTGGATTCGGTGCCAGAGGCGCCGGTTCGCGTCGCAGAAACTGCCGGCAGGCTTCCGGCCGGGATCGAATCCGATGCTGCGGGAGCGGGCCGGGCCGTCGACGGGGGCCTTCTCCCTCGCGCAGACGGGAAACACCTCGACGTCCAGAACGGGCACATAGAGGGTCTGCCCGAGCCGGGCGTTGATTTTATCGTAAGATGTATTCAACGCGGCGACGAGAGAGCGCCGGATCTCGGCGACGAGGGCGTCCCTCTCCTCCGCTTCGACCTCGTCGATACGGTTCACGACGAAAACGAGCTTCTTGAGATCGTTCGCGAGCAGCCGCTCCTCGAGGAAGAGACGTTCGGATTCCGAGAAGGGTTTGAGGGCCGAGATGACGAAGATCACCACGTCCGCTGTCGGTATGAGCCCATACACGATCTCGGCGCGGGATTTCGCGATGTCGTTGATGCCGGGGGTGTCGATGACCGTCAGGCCGGCCGGCATGGCCGGGTGGGACATCCGGACGAGCTCGATCCGGTCGATGTTCTCGGGATCCGTCAGGAGCTTGGCGAAGGACTCCCAGTCGAAGGAGCCGCCGGGTATTCCATAGCCTGGCGTATGCGACTTGCCCGGCTCGATCCGGATCGGGTCCTTCGTACCCATCGGCTTGACATGGACGTTGAACGGGCCGGGCTCGAGGATCGTGACGAGGCTCGTGGTCGGTGTGACACCGGTTGGAAGCAGATCTTCGCCGAGCATCGAGTTGATCAGCGAGGATTTTCCCGCATTGAACTCGCCGACGACGAGCACGTGCGGACTTCTCCCGATGCGGTTGAGCAGCAACTGGTGATCGCCGATATCGAGCAGCATACGGCCCGCGATCGCCTTGAGAGGGGGAACGAGCTCGAGAAACCGTTCTGACGCTTTATTCTCTGTCATAGCATTTCTTGAGGACGAATGCATCCTCCTCAACCTCCACCTTGACCCGGTCATGGGCCGACACCGTGCGATCGAGCACGGCTTCGGCAATGAGTTCCTCGAACTTCATGACGATGCGGCGCATCGGGCGGGCCCCGAACTGGGGGTCGAACCCCTTCCCGACGGCCAGGGCGGCGGCAGCATCCGAAACCGTGTACGTGATCTGCTTCTGTTCCAGGATACGGGCGGCGCTTTCGGCCGCGAGTTTTTCGAAGATGCGCTTCAATTCATCCTTCGTGAACGGGGTGAAGGGAATGATGCTTTCGATGCGGTTGATGATTTCGGGCCGAACCTTCCGCTTCAGCTCCTCGAGCACCTTCGCCTGGATCGTCTCGAACTTCTTCTCGAAATCGTGCTGTTCGAGGCCGGCGTAATACTGGGTGCCGACGTTGCTGGTGATGATGACCAGAGCTTCCCGAAAGCTGGCCGTGTTTCCCTTCATATCCTTCACGTAGCCCTCGTCGAGCATCTGCAGAAAGATGTCGAACAGCTTTGGATCGGCTTTTTCGATCTCGTCGAACAGGACGACGGAGAAGGGGTTCTTGTTCATCAGCTTCACGAGCAGGCCGTCCTCGTCGCTGCCGACATAGCCCGGGGGCGAGCCCACGAGACGCGCCATCGTGTGGTCGTCGTAGAACTCGGACATGTCGAACCGGATCAGGCGGCGCTCGTCACCGAAGAACTCGGCCGCGATCGTCTTCGCTGTCTCTGTCTTGCCGGTTCCGGAGGGGCCGAGAAACAGGAAGCTGCCGATCGGTTTGCCGGGCTTTCTGATGCCGGCTCCCAACATCTTGAAGGCAGAGAGAATCGCATCCTTCGTACGTTTCTGGCCGATGATCTTCGTCTCGAAAGCCCGGGTGAGGGCCCCGATGCGCCGGGCGACCTCGTCGAGCTGGCGGTCGCCGACCACGGCGCCCGTACGCCGCGAGAGCACGTTCGAGACGTCTTCCGAGGTCAGGGCGGTATCGAAAAACGCGGTTTTTTCGCCGTCCCACTCGTCGAGAGCCTGTTCGAGGCGATCGATTTCGCCTTTTCCGATGGAGGCGATTTCGCGGGCGAGGACGCCGTCGAGCGCGGTGAGATCGCGGCGCAGCCGGTCTTTCCCCTCGCTGAATCGCTTTTCGGCGATCGCTTCCTTCATGAGATCGATCGCCTTGTCGGGAAAGAAGCGGTCGCGGATGTACTGATCCGAGAGTTTGATGATGGTGTCGATCGTCCGGTCGGGGACGACAACGCGGTACCGTGAGCCGATTTTTTTCCCGAGGCGGGTGAGAAGTGTCTTCAGTTCTGCTTCTGGCGGCTCCCCGATCGCGATGCGGATGAACCGGCGGGCGAGGGCCGGATCGTTTTCCTCGATCCAGCGTTTGAACTCCTGTTCGGTCGTGGCGCCGATCACCTGGAAATCGCCGCGCGCGAGGAACGGCTTGAGGTAGTTGGCGAAGTCAAAGCCGCCTGTCGAGTTGGTGCGGGTGAGCAGATGCAGCTCATCGATGAAGAGGATCGTGTCCTTCGAGGACTGGAGCTCCTCGATGACTTTCTGGACGCGCTCTTCGAGCATGCCGCGGTAGATCGTGCCGCTGGCGATTGAGGCGAAATCGAGCTGGAACAGGCGCTTCCCTTTCAGTTTGTCGGGAACCCTGCCCGCCACGATCTCCTGAGCGAACCCCTCGACGATGCAGGTCTTGCCGACGCCGGGCGGACCGATCAGGACGGGATTGCTCTTTCCCTCGAGGGTCAGGGCGTCGCACATGCGTCGGATCTCTGCGGCACGGCCGATCAGGGGCTCGAGAGCTCCCATTGCGGCGAGCGCCGTCAGATCCCGACCGAATTCTTCGAGCATGCGAAGATCTCCTCTCAACCGGGTTATACCCCGATGGTAACACAACGAACCGAACCGTTGAACCGGCATCGGAATAGCGATGATCGAACGAAACGTGCTTTATCAGACGGAGGATTTTTTATGGTACCCCCTGCACAACCCTTCGTTCGGCGAGTATAATGGTGGGACATCATCAACGGGGGATACACAATGCAAAAGCGTTCATGGTGCCTTACAACCGCTCTGGCAGCCGTTCTAGCCACCTCGTGTTACGCAGCCACACCCGCCGCCGTTTCCCCGGCCGACACGCAGGCGCGCGTTCATACCGAAACGCTGCGTTTGCTGGAGTCGGTCGAGCAGGCGCATCCCGATATGCTTCCCCAGACCGTCAAGATCCGCGAACGGGTGGATTACCTGTATCGTCAGACGAAATCCGCCGACGAACGCCAGGAAGAGGTCGTGCCGCTTCTCGAACGTGCCGAAAAGCAGGCATCGAAGCGCCGCCGGTACCGCCGCGGGGAAGATCCGTTCGCTGGGCTTGGCACGTTGAGCGACAAAGCTCTGGTCAGCGAGTTGAACAAGCGCATTTCCGACAATCTTCCCCTCGAGTATTCGGCATCGCGCCGTATCGTGTTCCTCACCCTCGACAACCGTGAAGGGTATGTCGAGTGCGTATACACTGGTCGCACCGAACACCTTACCCAGATGCCCAACAACACCGACATGAACATCGAACACAGTTGGCCGCAGAGTCTCGGCGCGACCGGCGTTGCCAAAGCCGATCTGCATCACCTGTTCCCCACCGACAGCAAAGCGAACGGCACCCGCGGCAGCCTTCCGTTCGGACCGGTCAGCAATCCCAACTGGGCCGAGGGCGGCAGCAAGTGCGACGGGGACACCTTCGAAGTCCGGCCGGCCAGCCGTGGCAATATCGCCCGCGCCCAGTTCTACTTCTCGGTGCGGTATGGAAAAGAGATTCCGAACCAGGTCGAGTCGGTGCTGCGTGAATGGCACAAGTCCGATCCGGTCGATGCCGTCGAACTCGAACGCAACGGCAAGATCGAAGGCATCCAGCACAACCGCAACCCCTTCGTCGATCATCCCGAGTTCGTCGAGAAGATCAAGGATTTCTGATCCTTCCCCGATTCCCGGAACAAACCGGCGGAGAGCCTGAACAAGGTTCTCCGCCTTTTTCTTGCGTGGATTTCACGAAACTGGTTTGACCATGGGCCGTCTGGTATACTGTGAGTTCGACGACCATGTACCATACGAATTTCGTTCACCTTCACGTCCACAGCCATTACAGCATCCTGGACGGGGCAGCATCGGTCAAATCGATCATCGATGCCGCCCGGCGGTTCCGCATGCCCGCGATCGCGATCACGGATCACGGCAACATGTTCGCGGCGATCGATTTCTACCTGGCGGCTCTGAAGAAAGGCGTGAAGCCGATTCTGGGCTTCGAGGCCTACCTGACGCCAGGCAGCCGGTTCGAGAAGGATAAAGACCGCAACCGCTCCCCGCTGCATCACCTGGTGCTTCTTGCGAAGAACCAGACGGGGTACAAGAACATCGTCAAACTCTCGTCGCTGGGGTACACCGAAGGTTTTTACTACAAGCCCCGCATCGACTGGGACCTCCTCGAGAAGTATCACGACGGGATCATCGCCCTCGGCGCCTGTCTTCAGGGCGAGGTGCCGTGGAAGCTGAACCATGGCGACGAGGAAGGTGCGCGCAAGGCCGTCCGGCGGTATCAGGACGTGTTCGGCCGCGACAACTTCTATCTCGAGATCCAGAACCACGGGCTTTCGGAGCAGATCGACGTGCTGCCGAAGATCGTCTCGGTCGCGCGCGGCTGCGAAGTGCCGATCGTGGCGACGAACGACAGCCATTACGTCGGAGCTGACGACTGGGAAGCTCACGACGTGCTTCTCTGCCTCCAGACCCAGACGAAGATGACCGATCCGTCGCGGTTCCGGTTCGGCACGCACGAGTTCTACCTGAAGTCGCCCCAGGCGATGAGCGAACTGTTCCGCGAGTTTCCCGACGCGATCACGAACACGCTGCGCGTCGCCGAGCGGTGCAATGTACAACTCGCTCTTGGGAAGTCGATCCTGCCGCATTTCCCGATCCCGGAAGGGAAGACCTCGGAAAGCTATCTCGAGGAGCTGTGCCGCGCGGCGATTCCGCGACGGTACCCCGAGTCGGAGCGGGAAGTGGCGGAAAAGCGGCTCGATTACGAGTTGAGCGTCATCCGGCGGATGGGGTTCTGCGACTACTTCCTGATCGTCTGGGATTTCATCGACCAGGCGCGGAAGATGGGCGTTCCGGTCGGACCGGGGCGCGGTTCGGCGGCGGGCTCGATCGTGGCGTATCTGCTGTGGATCACGGATCTGGACCCGATCAGGTATGCGCTGCTGTTCGAACGGTTTCTGAACCCCGACCGTATCAGCATGCCCGATATCGACATCGATTTTTCCGACGAAGGCCGGCAGAAGGTCATCGATTTCGTCGTCGAGAAGTATGGCCGGGAAAAGGTCTCCCAGATCATCACGTTCAACCAGATGCTCGCGAAGCAGGCGATCCGCGGGGTGGGGCGGGTGTTCGAGATGCCGCTTCCCGAGGTGGACCGGATCGCGAAGATGGTTCCCGAAAAGCCCGGCACGCACCTGAACAAGGTTCTGAACGAGGTTCCCGAGCTGAAGGAAGCGCTCGAGAACGGTTCCGAAGCCGAGAAGCGGCTGCTGAAGGTCGCGAAGACGGTCGACGGGGTGGTGAGCCACACCGGGATCCACGCGGCAGGCGTCGTGATCTCGCGCGATCCGCTCGACGACATCGTTCCGATGTTCAAGGACAAGTCGAACGAAATCGTGACGCAGTATGAGAAAAACGCGATCGAGAAGATCGGGCTGCTGAAGATGGACTTCCTCGGCCTGAAGACGCTTTCCGTCATCCAGCGGGCGCTCGATTACATCAAGGCTGCGCGGGGCATCGACGTCGACCTGACGGTCCGGACCTTCGACGACCAGGCAACGTATGACCTGCTGTGCCGGGGGTTCACGAAGGGCGTGTTCCAGCTCGAATCCGACGGGATGCGCAATCTGATCCTGAAGCTCAAACCGAGCGTGTTCGAGGATATCATCGCGCTTCTGGCGATGTACCGGCCCGGCCCGCTCGGTTCAGGCATGGTGGATGACTTCGTCGAGTGCAAGCACGGCCGCAAGAAGATCGCGTATCCGCACCCGGACCTCGAGCCGATTCTGAAAGACACGTATGGCGTCTTCCTGTACCAGGAGCAGTGCATGCTCACGGCGAGCGTGATGGGCGGCTTCACCATGGGGCAAGCCGACCAGCTCCGCAAGGCGATGGCCAAAAAAATAACGGAAGAAATGGAACGGCTCGGCAAACTGTTCGTCGAGGGTGCCGTCAAGAAGGGGATCGACCAGGCGCTTGCGCAGTCGGTGTTCGACCAGATGGCGAGTTTCGGCGAATACGGGTTCAACAAGTCGCACTCGGCCGCCTACGCGGTCGTCACCTATAACACGGCATATCTGAAGGCGCATTATCCGACCGAGTTCATGGCGGCGGTTCTCTCGTCCGAACTCAACGACACGGATAAAATAGCAGAATATATAGACGAATGCGAGGAGATGGAGATCGGGATCCTGCCGCCCGACATCAACCGCAGCAGCGTTCTGTACACCGTCGAACCCGAGGGGATCCGGTACGGCCTGTCGGCGATCAAGGGCGTCGGAACGGGGGCGGTCGAGGGGCTGGTCGAGGCGCGCACGAGCGGCGGTCCGTTCAAGAGTCTGAGCGATCTGACCCGGCGGGTCGACACGAAGCTGCTCAACAGCCGCGTCCTCGAGTCGCTGATCAAGGCCGGAGCGATGGATACGTATGGCCTGCGGCGCAGCCAGTTGCTCGCCATGGTCGGAGACGCGCTCAAGAGCGGCCAGAAGGTTCAGAAGGACAAATCGACCGGTCAGGCGACGTTCTTCGACCTGCTCGGAACCGAAGCGAGCGACGTTCTCGAGGCCGAGGCGCCGCCGCCCGACATTCCCGAGATGGGGGAGCGGGAGCGGCTTGCCGCCGAGAAGGAGGCGCTGGGCTTTTATCTGTCGGGCGATCCGTTCTCGGAAGTCGCGCCGATCGGCCGTCTGTTTTCGACCAGGCGGATCGACCAGTTCGAGACGGCCGCCGATGGCGGGGTGTACCGGATCGCGGCGATGCTGAACGGGGTCAAGCGCATCACGACGCAGAAGGGCGACATCATGGCCTTCCTTTCGATGGAAGCCGACAACGCGACGCTCGACGTGACGCTGTTCCCCAAGCTCTATGCCGAGGTGTCGAAACAGCTCGTGCTCGAAGAACCGCTGTTCATGGTCGTGCGCAGCGAGCTCAAAGGCGAGGAGATCAAGGTCAACGCCGAGCAGGTGCTGACCCTGGCCGACCTCAACCGCGAAGGGGGCGCTTCCCTCGTCTTCACGATTCCGGCCCAGGCGGCGAACCGGGCGACCTACGATCGGCTGCTGAAGCTGCTTCGCGGAAGTCCCGGCGTGCTGCCCTTCAAGCTACGCGTGATGACCCCGGAACGCGACTGCGTGACGATCCAGCCCCGCGCGCCGTTCCGTGTCGCCCTCACCCCCGCGCTGATCAAGGGCTGGGAGGAAATCTGCGGGAAACACAGCGTCTCGGCCGAGTTCCACGGGATCAGCGAAGGCCGCAGAAACAACGGAAAGAACGGAGCCTGGCGGCAGAAACAGGCCGCGGGCTGATATCGAGAGCATCTCGTCAGAGGAAACAACCTTCATGGGTTCATCGGGAAGAAGCGTGCTGGTCCGTCCGGGTCTTTTCCTGGCCGTCGTTGTCCTTCTGCTGCTCCCTTCGGCCGCGGCAGCCATCGAGCTCGACGACGTCTACCGCATGAGCGGCTCGTTCCGCGTCTGCGTCGAGGACGGCCTGCGGGTCTACTTCCCCGAACCCTGCACCGCCGTCATGCCCCGCATCATGGCCACCCTGCGCCGCGTGCGCGACCGGGTGATGGCGCGATACGCCGACCAGTCGCGGTTCGAGGTGTCGGTCATCCTCATCGATCACGACGACCGCGAAGGCAGCTTTTCGGACCCCAAGTTCGACACCGTCACGATCTCGCTGACCGAGGAGATCGGCGCCCTGAGCACGCGGGGCTACTCGTTCGAGGACCGGTTCGCCCTGCGGCTGTCGAACATCCTCCTTCTCCGTGCCCTCGGCCCGGCAAAGATCGCCCTGAAGCGCCGGCTCGGCATCCTGTCGATGCCGCCCTGGTTCCTCGAGGGACTGGCGCTGTACAACGCGTTTCCGCTCGACGCCCTGCATGTCAGCCGGCTGTATGACATGGCCCGCAGCAACCGTCTCTACTCGATGGACGATCTCTCGCTGATCAACAGCCGGGACGACCTTGTGCGCGAAGAGATGACCTTCCAGGCCCACGCGATGATGCAGTTCCTGCACAGCCGTTCCCGGCCGGATGCCGGGTATCGTCTCCTGAAGCGAATCGCCCAGAAGCCCATCCGGTTCGACGAGTTGTTCCGACAGGAATTCGGCCTCACGCTGAAGGACGCCTTCCGCGAGTTTTCGTCCTTCGTCCAGGCCGAGTGCCGTCGCACCGACTGTCGCGACCGCAAGGCCGGGGTTTCGGCAGGGGATTTCGGCGGCGGCCGGTTCTACCAGGGGCTGCGCCACTCACCCGCCGACGGGAGCTGGGTCTGGGTCAGTTCGGCCAACCGCCGCGAGGAAACCTACGATCTGTGGCGTCTTCCCCCGGGTGCGAAAGGGGCGCGCGGAAACGCCCGCACCATCCTCCGGAACGTTCATCCGTCACTGCTCGTCGACCGTGAATCCGGCATGATATATATCGGTAAGTATTACGTCAACACGGCGCGCCAGCGGCGGCTCGAGTTGTGGTGTGTCCCGCCGCAAGGGAAGCCCCGGCCCTTCGTGCGCGAAGCCGGCAGCTTCCGGCCGCTGAGCATCGAGGGCGGCCGGCTCTGGTATCTGAACGTCACGCGTGGTCTGACGTTCGTCAAATCGGTTTCCCTCGGCGAAGAACCCGTTCCCCGGACCGAGTTCGCCTTTCCGCCGTATCTGCGGCCTCTCGATGTGGCGGTCGACGCGCGCAGGGGCGAGCTGTTGTATGTCGTCCAGGATGGTATCCGCCGGCAACTGGTGAGCCTCCCCCTCCCGGAGCCCGGCGCAACGATTTCCTCCGAGCCGGGACTTTCCGGTGGCCGCATTCTTCATGCGGCGGACGGGATGATCCGGTATCCCACCGTCGCGGGGAGTGACATCCTGTTCTGCGCCGAGATCGAGAACCGGACCCTCCAGCTCCACCGCATCGCGGGCGGGGCTTCGGCAGCCGTGCGGCTCACGCAGGTTCCCGGCGGCGTCTGGGATTACACGCTCGCAAGCGATGGACACCCACTCGTCGTGACGCTCCAGGATGGCGGCTTCCGCCCCGTGCTCGCGGATCTAGCCTCGCCGCTGGCACGTCCTGCAACGACCACCCCTTCGTTGTTCGACAATCCCGCGTTCACCGCCAGCGGGGCTGTCTGCATCCCGTCCGATACGGGGACGATCAAAAGCGTCCCCTATACTCCCGAGTATCGCAGCTCGTTCTGGCTGCCGAAAATCAGTCGCGATGACCAGGGAGCCGTGTTCGGGATCTACAGCTACCGCTCTGACCGGCTCGATCGTGACCGGATCGAGTTTTCCCCGACCTATGGGTTCAAGAGCCGGAAATGGGGCTACACGGGCGGATATCAGCACCGGTTCGGGCTGTTCCGGGTGAACACGGCCGTGGAGGATCGCGTCATCCGGAAGAGTTATCTGTCGAACTCGTATTACGAGCGCGTCCGGTCTCAGGATTTCAGCTTCGGGTACCCGTTCAGCCTTTCGACCTCCATCACGGCCGGCGTCAACCTGACGCACCGCGGCATCGCCGAGTATCCCGACAAGGGCGAAGTTCCGAGCGTCGGCCGCGATCACTCCCTGTACGGCACCGTGTATCACCGCGCCATCCGGACCGAGCCGTTCTGGCAGATATTCCCGCGCAAGGGCCGCGAAGTCACGGCATCCTGGCGCCGGGGCACCTCGATGGCCGCCGGAGAGCTCATTTACGACTCGTTCGGCGTGCGGTGGAACGAGTTCGTGCCGCTCGGCCGTTCGGGATGGGTTGCGTCGCTGCGTGGCTGGTTCGCCGAAGACGACAAGGAAAACGAGATCCGGCGGCCCGACGATCTGAACCTCGGCGGGAGCGATTTCCTGCGCGGGTATGCTGGCTCGGTGCGGTATGGCGACTCGCTGCGTGCCGCCTCGGTGCATCTGGGGCGAACACTTCCGCTATCGTTCCCCTGGCTTCGCGCCTGGGTCCAGAAGGAGATCATCGTCGGCGAAGCATTCTGGGAGATGGGCGATGTGCGCACCCAGGGGCGCCCGTTCCGGTATCTGTATGATCACGGCTTCGAGTTGCGGTCGCGCTGGCTGCTTCTGCGGCGCATTCCCCTGACGTTCCGGACGGGGATTGCCTGGCCGCATGACGGCGGAACAAGCCACTCGTATGTGGCGTTCGACATCACGACCCTGAGCGGGCTCGTGCAGTAACCCGCGCAGATGCCAGTCAGATCCCTCATTTCATCCGCCGTCGCCGTGATGCTGGCAATCGGAGCGGTTCTGCTCGTCCGCATCGAAACGATGGCATCCCACAACGCGGTTCTGGATCTCGCCGTCGGGGTGACGACTCTGCGGACGGCTTGTTTCCTGCTGCTTCCGATCGTTTCGTTCGGCGTCTACACCGGCATCCAGGATTTCCGAAGCCATCAGGGAAGCCGCGTGCAGAATGCCATCGGCGCCATCGTCGGCATGGGGCTTCTCATCGGAACCCTCTACCTGCTGAGCGTGTTTTTGACGTATCCTCTCTGAAAGCACCATGAAGATCACCGCCGCACGCGTCACGCACATCTTCTGTATCGTCGTTCTCCTGCTCGTCTCTCCCTGCCGGCCCCTTCTCGCGCAGGAGTGGAAACGGTCGGTGCGCGGCCTGTTCGGCGAGATCTCCCAGGCCGTCAGCAGCCAGGATGTCGGTTCGCTTCCGGCCGGCATTCACGCCGTGCACCGGTCGGGCATCTCGGGCATCGTCATCGAGCCGGGCATGGCCGAGGTTTTCCCGCATGCCTGGAACGGGGCGCCCGGCCTTCTCGACCGGTATCGCGAGGCAGCCGTTGCCGATCGGGGGCTCGTCGCGGCGATCAATGGCACTTTTTTCGGAACCCAGGGGGTCCTCGGTCAGCTCGTGATCGGGCGGAAGCGGCCGCGCGGCATCCGGCAGATGCCGGCCTCGTTCAGCCGTTGTTTCCTCGCGCTCCTTTCGGGAACCGGAGGCTCGCGCTGGGTTCTCGGCGAGACCGCGGTGCACGGCGACACCCTCTGCCAGCCCGAATTCTTCACCACGAGTCGGTTCAACCGTCCCATCCAGGAAGGCGAGCGGCTCGAGCACCTTCTCGGCGGCGGCGGCTGGATCGTCCGGGACGGCCGGGACGTGCACATGGAGGCCTACGGCCGTCAGAAGTTCCGGTTCCGGAAAGCTGACCAGGACTCACGCCATACGATCGTTGCGATGGATCGACAGAACCGTTTGTATCTGCTCATTGCAGAAACGGGAAGCAATCTCGAACGCGTTTCATCGCTCCTGCGGGACCCGACCGCCTTTGATTCGATAACGGATGCTATCTTTTTTGACGGCGGTTCCTCCTCGGTGTTGATCGCGAACGGCCAGTATCTCGTTGCGCCGCTGTATCTCGTCGACAAGGCTCGGTATTCGGCCCTGTTCGTGCGGGTTCCGGCACCTGACGGGAGCGTGACGCCATGAGCTGGTTCCGGTTTCCGCCGCTTCACGCCCTCGGGAAAACCGATCTCCAGGGGTGTCAGGGGTCCTACGACGTCGTTCTGATCAGCGGGGATGCGTATGTCGATCATCCCTCGTTCCCGGCAGCGGCCGTGGCGCGACGGCTCGAAGCGCTCGGCGCGAGCGTTGCCGTCATCGCCCAGCCCGACTGGCGCTCCCTCGACGACTTCCGGGTCTTCGGCCGACCGAACCTGTTCTTCGGGGTGACGGCGGGGGCGATGGACAGCATGGTGTCGAACTACACCTCGATGAAGATGCCCCGGCGCGAAGACCGCCTCTCGCCCGGCGGTCACACCGGGCTCCGGCCGAAGCGCGCCGTGCAGATCTACACCCAGCGGCTTCGCGAGGCGTTTCCCGGCATTCCCATCGTCCTGGGCGGGATCGAGGCGTCGCTTCGCCGGTTCGCCCATTACGATTTCTGGGAAGACCGGATCCGGGACCCGATCCTGATGGACGCGCCTGCCTCGCTGCTGGTGTACGGCATGGCCGAGTCGGTGCTGGCCGGCGTTCTCGACTGGTACCGGTCGGAGCGCAGCCGCGAAAAGGGCGCCTGGCCGACGATTCCCCAGACCTGCATCCGCGTTCCGCATGGCACCTGGCGCGAGCGCGTCACCGGCAACGTCGTGGAGCTTCCCACACCGGACGAGTGCCGTCGCGAACCGCGTCGGTTCATGGAATTGTCGGTGCATCTCGACACGGCCGTCCGGCCCGCCGCGCCGATCCTTGTCCAGCCACACCCGAAAGGGGATATCCTCTGTTTTCCGCCGTCGAAAGCCGACTGGCTGGCGGAGCCGGGACTGCTCGATCATCTCCGGTTCAACCGGCTGACCCACCCGCTGTATGAGGAGCCCGTTCCCGGGCTCGAACCGGTCCAGTTCTCGGTCGTCTCGCATCGCGGCTGCCTCGGGGCGTGTGCCTTCTGCGCCCTCGCAGCCCACCAGGGCCGGTCAATCCGGTCACGTTCCCCCGAGGCCATTCTCGAGGAGATCCGTTCGTTTCCCGACCACCCGATGTTCCGGGGCACGGTTCCCGATGTCGGCGGCCCGTCAGTCAACATGTACGGCTGGGACTGCCGTCGCGGAGGATGCGACACGGGGCTGTGCACCCATCCGAAGCGTTGTCCTCAGATCACCGGTGGTCTCCAGGCCCTCGCCGATCTGCTGAAAAGGGCCCGCGAGCTCCCCGGCATCAAGCACGTATTCCTCGGATCGGGGCTCCGGTATGACCTGATCCGGAACGACGACTGGCCGGCATTCCAGGAGATCATCCGACACCACATCTCGGGCCAGCTGAAGGTCGCCCCCGAGCATGTCGATCGCGACGTCCTGCGCCTGATGCGGAAAGGAGCCGACGCGGATTTTGCCGGTTTCGTCCGGCGATTTTCCGATGCGTCATCCCAGGCTGGTCTTCGGTTGTATCTTGTGCCCTATTTCATGACCGCCTTCCCGGGGTCTGCCGGCAAAGATCGATCGATCGCCGAGTTCGTCCGGCTCCACCGGCTCGCCCACGAGCAGATCCAGGAGTTCACCCCGACCCCCGCGACGATCGGCACCGCGATGTACGCGACGGGGATCGATCCCGAAGGCCGGCCGGTCGCCGTGACACGTGGGGCGCTCGACCGAAGCACCGGCCGGCGCGCGATCCAGTCGGATGCGACCAGGAAACCCCCAGCCGGGCGCGGCGATGACCGCAAACGCTGATCCTTCCGGCGCTCTTCTCACCTTCCTGCGGCAGCACGAAGCCTCGTTCAACGAGGAACTGCATCTTCTCCTGACGGGCCGCAAGCGCGTCGAATGCCACCCGGCAGACGGGCCGGAGCGAGGGCACGGCTGGGTGGTCACCTGGGCAGATGCGACTGCGGGCGAATGGCATCTGGCCCATCCCTTCGGGACGCCGGACGCCTATCTCCCGGATCTCCCGCTTCTCCCGAGGGACCCGGCACTTCAGCTTCTCGTGCCGGTTTCCGCCGCCGCCGCGGCGTGCTCGGCGCATGGGTTGTCGATCGCCGAGAACCTGATCTGGTTCCGCGATACGGGACGCGACGCCAGCCCAGAAACGGCCTGCCGGCACGCACCGCCGCTTCCAGATCTCGAGCTGGTTCAGCGATGGGAAACGGCGGACGGGGCTCCCGCGACATCCGGGCCCGGGAATTATATGGCACTCTATTTCAGGGAGTCGGCTTCGATCGTCGCCCTGGTCAAATGCATCCATCTGACGCCCGGCACGGCCGAGGTGTATATCGAGACCGCCCCGCATCGGAGAGGCCGGGGGCTGGGGACGGCGATTCTGCGCGAAATGCTGCGTCGGCTGCGCGGCCAGGGCTTGACGATGATCTATGTCGTGAGCGGCGAGAACACGGCATCCCTCGCGCTGGCACGAAAGGCCGGTCTTGCCCCCTTCCAGACCCTGAGCCGGATTCCCCTGGTCCCGGCCCGCGCGGGGAGCGATGGGGTTCGACGATCCCGTCACGAGATCATTGACGGACAGTCCCCGGACGGCCTAGAATGATGTTTCGGACAAACCACAGAGAGATACGACAACGATCAGGAATGGATGGAAAGGGAGAAGACGACCGATGAATGCCGTGATCATGGCCGGTGGGTTTGGAACGCGCCTGCGACCGATTACCTGTAATATTCCCAAGCCGATGGTTCCTCTGGCGAACATGCCGATGATGGAGCACATCGTCAACCTGCTGAAGAAGTATGATCTGAAGCAGATCGTCTCGGTTCTGTATTTCCAGCCCGAGGTGATCACCAAGCATTTCGGCGACGGATCGGATTTCGGCATCAAGATGGATTACGTGATGGCCACCGCCGATTTCGGCACAGCCGGCAGCATCAAGAACTCGGAAGATCACCTCAAGGGGAAGCGGTTCATCATCATCTCGGGCGACGTTCTGACGGATTTCGATCTGTCGGCGGCGATCCGGTTCCACGAAGAGCGGAAATCGATGGCGACGATCGTGCTGACACGGGTCGCGAACCCCCTCGAATACGGCGTCGTGATCACGGCGAATGACGGCAAGATCGAGCGGTTCCTCGAGAAGCCGAGCTGGGGCGAGGTGTTTTCGGACACGATCAATACCGGCATCTATATTCTCGAGCCCGAGATCTTCGAGCATATTCCCGCCAAAACCGAGTTCGATTTCAGCAAGAATCTGTTCCCGCTGATGCTGAAGGAGAAGCTGCCCCTGTACGGCTACATCGCCGAGGGCTACTGGAAAGACATCGGCGACATCAACGAGTACCGGCTGGCACACCGCGACGTGCTGAACGGCAACGTCCACGTGCAGATCCCCGGCGAACGGCTGAACGTGATCGGCCGCGACGTGTGGGTCGGGGCGAACACGAAGATGGGCAAACGCGTCAACCTCAAGGGCGGCGTCATCATCGGGGCCAACTGCACGATCGAGGACGGCGTCGAACTCGAGAACTGCATCATCGGCGACGGCTGCACCGTGAAGGGCGGAGCACGCATTTTCGACTCCGTCATCTGGGAGCAGGTCTACGTCGGCAACAAGGCGCATATCACCGAGAACATCATCGGCTCCAACACGCAGGTGCGCGACGGCGCGACGCTCGAAAGCGGCGTCGTCATCAGCGAGGAGTGCCGCATCGGCGAGCATTCGACGGTGCGCAGCAACGTCAAGATCTGGCCCCGCAAGGTGGTCGAGGACGGCTCGACGGTGTTCAGCAGCATCGTCTGGAGCGACAAGTGGACCAAGAGCCTGTTCTCCAACTACGGCATCTCGGGCCTGGGCAATCTCGAAATCACCCCCGAACTGGCCTCGAAGGTCGGCGCGGCGTTCGGCAGCACGCTGCCCAAGGGCGCGAGCGTCAACTGTTCCCGCAACAGCCACAAGATCTGCCGCATCATCAACCGTGCGCTGATCTGCGGCATCACCTCGTCTGGCGTGAACGTGGCCGATCTGCGCGTGATGCCGAGCCCCGTGGCGCGGTTCAAGCCGTCGGCGTTCCGGCGGGCGGGCGGGCTCCATGTCGGGTTGTCGGCCAGCGACCCCAACCAGATCGAAATCCGCATTTTTGACGCGGAGGGCCGCGAGCTCGCCCCGTCGAGCCAGAAGTCGATCGAGCGGCTGTTCAACCGCGAGGATTTCCGGCGCGTCTCGATGAACGACGTCGGGGATATCGTGTTCCCGCCCCGCGTCTCGGAGTTCTACAGCAACGAGCTGTTGAACAACGTCGACGCCGAAGTAATCAGGAAGCGCGCCCTGAAAGTCGTGGTCGACTTCGCGTTCAGCGGTGCCAGCGGGATCTTCTCGTCGTTCCTCGGCAAGCTGGGCTGTGAAGTGATCGCCCTCAACGCGTTCCAGGACGAGGAAAAGGTGCACAAGGCGAGCACCAACGTGCGTGCGGCGACCGAGAACGTCTCGTCGATCGTGCGGTCGCTGAATGCCGATGTGGGCCTGCTTCTCGATTCCGAGGCAGAGCACATCACGATCATCGACGACAAGGGCCGCCCGATGCTCGGGGAAACGGCGCTCGTGACCTGGGTCAAGCTGATCTTCGGCCGCACCCCGAACGCCCGGATCGCCGTTCCCGTCTCCTCGACCAACGCGATCGATGCGCTCGCTTCACAGAGCGGCGGCACGGTGATCCGCACGAAGACGAACGTGCGCGCGCTGATGACAGCGGCCGTCTCGGATAACGTCTCGTTCTGCGGCAACGGCGAAGGGGGCACGATCTTCCCGGCCTTCCAGCCTGTCTTCGACGGTATGATCTCGACGGCGAAGCTGCTCGAGATCCTCGCCGGGGCCGGCATGCCGCTGTCGAAGGTCGTCGACGAACTGCCGAAGTTCCATACCCGCACGAAGAACATCCCGTGCCCCTGGGAAGCGAAGGGCAAGGTGATGCGCCAGGCGATGGAATACGCCAAGAACCGCCAGACGCAACTGATCGACGGTGTCAAAGTGCTGCTCGACGACGGCGAGTGGGTGCTGATCCTGCCCGATCCCGACAAGCCCTTCGTGAACGTCACCGTCGAAGCGGCTTCGGAAAAGCGCGCCGACGATCTGCTGTCGCGCACCGTCAACGACGTCGACCACTGGAAGAAAGCCGAGTCCTGATTTCGTCAGCGTTCCAGGTCGAACTTCAGGTTGATTTCAGATTCAGGTGTCATTCACCCCTTGCCGATCTCGATCTCATCGGCAAGGGGTGATTTTCATCAGAATTGGTCTTCATCATTGGGAACGGATAACAGGACACCGTCCGTCGGAGCGTCCTCAAATTTTTCCTTTTTCACATTGGCGCGCCAGACCTTGACGCTCTTTTTGAAAAAGCCTTCCTGCTTGTCATCAAGCCCGATTCCCATGAGTTCATCATCGCGCTTTTCATCGAGGTTGGCGCAATGGGAAAAAAACTGGTTTTCCGTGATGGCAGGAAGAAAGAGAACATCCAGAATTTTCAGGATCTCGCTCCCGTCCGCTTTGTGGTCGACAACTTTCCCGAAGAACACGGTCGTTATCTGATTGTCGGTTCCATAACAATCGATCCCGTATCGTGCGTCAGGGTCAACGGTGCGGCTTTCCTTGATGCTCAGGTTCATTCGTTTGCCGATGCTCTCGGGATCCTTCCCCAGGCACTCTTCCCGGGAAACCTTTGCCGTTGCTGTCTCCGGAGGGGGGCTGTCGCGCGTTTCAATGAAGCCGCCGAACGCCCACCCGTCAACGGTCCCCCTTTTGACGTGAAACCAATGGTTTTTCACGGTTTCGATGGTTTCTTCCGGACCATTCAGCGACAGAATTTCCACCGTCTCACCAACCGGAAGAGTGGCCAGCTTATTTCCATCTCTGCCTGGTGCATCCCGGATGATCAGGCCTTTTGGAGCGGTGATTCTCCCGGTTTTCGAAGCAATGGGTTCAGGCTCGGCGAGCGACGGCTGGAGGCAAAGCCCGAAGGCACAAGCAACGCCCAACGCACACCATCCGGGGAAGGGGCGATGCGGTTTCATTTCGCCTCCTCGTTCACCATGGCTTCGTAGGGTTCAGCATTGATGCCGGCCGCCCTGCAGGCGACGTCGAAGATGATGGCCTGACTGTAGAACTGCAGCTTTTCCAGCAATGCCTCCGCATCGATTGCGTTGGCATCCGTTTCATCCCCGTATGCCCGCCACACCTTTTTGATTCGCTTCAGAAGCGCAATTTTGCCGTCATGATCGAGTGTTTGCCAGTCGAAAATATCGGGCATCATGACGCTCTTCAACTCATCCCTGTCGAGTTTCCCCGGAGTTGCGGCTTTTTCGGACGGCTTGGACGCATCGGACGTGGCAACGTCAAAGGGATTTTTGTTGGACTCGCAGATCATCGGCCCCGTATTGGGGTCTTCGGTGGGGGAAACGGCGATGTAGATGGGTCCGCCGGGTTGAGGGGTGTTGTACCGGCACAAAACCCCTTTGTCATTGTCAAAAACGACGGTGATATCTGGCGAAGTGACCTGGAGCTCCTTGACCTTCTGGTAGGTGATTTGTGGCTGACAAACTGCGTACACGGACGAAACCTTGTTGTCCGTATACTCGAGCATCCCCGCAAGGAGAAAATCCGGGGAATCAGAAATCTTCCAGCCGTCGAGTTCTCCGGGGGAATCCGGGGTGCCCAGCGCTTTCCAGGCAGCTTCCTTGGAAACCCCCAAAAACCGGGAATCCGTCCATGTTTTTGCGGAAACAGCTTCACCGATCGTGGTCGAAGTCAGAAAAAGCAGGAGAAACAGAACACTCAGGCAGGTGGTTCGAGACATCGAAGAATTCTCCGACTAGTTCGATTTCAGGGGCACGATGTTGAACGAATAGACGGTATCTTCGTTCTCGCCGCCTGCACGATGGGTGAACTGCCAGCCGCGAGCTTCCCACACCATGCTTTTTATGACTTCCTCATCGTTCTTGTCAGCCTTGCCGTTTCCGACATTTTTTTCCAGCCAGGCTTTCAGATCGAGCGTTACCGGGCTTTCTCCATCAAGAATGATCTCGGCGAGCTTTCCCTGGGTGTCCCAGTCAAACACCAAGGTGATCGGGGCCGTCTCCAGATCGATCTGGAAATCGTATTGCAACCGGGTCTTTTCCTCCATCTGCGTGGGTTCACCGAGCAGCTTGGTGAGCCTGCTCTCGAGATCTTCACGCTTGGCATCGGTATCGATCAGAACCTCGGTACCCTTCAGTTGCAGGGGAAAGCCGGCCGCATCGTTCAGAGCTACGGCGGGGGATGCCGTTCCCGACGCATTTGCGGTCGCGGGCCCACTGGCCGTTTCGGCAATGGCCGGAGAAAGAGAAACAAGCAGGAGAGCCAGGAGTATCTTCGCTACGTTCTTGAATTCCATGATGTAATCCTCCATCACATTGTTCGGTTCAGGATGCCCTGAAACCACGATCTTTTCGATGACAATCCGTCCCAACCGGGCAATCAATTTCAAACGGTGAGTATCCGGGGGTAAACCCCTTTTCGGGTGGCCTCCTTTTTGACCATGTCGGCGTTTTCGTTTTGCGGGGTTCTCAGGTTCCGGGTCGAAATTCTTTCAACTCGCAATCGACGTTGCTGGTGGAGCCATGGTGCCGATAGGAGTAGCCGGTGAAACCAATGCCGTCGGTATACTTCCATGTGGTCAGATCGGCATTGGTCGAAAAGTTGATCGCGATGTCCTTCGAACTGGCCGAGGCCGGCCCCTGGACCTCATAGAGGAATTTCGGGGTTCCGGAAAGGAGCTGCGTCGTTTCCCCATAGGTTCTTCCTTCGATCAATGGGAATTCCAGCAACAGATCCCCCTCGGTAATGGAGTCGCTCAAGCTCTCCCCGGCAACGGCTTTATTCCAGACCTCCTCGATCTTTTCGGTATTCTGAATGATATATATTCTCCAGAGTCCGACCTTCACCAAGAGGAAGGGGGAAGGCTTTGCGTCATTCTCGAGAAAGGGAAGGTCGGAGGGAAAACCGGTTCCTTTCGCAACGACCAGTTGATCTCCGACCAGCATGGTCGTGATCGTGGTGGTCCAGGTGAGCGTCCTGTTTTGCTCCTTGCCGTCCACATCTCTCGTGAGCCTGGCCTCGTAGATCCACGTCGTTCCGGTCGCCAGGGGCAGGGAAGATGCATTGTCAGTAGCAAAGGTCGCGATAGGAAACAGGAAGAGCAGAATCATGAGAAGTCGTTCCATATAAGTTCTCCGGGAGCAGATTCTTCTATGCATGGCGGTATATTGTTTCGCCTTGGATTCTCGCATCGGGAAGCGAAGGGTACCGAGTCCGCAGGGCGGAATTATATATAATCTGGTTTGAATGTTTGCGCAACCGGAAATCCTGTAAATATCTTGTTGGAAATACGGTTCTCGTTTGTTATATTCTGAACTTTACAGGAATACTCCTGCGAAAGACGAAAGGGGAGAGCTCCAGCGGAGCTTCGTCATCCATGCGCCCCATGACCGGCTGCCGCAGCCTGCCGGGACGCGTCATTAGCCTCGAGAAGAAAGGGCAATCTCATGAAAAAAACGGGTACACTCATGCTCCTGGTCTGTTTGTTGGCCTTCTCCGCTCCTGGATTTTCCAGGGAGACGCAGGAAAAGGGCTCCTCCAAGGAATCAGCGGGCCAATCAGAAACAGAACCTCAGAACATCGATCTGTTCCGGGAGAATCCCATCGATCGGGCGTTCGCCAAAAGCTTCGCCCAGGCCGATGCGACCCCGGTCATCAATTTCGTGAACGAACAATATCTCGATGCCTGGAAAGCCGAGTTGGAGAATGTGAGCGGGCTCGTGAAGAAATCCTTCACCCACCCGGAAGACGGAACGAGAGTCGACGCCTACCTTGCCGATTACCGGAGCCTGGGGAAAAAAGCGTTCGACCTGGAGATGCTCAACTGGATTTCTGACCCCAAGGAATCGATCGCCAGCCGTTCTTTCGGCACCGGCGCCGCGGGTGGAGCCATGCTGGCCGAGGCAACCATCTACAAGCAGGCTGCCTTGAACCTGATCACCCACTACCAGGCGAATCCCGATCTGAAATACGTGTTTGCCTACAAGGGTTCCGGCCCAAACCTCGAGTCGCTCCGAAAACAAGAGTAAGAACGGCAGAAATGAACATCGCCCCCGTCCGTTGATCCGGGCGGGGGCGATGTTTTCGTTTGTCGGACGATATCGTTCAGGCGGTCATGGATTTGCGGAACTTTTCGAGCCGGGGCCGGATGGCCTCGATGGTCTCGACGGATTGCGTGAGGGCGAACCGGACATATCCCTCGCCGTGGGGGCCGAAGCCGGTCCCCGGAGTGGTGACGATGCCGGTTTCCTCCATCAGCTTCATCGTGAAGCCCTCCGACGTGATGCCGTCGGGGCAGTGGGCCCAGACGTAGAAGGCGCCGCGGGGCTGCTGGTAGCGGATGCCGCACTCGTCGAGAATCGTCACCATCGTGTCGCGCCGTTTGCGGTAGGTCTCCTGGAGCCGCTCGAGATGAGCATCGACCCGGGCGAGGCCGGAGACACAGGCGAGCTGGATGGCATCGAACACGCCGGAATCGACGTTGGTCTTCAGCTTGAGCAGACCGGCGATCAGGGCGGGATTGCCGACGGCGAAGCCGATGCGCCAGCCGGTCATGTTGAAGATCTTGCTGAACGAGTGGAACTCGATCGCGACATCCTTCGCGCCCGGAATCGAGAGAATGCTGCGCCGGTCGCGCGGATCGTAGGTGAGCTCGGCGTAGGCGGCATCCGAGACGATGATGACTTCGTGCTTGCGGGCCCACTCGACGATGGCGGCGAGGTCGCTCTCCGAGGCGACGGCGCCGGTCGGGTTGTTGGGATAATTGATATACAGCGTCTTCGCCCGACGCGCAATCGCATCCGGGACGCGGCTCAGATCGGGCAGAAACCCGTTTTTCGCGAGAAGCGGCAGGATATGCGCTTCCCCGCCGGCGAACTCGGTCGTGGTCTTGTAGACGGGATAGGCCGGGTCGGGCACGAGCGCCACGTCGTTCTCGTCGATGAACGCCCAGGCGAAATGCGCCAGGCCTTCCTTCGAGCCGATCAGGGCCATCACCTCGGTGCGCGGGTCGGCCTGGACGCCGAACCGGTCGTGCATGTAGCGGGCGACGGCCTCGCGGAACCGGATGTCGCCCTCATAGGCGGGGTATTTCTGGTTGGCGTTGTCGCGCATCGCGCGGTTCATCGCCTCGACGACGAAGTCGGGGGTCGGGAGGTCGGGATCACCGATGCCGAAGTTGAGCAGTTTCGTGCCCGCCGCGGCCAGTTCCCGCTTCTTGTCGTCGATGCGTTTGAACACATACGGGGGCAGTTCGAGAATCCGCTGCGCCGGTTTCATCTTGGTGGTCATGGAGAACTCCTTGATATATATCTCTTTATACGGATAACGTTCAGGGTGTGACGGTCTCCGAAGCATCGGCGGGAACATGGCTCGCATCGACGGGCGGCTTGACCGGCTCGGATGCGGCCGGCACCTGGACCTCGGGGGAGGTGAGGGGAATCTGCGCGTCGGGGCTCGGCTGGGCAAGCGGCGGCTGGTCGGCGGCGGGGGGCTCCACGGGGGCAGGGGGAGGGCTGAGGTGATCATCGGGAGCGATCTGCGGCGTAGTCGGAACCCCGGTGGCGCGGCTGCGCAGGGCCTCGAACTGGAGCTTGGTGAACTGGAGGAACTCGGGAATGTCGTCGGCGTCGAAACGGATATAGTTGAGCTGCCAGGGGCCGTCGGAGGCTGCCCGGTAGAAGGTGAGCTCCCATGCGACGGGCATGCGGGGATGGAACGTCAGGAAATGGGTGACGAAGTACCGGTCGGTGCGGGCGACGGGCCGGTGGCCGACGAATTCATGGCCGGCCGGCGTTCCCAGCTTCGTTTTCAGGTTGGTCACATCCGAGATGAAGGCATCCTGTGCCTCGACCTTGAGCGGGAAGATCTCGAACAGCCGCTTCATCGCCGTCTGCGTGTCGGACTTCTCGAGCTTGTCGAAAAAGTCGTTGGCGATCGCCAGGACTTCGTTCAGGGCAGGGGAGGAGTCGTGGACGAGCGCATTCTGCGCCAGGACCGGAGCTAAACCGAGAAGAACGAGGACGAGAGCCGCGAGCAGGGAGTGACGGATCATGGTTTTTCCTCTCGTGATGCGTAATTCGCCTCTTCGCCAGCGACGAAGGTGCGTTCGACCCGGATATTTTTCAGGGTGCCGGGTGCGACGGCAAAGGGATCGAGGGGGAGGCAGACGAAGTCGGCGTGGAAGCCGGGAGCGAGGAAGCCGCGTTCCGGGGCGGATTCGGCGTACCGGTGCGGCTCGACGATGAAGGCGTGGAGAGCTTCGTTCAGGGAGAGGCGCTCGGATGGGGTGGGGTGATTGACGAAGCCGTGAATGCCCAGGAACGGATCTACCGGCGTGACGGGGCTGTCCGAACCTCCGGCAATGCGCAGGCCGGCCCGCAGCACGGACCGGAAAGGATTCGTGCGGGCTGCGCGGCTTCCGAGACGGAGGGCATACATGCCGGAATCGCCTCCCCAGAACACTTCAAAGGCGGGCTGCATCGAGATCAGGAGGTTTGCCTCTTTTGCCCGGCGGATCGCGTCGGGGGTGGGCAGTTCGAAATGCTCGATGCGGTGGGCAACCGGGGCGGTGAACAGATCCCGGTGTCGCAGATGGGCATCGGCAAGCGAGGCGATCGCGCGATCGCCGATGGCATGCATGGCGAGTTGCATCCGGTGTTCGGAACAGAGGCGGATCAGCCGTTCGATATTGGCGGTGTCGCGGTAGATGACGCCTCTCGAGCCGGCCTCGTCAGCGTAGGGTTCGGAAAGCGCCGCCGTGCGCGAGCCGAACGAGCCGTCGATGAACAGACAGCCGCCGAGGCGGGGCCAACCGCTCGCGCGTGCGAGAGAGGGGTCATCCGACTGATGGTAGAGCGTGCCGCCGAACCCGGGCCGGGCGAGGAACCCGGCGATCATCGTCACATCGTCGTTCGTGGCGCTCCAGCCGCCCTCGAGGGCGTGCACCCGGGTGACACCGGCGTCGAGGCAGAACCGACGGGCTTTTTCGAGAGCCAGCAGCTTCATCTCGCGCGGAAGATCGGCCATCGCGAGGGATGCCAGTCCATTGTAGGCATCCTTGATGAATCGGCCGTTCTCCGGCTTCCAGTCCGGGTTTTGCTGGGCAGCCCAGCGCACCGTCGCGGTGCTCGGAATCGCCGAATGCAGGTCGATGCGCGAGAGCCAGAGCCTGCGCGGCCCGACGATCGCGTCGAGCTCGTCAATGGTGGGCAGGCGGCGTTCCCGGAGCTGCGTCTCGTCGAGATTCCAGCCGAGAATCCAGTCGTAGGCGTGGGTTTTGGCGAAGGCGTCGAGGGTCTCGAACACGTCCGCCAGGGATCGGCACCGGTCGAAGCAGCAGCCGACGAGGGTCAGCCCCGTCTGCATGAAATGCACGTGCGCGTCGGCGAAGGCGGGCAGCACCACGGAGCCGTGCAGATCGACCCGCTCGAGGCCCGCGTATTCCGGAGAACGTTCGAGGCCAAACCCCCGGGCGACGACGCGGCCGGCATCGACGGCGAAGGAGTCGAAGGCGGAAGGAGCATAGTCGGGGCCATCGCGGCCGTCGGCATGAATGAAGAGGCGGGGCTGGCAGGCCATCCGGGTCAGGGGAAGACTTCGTCCCAGGCGGTTTTCAGGCGCCAGAGCGACGCGGCGACCCATTTTGCGGGAGGCAGGATGAGGCCGGCCACCAGATCGAGAAGCCGCGACAGACGGGTGAGGCGAAAAACCCACCAGAGAATGACGAATGCGGCAGCGGCGGTTCCGGCGAGGGCCGTGTAGAAGAACCAGACACCACGCTTCGCGGCGGGGCGGCAGAAGGGATCGAGGCGGCACGGGGACGCCTCGTTCCCGAGAACGCGGCAGGCGACCTGCGCAGGCGCCGCATGGGAAACGGGACGGCCGGAGCACTCCCGGTTGAGACGATCGAGCCTGACCATGCCGCCACTATACCAAGAACCCACGTTCGACACAAGCCAACCACGCAATCACCTTCCCATCTGCGTCATCTGCAATATCTGCGGATCGTATTCCGAGACGGAAATTTTTGAATGTGTGCACGACGGGGCGTGGTATACTCGCTCGGACAAGCGTGGCCCGTTTTCGAGGCACACGAAATCCACGAGGCAACAAGCCCCAGGCGTTGGCTCAGGGAGGAAGGGAACCGTCATTCATGGATACCACTCACGAGAAAAAACTGACCCCCGAAGAAATCGAGATGAACTGGTACAAAAACGTGTATCAGGGCGATCACATGCCGCAGCTGACGATCCGGGCCGTTCTGATGGGCTCGCTGCTCGGCGGCTTCATGTCGCTCTCGAATCTGTACGTCGGTCTCAAGACGGGGTGGGGGCTGGGCGTGGCGATCACGGCCTGCATCCTCAGCTTCGCGATCTACAAGTCGCTGATGGCCGTGTTCCCGAAATGGTTCCCGACCGACATGACGATTCTCGAAAACAACTGCATGCAGTCGACGGCCAGCTCGGCCGGCTACTCGACGGGCGGCACGATGGTCTCGGCGATCGCCGCGTATCTGCTCGTCACGGGTCACCACATGCCCTGGACGGTGCTCGCGCTGTGGACCTTCTTCCTCGCCGCGCTGGGCGTTTTCATGGCGATCCCGATGAAACGGCAGATGATCAACATCGAGCAGCTCAAGTTCCCCAGCGGCATCGCCGCCGCCGAGACGCTCAAGAGCCTTCACGCCGCCGGCCAGGATGCGGTGGACAAGGCCCGCTCCCTGGGAATCGCGGCCACGCTCGGCGCGATCATCGCCTGGCTGCGTGATGCCGCGCTGCCTGCCGCGCTCGCGATTCCGGCGCATGCGCACATTCCCGGCAAGATCCTCGGGCTGCCGTTCCTGAAATGGACGATCGGGTTCGAGATGAGCGCGATCATGATCGCCGCCGGCTCGATCATGGGCTTCAAGATCGCATGGTCGCTGCTTCTCGGCGCCCTCATCAACTACGGGTTCCTCGCGCCCGCCATGGTGAACGCCGGGGCGATCGACACGATCAATACGAGCCTGCCGGTTCTGATGCCCGCGCTTCTCGGGAAGGGGTGGCAGATCGTCGCGGCGCTGCCCGTCATCGGGGATGCGCTCAATACCGGCATCGGCTTTTTCTGGGAGCCGTTCCAGCAGCTTCACGGGGTGATGCAGCTCGACAAACTCGGGTTCAGGGGCGTCCTGAACCAGACGCTGCTGCCGATCCTGACCTCGTCCGACGGCGGCGGGGCGGCGATCAAGCTCGGCTACCGCAGCATCGTGAGCTGGAGCACCTGGGCCGGCGCCTCGATCATGGTCGCTTCGGGCCTTCTCGCGTTCGCCCTCCAATGGCGCACCGTCATTCGCGCCTTCAGCGGGCTGCTCGATATCTTCTCGGCGAAGAAGAGCTCGGGGGATGACCCGCTGGCCGCGATCGAAGTGCCCTCGTCGTGGTTCGTGACCGGCATCCTCGTTTCGGGCCTCGGCTGCATGATGGTGCTGCACTACTTCTTCCAGACGACGTTCTTCATGGGCTTCGTCGCCGTCATGTGCACGTTCTTCCTCGCGATCGTCGCCTGCCGCGCGACGGGTGAATCCGATATCACCCCGGTCGGCGCGATGGGCAAGATCACCCAGCTCGTGTTCGGCGTGCTCGCCCCGTCGAACCTGGTGACGAACCTGATGACGGCCAGCGTCACGGCCGGCGCCGCGGGCTCTTCGGCCGACCTGCTCACCGATCTCAAGAGCGGGTATCTGCTCGGCGCCAACCCCCGCCGCCAGTTCATCGCCCAGTTCATGGGCATCTTCGCGGGCACCCTCGTCGTGGTGCCGGCCTTCTACCTGCTCGTTCCCGACGCCTCGGTGCTCGGAACGGACCGCTGGCCGGCCCCGTCGGCCCAGGTCTGGGCGGCCGTGGCCAAGCTTCTGGGAAGCGGCCTCGGAGCCCTTCACGAGACGGCCCGCTGGGGGATTTTGCTCGGCTGTCTCGTCGGCGTCGGCCTCGTGCTTCTCGGGGAATACGCGCCCAAGAAGCTTCGGCCCTACATCCCGTCGGCGACGGGGATCGGTCTCGCGATGGTCATTCCCTTCTACAACTCGCTGTCGATGTTCATCGGCGCCGTCCTGGCCATGATCATCGAGCGCCGTTCCCAGAGCTTCGCCGACAAGTACATCATCCCGGTCGCCTCGGGCGTGATCGCCGGCGAGTCGATCATGGGCATCGTCGTCGCGCTGCTGACCGCCGCCGGTATCATTGGCGGGTAAGTATAATATAACAAGATATACATCAAGGAGAAGAACAATGCGCTTCTGGATCACCCTTGCCCTGCTCGCGGCCCCGCTTGCCGTGTTCGCGGCCGAGCCGTCGTTCAACCCGCTTCCGGGCACCGCCCGGACCAGCTACCGGTTCGACCTGAAGCAGTATTTCGCCGACGAAGCCGCCTGGAAAGCCGAGATGGAGAAAGCCCGCGCCGCAGCCACGAAGCTCGAAAGCTTCAAGGGCAAGGTCCTCGCCGATGCGAAGACCCTGCTCCAGACGATGGAGGCGAAACGCGCCCTCCAGGACATCCAGGACCGGCTGTATGCGTACGCGAGCTTCAAGCGCGCGATCAACACGAACGACCGGGCGGTCTACGAGGCCCAGGAAAAACTGGATGCCGAGATCTCCGCCCGCACCAGCTTCCTGAAAGTCGAGCTGAAGGCGCTCACCGAGCAGAAGCTGAAGGAGTTCCGCGCCGCCGAGAAGGGCCTGGATCTGTATGGCTATTTCCTCACGGACATCGCGCGGTTCGCCCCGCATCTGCTTTCCGAAGAGAAGGAAAGCGTCCTCTCCGTGCTGACCCCCGACCTGACGAGCTGGCAGTCTGATTTGTTCCAGCGCGTGTTCGACCGGTTCCCCTTCCCCCAGGTCGTCTCGGAAGGCAAGAAGATGAACGTGCACATCGACTTCGAGGGTCTGATGCGCTCGCCCGACCGCAAGGCCCGGGAACGCGCCTTCCGGCTGTATTATGACTTCTTCCGCCGGCACGCGGACATGCTCGCGTTCGCGCTGCGCCGAGAGATGAAGACCCTGAACGCCGTTTCCGGCATGCGCGGCTTCCCGACGTATTACCATCAGGCCCTGTTCGGGATGTACATGAGCCGGCCCGAGATCGATGCCATGTATACCCAGCTCGAAAAATATCTGCCTCTTTATCATAAATACCAGAACTGGCGGATCACGAGCCTCGAGCGGGAACTCGGCGGCGGCGAGATCGGTATCTGGGATACGGAGCTCACCCCCGCGGCGGCGAAGCCGGCCCGGCTGACGATCGACCAGGGCTGCGCCCATCTGAATACGGCCCTCGAAAAGCTCGGCACCGAGTATGCCACCGAGCTGAAGAAGCTGCTCGACCCGAAGAACGGCCGCCTCGATGTCGTCGGCGGGCCGAACCGCGACCAGGGCGCCTTCTGCGTCGGCAACTTCGGGTATTTCATGGACAACTTCCAGGGCTTCCTCAATGACGTCTCGACGCTGGCCCACGAAGCCGGCCACGCCATTCATTACCAGCTCGTCAAGAACAAGCGCGGCTCGCTGATGTTCGGAGAGGGCCCCTCGTTCATGACCGAGTCGTTCGCCATGTTCAACGAGTGGATGCTGCGCGACCACCTCGTCTCCACCCTCAAGGACCCCGCCGTCATCGCCGGGATCCGGTGGGACATGGTCAACGAGATGATGTATCTGTGGGAACTCGCGCGTCGCGCGAAGTTCGAGATGGTCTCCTACGACCGGATCGCGACCGGCGAGATCGTCGACGAGAACGGCTTCAACAAGGCCTGCACCGATGTCGGCAAGCAGTATGACGTCTTTTTCGCGAAGCACCCCGAGCTCGAATACCACTGGATGCGCAAGCACCATTACTGGTCCGTTCCGGGATACTACGTGAACTACGTCGTGGCCCATATGCTCGCGCTCAAATATTATTCGATGTATAAAGCCGACCCGGCCGGGTTCGCCCCGAAGTATGTGGCGATGGTCTCGAACGGCTTCGATCGGCCTGCAACGGCTCTTCTGAAGGATTTTCTGGGCATCAGCCTGGAAGACCCGAACCTGCTGAAAGGCGTCTGCGACCTGATTTCGAAGCGGTTCGACGAGCTCACGTCGGCCTCGAAGTGACGGACATCAAGGAGATATCACGTGAACAACGAGATGTTTGAAACCCTGAAAAGCTCAGTCCTCGATCGGTTCTGCCGCTATGCGGCGATCGGCACCCAGTCGATGGAGAACGTCGAAAAGCTGCCGAGCACCCCCGAACAGTGGGAACTGGCGAAGCTGCTCGAGGGCGAACTCCGGCAGTTGGGTCTTCAGGATGTGAAACTGGACGCCCAGTGTTACGTGTATGCGACGATCCCCGCGAACATCAAGGGGGCGGATGCCGCAGCGATTCCGGCCGTCGGGTTCATCGCCCATGTCGACACCTCCCCGGCCGTACCCGGTGCCCTCGTCAAGCCCGTCGTCCACCGCAACTACCCGGGCGGCGACCTGAAGCTGCCCGGCAACCCGGACGTCGTGATCTCGGCTGCGCACAACACCCGGCTCGCGAAATATATCGGACGCGATATCGTCACGTCCGACGGGACGACCCTTCTCGGGGCGGATGACAAGGCCGGCGTTGCCGCCATCATGGCCGCCGCCGAGTATCTGATGAAGCATCCCGAGATTCCCCACGGAGCGGTGAAAATCTGTTTCACGCCCGACGAGGAAGTCGGCCGCGGAGCCGACGGGTTCGACGTCCCCGGCTTTGGCGCCGCGTTCGCCTACACCATCGACGGTGAGCAGGAAGGCGAGCTGAGCGACGAGACGTTCAACGCCGCCTCGGCCGTCGTCACCTTCCACGGGAAGAATGTCCACCCCGGCTTTGCGAAGGACGTGATGGTGAACTCCCAGTATGCGCTCGCCCTGTTCCTTTCGATGTTCATCGCCGAGCCCCGGCCAGAGATCACTTCGGGCCGCGAAGGCTATCTCCATCCCTACGATGTGACCGGCAGCGAGGAGATTTCGGTCGTGAAGGTGCTGATTCGCGATTTCGATCTTGCCTCGCTCGAAGCCCGCAAGAAACGGGTGCAGGAAATGGCCGAAGCGGTGCGCAAGGCGTTTCCGAAGGTGCGGGTCGATGTCGAGCTGAAGGACAGCTACCGCAACATGAATGTCGCTCTCGTCGACCAGCCCCACGTGACGGATATCGCGCGGGAGGCGATGAAGAAACTCGGGATCGAGGTCGTGTACCGGCCGATCCGGGGCGGCACGGATGGGGCGCGCCTGACGTTCAAGGGACTGCCCTGCCCGAACGTGTTCTGCGGCTGCGAAAATGCCCACAGTCGGGAAGAATGGGTCGCTGTCGATGCGATGGCGAAGTCCGCCGCGACGGTTCTTCAGATCGTCGATATCGTCAAAGACCGCCGCCAGTAACGGCAGCAAACGGCCAGATAAACGGCGAACCCCGCGGAGAGCGATTCTTCGCGGGGTTCGTTGTTCTCGCGGCGATCACGCCTGGAAGATGCTTTGATCCTTGCGATTGAAAATCTGGATGAACTCGGAACGTTGTCCGAGGGTATCGTAGGTCTGGAGTTTCGACAGGAACTTCTTGATGGCACCGGTCTCTTCTGTTTTGGCGGTGTTTTCGCGGATGTTGGAAATCGTCGACAGAACGCCGCCTGCGAGTTGGCGTCTTTCGGCATTCGTACCCTGCATGCCGAGGGAGGAATCGATCGCTCCGATCATCGAAGAGCGGAGTCCTGTATCTTTCTCGGCAGCGACCGTGCGAAGGAACGCCGAAGCCGAGCCGCCAACCCCGGCATACTGGCCGGCAACCTCGAAGGCCGAGGCGAAGTTCTTGGGATCCTGGATTTGCATCGAGCGGAGGTCGTTCAGGGCCGTGAGAGGCCCCGTCGCCGTCGTATCGCGGCCGATCTCGAGCGCGAAGGCGCGAAGACCGGCGCGAGCCTCATCGTTGGTGCCCAGAGTGCGGGAAAACTCGTTCATCTGCCGGCCCATCGCCGAAATGGCCGACAGGGCACCGCCCGTCGACAGGCCGAACCCCGTCTGTTCCGGTTGCTGAGCCCGGGTAAGGCTGGTGAGGGGTTGTGCACCGGTCAGGGCCTGGACTCCAGTCAGGCCGGCTCCTCCCGTCGCCTGCGTGCTGGAAAGCGGCGCCGGAAGCGCAAATCCCGTCATCAGATAGGCCCGTTGCTGATAACGACGCAGCAAAATGTTGGATAAGGCATCCATATCCTTCTCCCTCTCTCTAGTACAAATATATGCCCCAACCGCCTGGATGTCCATAGATCACCAGTAAATCCGTCCCACGTCGCAGCGTCTGAAATCGTGGTGGAGGGATATCGAATCCGGTTTCGTGGTGTATAATGCGCCCAGACCGTTCGTCAGAAGCGGGATTATTCGAGAGGAGAAGGTCATGAGCGGAAAAGATCTCGTGGCGGCAACGGCCCGGGGGTCCGGTATCGTTTTCCTGATTCTCGGCGGCGTCTTCGCGCTCGTGGGGCTGCCATTCCTGATCATCGGGGCCTTTCCCGTATTCGACTACCTGCAAAGCGCTTCGTGGCAACATGTCCCGGCGATCGTCGAGCACGTCGAACTGGCCGAGGAGCAGGGGGAGGAGACGTCCCTTTTCCACGTGAAAGGCGCGTATCGGTATGACTGGGCCAGCCAGACCTATCACAGTTCGCGCATCACTCTTTCGGACACCTCGACCAGTGACCGGAACTCCTGGCTTCCTCTCTATGAGCGGCTCGACAAGAGCCGGCAGGCCGGGACACCAATCCAGGTCCTCGTCGATCCGGCATCGCCTTCAAACGCCCTGGCGACACGGGAACTGACCCCCGGCCTGCTGATATTTCCCGCTTTGGGTGGGTTTTTCTTCGTATCCGGTCTCCTGTTCGTTGCGGTCGGCCTCTGGAGCCTCCTGCAACGCACCGGACCGGCCGATCCCTCCCGACCCTGGATCGGTGACGGGCCGTGGGAAGGGTTCCAGGTGCGCAGCAGCGGCATTTTCGAGGTCGTGATCGCCTGGGTTATCGCCGTCGCCTTCGGCATTTTCGAAAGCGTGTTCGTGTTCGCTTTCATCGCCGAACCCGGTCTTCCGCTGATCGTCAAGGGAATGTTGGGCATCTTTCTGCTGCTTGCCGCGGCGTTGCTCATCCGCGCGGTCTATATCACCCTCAGGCATCTCAAATACGGCGATTCGCTGCTGGTCCTGTCCCAGATTCCCCTCGTCCCCGGCGGCACATTCGACGGCGTGGTGATCACCCGTCGTCCGCTGCGCCCCGAGGATGGCTGCAAGGCCACGGTTCGGTGCATCGCGATCGTCCGAAAGGTGCGGACGAGCGGTTCGAACACCAAAACGACCTACACCGAGGAAATCCGATATGAAAAGCCTCTCGTCGTACGGGCAGATCTTGCCCAGGAACCGTCGGGACGCTCGGCGATTCCCGTGAAAATCGAGATCCCCGGGCATCTTCCGCCCAGATTCCTCCAGGATTACCCCCAGATCCGCTGGAAGCTCGCAATCGAGGCGGAAACAGCCGGTATCGATTTTTCGGCCGAGTTCGAACTGCCGGTGTATGGGGCCGTGGAACCCTCCCTCATCCAGTATCGGGAGCAGAGCACGTGAATGCATCGGTTGTTGCCGGTCCGATCCGGGTATGCTAGCCTGAACCGATGGAATCGGAGAGCGCTGTTTCTGCTGAAAGCCGTACCGACGATGGGTTCGGCCTGCTCCCGTTTGCCTTTGCCCCGGGGCTGATTCCCGGGCTGCTTGGGGCATGCCGGTTCATTCTCCAGCCCGGCCATCTCGAGCTCCCCGATGCACAACCACCGGAACGCATCCCCTATGACGCCTTTCGTGCTGTTGAGGCAGACGGCAGAACCATCCGGCTCGACGTCGCGCCCCCGCCTTGCCAACGCGTCATTTCTCTTCGCCTGGGAAGCCGCGACGAAGCAGAGCGCGTCGCCTCACTCATCGAACGGCTGGTCGAAGAAAGCCGGCAGATGGGAGATCTTCTCGCCGGCACTCTCGCCTCTAAGGAGATCGGCAGGCTGCTCGATACCTGCCTCGGGTTCCGCGGCCAGCCCTACGTCGCGGCGGCGGATGTCCTTCTCGCGACGGCAACCCGCACCGGCGTTTCAGATGTTCATCTCGAGCCGCTTTCCGACCGGATCCGCGTGACGGTGCGCGCCGCCCGCGAGCTCGTCGAAGCCGGGTCATACCGGAAATCCGGTCACGAGGGGCTTTCCGCCCGACTCAAGTATCTCGCCGGCTGCCACTCCCACCGTTCCGGCATCGCTCAGGAAGGCGCCTGGAGCCTTGCAGACGGCGCCGGCGAGGCGCGACTCTCGATTTTCCCGGCCCTCGACGGGGAGCGTGTGGCCCTGCGCCTCATCCGCCCGATCGCCTTCCCGGATCTTCCGTCTCTCGGCTGGCCGGCAGCGGTCATCGAGGAGTGGCGCGAACTGCTCCGCCGCGGGCCGGGCCTTTCTCTGATCGTCGGCCCGATCGGAAGCGGGAAGACGACAGCCCTGTATGCCACCCTGGCCGAGCTCGCCGCTCCCGGGCCGAGAGGGGCAAAGCGCGTGGCGACGCTCGAAGATCCGGTCGAGGGGCGCGTTCCCGGCATCTGCCAGTCCTCCCTCACGCCGGATGCCGGCACGAGCCTCGACACGGCGTTCAAGCATCTGCTCCGCCAGGATCCCGACGTCATGGCCCTGGGTGAAATCCGCGACGCCGCCTCGTTGCGCGAAGCCCTTCAGGCCGGCCAGGCGGGTCATCTCGTTCTTGCAACCTTCCATGCCGCCGATGCCGACGGTGCGATCGAGCGGCTCGGCCGTCTCGGCCTCGAACCCCACCTGGTCACGACGGCCCTGCGCGGCATCCTCACCGTGCGGCTCGAAAAGGGCATGCAGCCGACCGCTTCGCTGCGCAGCTCCGCGACGGGGACAACGGCATGAGAACCACCTCGGATGATATCCGGATCGCCCTTTTCTCCTATTTCAACCCTGCCATGGCCAGACGTCTCCAGGGCGAATCCCTCGGCCTGTTCGCGATCAACCTCTCCTCCGGACTGCCGATGCAAAAAGTCCTCGACATCGCCCGCCAGACGATGCCCTGGCCCGCCTTCCGACATGCGATGGCCGCGATCCATGCGGGAGTATCTTCCGGGGCGAGCCTGATCGAGTGCCTCCGCCACCCGGCCTGCAATGCCCTTCCCGTGTTCGTGAAGATCATCCTTGCCACCGACCTTTCCGACTTCGAAAAAGGCAACATCCTCCAGCTCAAGTATTCGAAGGACGTGACAGGATTCCTGTCGGTCGAAGCGATCCTGACCTACCCGGTCATCCAATCGTGCATCGTCGGCCTGGTCTTCATCGCCCAGGTCATGTTCGTTCTCCCCCAATTCAAAGAGATATATATGGGCATGAATATACAACTGCCTCCATTGACGCAACTGGTCATGATGATATCGGACCTGTTCACCTCCTGGTGGTTCATCGTCGGTCCGGCGTGCGTCGGCCTTCTTGGTGGCGTCGCCTTCCTCGTCCGACAGCCCCGCTTCCAGCGCATCATCAACACCCTTCTCGGCATAGGAAACATCGAGTTCGCCGAAGTGCTCCGGATTCTTTCGGGGGTGACCCCGGACCGGATCATCCCGCTTCTCCAGACCATCGCGTATCCCCTCGTCCTGCCCAGCGCCACGACGCTTGCAACCGGCTTCGCCGACGCCCTCGGATCCGGGGCTCCCGTCGATACGGTGCTGATGCGCCACGGAATCGACAGCCAGACGGCCTGGCTCGTCCGGCTGGCGGTGGAAGGGAAGGGGACGACAGAAAGTTTCGCCCTTGCTGCCGATCTCGTCGAGGCCCGCGCCGTCGGCCGCATCAACCGTCTGCAGACAATTCTCACCGCCTTCTTTTCGGTCCTTCTCGCCCTGGTCGTCGGCTGCATCCTCATCTCGGTGTTTCTGCCGATGATCCAGATCCTGGAGTTCATCTGACATGAACACATCCGCCTCTCCGACACCCAGGCTCGCCGCCCCGGCCGAGGATCTTCTGGCGTTCGTCCGACTGATGCAGGCCGCCCACGCGACGAATCTCAACGTTCCCAAAGCCCTCGGAGATCTCGCCCGCCGGGCCCCGGAAGGAGCTCCGCGCGTCTGGGCAACCGAGCTCTCCGAGAAGATGGCGCGCGGCCATTCCCTGGCCGATGCGATCCGCAGTCTCGAAGGTATCGATCCGACCATGGCCGCCCTTCTGGCCGTCCCCGGCGGATTCGGCTTCGAATCGGTTCTGATGGCCTATGCCCGGTATCTCGTCCTGTTCGAGCGGCTCGCCGAGCAGGTTCGCACGGCGCTCTGCTACCCGCTGCTGATGCTCTGGCTGGCGCTCGGAAACATCGCTCTCCTGAATCTGCACGTGTTCCCCTCGATGCAGATCATGTTCGATGCCCAGCACCTCGAGATGCCGCTGGTGGTGAAGCTGCTCTCCCTCTACAATCCGGCGATGTTCCCGTTCTCCCTGCCGCTGCCCTTGCTCATCGCCGGCCTGACGATCGCAGCCACGCGGGTCTGGTTCTTCATCCCCCCTGCCGACATTCCGGAAACGGTGATCGGAAAGCTGCTTGCGCTGCCCACGATGGCGCTCGTCGAGCAGAACGGACGATTTCAGTATCTCATCGCCTTGTTCCTTCGCGCCGGCTGCCGCATCACCGACGCGGTCCGTCTCGCCGCCGGCCTCGGCATGCCCGGCCCGCTTGCGACGCGGCTGATCGGCCGCGCAGAAGCCCTCGAACGCGGCGAGGATCTTTCCTGCACCGTTGCCGGGGACGACATCCTGCTGCCCGTGACCGCGTGCTTCAAGGGGAAGGCCGATGCCGATGAGGCGGCCGGAGCCCTCGAGCTGGCATCCGAGACGAACGTGGCTGCCGCCGGCCGCCTGATCGCACGGGTCGAGACGGTCGGCCTCATTGCGGGGCTGTTTTTCGTGGGCGCGATCGTGCTGCTGCTGACGCTCTCCTTTTTCGATCCGTATTTCACGCTGGTCCGGGGGATGAACGGATGAACCGCGGCGTCACGCTCGTCGATATGCTGCTCACCATCACGCTGTGCTCGATGCTGTTCGTCGGCGGCTTCCGGCTGATTTCTGCCGAACGGAGGGCGCTCGTTCTCGCGCGCGAGAACACCCTCGCCCTGTATGCGCTCGAAGGGCTCAGAAATAGAATACTTTCCGATATTATGCGTGAGTATACCTTCAATTCCGACCGCCTGGCGGGGTATATCGCCGACATCAAGCTGCCCCACCGCATCACCTGGAAACTCCTCGATCCGCTGCCGGAAACCGCCGGCCAGCGCGTCCTCCAGCTCCGGATGGAAACTCCCGAGCGCATGCATGCCGGGGCACACGCCTATATCCGGGAGGTGATCCTGCCGTGAAGCGTCGCACCGGATTCACCCTGATCGAGCTCATGATCGTCATCGCGGTTCTCGGCGTGGCTACCGTTTCGTTCTTCACGCCCCTGCGGAGCCTCCTGTATGATCTCTCCTCCAACGGCGACGAAATCCAGCGCCAGGAACAGCTCACGTCCGCGTTTGCGATTCTGAGGAAAGCGTTTGCCGAGTCGAGCGGCCTCGTCGTCAAAGATGGAAACGAGATCACCCTCCTCGGCGGCCCGTGCAGCTCGATCCGTCGGGAAGCGAACGGCAATGTGCTGGCCGTGCAAAAAGGGGATGCCGTGTTCCGCCTCGAACTCCTCGGCGGCATGACGTTCGGTCCCTTCCAGGCCGTCGATGCAAAAACGGTCTGGGGCACGGCACACACCACGGATGCCCGATTTCCCATGTTCTGGAGGTGCGGCCGATGAAACCGCTATCGGTTCGTGATCGCCGGGGAGGGGCCACACTCCTCGTGCTCGTCGGCCTCTTGGTGCTCGCGATCTGGGTCGGAACGGATCACACCGGCCGACTTGCCCGGCTGGTCATGCGCCAGCGGGATCTCCTTTCGGAACTCCGGAGCACCGATATTCCCGGCCGGCCCCACCGCCCGGCCCCCTGTCTCCCCGGCCGGATCGAAGCAGAACGCTGATCACCCCGAAATGCGGGGAATTTCGGTTGTCAGCACATGAAACGTAGGGGCGGATCGTGATCCGCCCGCGAATTCTCGGGATTTCGGTTGTCAGGTCTCGCCGTAGAGGGTAAAATACCAAAAAACACCCGGCGGTGGCTCTGCCGCGTCGCAGAAAGGATGCACATGAACTTTGTATTTCTGTCACCCCACTTTCCGCCCAACTTCTATCAGTTTCCCGTCGGACTGGCCCGCGCCGGGGCACGGGTGCTCGGCATCGGCGAGGCCTCCTGGGAGGAACTGCGCCCCGAGCTGAAGGAAGCCATGTCCGAGTATTACCGCGTCGAATCGATGAACGATTACGATCAGGTCGTTCGCGCCATGGGCTATTTCATTCATCATCACGGCCTGATGGACCGGATCGAGTCGCACAACGAGCACTGGCTGCTGCTCGAAGGCGCCCTGCGTGAGGATTTCAACATCTTCGGCCCGAAACGCCAGGCGACCCAGACGATCAAGCGCAAGTCCCTGATGAAAGACGTGTTCCGCAAGGCCGGCATCCCCGTCGTCCGCGGCGAGGTGTACAACGATGCCGCCCATGCCCGGAAGTTCGCCAAAACCGTCGGGTATCCCTTCTTCGCGAAGCCCGACATCGGAGTCGGGGCCGCCTCGACCTACAAGATCTCGAACGATCGGGATCTCGAGGAGTTCATCCGCTCGAAGCCTGACTGCGACTATTTCATGGAAGAGTTCATCGACGGTGAACTGTTCACCTTCGACGGGATCACGAACCGCGACAACGAGATCGTTTATTATACTTCACACTATTCCGACGTCGGTTGCTACGAGGCCGTCGCCCTGAACGATGACCTCTGGTATTATTCGCTGCGCAATATTCCTGAGAAGCTTCGCGACTACGGTTTCCGGAGCGTGAAGGCGTTCGACATCCGCGAGAAGTTCTTCCATTTCGAGTTCTTCCGCCGCAAGACGGACGGCGAGTTCATCCCGCTCGAACTGAACTGCCGGCCACCCGGCGGCTTCACGACGGACATGATGAACTTCACCTCGGACATCGACGTGTACCAGCAGTGGGCGAACGTCGTTGTCCAGGGCCGGTTCACGGCCGATGTCGAGCGCAAGTATCACTGCGCGCACATCGCCCGCAAATACGGGAAGAACTACCGATACAGCCACGAGCAGATCATCGACCGGTATGCCGACAAGCTCGTCATGTACACCGAGGTGTCCCCGGTTCTCGCGCAGGTGATGGGCAACCTCGCCTACCTCGCCCGCACCCCGGAAGAGAAGGAGATCCGCCAGATCGTGCAGGACATCCAGGCCCTTGCCTGAGGCCGTTCTGCCGTTGTGACGGGTTTGCGATCCATCATCACGGCGAACACAAAGAACTCATGACAGATCGGTATTTTCTCCGTGAAGCCTCTGTGTTCTTTGTGTCCTCTGTGATGAGCGTTCTTCTCGTCTTTTAGTCTCAAATTCCTGTGTTTTTCCATTGGAGAATCTGTGCGCCTTCACGGTGATTCGAGAGAATTCGGACAGGTCACACCCGTTGCGCTCGTGGACGAGGCCGTCCTCGGGCGCAACGTTCGTTCCGCCGCCTCGTTCGCCGCGGCACATGGGATCGCGCTTCGGCCGCACATCAAAACGCACAAGTGCCCGACCATCGCCCGGATGCAGCTCGAGGCCGGTGCCGCGGGCATCACCTGCGCAACCGTCGACGAGTCGGCCGCCTTCATCGAGGCCGGTTTCCATGATATCTTCATCGCCTATCCGATCGTCGGGGCCGGCCGGCTCGATCTGCTGAAAAGGCTTTGCAGCCTGGCACGGATCACGGTCGGCATCGATGCCCCGGAGCATATCGCCCTGCTTGCGGCTCTCGATCTGGTGGCGCCTTTGCGCGTGCGGATCGAGATCGATTGCGGTCATCACAGGTGCGGCCTTCCGCCCGGCCCGGCCGTCGTTGCCCTTGCAGCCGCCGTCTCGGCCGCGAAGGGCCTCGTTTTCGACGGGGTGTTCACCCACGCAGGCCACGTTTACGCGGCCACCAACACCGAAAAGATCCGGGAAACGGCTCTGGCGGAAGGGGCAGCCGTCGTCGAAGCCGCGCGGATCATCCGGGAAGCCGGCATCCCGTGTCCGCAGGTCAGCATCGGCTCGACCCCTACCTGGCGCATCTCCGGGATCATGCCCGGTGTCACCGAGGCACGTCCCGGAAACTACGTCTATCACGATGCGATCCAGGTCGGTCTCGGCGTGGCGACGCTCGGTGACTGTGCCTTCACGGTACTCACGACGGTCATCGCCGTCTATGCCGACCGGTTCGTCGTCGATGCCGGCAGCAAGGCCCTCGGCCTCGACAAGGGGGCCCATGGCATCGAGCTGCTGAAGGGGTATGGGTTCGTGCTGACGGAAGACGGCACGCCGATGCCGGACTGGGTTCCGGCACGTCTGTCTGAGGAGCACGGCATCGTGCCCCTGTCGCCGGAAAGCCCCCGGCCCCGGATCGGCGACCGGCTGCAGATCATTCCCAACCACTCCTGCGCCGCCGCCAACCTGTTCGCGTCCGTCACCTTCGCATCGGATGCGTCGACAACGCATTCCCTGGTCGGCCGTCACATATAATACTATTTTATATTGAACACCGAACGGGCGATATTGACGATTTTTTTCGGGCTGTTCAGCATCTTGCGGCCGTACATCTTCAGGCATTCGATGGGATTGTTGATCAACTGAAGCCCGATGCGGCGTAAATTCAACGTGCGCACCCAGGATTCGAGCTGCTCCCGTGTCAGGGCGTCGGTGCGCATCGATGCCTGGGAGTCGGCGTTGAACTGGCTCCACTCGACCGCCTCGATCCAGCCGTGCTTCGCGGCCTGCTCATACAGCTCGGTGCCGGGGTAGGGGGTCGCCAGCGAAAACTGGAGATAATCGGCCTTCACGCGTTTGACGAACCGCCAGGTCTTGCGGATCGTCTGCTCGGTTTCGCCGGGCAGGCCGAGCACGAGGGTCAGATGCACCTTGATGCCCAGTTCCCGGGTCAAGGCGATCACTTCCTCGGCTTTCGCGAGGTCGAGCCCCTTGTGAATTCCGTCGATGATTCCCTGATCGGCGGACTCGATCCCGTATTTGACGGCGAACAGGCCGGCTTCCCGGCAAGCGGCGAGGGTTTCCCGGTCGAAACAGTCGGCGCGGCACATCGCGGCCCAGGGGGTCGTGATGCCGCGCTTTTTGATCTCCTCGCACAACTGCAGCACATGGGATTTTTTCAGGTTGAACGTGTCGTCATCGAAATAGACGGCCTTGAAGGGCCATTTCTTCAGGCACCACGCCATCTCCTCGGCCACGTCGGCCGGGTCGCGGAACCGCACGCCGTACCCGCCGTACCGCGCCTTGATCCAGACGCAGAACGAACACTTGTAGGGACAGCCGCGCTCGGTCACCATCTGCAGGTTCGGCACCGGCAGGAAGGCGAAATCGTCGTTGTACCGCAGCATCGGCATTTTTTCGCGGGCGGGCCAGGGCAGGGCGTTCAGATCCGGTTCGGGCCGGCGCGGCTCGGCGACGACGACACCATCGACCCGATGATACAGCCCCTTCGTGCCGGCGAGGGATGCGCGGTCACGCAGCCTCCGGGCAAGCTCGAGGGCCGTTTCCTCCCACTCGTAGGTGAGGCCGCCGTCGATGGCCGGGTTTTCCTCGAGCATCCGGGGACCCCAGCCCGTGACCATCAGTCCGGCCGTGGCCAGGTAGGCGCCGGGAAGCAGGCCGCGCAGCTTCTCGAAGATGGCGCGGTCGTTCGGATAGCTCGGCGCGACCGTTTCCTGGATGTAGAGATCGGGCTTGAACGCCTCGACGCGCCGGTAGAACTCGTCGAACCCCATTCCCTCGGCGACCGCGTCCCAGAGTTCGACCTTGAACCCGTGTTTTTCGAGCAGGGCCGCCGCCTGGGCGATGCTGAAAGGGAAGGGGATCCAGGCAGGAACGCCGTCCCGCGTCAGTTCGTCGGTCATGTAGGGGAACCGCGCTCCCGAGCGCAGTCCATACAACGGGCCCTGACGCCAGGGCGGATTCGCGATGAGGATGTTCATGACGGCCCTCCTGTGATTCGCCCCGGATGATACCACGAAGAGCCGTCCGGGAACAGGATCGCCCCGGGAACGGGCCCGGGGCGATCCACAGAAACGGATTATTCTATATCGATCAGTTTACACCGTGCATCATCTGCGACAGCTTGCGGTAGAGGAAGAACAGGATGACCGCGGAGGCTCCGGAGGAGATGGCGAAGATCATGAAGAACTCATACAGGTTCGTGATGGGATACCCGAGCAGCGACGGGTAGACCGCGGGAACGCCGATCTCGGCGAGGGTCTTGAGCTGCTCGGCCGTCGCGACGGCCTTTCCGGCCAGAATGTCGGGGAGGTTCATGATGCCCTTCTCGGCGGCCATCTTGAACTCGCCGATGCCGGGGGGATACAGGCCGCTCAGCATGCCGGCGAACTTGTTCGCGGCGGCGCTGGAGAGGAACCAGGTGCCCATCAGCAGCGAGGCGAACTTGACCGGTGCCAGTTTCGAGACCATCGAGAGGCCGATCGGCGAAAGACATAGTTCGCCGAATGTCTGGATCAGATACAGGCTCACGAGCCAGTACATGCTGATCTTCGTGTTCGCATCCACCCCCTTCACGCCGAACGCGATCAGGAAGTAGGAGATCGAGAGCAGCAGCAGGCCGATCGCCATCTTGAGCGGCGAGGACGGCTCCATGTTGCGGCGGCCGAGGGCCAGCCACAGCATCGTGAACAGGTTCGCGAACAGGATGATCGCGACGGGGTTGAGCGACTGGAAGTAGCTTGCGGGCATCGTCCAGCCCATGATCGTACGATCCGTCTGCTCTTCGGCGAAGTAGGTCAACGAGGCGCCGGCCTGCTCGAACGCGGACCAGAAGAAGATGACGAAGAAGACGAGGATGAAGATGACCCAGATGCGCTGTTTTTCGACCGGGGTCAACGTCGTATCCGAGAGGATCATGCCGGGGACGACGATCATGGCGGCGTAGATCAGGGCGCCGACCACGCCGGTCTTGAGCACGAAGTTGAGGACGATGAACAGGCCGACGAGCACCACGCCCCAGAACACCATCTGGCCGGTGGTGAAGCCGGCGCCGTCGGCGGCCTTCTCTTCGGCCGTCTTCTTCGGCTTGGGCATGCCGATCGCCTCACCTTCCGGGGTGACGAGGTATTTATTCTGGAAGAACAGCATGACGAGCACGCCCACGACCATGCCGATACCGGCGGCGAGGAAGCCGTATTTGAAGTCGGCCGGGTTGCCGGTGTCACCGAGGCCGCCGCAGATGAGCGGCGAGAAGAAGGCGCCGAGGTTGATGCCCATGTAGAAGATCGTGAAGGCCGAGTCGACGCGCTTGTCGCCGGCCGGATACAACTGGCCGACCATCGTCGAGATGTTCGGTTTGAAGAAACCGTTGCCGAGGATCAGGATACCCAGGCCCGCGTAGAACAGCCATTTCGCCGATTCCGGCGTCTGATACAGCACGGCGCTGCCGAACAGCAGGAACTGGCCGGCCGCCATCATCAGGCCGCCCATCAGGATCGAGCGCCGGTTTCCGAGATACCGGTCGGAGAGATAGCCGCCCAGAAGGGGCGTCAGGTAGACAAGGCCGGTGTAACTGCCGTAGATGTCGGAGGCAAGCGCCTTGTCGAGCATCAGCGCCTTGATCATGAACAGCGTGAAAATGGCGCGCATGCCGTAGTAGCTGAACCGCTCCCACATTTCCACCGTGAACAGAAGGAATAACCCGGCAGGATGTCCGAACATCGTCCGTCGTCTCCCCTTGATAATGGAGTATCGCTGGTATCGTATCTTCTTGCAGCGACCTGTTTGAGCACGGAGTATATCACACCCGCATCGCCCTGTCATAACCCGGTCGTCTCCTCCAGAATTCTTCCCACTTCGTCGTCAAATCTGTATCCAACGCGTCACCCCCCCCCCAACAAGATGACAAATTTTCTCGTGGGAATTCTGTCGCAGGACATCTGTTTCATCTGCGAAATCTGCGGATCGTATCTCCGATCAGGCATGGGGATTTCATCCTCGTGTTTCGGGGGGAGGCTGCTTGCTCCGCGACGCGGGACGGGGTATAACCTTTGCGGAATGAGTCGACAGACATCGGAACAGACCGCAACCCGCGTCAGCCCGCGCGTCGGGATCGTCATGCTGACCTGGAACCAGAAGCAGATGACGTTCGAAGGGCTTACGGCCCTGCGCAAGCTCGAGGGGCCGAAGCCGCGCATCGTCCTCGTCGACAACGGAAGTGTCGACGGCACGTGCGAAGCTGTTCGGGAGGCGTTTCCCGAGGTCGAGGTTCTCGGCCTGCCAGCGAACGAGGGGTTCTGCGCGGCGAACAACCGGGGTGCCGAGCTGCTCCTGAAGGATCCCGGGATCGCGTATGTGCTGTTCGTCAACAACGACATCGATCTCGAGCCCGACTGCGTGAACCGTCTGACCGCCTTCATGGACGCCACGCCGGCTGCCGGCGCCTGCGGGCCGCTGATCTTCTACGACAACCCGCGCGAGACCGTCTGGGCTGCCGGCGGCCGCATCTATCCCGATCTGATGTGGTTCCCCCCGATCCTGCGGGACCGGCCCTGGCGATGCGGGAACACGCCGCGCCGCGTCGGTTACATTCACGGCTGTGCCCTGATGGTGCGCCGCCCGGTGATCGAAACGACCGGCATGTTCGATGAGCGGTTCTTCATCTATCACGACGAAGTCGACTGGTGCCACCGTATGCAGCTCGCAGGCCACGAGGTGTGGCTCGTGCCGGCGGCTCGTCTCTATCACAAGGTTTCCCAGGTCGTCGGACAGCACAGCCCGATGATGATCTATTATACATCCCGCAATAAATTACTCTTCTGGTGGAAACACGGCCGCCTGTCGGATCTTCCGAAGTTCTACGCCTTCCATCTCTGGAAGATGATCCGCATCTTTGCCCGCGCCGGTTCGCCCTGGGCCTGGATCTCGCTGTTCAAGGCCCTGTTCGACGCCCTCACCGGGGGTTTCGGCCGCGGCCACATCGAGGCGGCAAGGAACAACAAGCGGTGAATTATGACACCCCCCAGAAATAATCCGTTGAAAATACAATTGAATTTCATGTCCCAAAGATGAAGAAGAACCATCAGCACAGAGGACACGAAGGACACAAAGGCAACACGGAGAATTCTCAGATACTCCGTGAGTTCTCTGTGCCCCTTGTGCTCTCTGTGCTGAAGACGTTTCACGGGGTGATTCTACCCGTTTTTACCGTCAGGGCTTTCCAATATGACAGGCATCGGGACGAAGGCTGGGGGAGGATCGGATGACCTGTTACTCTTCCGTTCGTGAGATATTGGACAGGATGGATCTAGATCGGTTCAAGCGGTGGATGTGGCTGCGGACGCTGTATCTCAAATGGAGACTGCCGGTCCGGTTTCCCCTGATCCTCAACATCGAGCCGACCAACCGGTGCAACCTCGCCTGTTCCATGTGTCCCCGCTCGATCAGCGGCCGGCCCGTGACGGATATCGACGAGAAGCTGTTCGCCTCGCTCGTCGAGGAGCTTCGCCGGGAAGGGCCGATCCTGAAGGTGTTCCTCCAGAAAGACGGCGAGCCGCTCCTGCACCCGAAGATCGCGAAGATGGTCGAGATGCTGAGTGACGCGCGGGCTGCGAAGTCGATCGGCATCATCACGAACGGCACGCTCCTCACCGACGACATGTTCGCCGATCTCGCGGCAGCCGGTCTCGACGATCTGATCGTCAGTATCGATGCCGTCGATCCGGCCGGCTACGAGAAGCTCAAGGGCGCGAATGCCTACGAACGCGTCGTCGCGAACGTCGAGCGGGCGATCGCGCTCAAACGCGAACACCACCTGACCCGCCCACTCATCAAGACCCGCATGGTCGCACGGCGCGGCCACGAGGCCGAGATCGAAGCATTCCGTCAGCGCTGGTCGGGGAAAGCTGACATGATCGACATCACGCCGTATCACACATGGCTCGGCGCCGTCGGTGACGAGCGTTGCTACGCCAGCGACGGCCGGTATCCCTGTTCCCTCCTGTGGTACACCGGCATCGTGAACTCCGACGGCCAGGTTTCGCCCTGCTGCATCGATTACGACTGCCGGGGCACGATTGGCAGGGTGGGCGAGGGCGGTTTCAAAGCGATCTGGAACGGGAAAGCCCTCCGAGAGCTTCGTTTGAAACACCTTCGCGGGGCTTACGGCGAGACTGCAATCTGCAAGAACTGCGAATACTGGCTCATCAAGGAAGACATCGGCGCCTGGCTGCGCCGCATCAATAGAATATCATATACAACGAATGACGGAGGCGGCCGATGACCGGTTCGACCACGAAAACCACGAGATCGATTCCCTGCCTGCGCCGGCCTCTCCGGGTCGCCCTCGTCAATCCGCCGTTTCTGCCGGATTTCTCCCGCGGTCAGCGCTCGCCCGCCGTCACGCGCAGCGGCACGCTGTACTACCCGATGTGGCTCGCCTACGCCGCCGCCCACGCGATGCGGCTCGGCCACGAGGTTTCCCTGATCGATGCCGTCGCCCTCGACCTGACGGCCGACGAGACCCTCGAACGGCTCCGCACGTTCGCTCCGCACCTGGTTCTCGTCGAAGCCTCGACCCCGAGCATCGAGAACGACCTCTCGTTCGCCGCCCGCACGAAAGAGGCCTGCAAGCCGTCCTGCGTTTTCGTCTGCGGCACTCACGTCTCGGCGCTTCCCGACGAGTCCCTCGCCATGCAGCCGACGCTCGACGGCGCGCTGATCGGGGAGTATGAAATCCCGCTCGAACAGGTTCTCACCGCCCTTGCCGAATGCCAGACGCTTACGGGGGGCGAGGGGGTCCATCTCCTCGGGAAGCCGGCCGCGCCACGTTCCCGGTATTTCACCGACCTCGACGCACGCCCGTTCGTCAGCGAGGTGTATCACCGGTTCCTGCCGATCAACCGGTATTTCAATCCCAACGCCCATCACCCGATGGTCTCGATTCTGTCGGGACGCGGCTGCCCGTATCGATGCACCTTCTGCGTCTTTCCCCAGACCCTCACGGGCCACGAGTACCGGAAGCGCTCGGTCGACTCGCTCGTCGCGGAGTTCCGCTGGATCGCCGAGCAGATGCCCCATGTGCGCGGCGTGTTCATCGAGGATGACACCTTCACGGCTGACCGGAACCGCGTTGCCGGGTTTTGCACGGCCCTTCGCGGGCTCGACCTGCCCCTGAGCTGGACGGTGAACGCCCGCGCCGATGTCGATCTCGACACCCTCCGGGCCATGAAAGCGGCCGGTCTGCGCGGCGTCTGCGTCGGCTTCGAGTCCGGCAGCCAGGAGCTCCTGAACCGCATCCGTAAAGGAACGAAGCTCGACCGGGCCGAGCGGTTCGCCGCCGACGCGAAGGCGGCCGGCATCAAAGTGCACGGCTGTTTCATGGTCGGGCTGCCCGGCGAGACCCGCGTGACCCTCCAGCAGACCCTTCAATTTGCCCTGCGGCTGCCGCTCGACACGGCCCAGTTCTATCCGCTGATGGTGTACCCCGGCACCGAAGCCTACGATTGGGCAAAAGCGAACGGCATGCTGACCGTCGAGCGGTGGCGGGACTGGCTTTCCCCCGAAGGCCTGCACCAGTGCGTCGTGCGTTCGGCCGAACTCACGAGCGGACAGCTCGTGCGGTTCTGCAACCATGCGCGCCGACGCTTCTACCTCCGGCGCTCGTATCTGCGGGATCTGGCGGTGCGCATCCTGTTCGACGCCGAGGAGCGCCACCGCGTGATCCGTTCGGCCCGCACCTTCCTTCAGCATCTCTTCTTCGACATATAATATCATACGTTATGAATGATTCGCCTCGCGTCTCCGTGGTCGTTCCGGCTTTCAACCGGCCGGCCTTTCTCGGGGAATGTCTCGAGGCCCTCGTCGCGCAACGCACCGGTCATTCCTGGGAGGTAATCGTCGTCGACGACGGCTCCGCCGAGGATCTCCGGCCCGTCGAGCAGGCGTTCCGGACACGGCTGGCCCTGACCTGGATCCGCCTCGAGGTGAACGGAGGCCCGGCCCGGGCCCGGAATGCGGGTATCGACGCGGCCCGGGGCGAGATCGTCCTGTTCACCGATGCCGACTGCCGTCCCGAACCGGGCTGGATCGAGGCTATGACGAACCCCTTCGACAAGGCAGGAGTGTCGGGCGTGAAGGGGGTATACCGGACCGCCCAGACGGATCTCTGGGCACGCCTCGCCCAGCTCGAGTTCGAAGAGCGGTTCGAGCTGCTCTCGACGGCCCCCGACATCGATTTTGTCGATACCTACTCGGGGGGCTTCCGGCGGGCGGATCTCGTTTCCGTCGGCGGCTTCGATACCCAGTTTCCGCGTGCCGACAACGAGGATGTCGACCTGTCCTTCCGCATCAAGGAGCTCGGCGGCAGATTCGTGTTCGCGCCCGACGCCATCGTCTGGCACCGGCACCGTGAAGGCGCCTGGAACTACTTCCGACTCAAGATCGGTCGCGGCTTCTGGCGTATGCGCGTTTACCGTCGCCACCCCGGCAAAGCCGGCCGCGACAGCTACACTCCTGCCACGATGAAACTGCAGCTCGCGCTTCTTGTGCTCTTGCCGCTGCTTCTGCCCTTTCGTCCGGGCCGTCGGCTGGCCTCGTGGGCCTGGCCCATGCTCTGGCTCGCGAGCTGCCTGCCCCTCGCACGCCTCAGCCTGAGAGGCTCCTGCGCTCTGCTTCCGTGGGTGCCCATCCTGCCTCTCGTGCGCGGCATCGCCCTCCTTACGGGCATGGCTCGAGGGATCGCAGCCGCAGCAGCAGAATATCTCCAAGGTTCGTCCCGGTAGCCGCCCCCGGATACAACCGCCCCCGCGCCCCGAGCCAGCCCGCAGCATCAAACCGGGTGAGAGCGGCCTCGATCTCTTCCCGGGAACATTGCCCAAGCTCTTCGGCCGTCAGGAAGCCGCCGCCGGCACCGGAGTTCCCGTCGGCGCCATCGGTGGCGAGAACGGCGACATCGATCGCCCGCCCGAGAAGTAGCGCGATGTTCGCGAGATCGAGAACGAGCGATGAGGCCCGGCCGCCGCGCCCCGCCCGAGCCCCGGCGGGCATGGGCACTTCGAGTTCGCCACAGGCGGCAGTCCAGAGGTTCTCCTGGAGCCGCCCCATTCGTATCTCCTCCTCGAACCGGCCCACCCATTGGTGACGGTTTCCGGCCAGAGGGAACGGAAGCGCGATCGCCTGTTCGCCGGCATCTTCAAGCATCTTTATCACGGCATCCACGGCCTGGCGGGCACTCAGAATGCATCGACAGCGGCAGGCTCCCGCAGGAACCTGGCTCGGCTTGAGGGTTTCAGGCAGCATCCCATCCGCACCCGTGTGCAGGACTCCGAGCGCCTCTTTCGGGAACCCGTCGATCTGCCGGGCGATTTCCAGCGCATCGGCAAACCTCGTCGGATCCGGAGAGAACGGCCCCGAGCCGATATCCTGCGGTCGATCCCCGGGAACATCCGAAACGGTGATCAGATCGACCTCGACACCCCGCTCGATGCACCGTCTCAACAGATTCCCGCCCTTGATCTCTGACAGGTGCCGCCGCACCGTATTCAGATCGCCGATGGGAAGCCCCGAACCAACGAGACGCCGGAACACCTCGCGGCTGACGGTCTCGGACAGCCCCCCGACCGGTTTATCTGCGAGGGCAGACGCCCCTCCGGAAATCATGGCAAGCAGCCGCGTTCCCCGTTCGAGCCGGTCGATCATCCCAAGAAGACGGTCCCCCGCCCGGAACGAACCCTCATCCGGAAGGGGGTGGCCGGCCGCGACGATCGTGACAGGCTTTCCCGCCAGCGCATGCACACCCGGGTCAATCCCGGCTGGCCGGATACAGAGCGCCGGCACGGCATCTCCATCAGTTCCGAGTGCCTCATACGCAGCGGCGAGCATCGCGACAGAGGCTTTCCCGAGCGAAACGATCGCTGCCGGCGGCGTCTTGAACCCCCGAACGATTTGGCCGACACGGCGACCCGCTTCCAGCGATGGGAGCAGGCGCCGGGGCAGTTTCTCGAGCAACACTTGGCAGTCCGTGTTCAGCATGCTTTTCATGATACCTCTCGCATTGAGCATCTGTCCTGATTGTTGGGTTCAACGTAATTTCATCGAGCTGGGGGGAGGGACTTCCAGAGGATCGATTCGCCCTCCAGCTCTCGCATGCCGGGCCGGTTGCCGTCGTTCGCGTTCTCCTCGGGCGATCTCGCTGTCGAGGCGAACGACGGACCGGTCTCAGCAGCGCTCGACAGTCGGGCTCATTCGATCCTCTTCCAGTCCCTCCCGGAACCTGAAGGTTTGCCGTTTGCCCTGCACCCCATGTCTTGAGGGGTTGAAATGAAGCGCGATTATGGTATCTTCGAGGAAACGGAGGATGCCGAAGCTATGGGAACGTTTCTCGTCGAGTCACAGAGCCAGAAGTTCGAGCTGAAGTCGTATCACGTCTATTTCGACATCAAAGACAGCCTTGCCGCCGAAGAGATCCTCGATTATCTCGACCGCGGAACTCCTGGCCTCAAGCAGGTCTTCAGCCTCGATGCCGATCCGCCGTTCGAAGTCTACATCTACTCCGATCTCGCTGGCATCGAGCGCGTCACGCGCCGCCCGATGGGGATGGGGGAAACCTCCCGCATGATGCTCGACGAAGGGGCTCTGCTGCTCAGCGCCCAGCATCTTCCGAAGAGCATCGGCGAGGAGGTTCTCAAAAGTCTCTGCTATAGTATTTTCAACCGCGGGGTAAAGGAGCGCGAGATCGGCATCATGCAGATGCGCACGCCCTCCTGGCTGCGCGAGGGCATCTGCCTCCAGGTGCCTCACAAGGCCCGGCACGACGCGAGCGAGTTTCTGATCGCCGGCTGGAACTCCCTGCAGGAGGCGAACAAGGCCGATCAGCTGATCAAACCCGGTCTGATGCTCAAGAACATCAATTTCATCCCCGATCCGGCACGCCGGCGTCTCGCCCAGTTTCAGGCGTTCTACATGGTTCGCCTGCTTCTTTCGACATATAGCGACAAGTTTTTCAAACGCTACTCGACCCTGATGGGCGCCTTTGAGGACATGGAGTCGGAAGCGGTGTTCAGACAATGCTGTAATCTCGATTTCGAGAAGTTCTTCTCGCTGTTCAAAGACTGGGTCCGCACGACGAACGCCTGGGCCGCCGCCAGCGACTGACCATGGCCGAACGGGAACAGCCGGAAAAAAGCGACGGGAACACCTTCCTGATCGGACTTCTCCTCACGACGCTCGTGCTCGGCATTCTCGTCGTTGCCGTTAAATCCGATTACCGCATCGATCAGAACCTGATCTCGAACGAGGACTACTACTCGAACGTCACCGTCGGCGACGAATCCGACGAGGCAGGGAACTGACGTGACGATTTTCATCCTCCTCACGCTGGCATACGTCGCCGGCATGTCGACCATCAGCCTGCTCGGCATCCAGGGCGGGGCTTTTTTCCTGCTTCTGGCCGTGATGTTTCTTGCCGGCGCCTCGATTCCCTTCTGGCAGCAGCACAGCGAGCGGATTTCAGCGGGCGAGTACCGCGACATCCTCGACGACGAGTCTCCCGTTCCCGTTCTCACGGTGCTGTTGCTCGCCGGCGCCTGTTTCTTCTTCGGCATCTTCCGGTACGGCTCGGCCCTGAACGTCCTTTCGCCGCACCACATCGACCGGGTCATGGACGCCTCGGACCCCTTCGGGAAATGGCGCCTCGTCGGCCGGGTGATCGAAGAGCCGAGCCTGAAAAACGATTATCTCGAAGTCGTGATCGCCCCCGAACGCGTCCAGGAGCTCGTCTCGTTCAAACAGGCGAAACCGTCAGGCGCAAAAAAAGCGAAAGGCAAGGGGAGGGGACGCGGCCGCAAGAAAGCCGGCGCCGATCTTCCCACGCCCGCCGAGCCTGCTCCGGCCTCTTCCGCCGCTCTGATTCCCGAGATCCAGCCGCCCGCCGAGATCGAAATCGATGACGGCCTCGTGCTGGCCCAGGTGTTCGAGGAGAACGAGGCGTTCAAGCTGCTGAAATACAACCAGGTGGTCGAGATCAGCGGTCATTTCTCGGTGCCCTCAGCGGCCCGGAACCCCGGCAGCCTCGATTACCAGCGCACACTCAAGAACCGCGGGATCTTCCGCACCGTGCGCGTCGCCGGCCGCGGAGCCCGCATCGACATTCTCGACGAGGGGCAGGGGGGTTCGCCGTGGTACCGGTTCGCGCTGTATCTGCGTTCCTCCTTCCTCGGCGTGATCAAACAGACAATGCCGTACCCCGAGTCGTCGTTCCTGGGCGGGGTTCTGCTCGGTCTGAAAGGCGGCCTGCCGCCGATCGTCACGACCGAGTTCCGCAAGACCGGCGTCTCCCACGTGCTCGCCGTGTCCGGCCTCCATGTGACGATCATCGCGGGCCTGTTCTACGGCATCTTCGTGATGTTCCGCGTGCCGCTGCGCGTCTTCGCCCCGATCATCGTCTTTTTCCTGTTCACGTTCGCCCTGATCGTGGGCTGGCCGAGCTCGGCCGTACGCGCCGCGATGATGAACAGCCTCTTCCTGTTATCACGCGCGTATCTGAGCGATCGCGGTTTCCGCACCTCGATCATTTTCGCCCTGGCCGTCGCAGCCGCCTACATCCTGACCGTCAACCCCCTCCAGCTCACCGAGCCGAGCTTCGTGCTCTCGTTCATGGCGATTTACGCGCTCGCGATGTTTTCCGAACCGTCGGAACGCCTGCTGCGCGACTGCCTGCGCGGCGCCGGCCTGGGATTTGCCTTCGGCGCCACGTCGCTCTTTTTCCTGGCCGTCATCATCAAACGCGACCTCGTTCTCGCCCCGCTGTTTTTTCCCTGCACGGCGGTTTATATATTCTTTACGATGTATATTTCGAAGAAGCTTTCCGCCACCTCTGGTTTCCAGAGCTACAGTTTCGAGATGCTCCCCGGCTGGCTGATGAGCTTCACCTCCTCCCAGGTCGCGATCTTCCTCGCGATGATGGGGCCGCTGTCGGCCTACTACTTCGGCTCGATGTCCCTTTCGGCGCCGATCGCGAACATGATCGCCATCCCCCTGATCGGCGTCATCGTCCAGCTCGGCATGATCGCGGGCATCATCGGTTCGTTCATTCCCGTCATCGGCCTCCACCTGGCGCTGGCGATCAACGCCGCCAACTGGCTCGCCGTCAAGTTCTTCCTCGGCATGGCCCACTTCTTCGCCGTGCTGATCCCCTTCCCGCGTGTCTCCCAGCCGGGCATCGGCATCCTCGCGGTCTACTACGTCATTCTGCACCTCTACTTCTTCTGGGATGAAATCTCCTCGTGGATCTCCGCCCTCTGGAGCGCCGCCGTCGAGCTGTGGGAGGATCCCGACTACAAATGGGGCCTGGGCCTGATCGCCGGCAGCGCGATCTGCGTCGCCGGGTTCCTGGCCGTGTTCGGTCTTTCCCGCATTGAAAGCCGGCCGTCGATGCGCCTCACGATGCTCGACGTGGGCTTCGGCTCATCCCTGCTTTACGAGAAAGACGGCCGGATTCTCCTGGTCGACGCGGGGTACAGCGACACCTTCTCCGGCTACGACGTCGGGGAACGGGTGATCCAGCCCGCGCTCTCCTCGAAACTCACCGGCGAGATCGACGCCGTGGTGCTCACCTCGGCGCTTCCCGAGCGCATCTCGGGCCTCCTCTCGGTGATGGCGAATTACCGCGTCCGGGCGATCTACGCCCCCTTCGCGATCCCGACCGACGGGAACCGCGTTCCGTTCGCCGATTACGTCAAGCGCTTCTCCCTCGCCGACATGAGCGTCGAAGGGGATTTCCGGAAAGGCATCGTCGTCTCGACCCCGCCCAACTACTACTGGGAACAGGCCGCCGAGTCGTACAACGCCCTGATCAAGTCCGTCGCGAAATACCGGATTCCCGTCCACCCGCTGTCGGCGGGCTCCACGATCGACGGGTTCGCCCAGACGGTCGAGGTGCTCGCCCCGGCCAGCATGCCGGAGCGGTTCTCCTGCTATTACGACGGGGCTGCCCTGCTGTTCAAGGAGGGCGCCGCACGGATCGCGTATGCCCCGGGCAATGCCTACGTCTACGAGCGCGCGCTTCCGACCGAGCTTACCGGGCTGATTCTCGCGGATCTTCCGTATCCCTTCGACCGGTTTGCCACCTATCTGCGAACGGCGAATCCGGAATGGGTCGGCGTCAGTTTCCGCAAGCCTTCGTCGTGGCTGATGGAGCGGTATTACATGCAAAAGCTGCTCGATATCCGTTCGATGCAGTTCGCCAAGAGGATCCGCGACCTGCCGATGCCCGTCTACCGTACCGAACGCAACGGGGCACTCCAGGTGACGGCCCGCAAGGGCATGCTCGATACCAAAGCATATATTATTCCCGCGCCGGGGGATGACCGATGAACCGCATGACGACCCTCGAAAAAACCACGTTCGCCCTCATGGGCGGGATGATCGTGATCGGCCTCGTGCTTCTCGTCGTCCAGATCGCGCGGGGCCGCAGCGCGAATCTGCACATGCTCGGCCGCATCGAGCGCATCTCCCGGATGACGGACCGCACGGTTCCGGTCAAAACCGAGGAGCATGCGGAGCCCGAAGAGGAGAGTTCCTACGGCAGTCTGCCGCGGCTCAACGTGAACACGGCGTCCCTGGCCCAGCTCGACGGGCTTCCGGGCATCGGCAAGACGATGGCCGAACGGATCATCGAGCTGCGCAAGGTGAAGGGGGGCTTCAAGTCGCTCACCGAGCTGAAGGAGATCAAAGGCCTTTCGGGCAAGAAGTTCACCCAGGTTTCCCGCGTGCTGACCGTCGCGGACGGGGCTTCGGGCGAGCCGAAAAAGCTGAACCTGAACTTCGCCACGCTCGACGAGCTCGAAGTGCTGCCGGGCGTCGGCCCCAAGCTCGCGCGCGCCATCTTCGACGCCCGCAACGCCAAGGGCGGATTCCGATCCGTCAAGGATCTCGAGGACATTCCCGGGCTCACCGAGAAGAAATACAAGGTGTTCGCCCCGCTGGTCGAAATCAAGTGACGGATACGACTCATGACTGAATACGGATTCGAACAGAACTCCTTCCAGAGCACACGGATCAAAGTCGCGTTCGTGACCGTGTTCCTCGTCATGATCTCGATCTGGGCGATGGTTCTGAGCCCGGACCACGGCGGGATCGGCCCCGCCGCGATGCACGAAAAACTCCGGATGGATTTCGTCAACGTCGGCCAGGGGGATGCGATCCTGATCCGCACCCCTCGGGGCCGGACCTACCTCGTCGACGGCGGCATGAACGTCCCCTCGATGCAGGCGACACGGGAAAACCGCGAGCTGATCCAGAATTATCTTCGTTCCAAGCGCATCCGGCGGCTCGACGGCATCGTCGTGACCCACCATCACAACGATCATCTCGGCGGGATCAACCCCGTCCTGAAGCTGATCAAGACCGACCGCATCTGGGACTGCGGCAGCCCGGCGAACTCCCAGACCTACAAGGAGTATGTCGACCTGTGCGAGAAGAAACGCATTCCGAGAGAATCGGCAAAAGCCGGTGACGAGCTCGACTGGGGATCCGAGCTGCATGTGTCCGTGCTTCACCCCGAAGCCGTGAGCAAATCCCAGGGATTTTCGGACATGAACAACATGTCCGTCACCCTGCTGATAAAATACGGCAATGTATCTATTCTTCTCTGCGGCGACATCGAAACCGAAGCCGAGCAGGAAGTCGCCCGGTACGGCGCTTCGATCCGCGCCCAGATCGTGAAGATTCCGCACCATGGCTCGGACACGAGCATCGACAAGACCTTCTGGAACCTCGTGAAGCCGAAAACCGGCATCATCCAGGTCGGGCGTGACAATCCCTTCGGACACCCCAAGATCGAGGCGACCGATCTGTACCGCAAACTCGGGACGGACCTGAAACGCACGGATGTCAACGGAACCGTCCGTCTCGAAGTCGGTGGAGAAAATGAAAACGACTACGCTCTCGAGGTTGACCGAAACCTGTAGCGTCTCTATACTTAGACTTATTTCTTCCCACCCTTACATCTGCTCCGCGAAAGGAAAGGTATGGAAACAGCCATTCTGAAGAACCTCCCCACCTCCGTCGAAGATTATCAGGCCCAGTGGCAGGCGCTCAAAGCCGCCGACGCGGGTCTTGCCAAAATCGTCGAAACCGTCGCGAAACCCGAGGGCACCGCGCTGATCTTCAGCCATGACGACCCCGACGGCATCACCAGCGGTCTCATTTTCAAGCGCATGCTCCAGAAAAAGGGCTGGAAGGCCGAACTTCGCATGCCGGCCGGGTTCCTCCTCCAGCCGCAGCAGTGGGAAGACGCGCTCCGCGAGATTCCCGATGTGAAGGCCGTGTTCATGCTCGACAAGGGCACGCTGATGCCGTACGCCGAGTTCGGCAAGAAGCTGCCCCTCTATATCATCGATCACCACCCGACGCCCAAGGCACCGACCGACTGCACGATGTTCAATCCGAGTCTCGAAAAGTATACCCCGTGCTCGACCTCGATTCTGGCGCACGGCATCGCGACCCTGAGCGGCACGCGCGACCAATTCGACGATTTCCTGTGCCTGATGGGCCTCAAGGGCGACTGGGCGGTCGAGCCGGTCAGCGGCGTCCTCGTCGATTTCGCCAAGCCGTTCTTCGTCACCTACGGGCTGGCGTTCAAGAACATGCTGACCCTGCTGCACGAGCGACCGACGATGTTCGACGCCTCGCAGCGCGAGCACACCTGCCTGCTTTCGCGCGTCACCGAGTTCGTTCACGCGACGGGCGGCGGCGGCTTCCAGTATTTCTACAACGACCGGGAAGAATCCCTCAGGAACGTCGACCACCCGGCCCTGATCGCGAAAGCCCTCGAGGTACTTGCCCCGCAGGTCGAGGCCCTTACCCGCATCTCGACCCTCCAGAGCTTCGTGCAGATGATCCCGGCCGAGTTCAAGCAGCCGCTCGACAAGATCTTCCGCTACTTCCTGCAGGACTGGGACAGCGCCGACAAGCTGCTCAACTCTTCCGTGCGCGCGCTCAAGCTCGAGCACACCAGCATCTACCTGTTCGTGGGCGGCAAGGTGCCGCTGCTGCCGATGATCGGTTCGATCAAGCTGTTCGACCTGAAGCAGGCCGCCTGCGACAAGGATGCCCAGATCATCATGGTCAGCTCCGTCTCCCCCGACTACACCCACGTCTCAGTCCGGGGAACCGGCGATCGCGTGCACTCCGGCAAGATTTGCGGTTCGCTGCAGGATGCGTTGCAGGCAAAGCATGCGAAGTACAAAGACAAGATCAGCGGCGGCGGCCATCCCCGCGCGGCCGAGTGCACGGTGCGCACCGCCGATGTCACGTTTTTCAATGTTCTCAGCCAGCTGACGGCGCATCTGAACGAAATGTGCGAGATCGACCAGAAGTATGCCGAAGGCAAGCCCAACAAGGGCCTCGCCAAACGCGCCAAGGAGCTCGGCCTCGAGTATCTCGCCACCGCGGGAATCTGACACAAAGGACAGAACATGACCTTCAAGGAAACCGATTTTCCCGGACTGATCCGGTATCTCAAGACCGTCGCGACCGACGAGACGGACCCTTTTCTGCTGAAGCAGGTCGTGCTCCAGCTCGTGAAGCTGTATGACGATGTCCCGCTGTACCCCGGCATTGTGAACATGTGTCTCGGCAAGGTCGTAAAGACGGTGCCCGCGAACGAAGTCGAAGTCGGTCAGAAGGTGTACATCAAGAACCGCGAGGACTGCTACGCGGGGACGATCGCTTCGAAGGACGAGGACGGCGTGACGCTGAAGAATGCCCGCCAGATCACGGTCGAGGATGAGATCGAACTCGGATTCAAGGAGATGGAGAAGGTTTCCGTCATCAACGACAAGGTTCTCGAGGAGCTGTGGCCCTCGCTGGTGTTCCCGAAAGAAAAGGGGCAGTGATGAACTATCGTATCGAACGTGAGGAAAATCATCTCCTGGTCGGGCCGGCGAAGTTCAAGGTCGTTTCCGGCGCCGTCGAGGTCATCGCTGCGAAGCTCGAAACGGGCAAATCCCTGACGGTCCCCGTCGGGAAACGCGTTCCCATCCTCGGTCTCGAGTCTTCCCAGCTCGAACTCGAAGCGGCCGAAGGTGCCATCACGAAGATGGAGGCCAGTTCGATTCCCCCCGAGTGGGACAAGCTCGCCGAAGACATCGTGCGTGAGCACAAGGCCGGGCAGCTTTCCACGATCATGGTTCTCGGCGAGGTCGACACCGGCAAAACCTTCTTCAGCACGTATCTCGCGAACCGGCTGACCAGCAAACTCGGCCGCACCGCGATCCTCGACTGCGACACGGGCCAGTCCGACATCGGCCCCTGTGGCTCATTCGGCATGCTCGTCCTGAAAGAGCCCTGTGTCTTCCTGACGGAAGAGCCGGCCACGCATCTCTACATGCTCGGCGCCCACTCTCCGGGCCTGCACTTCCTTCCTGCCCTGACCGGTCTTTCGGCCATGATGAAGAAAGCCCGTGCCGGCGCGGATGCGCTGATCATCGACACGACCGGATGGGTCCAGGGTGACGGCGGCCGAGCCATCAAGAAGGCGAAGCTGGACATCGTCGATCCCGACAAGGTCGTCCTGATGCAGCGGGGGACCGAGCTCGAACACCTGGTGAAGCATCTTCCGCCCGAGAAGATCGTGCGGCTGCCCGTGTCGAAGAAAGCCTCGTCGACCTCGCAGATGGAGCGCAAGCAGCTCCGCGAGCTGGTCAACGTGAAGTATTTCAAGGATGCGCGGGTGCTCGAGGTGCCGTTCAGGCAGGTCATCACCGATCGTTGCTACTTCATGAGCGGCACGAAGTTCGATCTCGAGGGCACGCTCTGGGCCGAGAAGCTGTCGGGCTGGGAAGGCACGTTCGTCGTGACCTCCGGCTCGCTGCTTCCCGAAATGACGAAGAAGTGGCCGAAGGATCTGGGCATGGTGCGCACCTTCGTGTCGGGCGAGGAGAAAGGCCTGATGATCGCCCTGCTCGATGCGAACCAGGATGTTCTCGCCATCGGCCGTCTCGAGACGATCGACTTCCTGAACAACGCATTCCGCATCCGCGCCCCCTTCAAGGGCGACATCGGCAGGATCCGCAGCATCCAGATGGGCTCGCTGAAGCTCAGCGAAAAGGGCGAGGAAGCCGGTTTCCTTGAACCCGGCAGCCTCTGAGTTCCCGAGTTCTATAAGAAACGGTATAAAAAGAACCCCGGCACCATGCCGGGGTTCTTTTTATAGTGCGCCCGACAGGGCGATCGTCCTCGTGGGGCGGGGCAGGGCGGATCACGATCCGCCCCTACGATGCAGATGTCGTCTCCATCATGCGTAGGGGCGCATCGCGATGCGCCCGTGGGGTTGTCCCATCCAAACTACCGGCCCACTTCCCGCCTCGTGCGGATAGGGGCCGAAGCCTGGATTTCGATGGTGGTCAAAGACGAAGATTGTAAGGCCGAAATGCCTGCCGATCGATTCGTTCCGGTTGGTTCCCGGGCTTCAATCCCCGGAAGCCTTCTGGGGCGCTGCATCGGCCGCGGTGTTGTCGAAATCGCGTTTCAGAAAGGCGTGCAGGATGAGGAAGACGGTTCCCAGGCCAAACACAACGGTCAGGGCGGCCCCGTTCCGGCCGACGGCTTCCACGAGATCCGGGATGAGGGTTTCAGGGATTCCAGCCGTCACAAGGGCCGGCTTCGGGGTGACCAGCGCCGGCTTGTGACCGTGAGCCAGGCAATAGAAGAGGGTCGGGGTGATGGTCAGGTTGAACCCGAAGACGCGAATCACTTCCGAAGCCCGCCAGGGTTCACCGGTGGTTTTTCTGACGGAAAGAAGCCGCTGGACGACATACACGGCGAAGAGCAGGTTGATCGCAACGACTGAAAGCAGGAAGAAAGCGACATGCAGCCCATACGACGGGCTGCCGGTGAAGAACAGGCTTCCTGCCGAAAGGATCGTCAGGGCGTGGAGGGCGAGGAAGAGGAGTCCCAGGAAAAGACAACAAAAGAGAAGGCTGTCGAACAGACACGATATAAATCGCATGATATACTTCATCTGTTCCACAACCTCCTGGGAACGCGGGATATCACTCTGCCTTCAGGAGCTCCGTTTTCCGGTGAATGAACCGCCCCTTCTCGAACGTGAAAGTGAAGGCGGCGGGAATGGGCTGTTCGCCTTCTTTTTCTGAATACTGCATGCCGATGACGGTCACGGTGTTGTCGGCGGCGACGTGCATGTCCGAGCCGTCCCTCGCCTGGATGTCGGATACGAACAGATCGCGCGTCAGATCGTCCTTCGGGAAGGTGACCTGAACCGGAACGAAGGTATGAGAGGCGAGATCATACGTGAACACGTAAAGGCCGCTGGCTTTGGGGCCGTAGAAGGCGGAAGCGAGGGCTTCGGGGATCCCGTCGCCGGTCAGATCGCGGATGGCGAGAGAGGTGTCGCGATCCTCGACCCGGAACAGCTTCTCTTCGGAGCCGAGGACATCGCTTTCGAACAGGGTTTTCCCCGCTGCATCCTGGATGAGGAGGCGGATCGCGTCCCCATCCTGTCGCTTGATGGCAGTCACTTCAGGCGATTCGGGGATCAGTTTTCCGCTCGCAGAGGCCAGATCGAGCGCCGAAAGGGGCATCGCGAAGAGGGTCGCCAGAGCGAGACCGCAGAGGTTCCTATGGAAGGAGTTCATCATTCGTTCTCCGGTTGGTTCATTTATCATACTGGTACAGATTGTTCGCGCGCATGATGCTGATGAGCTTGTTGGCATACTCCGGATCGGTTGCGTATCCGGCTTTCTGGAGCTCGCGGGCGAACTGGTCGGGGTTGTTCTTGTTGTTCATGCAGTTGGCATACCGCGATGCCTGCGTGATCAGCTTCGCGTGATCGTCGAAGGATTCCTGCCAGGTGTTGTATTTGCGGAACGAGTCGTTGACGGTGATGTAGCGCCCGTTCACGTATTCCTGGGTCGACACGGTGATGGAGCCGGCGGGGCCGGTTCCCTTGATGCCGAAGAGGTTCTTGGCGTTGCCGATCGTGGCGGCGCCCCAACCGGTTTCGAGCGCGGCCTGGGCCAGGGTCACCGAGGCGGGAACGCCGGTCGCCCGGAACGAAGCGGCAGCGACGGGCCCGAGCAGGGCGCAGAAGCGTTCGGGGGAAAGGCGGCCGCCCTGCCAGGCGTTGAGTTCGGCGGATTCATTCGCTCCGGGATTGGACGGGGCCGGATTACTGGGAGCCGGAGTGGGGGTCGAACCCGGATTCGCGCCCGAGGGGAGCCGGAGGGTCCATCCGGGGTGGATCAGATTGGGATTGCTGCGGAGAGACGGATACCGATCGGCATTGAGGTTTACGATCTCCATGTACCGCCCCCCGTTGCCGAGACAGCGCTGGGCGATCGCCGAGAGCGAATCACCCGATCTGACGGTGTAGGAGCCCGAGGTGGCCGGAGAGTTCGACGGGGCGGTCGATCCGCCGGGGATGGTGAGATTCCAGCCGGGATGGATGAGATCGGGATTGTTGCGCAGCGAGGGATACCGACCGGCGTTGAGGTTGACGATCTCGATGTATCGGCTTGCGTCACCGAGAAGCCGGCGGGCAATGGCGGAAAGCGAGTCGCCGGATCGAACGGTATAGCTCGAACCTGCGGATCCGCTTCCAGAGCCGGCGTTTGCCGGCACGGCACCGTCGTCGGTCACCTGTACATCGCTGCCCGAGAAGGGCGTTTCGGCGGAAGTGGCCGGAGAAGGGAGAGTGATGGCTGCGGCAAGCAGAAGGAAGATATACGGCCTGTTCATGCGGCACCTCGGTTCGGTCGGGATTCGTACACGCTCATGCTACAGAGAATACGCACATCGGCGGGGAAAGTTGCAGGAATCGAAGAAAATCGCGCCGGGCGTTTGCCCGGCGCGATTTTATAGAAAGCACGATATTACTTCTGGAGGGCCTCGGCCTGTCGGACGGCGGCGGCCTGCTTCAGGAGCTTTTTCCCGGCTTCGCTTCCGGCGTTCTCGACGGCGATCGAGAGGGCGCGGAACTCGCCTTCATCGAGGCTCTTGCAGCGGACGAGCAGGGAGTCGGCGAGGGGGGCGGCGAGCGGCGAATCGGCCTGGACGCCCACGAGGGCGACTTCCGCGGAGAGGGCGCGATCATAGGCGGCGAACGCGGCTTCCAGGGAAGCGTTCTCGAGGACCTTCTTGATCGTTTCGACGGCGTCGAAGCGGCCCGAACCGAACTTGTTGTCCTTGCCGGGGGTTCCGAGTTCGACGGCGGTCGATTCGGCCAGGTTCCGGACCTGTTCGATGGTGAGCTTGGGGTTGGCCTGGAGCATCAGGGCGACGAGGCCGGCGACGTGCGGGCAGGCCATCGAGGTGCCCATGTTGGAGACGGTGCCGGCACCGGTGTCACAGGAGATGACGTTGTAGCCGGGGGCGGCGATATCGGGCTTCACGTAGGTGACGCCGTCCCAGACGGTTGGGCCGACGCTGCTGAAGTAGGCGATGGTGTCATCCTTCTTGGTGGCGGCAACGGCCCAGGAGTGAGGGAACCCGCCCGGGGTGCCGACCTTGCCGGAGGGACCATTGTTGCCGGCGGCGAACACGGGCACCATGCCGGCTGAGACCCAGGCATTCACGGCATCCCAGAAGGTCTTGTCGGTGGAGTCGTCGGAACCCCAGGAGTTGCTGACCAGCTGGGGAGCATCATTGGTTTCGGGGTTGCCGTCCGGATCCATGACCCACTGCATGGCCTGAAGCAGCCATGCATCCTGGGCTCCGCCCTGCTTGTCGAACACTTTGGCGACGATGAGGCGGGCGCCCGGCGCGACGCCGAGGCCGTTTCCGCCGGCGATCGTTCCGGCGGTGTGGGAGCCGTGGCCCTGGTCGTCATAGGCTTCGGGCTTCGGGGCAGAGGTGAAGTCCTTGAATGCGAGGATCTTGTCCTTGAGAGCCGGGTGAGCGGCGGCGGCGCCCGTGTCGAGGTGGCCGACGACGATGCCGGAGCCGTCGATGTTGTAGGTCTGCCAGACTTCGGGGGCGCGGACCTTCACGATGTTCCAGACCGGGGCCGCATCCGTGCGGGTGATCCGGGTGGGGTTGCGCAGGTCGATCCATTTGCGGTACTCGACCGGCTTGACGGAAGCGACGTTCTGAAGCTTCTCGAGCGAAGCGAGCTCGCTCTTCGAGGCCTTCACGACGGCGCCGTTCACGATCCAGAGCGGGGAAACCGCGTCTCCGCGGGATCCGACGGCCTTCGTGAGCTGGTCGATGTTCTTGCGGTTGGCATCCTGAAGGAATCGTACAACCTTTTCATGGCTGCCGGACGGAACGCTTTTCGTGGTCTTGAAAAACACCAGATACTTGCCGGGAACGGTTTCGGCGATGGCCGGAGCCGCCGCGACAGCCGCCAGAGCGGCAACAGCCAGGGTCCTGAGGATCTTTTTCATTCTTCCTTCTACTCCTTACACATAATGCTCGTCAGGAACTATAGATCATAATACCACCCCCCAAATGGGTACAACAAGTCGAAAATCCGGGCATCCTTTCAGGGCGGGTTTGAAACCCGCCCCTACAGACGATCTATGCCACTCTCACCCCTCAGGCAAGTGAGCACAACACTGGTGTGGATCAACGACGGGGGGTTCTTTCGCCCGGTGACGGGTTCGGGGTATAGTGAATGTCATGAAAACGGTGGGGTTGGTTCTGTTTGCCGTCATGCATGGGTATTTCGCGGCATGGCTGGCGGTCTGGATGTTGTTTTATCCGCGGGAGCCGCGGTATCTCTTCGGCAGGCGGATTCCGTTCACCCCGGGACTGATTCCGGCTTCTCGCGCATCGCTCGAGCGGGCGATCGCGGACGCCGTTTCCATGCAATTGCTGCGGCCCGAGATGCTGGAAGAGGCGGCGATCCGGCAGGGGATCCCGAAGCTCATCCGGACGGCGCTTCCCGAGCACCTCGACGATCTTTCGAACGATGCCGAGTTCCAGGAAATGCTTTCCCAGGGAGTGGCGCAGGCGGTCAAGGAGTATCTTCGCTCACGCAGCGGCCTCAAGAGCGAGCTGAACGAAACGTCGCTCGTTCCCTTCGGGAGGGCGGCCGGAATCACGCTCGACGGCATTCTGTCGGCATTATGGACGCATCTCGAGGCAACGGTGGACAAGCTGTGCCGGTCGAACCGGTTCCGGCAGGCCATGAAAGAATCGGTGCTGCGCCTCGCACACGAGATGAAGACGGACGGCACACCCGTTGCCATGAAAGTCGAGACGATGGCCGGCCGGATGCTGGGCGCAGCCATGAATTCCCTCGACGTGCGTTCGATCGTTGCTGAACGGCTGGGCAGTCTCACGAACGAGGAGATCGAACAACTCGTCCATCTCACGGCCGGCAGACATCTACAATCGATCAAGAATGTCGCCGCCATGATCGGCGTACTCTTTGGAGCCCTCTCTGCGCTTCTGTTCTGATGAAATCCGCGTCAAAAATATTTTGGCAAGGGCACATGCCGATCGGCAACTCCTACATCCCCGAAACCCTGATCACCAAAGGGATGAAAAAAGTTGACCACCCCCCTTGCGCGAACCCCTCCCGGCGTGGTGTACTCTCACCCGGTTCGATCGACCGACGAACATCGACGAATCAGATTCCCATAAAGTACGCACCAGGCGGCCTTTTGCAGATGATGCGAAATAACCCGTCAAGGCTTTTGCTGTCTTCGAAAGCCTTCTTCCTGGGGCACGGTATCTGTGGAACTCGTATCAATCCGTTGACAAGGCACCAGAAGTAGCGGGTGTAAAAACATTTCATAAAAAGGGTCGGGGAGCGGAGGCAGCATGAAGCAGGGTCGGGAACTTCAATACTTGGTTGGTCGTGATGGCGTGAAGAAAGCGTTCGATCCGGAACGCATCCGGTCTGCGATCGAGCGCGCCGGCAAGGCAACGGGGGAGTTCGGCTCGGTCGATTCCGCCCGCATGGCGAGCCAGGTCGTGAACGTCCTTGCTCACCGGCACCAGTCCGGGGTCCCCACCGTCGAAGAGATCCAGGATGTGGTCGAGCACATCCTGATCGCGAACAACTACCTTCAGACTAATCGCTCCTACATCGTCTATCGCGAGCAGCACAAGCAGATGCGCGAGGGCAAGCGCAGCTTCGTCGACGTCGTGAGCTCGATCAACGAGTATCTCGGCCAGCAGGACTGGCGCGTGAAGGCCAACGCCAACCAGGGCTACTCCCTGGGCGGGCTGATCCTGAACGTCTCCGGCAAGGTCGTGGCGAACTACTGGCTGTCGCACGTGTACACCCCGGAAATCGGCGAAGCCCACCGGAACGGCGATTTCCATATCCACGATCTCGACATGCTGTCCGGCTACTGCGCCGGCTGGTCGCTGCGCATGCTGCTCCAGGAGGGCTACAATGGCGTTCCCGGCAAGATCGAGGCCGGCCCCGCAAAGCATTTCCGCAGCGCCCTCGGCCAGATGGTCAACTTCCTCGGCACCCTTCAGAATGAATGGGCCGGGGCACAGGCTTTCAGCTCGTTCGACACCTACCTCGCCCCCTATGTCAGGCTCGACAAGCTGACCTACAACGAAGTCTACCAGGGCATCCAGGAGTTCATCTACAATCTGAACGTGCCATCCCGCTGGGGCACGCAGACCCCCTTCACGAACCTCACCCTGGACTGGACCTGCCCCGAGGATCTGCGCACGCAGACCCCGCTCGTCGGCGGCAAGCACGTCGAATTCAAATACGGCGACCTTCAGACCGAGATGGACATGATCAACAAGGCGTTCATCGAGGTCATGTGTGCCGGCGATCGTGCAGGGCGTGCATTCACGTTCCCGATTCCGACCTACAACATCACGAAGGATTTCAACTGGGATCACCCGAATTGCGACGCGCTGTTCGAGATGACCGCGAAATACGGTCTCCCGTATTTCCAGAACTTCCTCAACTCCGACCTGCAGCCGAACATGGTGCGGTCGATGTGCTGCCGGCTCCAGCTCGACCTGCGCGAACTCCTCAAGCGCGGAAACGGCCTGTTCGGCTCGGCCGAGCAGACCGGCTCGATCGGCGTCGTCACCCTGAACCTCGCCCGGCTCGGCTACAAGCACAAAGGGAATTATGAAGGCCTTGTCACGGATCTCGACAATCTCGTCGGGCTCGCGGTGAAGAGCCTCGAGATCAAGCGCAAGGTCATCACACGCCTGATCGACGGCGGCCTGTTCCCTTACACCCGCAGATATCTCGGCACGCTGCGCAACCACTTCTCGACGGTCGGCGTCAACGGGATGAACGAGTGCATCCGCAACTTCACCGACAACACCCTCGACATCACCTCGAAGGAAGGCGTCGAACTGGCCACGCGGATCATGAACCACATGCGCGAACTGATCGTGCAGGCCCAGCAGACCACGGGGCATCTGTACAACCTTGAGGCCACCCCGGCGGAAGGCGCGACCTACCGGTTCGCCCGCGAGGACCAGAAGCGGTTCGAAGGCATTCTCCAGGCCGGTCCGCAGTCGGCTCCGTATTACACGAACTCGACCCAGCTTCCGGTCGGTTACCAGGGTGATCTGTTCGAGATCATGGGCCACCAGGAACAGCTCCAGCGGATGTATACCGGCGGCACGGTGCTCCACCTGTATGTCGGCGAGCGGATTCCGGATGCCGGCTCGTGCAAGCGGCTGATCCAGAAGTCGCTCAGCCAGTTCCGGCTGCCGTACATCACGGTCACGCCGACCTTCTCGGTCTGCCCGAAGCACGGCTACATCGCCGGTGAGCATCCCTACTGCCCGACCTGCGACAATGCCGAGATCACGCGGCGGCGCGCCGAGATGATGGAAGCGAACCCGGATGCGCCGGTTCCCGACCGGATCGAGCTGCCCGCCGACGCCCGCACCACCTGCGAGGTCTGGACGCGCGTCATGGGGTATTACCGCCCGGTTTCGCAGTTCAATGCCGGCAAGAAGAGCGAATACAACGAACGCAACGCGCTTGACGCGCAGGAGCTGGTGCGCACGGTCGTCTGACCGGAAAGACAAGCCATGATGCAGACACACCCCGACATCCGCGTCGGGGGTCTGCAGCCCTTTACGATGATCGACTTCCCAGGCCGAATGGCCGCGGTCGTCTTTCTCCAGGGCTGCAACCTCCGCTGCTCCTACTGCCACAATCCCGGCCTGCTGGACACCCGTCAGCCCGGCGACATCACCTGGCCGGAAGTCCTCGCCTTCCTCGAGAAGCGGCGCGGATTTCTCGAAGGCGTCGTCTTCAGCGGCGGCGAGCCGTTGATGCAGCCGGGGATCGATGGAGCGATCTCGCGCGTCCGGGAGCTGGGCTTCGATGTCGCCCTGCACACGAACGGCTTTTATCCGGCCCGGCTCGAGTCCCTTCTCCATCAGAATATGCTGCAATATGTAGCGATGGATATCAAATCGAGCGACGAAGGGTATCGTTCCCGGTTCGGCGTCGAGACGACGGATCCGGTGGTGCGGAGCGCGCGATTGATTGCGGGAAGCGGGATCCGGCATGAGTTCCGGACGACGGTCCACCCGAAGATCGTGACGGATCGGGACATCCACGGCGTCGCCGACATGCTCGAGGGGATCGGGGTCGAGCATTTCATCCTGCAGAAGTTCAAGCCGGGCAAGGTGCTCGATCCCGGGCTGAAGGAGTCGGGGGAAGACTGGGTCCGGGCCGCGACGGTCCGGGAGCTGGCCAGGCGGTTCCGGCGGTTCGAAGTGCGCGGCGATGCAATGTATGAGGACCTGCTGCATCACGCGAAGGCCGCCTGACCTCCGGCAGATCCGTCTCAGTCGCGCTCGGGGCTTCCGGGCGGAACGACGGCCCTCCAGAGGGCCTTGAGCGGCACGAAAAAGCTGACCAGCAGCAGGAAGACCGCGGCGAGGATGCTCCAGATCTCGATGGCGGCGGTTTGCAGCCAGAGCTCCAGCCCGGCCGCGGGCACCACCACCCAGACGATCGTCATGACCGCGATGTTTCCGAGCAGGGCCAGGCGGGCCGAGCGGGCCATTCCGGCCGCGATCGAGAGGCGCCACATCAGCAGGGCGACGGCGGCAACGATACATCCGCACATCAGCGGAACCGACGCGACGGCCTGTTCCCAGATGGTCACCGGGGGAGGGGACTGCATGTTCTGGGCAAGGCGGAGCGCCGCATACAGCGGCAACAGGGCGAGCATATTCGAGAATGCCGTGAGCAGCAGCGCGTCGAGCATATCTAACGAATAGCACGCCGGCGCGCCAAACGAAACATCTTTTCGCGTGCCGGTCTGGCTGCCGGGACGCGGGACCGGCTTGACAGATCAGGTGAGAAGCCGGTAGTAAGAACCGGACACGGCGGAAAGAGCCATCGTGAATCTGCGGAGAGGGGAAACGCCATCATGGAGATCAACCAGCAGGATTTCATCGTATCCGAGCTCGGGGAGCCCAGATTCGAGTCACCGCTCGGCCTTTCGAAGGTCGACGGGGATTATCTGACGAACTACGTGCCGAACGACGAGCGCGTTCTGTACAACGTCTCGTGGAACTCCGTCCAGAAGTGCCTCCAGGAGAACCGGCAGCCGATCACCTTCGAGCGTGCCGGCCCCCGCGAGAAGATCTTCTTCGAGCCGTCGAAGACGAAGATCGGCATCGTCACCTGCGGCGGCCTCTGCCCCGGGATCAACGACGTCATCCGTGCCCTCGTGATGCAGCATTCCTGGTGGTACGGCATCAAGACGATCTACGGCTTCCGGTATGGCTACCAGGGCATGGTCAAGGAGTTCAAGCTCAACCCGATCGTGCTCGACCCCGAGATGGTGTCCGAGATCCACGAGCGTGGCGGCACGATGCTCGGCTCATCGCGCGGACCGCAGGACGTCAGCAAGATGGTCGACCGGCTGATGGATTTCGACATCAACATCCTGTACTGCATCGGCGGCGACGGCACCCTGCGCGGCGCGCTGGATATCCATAACGAGATCAAGAAGCGCGGGCTTCCGATCGGGGTCGTCGGGATCCCGAAAACGATCGATAACGATATCAATTTCATCGAAAAGACGTTCGGCTTCGAGACCGCTTTTTCGATCGCCGTCGAATCGATCCGGGCGGCGCACGTCGAGGCGAAGGGGGTCATGAACGGCATCGGCCTGGTGAAGCTGATGGGCCGCGATTCCGGCTATATCGCGGCGAACGCGGCCATCGCCTCGCAGGACGTCAATTTCTGCCTCGTTCCCGAACTGCCGTTCGATCTCGAAGGGCCGAACGGGTTCTACGAGAGCGTGAAACAGCGGATCCTGCGGCGCGGACATGCCGTGATCGTCGTCGCCGAAGGCGTCGGACAGCGGCTCGAGAAGAGCAGCGAGAAGGACAAGTCGGGCAACATCAAGTTCAACGACGTGGGGACCTTCCTGCGAGACGCGCTCAAGAATTATTTCGCCTCGCAGAACGTTCCGATGACGATCAAATATATCGACCCGAGTTATATGATCCGGAGTTCGAAGGCGCTTCCCTCGGACAGCGTCTACTGCACCACGCTCGCCCAGAACGCGGCGCACGCCGGCATGGCGGGCAAGACCGGCCTGGTCGTCGGCATCTGGAACAACCAGTTCACGCACATACCGATCGAGATGACCGTCAAGAGCCGAAAAGTGATCGATCCCGAAAGCTCGCTGTGGCTGAACGTCATCGAAACCACCGGTCAGCCCCGAACGATGCAGAACACCCCGCATACACCCAAGCCCTGATCCGGCTTTCTGGGGCCGATCATGGATCGTCATCGCAGAAAAACACACCGCGCTAAAAGGCTTCGATTACTCATCTGATGGCGGATATTTTGTCACGATCTGTACGAAATATCGGGTCTGCCGCTTTGGCGATATCGTCGATGGTTCCATGCGATTGAACGATGCCGGCAAGATCATTCATGATGTTTGGAAATGGCTGGAATCACAATACACGTATATCGTCCTGGACGAATTTGTCGTCATGCCAAATCATCTCCATGGAATCCTGCACATCCGTAGGGGTGGTTCGCGAACCACCCCTACACCAAAGACAGAAAGCATCACCCAACATGCAAATCCGGCTATCAAGCCATTGGGCAGATTGATCGGGGCTTTCAAAACTGTTTCGTCGAAACGCCTGAATAGCCAAGTGGATTCACCAAACGGCCAGATATGGCAGCGGGATTATTACGATCACATCATCAGAGACGAGAATTCATTGAGCCAGTTGAGGTTGTATATTGAAAACAATCCTCTGAAATGGGCACTGGATCCTCAGAATCCCGCCAATTCAATCGTGAGTCCCAATATATCCAAAACAGAGAGTATGCCCTGGAACATCTGAGTTCTGGCTTCGTTCTATGAATGATATTGGATCATCTGGAGGGCGATGGGGTGGAGGAGGGTGTTGGTGGCGAGCATCTCGCCGCCGTTGAGGGGGGCGGGGCCACCGGAATAGTTCGTGATCGTGCCGCCCGCCTCGCGAATCAGCAGGAAGCCGGCCGCGACATCCCACGGTTTGAGGGTCGTTTCCCAGTAGATGTCGAACAGCCCCGCCGCGATATAACACAGATCCATCGCCGCCGATCCGAGACGGCGAAGCCCCTGGGTGCGGGGAATCACGGATCGTACCCGGCCGACAAGAGCATCGAGACAGTTCGTGGGATCATAGGGAAAGCCGGTCACCGCCAGGGCCTTCATGGGATCCGACTGCGTGGAGACGTGGATGCGCTTTCCGTTCCGCCAGGCTCCGCCGCCTTTCCAGCCGTAGAACAGATCGTCATTGATCGGCTGGTAGACGGCTCCGGCAACGGGTTCGCCCCGTTCACAACAGGCGATGGACACCGAGAAGTGCGGAATCCGGTGCGCGAAGTTCGTGGTTCCGTCGAGGGGATCAGCGATCCAGACCAGATCGGCATCAAAGGCGGCACCGCCTCCTTCCTCCCCCATGAACTGCTCCCCGGGAAACGCGCGCGCGAGTTCGTCGCGCACCAGCGCCTCCGATGCATAATCCGTCTCGGTGACGAGATCCGTCGTTCCCTTGAACTCGATCCTGCTCGTTCCCTCGAAATTCCGCCTGAGGAGCTTTCCGGCAAGCAGGGCAATGCGTCCCGCCATCATCGCCCGGAACCGGTATCCATCCTGTATATTCATAAGTATATATGCTCCGGCCTTCCGTATGTTTGCAGCACAACCGTGTGATCGCGCCCCCTCTTCAATACTCGTCCTTCCCGCCTTCGTCAATCACCCGCATCAATCTTCTCATTGCCGGCACCACGTGGTAACCTTGGTCCGGTGAGATTCAGGCAGAGGAGCGAAAACATGGGGTACAGCCCGGCTCGAGACATGCCCGGGAGCCTGAAGCGGTTTCTCCCGGCGATCATCCTGGGAATTCTTCTTGCAGCGTGCCCGGCGGTGGCCTTCCAGCAACTGTCGGATCAGGACACCCGCATGCTCGACCGGATCCAGCGGAACACGCTGGCATATTTCTGGGAGCATGCAAACCCGACATCGGGGCTTGCTCCCGAGCGCAACACGACACCGGATACCGTGACGACCGGTGGAACGGGGTTTGGGCTCATGGCCCTGATCGTGGGCGTTGAGCGAGGCTGGCTCCCCCGTGATCGCGTGCTTTCCCGCATGCACCGGGTCGTCGACTTCCTCGGCCGGGCCGACCGGTTCCATGGGGCATGGCCTCATTGGCTCCATGGTCGGACAGGCAGGACGATCCCGTTCAGCCCCTATGATGACGGCGGCGACATCGTCGAGACCTCGTTCCTGATGCAGGGCCTCCTCACGGTTCGGACCTATTTCTCCGGTGCCGAGCCCTCGGCGCGACTGCTGCGCACGAAGATCGACCGGCTCTGGCGCGGGATCGAATGGGATTGGTACACCCGCGGTGAGAACGTTTTGTATTGGCACTGGTCGCCACGACACGGCTGGAAGATGAATCTTCCGATCAGGGGATACAACGAGGCGCTGATCACATATATCCTGGCCGCCTCTTCCCCGAGTCATCCCATCGAGCCGCGCGTGTATCACGAAGGCTGGGCCACCGGTCCCTGCTTTCTGAACGGCACGACCGCCTTCGGGTCCGTCACCCTTCCACTCGGTCCCGAGCTTGGCGGACCTCTGTTCATCTCCCAGTATTCCTTCCTCGGCCTCGACCCGCGCGGGCTGAGGGACCGATATGCCGACTACTGGCAGCAGAATGTCAGCCACACGATGATCAACTATCTCCATTGCCGGACGAATCCCCTGGGATACCCGGGCTATTCCGCAACCTGCTGGGGGCTGACATCCTGTGACAACCCCTGGGGATACGATGCCCACAGTCCCACGAACGATCGCGGAGTGATCGCCCCGACGGCGGCCCTTTCCGCGATGCCGTATGCCCCGGCCCAGTCCCTGCGCGCCGCCCGATATTTCCACGATGTGCTCGGGGAGGGACTGTTCGGCGAAGACGGGTTTAGAGACGCGTTTTGTCCGCATCTCGGCTGGATCGCCACATCGACCCTGGCCATCGACCAGGGACCGGTTGTCGTCATGATCGAGAATTTCCGGTCCGGCCTCCTGTGGAGATTGTTCATGAGCGTTCCCGAAATTCGGAGCGGTCTCATGCGGCTCGGCTTTACGTTCCCGCAGACATCCGGAGCATGTCAGGGAGGAAAACGATGAGGACAACGATGGTGCGCACCGCCCCATGGCGGACAATCTTGGTGGTCTGCCTGCTTGCCGGGCTTCTGATGCCGGTCTCCGGCGCCTCACGGGATATCGGCGCGCTGGTCGAGTCCCTGCTCGGCCGCATGACCCTCGCAGAAAAGATCGGCCAGATGACCCTGTTCACAAGCACCTGGGACCAGACGGGGCCCACGGTCGATGCCCATTACCTCGAATACGTCAGGAAGGGGGAGTGCGGCGCTCTTTTCAATGCCTTCACCGCCTCGTACACCCGGTATCTGCAGAACATCGCCGTGACCCAGACCCGCCTGAAGATTCCGCTGCTGTTCGGATATGACGTCATCCACGGGCACCGCACCATTTTCCCGATCCCCCTGGGCGAGTCCTGCACCTGGAACCTCGAAGCGATCGAGAAGTCCGCGCGCATTGCTGCAATCGAAGCCTCTGCCGAAGGGATTCACTGGGTCTTTTCGCCCATGGTGGACATCGCCCGGGATCCCCGCTGGGGACGCGTCTCCGAAGGTGCGGGAGAAGATGTTCTGCTAGGAAGCCTGATTGCCCGGGCAACCGTGCGCGGCTATCAGGGAACGGATCTCTCCGCGTCGGATGCCGTGATCGCGTGCGCCAAACATTTCGCCGCGTATGGGGCAGCGCAGGCCGGACGAGACTACCACACGACGGATCCGTCGCTCCGCACCCTGGAGGAAACGTATCTGCCGCCATTCCGGGCCTGCGCGGAGGCGGGTGCCCGCACCTTCATGACGGCGTTCAACGAAATCTCGGGAACGCCCTGCACCGCCAACCGCTGGCTGATCACGGACACGCTGCGAGGCCGGTGGGGGTTTCCGGGTTTCGTGGTGACGGACTACACCTCGATCAACGAGCTCGTGCCCCACGGAGTCGCCGCCGACGAGCACGACGCAGGACGTCTCGCCATGCAGGCCGGGGTCGACATGGACATGCAGGGTGGGGTGTATCTGAAACATCTCGCGACGATGGTCCGCGCCGGTGAGATTCCCGAACGATCCGTCGATGACGCGGTCCGGCGCATCCTCACCGTGAAGGCGGAGCTCGGCCTGTTCGAAAACCCGTTCAAGGGCTGTGACGAGCAGCGGGAGGCCCGGGTGGCGTTCTGTGCTGCCCATCTCGAAGCCAGCCGCGCGATTGCCCGTGAGTCCTTCGTTCTCCTGAAGAACGACGGCAATGTGCTGCCATTCAGGAAAGACCTGCGCTCGATCGCCGTCATCGGCCCGCTCGCGACCGCGACGACGGATCTCCTCGGCAACTGGCACGGTGCCGGCGATGGCGGGAAGGTGGTCTCCGTGCTCGATGCCGTGCGCGAGGCGGTAAGCCCCGGCACGGAAGTTCTCCATGCGAAGGGGGCGGATGTGACCGGCCGCTCCGTCGCCGGATTTGCCGAAGCGCGGGACATCGCCCGACGGGCCGACGCCGTTCTCCTGGTCCTGGGCGAATCCGAAACGATGAGCGGGGAAGCCGCCTCCCGCTCGGATATCGACCTCCCCGGGGTCCAGAATCAGCTCGCGGAGATGATCGGACGATGCGGGAAGCCCGTCGCCGTCGTGCTGCTCAACGGCCGCCCCCTTGCCCTGACGCGTCTTCACAACGCCGTGCCCGCGATTCTCGAAGCGTGGTATCCCGGCTCGATGGGGGGAAAAGCCATCTGTGACGTGATATTCGGGGATTTCTGCCCCTCCGGAAAGCTCACGATGACCATTCCCCGTTCTGTCGGCCAGATTCCGATTCATTACGACATGAAGAACACCGGACGTCCGGAGTCGGACAACAAATATACGAGTAAATATTTGGACATCCCGAACACGCCGCTGTACCCGTTCGGCCATGGATTGTCCTACACGACGTTCCGCTACTCGGACCTGCGCCTCTCCTCGAAGGAGATGGGCCGGGACGGCAGGCTCACCGTCTCCGTGACGGTCACCAACACCGGCTCCCGTGATGCCGAAGAGGTCGTCCAGCTGTATCTTCGGGATCTCGTCGGGAGCGTCACCCGCCCGGTCCGGCAACTTGCCGGCTTCAGAAAACTTGTGATTCCGAAATCCTGCAGCAAAGCGGTGTCCTTCGAGATCACCCCCGCCGACCTCGCCTTCCTGCGGGCGGACATGACCTGGGGAACCGAGCCCGGCGCCTTCGACGTGATGGTGGGCGGGGATTCGGCACATCTGCTGAAAGACGGGTTCCGTCTGACAGAATGAGACCATACGACGATACGAGGAGCGAATCGATGAACGAGAAGAACACGGGGAAAACGATTGCCATTCTGAGCGTTTCCGCGGGTGCCGGCCACATGCGCGCAGCGGAGTCCGTCAAGGCTGCAGCGGATAAGTATTTTCCTGGAACGCAGGCCGTGCATATCGATCTGATGACGCTCGTGAATGATATATTTCGGAAGATGTATGCGGAGTCGTATTTGTCGATCGTCGAAAAGCACCCTTCTCTCTGGGGGTACCTCTATCGCAAATCCGACCGGCAGGACCACGATTCGGCGATGAACAAGGTCCGCCGGGCGATCCAGCGGCTCAATACCGGCAACGTCATGACGAAGCTTCGGGAAATAGCCCCCGACATCGTCGTCTGCACGCACTTCCTGCCCGCCGAGCTGCTGTCCCGCGAAATCCGCCAGGGTGGCTGGGACAAGCCGACGTTTGTCCAGGTGACCGATTTCGACATCCACACGATGTGGCTGCACGAGGGGATGACCGGATATTTCGCGGCGACGGAAGAAGTCGCGTTCAAACTCGCCGACCGGGGAATCCCGCGTGAGACGATCCGGGCCACGGGGATTCCGATCATGCCGGTGTTCGCCGAAACCCGCGATCGCGCCGCCTGCGCGGCCGAGATCGGGGCCGATCCGAAGAAGACGACGTTCCTGATGATGTCGGGCGGCTTCGGGGTCGGCGGGATCGATGGCCTCGCCGAGCGGCTCCTCGCGATCCCCGGGGAGTTCCAGATCATCGCCCTGGCTGGGAAGAACGAGCAGCTTCTCGTCTCTCTCCGCAGCCTCGCCGCGAAGCATCCGGGGCGGCTGTTCCCGATGGGGTTCACCCGCACGATCGAGCGGGTGATGGCCTGTGCCGATCTCGCGATCACCAAACCCGGCGGGCTGACGACTTCGGAGTGTCTGGCTGTCGGGCTTCCCATGCTCGTCGTCTCGGCGATTCCCGGCCAGGAAGAACGGAATGCCGATTTTCTCCTCGAGAACGGCGCCGCGATGAAAGCCTACGACCCGGCAGCTCTCGAGTTCCGCATCCGCGCCATTCTCGCCAACCCGGGCCGTCTCGCCTCGATGCGCGATCAGGCGAAGCGGCTTGCCAGACCCCATGCGGCCCGCGATCTCCTGGCGGCGATTCTCGAACAACGGTAGTTCCGGTCGAACCGGGCCTTGCATATCATCATGCATATATATCTATTATTAGAAAATGCCCATCCGCTAGGCGGAGGGGCGGTTCGCGAACCGCCCCTACAGAACGATGAAGGCAGAATTGCATGCGATGAGGGTAGAATTGCATGCGATGAGGGTAGAACTGCATGCGATGAGGGCAGAATTTCATGAAAGAGGGCGTGGAACTACCGCATTCCCTGAAACCCCTGGCGGGGGTCTTGTTCGTGGCGGTCACGGCGGTGTTCTTCGGGATGGCCGAGATCCAGATCGAAGGGGCGAACGGCTGGGCGTCCGGACTTCCGACCTGGCGCATCGAGAGCCACTGGCTACTGGACCTGTTCTGGGGCGGCCGGCCGATGACGGGATATCATGCCTGGATATTTTCGTTCATGGCCCTCGTCTTCCACTGGCCGGTCTTCGCGACGGGTCGCTGTTCGGCACGCATGGAAGCCCGCATTCTCGGCAGCCTGATGGTGTTCTGGATCGTCGAGGATTTCGCCTGGTTCCTGTTCAATCCGGGGTGGGGGTGGGCAAAGTTCTCCCCGGCCTTCATCCCCTGGCACAAGAAATGGGTACTGGGCCTGCCGCTCGACTACGTGACCTTCACGATCGTGGGCAGTATGCTGCTGGCGTGGTCCTGGCGGTCCCGGGAGGAGTGATGGCAGGGAACGGGCGCAGATCTGTCCGTCTGCCGCGACGCCCTGTCACTCGGTGCCGCTGGCCGCTGCTTCCCGGCGCATTGCCTCGATCTCAGCCATCAGTTTCGCTTTCGTGGCGTCATTCTGACCATCCGTCGCGAGGCTTTTCGCAGCGAGATCGAGAGCCTTCCCGGCTTCGGGGCGGTTTCCGAGGCGGAGATGGGCGCGGGCGCTCAGCATGTTCGCCTCGAGCGGATAGGCCGCGACGGCGGTCTCGAGCCAGCCGAGGGCATCCTTCCACTTCTGCTGCTCGATCTTGAGCCGGCCGATCTGGAAAGCGGGCGCCGGGTCGTCGGGATCGGCGGCAAGCGCCTCGGATAGGGCGAGTTCGGCTTCGGCATATCGTTTCATGCGGCCCAGAGCCGCTCCCTTGTCGAACAGGGCGGCCCGGCCGGTCGGGGAGTCGGGGGTGCGGGCGATCACGGCTTCGAACGCTTCGAGAGCCGATTCGGGCTTTCCGAGCGTCAGATAGGCGATTCCCTGGGCCAGGCGAGCCTCGGGGAAGTCGTCCCGCAGGATGAGAGCTTTGCTCTGAGCATCGAGGGCTTCTGCGTGTTTCCCGTTGAATGCGAGGGCGAGACCGAGGTTGTAAAAGCCCTCGGCAGAGTCGCCGGATGCGGTGAGCGCCTCGAGAAGGAGCTCCTCGGCTTCGATCGATTTTCCCTCGGACAGCAGGCGCGCTCCTTCGTTGATCCGGTCAGGGACGATACTCTGGGATGCCGGCGGCGGCAGGGTGATGCCGTCGATATCGTCGAGATTCTGGGCGAAGCTGGTTGAAGCGTTCAGCATCGCGGCAATGACCAGAGCGGCAACCGTCGATCGGTTCATGATGGGCTCCCGGCGGTTCAGTCCTGTTTGACGGGTTCGATGATGACGGGCGTTCCGACGCGCACGAGGTCGAACAACTCTTCGGCATCGGCGGTGTACATCCGCACGCAGCCGTGAGAAGCGCGCGAGCCGATCGAGCCGGGCGCCGAGGTCCCGTGCATGCCGATGCTGCCGCTCCAGGTGTTGAGGCCCATCCAGCGGGTGCCGAGCGGATTGTTGGGTGCGCCGCCGGCGATGCCTTTGTAGATGGGATTTTTGGCCTTGTTCATGATTTTGAACGTGCCTTCGGGAGTGCGCGAATCGCCCTGCTTCTGCTTGTTCATGCCGTCAGGATTCGCCCCGTAGGCGATCGGGAAGACGCGCACCACGCGGCCGTTCGAATAAACGGTCGAGGTGAAGTCGGTCTTGCTGATGACAACCTTGTCGACGGTCGATCGGCCGGATTTGATGCTGCGAAGCGCCGTGCTCGTCTTCACGAGCGTCTTGTAGGCGGCATATTTCGCCTGGAAGGCCGAAAGGGCCTTTTTCGCCGCGGTCCCGTTGCGTCCACCCGCAAGCGCTGCCTTGGTGTAGATTTTATAGGCATCGAGGAACTCGTTCTGGGCGGCCTCGATCTCTTCAGGAGTAGCCGTGGCCGTGGGTTCGACAGCGACCGCCTTCAGGGAAATGCGGTACCATCCGTTCTGGGTGCCAAGAAGCGCGAATGTGGCCCCGAGCGGGGCCATCTGGAGAATCTTGTTCGATGTCGATGGGCCGGAGCGGATGTTGACGTTGTCCTTGATGATCAGCACCGTGTTTCCCTGCTTTTCGGCCATGTCCTGGCGCACCCAGGCGACATCCTGGGCCGAAGCCGCGGAAACGCCGGTCGCCGGCGTGGACGTCGTGCCGGACACGGCGGCCGGGCGATCCGTCTCGGTCTCGACAGGGCGGCTGCCGAACGGGGAAACCTGCTGGGCAAAGAGGGGCGTGCACACGCCTGCGAGAAGCAGGGCAACACACAGAGTTCCTCGCATCATCGTATGACCCATGATCGGCACCTCCGGCAAGACGTTTCCCATTCCCTATCCGAAGGGAGAAGGTACTTCAATCTTATGAATCAAACACGGAGGTGTCAATGGTTCCCCATGAGCCGGTCAGAAGCCTCCGGCTTGGTGAAGATTCGCGCTCGCCCTGCCCCGAAGGGCTGGAAATGAGGGGTAAAAGATGATATAGTGCGGCTTCTCAGAGCTAACGGGAGCAAAACAGTGGGCAGCATCATTCCTCGAAATCTCGCCGTCATCGTTTTTCTGGCACACGCCTTCTGCGGCGTGCCGGACGTTTGCCGTGCGCAGGAGCCGTCGCCCTTCTCCCCGCCGGCATCTTCGGCGCAGGAAATCACGGTGATCGGGGAGGATGCGGCTTTCGCCGGCTCTGAGCCCGCACCACTCGTTCCTCATGAGCCCGAGACGCCTTCGATTCCCCCTCTTCAGAGACCAACGGCGGATGATCTGTCGGGGTTGATTCCCTTGCTTCCCGACGGGTCTGCGCCGATCGAGCTGCCGGACACCGAAGCCGGCGCGATGATCCTGCCCCCGGTGGCCGCTTCCGCGCTTCCCGCCGAGATCGCCTCTGCCGTTCCTCCCTGGCCGTTCGAGAAGCTCGACGGCATCGATATCTCGCTCATCAAAGGAGCCGAGATCGTTCCAAGCGCCGCGGCCGCCGAAGAGAAACAGGCGATCCTGCTGGGGTATCTCGTGATCGAGGAGCATCACGTGGGCCGCAAACGCGCGTTCCGCCGGTGGGTTCTCAAAACCGACGAGGGCGACCGGATACCGCTGTCCTCGAATTACACCCTGCTTTCCGCCGTGAAAGCCCCAGGCATTGCTGACGAACGGGTCAAGGCGACCGGGAAATGGGTCTCTGCGGCCGCCGATCCGCGCCTGAAATTTTTCACCGCCGACCGGTTCGAAGCCGTCGGAACGATGACGCCGTCGCTTCCCGGAGCGAGCGACACCCAGGGGATCGCTTCCCCCGCGTTATCCATTGCCTCCGGCCCGGCTCCGCTCGCAAGTATATCGCTCGATATTCCTTTCGCCACCTCTTCGGTCGTCGTTCCCCCGCGCACAGCGTCCACGTCCCCGGTCCTGGATTGAACAGGAGGAGCGGGTGATTCCGTTCGCGGTCAAAATCCCCGAGGCGGACCGTGGACGGTATGCCATAGACGCGGTTTCGGGAGCCTTCTACGGCATCTTCATCGGCATGATGAACCCGTTCATTCCGGTTCTGATGAAGCATCTCGATGCATCCGCCCTCGAAATGGGGCTGGCGCTCGCGGCTCCGTATTTCTCGCTCGTGTTCGGGTTTCCGGTGCTCAAGCTCATGACGGGCTGGAAAGCGCTCGACATCGTGACCGTCCCGACAGCCCTGACGCGGCTTCTGATCGCCGGCGTGGGGTTCACCGACAACCCGACCGTGATCCTTGCGCTGTATGTCGTCTGCCAGTTCGTCGAGAGCCTGGGGATGGGTGCCTACACCCGGGTTCTCAAGGAGTTGTATTCGGATGCCGGCCGCAGCCATGCGATGGGGTATGTGCGCTTCTACATCGCGATGACGACGATCATCGGCGCGGCGGTGGGCGGCTGGATGCTGGATTCCGGCCACAAGACCCTGATGTTTCTGATCGCGGGCGTGTGCGGCTCGATCTCGTCGATCAATTTCAACCGCGTGCTGCCGCGCGCCGCTTCCCCCCTGTTCGCCACGGGCGTGTTCCGGCTCTCCTCGATCACCCAGACGCTGCGCGCATCTGCCGGCTTTTTCTGGATGAACGCCGCGGTGATGCTGTTCGGGTTCGGCAATCTCCTCGTGCTCGGCGTGCTTCCCACAAAGCTCGTCACCGGGTGGCAGGTGTCGAACGCCGTCGTCGGGTATCTGAACGGCCTGACCAACGTCGTGCAGATGGTTGCGTATGTCGTGATCGGCCGGTTCATCGCGAAACACGGGGCTCAGCGCGGGCTGCTGCTCGGTTTTTCCGGCGGTCTTCTGAACCCCTGGCTGTTTCTGCTCGCCCCTTCCGCCCTCTATCTCACCGTCCCTTATGCGTTCACCGGCGTCATGAACGTCGGGTTCGACCTCTGCTGGATGCAACTCGTCATCGCCTACGCCCCGGTCGCCGAGCTCGGTGTATACGGCTCGGTATATACATTTCTGATGGGCGTTCGCGGCGTCATCGCGATGCTGGCGGCGAACCTGTCGATCGCGACCATCGGCGTCGACGCGCTTCTCGCGCTCGGCGGACTGTTCATGCTGGCCGGTATGGCCGTCGCTCTGCGCAAACGCGAACTCTGGAAGGCCTGATCATGTCGAAGGTGGCCGCATCATGATCGAACGGGAGAAGCTCGACCGGCTGCTCGGACAGATTCCGGCAAAGCCTGGCGTCTATATCATGAGGAATACCTCTGGCCAGGTCATCTACGTCGGAAAATCGCGCAAGCTCGTCAACCGTGTCCGGTCGTATTTCCGCGCCCGCCACCGGGATGCGAAAACCAACCGGCTCGTTGCCGCCGTTGCGGATCTCGAGTTCGTCGTGACGGACACCGAGTCTGAGGCGCTGATTCTCGAAAACAACCTGATCAAGAAGCACAAACCCTGGTACAACATTCGCCTGAAAGACAGCAAGACCCACCCGTATCTGATGGTCACGACGAGTGAGACGTACCCCCGGATCCTGAAAGTGCGGCGGGTGGTGTTCAACGACGGGAACCTGTATTTCGGCCCCTTCACCGACGAGTATGGTCTCAAGCGCATCATCGAATTTCTGAACACCACGTTCCGCCTCTGTTCTTCCGGAAAACTGATCGATCCCGAGCGGCCAGCCGCGCGCAAGCAGTGTCTTCGCCACGACCTGGGCGCCTGCCGCGGAGCCTGCTACGGCCGCATTCCTCCAGACGAGTACCGGGCCCTCGTCGATCGCGCGGTGCGTGTTCTCACCGGGAAAGAGCCTCCGGATCTCGCCGCCCTGAACCGCACGATGGAGGAGCTCGCTGCCGAGTTCCGCTTCGAGGAGGCGGCCGAGATCCGCGACACGATCGACGCGTTCACCTCCTTCATGGCGGCGCAGAAGGTCGAGTTCCTCAAACCCGTCGACGGGGATATCTGGGGCCTGTCTGAAAGCGGCGACCTGTTCATCGCCTCGGTGTTTTTCATCCGCGACGGCAAGCTGCTCGGCCGACGCACGATCGAGACGGAACGAGAGCCCCGTTCCAACACGGGCGAGCTTCTCGGAACCCTGATGTCCCGGTTCTACGACGCGAACCTGATTCCTCACCGCATTCTGACTTCGCTCTGCCCGCTGCCGCTCAACGCGCTGCGCGAGATGCTCGAGAAGCGGAGCGGTCATGTCGTGCGGATCGCGACCCCACGCCGCGGGCGCTTCAAAAAACTGCTTGCCCTCGCCAATCAGAACGCGCTCGAACTGATGAAAAATCTCCGGGCGGAGGGCGAGGGGAGAGTGGCCGACGGGGTGCTCGAACTCGAGCGGCTGCTGTCCCTGCACCGAACTCCGCGCCGGATCGAATGTGTCGATATCTCCCATGTGAGCGGGGTCGATCCGGTTGCATCCCTTGTCACGGCTATCAACGGGGTTCCCAAAAAGAGCGAGTACCGCTTGTATCACATCAAAACCGCTTCCGGCGGGGACGACCCGGCATCGATCGGGGAGGTCACCCGGCGCCGGTTCACGCGCCGGCTCGAAGAGGGAAGCCCGCTGTGCGACCTGTTTGTCGTCGACGGGGGCATCACGCAGGTACGCTCGGCCCGCGCCGTGCTCGACGAGTTGGGAATCGACCGCGACGTGTGGGGGCTCGCCAAGAAAGAGGAGCTGCTGGTCCCGCATGAAGGCGAGCCCGTGCGGCTACCGCACACATCGTCGGCGCTTCGCCTCCTGGTCAGGCTGCGGAACGAAGCGCACCGGTTCGCGAACGCCTTCCAGAAGAAGGTGCATGGCCGCACGACCATGCGCTCGGCCCTGATGAACCTGCCCGGAGTCGGTGAGAAGACGCTGCGCAAGGTCATCGATGCCTACGGCTCGGTGCTGCGGGCCTCGGAAGCGACACCGGAAGAGCTCGCCGGCCGGGCAGGCATCCCGTTGAAAACCGCGTGCCTGATCGCCGCCTCCCTCCGCGGAAAGGCCGTTCCGTGATAGGATACCCCCGCCGCATGGAAACGCATGACGCGAAGGCGAGAACCACCATACCAATGATACATCTTCGCATATATTATATATTGTCTTCTATTGCTCTTTTTCTCCTGCTTTTTCCACATCCCGGACCAGCCAGCCCGGGAAGCGGGACCGAGCACCTGCTTCATACGGCGTTCACGGCGGCTTTTGCCGATCCTGCCGAGTTCCGTGCGACACGGCTGTTCGACGTACTCGGGTATGCCCCCGACCAGGTGCGGGCGATGGCCGAGATCACCCCGAGGCCCGCATCGCTGACCATCGAGGCCGAGCCCGACGCAACGGCTTCAGGCGCATACCGTCTGCTGCGGGTTCATTGTTCGAAGGTCCGATACTACAACCTGACGATCGACCATGCCGAATTCGCGTTTCCCGACGTGCGGATCGATGCGGCTGCCCTGGATGCCGGACACCTGCGGTTTCTCGCGGCGGATCGAGTCGATCTCGAGACGTTCGTCTCCTCCGATGACATCCTAAAAGTGTTCGGATTCTTCGCCAAAGCCCGGCGACTGTCGCAACTTGCCCTTCGGCTTGCCCCCCAAGAGACGCTGCTGACGGGCAACCTCCGGAAAGGAATCCTCGTGGCACGATTCCGGGTCTCCGGCAAACCGACGCTGGTTCAGACCGATCGCATCGCCTTCGACTGCCGCCGACTCGACATCAACGGGGTGCCTCTTCCGGCCACGGCGATCCGGGCGATGTTCTCCCGCATCAATCCCGTGTTCGATGCCAGAAAAACATGGCTCAATCTCCGTCTCCGGGAACTCACCGTCGAGCCCGGCTTCGTCCTGACCAAGGCAACGATCCATCCGGCGCAGGCCCAAGCCGCGTCGGCCACTTCACCGATTCCACGAGGATGAACATGCCCAGTCCGCGCCGTATCCACCGCCTCGCCACCTCGCTTCACAACCGCCAGACCGACATCATCGTCGCTCTCGACGGGGTACACGATCCGCACAATGTCAGCGCGATCCTGCGCAGTTCAGACGCGGTCGGCATCGACCGGGTCATCTGGCGGCCCGATCCCGAGGCCAAATGGGTGAATCCCGAGGTCACCCGTGGTTCCGAGCGGTGGGTCGCGTTGGAGGATTGTCCGGATTTCCTTGGCGAACTCAGGGGCCTCAAAACCGCCGGATTCCGCATCGCAGCCACCCATCTGGCACACGACGCCGTCGATTTCCGCACCCCCGACTGGACGAAGCCCTGGGTCATCGTGATGGGAAACGAGCATCGCGGCTGTACCGACGAGCTTCTCGAGCTTGCCGACGAGAACATCTTTCTCCCGATGTACGGTCTCGTACAGAGTCTCAACGTTTCCGTTGCGACGGCCGTGACCTTGTATGAAGTCCAGCGTCAGCGACAACTGGCCGGGATGTACGGAAAAACCCGTTCCCGGGAGCATGTCGAACACATGTTCCACCGCTGGGGACTCGGTATCGAGGGATTCACCGTCGAAGAACTGCTGACCTTCCCGGAAGGGGATCTTCCCTCTGAAACAACCGCTCACCAGGACGGTCGCAAGGTTCCACGCCGTCGAAAACGTGCCGCCGTGGAGTCCTGACGGGCGGGGTACGGACGCATTGACGTTTTTCCATCTTTCAGTAGAATCTAGAGAACAGGATCCTATCAGATCATACGAAAACGGGAGGGATTCCAACGTGAACAAGCATGCGTTCCGTGGTATTTCTGTGGCGATCTTCTCAGTTCTTCTGATGTTCGTTTTTTCCGTGTTTTCGGCCCCGCTCTTTGCGAGCAGCTCGAACGATGCGGAGATCAAGGCGCTTAATGAGCAGATCAAGAGTCTCTCGAAAGACATCAAGCGGCTCAGTGACCAGATCAAGCAGCTCAAGGCATCCGGCGGGAACGAATACGATATCGACGAGTGCAAAGAGCGGATGCGTGAACTCATCTGGAAGCGAAGCGATCTGGTCGAACGGCGCGATCAGCTGATGTCTGAGAAGCAGGCAAATCCGTGATATAGCAGCACCTCTGTCGTAAAGATCCCAAGCCGGAAGGGTTGACGTTCCGGCTTTTTTCATCGTAGACAGCCTGTAGAAACCTGGCCTCGAAAGGAACCATCCATGAGCTCCCCCCGTCCCGGATACACGTTTTCCCGCGAACTCCATGTCGAAGGCCATCTGATCGATTCAGGCATCATGTCTGCCTGCATGGATCTCATCATCAAGAACGACGGCGAGTATGAAATCCACGAGTTCGTCGTCGGAAAATCCCATGAACAGCCTTCCCGCGCCCGGTTCACGATCTTCGCCCGGTCCGATGCCGAGCTTCTGCGCCTCTGCGAGGGGCTTCACGGGCACGGCTGTCAGCCGGTGGTCGAAGAGAATGCCCTCCTCGAGCCGGCACCGAAAAACTGGGTGGTTCCCGAGCATTTTTATGCGACCACGAACCATCTGACCGAAATCCGTCTCGACGGGGTCTGGTACAAGGCCACCGACCAGCGCATGGATGCCATTCTCGTCTGCGCTCGTGAGGGGAACGGCTGGAACGTCGTCTGTCGCAAGCCCAGAGACGTGAAAGCCGGGGACCTGGTCGCCTGCGGTATCCGCGGTATCCGCATCAGACCCGAGTCAAAGGAGCGTGACCGCGAGGAGTTCGCGTTCATGAACAGCGAGGTCAGTTCGGAACGCCGCGTGAAGATCGCCGTCCGCAAGATCGCGCACCTGATCCTCGAGAAGCGCCGCAGCGGCGGCCGTCTCGGCATCACCCTCGGCCCGGTCGTCGTACACACCGGCGGCGCAGAGTTTCTCGCGAAGATGATCCGCGAGGGGTATGTCGACTTCCTGCTCTCGGGCAATGCCTCAGCCGTCCATGACATCGAACAGAACCTGTACCGCACCTCGCTTGGCATCGATATCGAGAGCGGCGAACCGGTCGAGGACGGTCATCGCAATCATCTCCGGGCCATCAACACGATCTTCCGGTGCGGTTCGATCCGCCAAGCCGTCGAGCAGGGGGTTCTCACCCAGGGCGTCTTTTATGAATGCGTGAAGCGCAACGTCCCCTTCGCTCTTGCGGGCAGCATCCGCGACGACGGCCCCCTTCCCGAGGTGTACACCGATATGGTCGAGGCCCAGAAAGCGTATTTCGGGTTGATGCAGGGCTGCACGATCATGCTGATCCTCTCGACGATGCTGCACGGCATCGGTGTCGGGAACATGCTTCCCGGCTGGGTCAAGACGATCTGCGTCGACATCAATCCGGCCGTCGTGACGAAACTGGCCGACCGCGGCTCGCACCAGACGATCGGCATCGTGACCGACGTGGGCAGCTTCCTTTCGGCGTTGTACCATGATCTGAAACTCCTCGAGCGCGAATCCCCCGAAGCCGGCGCGGTCCGGTGACCCCGAGAAAGATTCCCGTCGAAATATCATAAAGAAATCCTGGGAAGCGTCCGAAAAGGTACGAGCGTCCCCGCGTTCTTCACGGGTGCCATCCCGAGCCCGGAAGGGGACGTTCGGGTCTGATCTGTCCGGTCGCAACAGGAGCCGTTCCATGATGGGCGAATACAGGGAAGCTGTTCGCGAGTGGTTCAAGGATTTCGTCAAGGCACTGATATTTTTCGTGATCCTGCAGACGTATTTTCTGCAGGGATTCGTCATCGAAGGCGCCTGCATGGAGCCGCAGCTCTCTTCGCACGAAAAGATTCTCGTCAACAAGCTGATCTACCGGCTGCGGCAGCCATCGCTCGGCGAAGTCGTCGTGTTTCCCTTCCCCCTGGATCCGAAGAAGGATTTCATCAAGCGGGTGGTGGGCGGGCCGGGCGATCTGCTCGAGGTGCGCGACGGGTATCTGTACCGCAACGGCGTGCGCATCTCGGAGCCGTTCGTGCGGGAATACGTGTTCGGTTCGTATGGACCGCTTCGGGTGCCGAACGGAAAGGTGTGCGTGATGGGCGACAACCGCAACAACTCCCATGACAGCCGTGCCTGGGGCTTTCTCGACATCGACAAGATCAAAGGGCGCGCCGAGTTCAAATTCTGGCCTCCCTGGGCCATGGGATCGATCTCCTCGATCCCTTACTGAAGCGGAGTGGTGAGGTTGACATGGTTCATTCGCAGGCATATACTCGCGGTGGAGCCGGCAGCGACGCGACGGCCCCATATTCTGCTCCGGAGAAACGTCCGTTGACCCGACTTGCAAGACAGCATTTCGCCTGTCCCACGTGCAAATCCGAGTTCGACGCCGATATCGTCGAGTCGGTGAGTCACCAGGGCCAGGATTCCGATTTTTTCCCCCATTATCTCGGGGATGACCCGCTCGAGTATTTTCTCGTCGCCTGTCCCACGTGCGGATTCTGCGGGTACCCCGACGATTACCAGTCCCCTTCGGAAGCTGATCCCGTCACGGCACACCGCATTCGCGAAATCCTCGAGCAGCCGGTCATGAAGAAGCTTCCCCGTCTCGCGCAGGCGTATTACCTCGCGGGCAAACTGTATGAGGACCAGAAGCGGAATCCGTATCTCATCGGGAACCTGTATCTGCGCGGCTCCTGGGTGTGCCGCAAATCCGAGAACCGCAAAGCGGAGATCGAGATGCAGCAACTTGCCGTGAAGTTCCTTCGGTTCTCGGTCGAACGTTCGACGGTTTCGAATCCCGACAACGTGCCGGTCGTGACGTATCTCGTCGGCGAGCTGTACCGCCGCCTCGAGGACAAGACGCAGGCCCGCGAATGGTTCGGCAGCGTCGAGGAAGTGCTGATCGACCAGGACCAGCAGTGGATCCTCGAACTCACCAAGAAGCAGGCCGAGCTGAACGAGCATTTCATCAACTGAACCTCCTTGCCATCCGAAACCGGGGTTCGTTTTCCGAACTCCGGTTTTTTCACTCAGGTGATCCCCGCATCGTTCCGATAGGGGAACGCGACAGGGGGAATTGTACATGCGCGTCCTGCTGGTTTCCGACATCCATTCGAACCTCGAGGCCCTTGAGGCCGTTCTCGAGGCTGCACCGGTCGAGCGGTTCGACGAGGTCTGGTGTACCGGCGACATCACCGGTTACGGCCCGAATCCGTCCGAATGCGTCGGGTTTTTCCGGAATCTGCCCAATGCCCGGATCGTCCTCGGAAACCATGATGCCGTCGTAGCCCGCCTCGTTCCGCCCCTGGCATTCAACCCGCACGCGATCGCCGCCGTCCGGAAAAACATCGAATCGATCGAGCCGGAAGCCGCTGCATGGCTTTCCCGTCTCCCGAAACAGCTCGATCTCGGACGCGGCATGGCGCTCGTGCACGGCAGCCCTCTGGATCCCGACGAATACCTGCTTTCCCTGGAACTGGCGATCCCGTCCCTCTCGAACATGCCCGGAAGCGGTATGAAAATTGCCTTTTTCGGCCACACGCACCTTCCCGCCTTCTTCATGCACGATCGTGACGCGGACCGGTACATCGAAGAGCCGGTCATCCCGGACCAGGATATACGGATCGATATACGAGAAAACCGTACCTGGCTCGTCAATCCCGGATCGGTCGGCCAGCCTCGTGATGGAGATCCCCGCGCGGCCTTCATGGATATCGATATCGGGGAGAATATCATTGTCATCCGGAGCCGTCGGGTCTATTATAAGATCGCCACCTGTCAGGAAAAGATGCGACTCCGGGAATACCCGGCCATGCTGATCAACCGGTTGAATCTCGGATACTGACGGTCGCCGGAGGTTTCGATGCAGTGCGTGAAGGTGCGGTATGCCGATGAAAAGGGCCGCATGCAGGAGTTTGTCCGGGAAACCGCGTCGGTCGAGGAGCTTCGCACGGCCCTGACCGACCACGGGTGTTATGTCCTCCGGATCGACCCGGTTCCGCGCACCCTTTACGAGCGGCTCTGCGATCTTCTCCGGCTGCGCCGGGGCGTCGGGATCGGCGAACTGATGGAGTTCACCCGTCTGCTTCGCACCCTCATCAAATCCGGGCTCCCCCTCAAGGAAGCCCTGGATCTTCTGGTGGAGGACGCGCCGGATGGCCCTCTGCCGAACGCCTTGAAAGCCGTGAGCCGGGACGTCGAGGAAGGCGTCTCGTTCAGCCAGGCCCTTGCCCGTCATCCCCATGTCTTTCCCGAAATATTCGTTCGCACCGTCGTTGCCGGGGTCACGGCCGGCGCCCTCGAGAACGTGCTCGGCCGCATCACCTCCTATTACGCCGGGATCATCGCCGTCCGTCGCAAGCTCGTATCGGCCCTCGTGTATCCAACGATCCTGCTTCTGCTCTCGATCGTGGCCGTGATGTTCATGATGGTGAAAGTCGTTCCCGAGTTCACGGATCTGTTCCGGAACATGGACGCGCCCCTTCCCGTGTTCACCCAGTTCGTTCTCGGGGCCTCGGAGCTGTTGGCGCGATGGTTCTGGTTCGTGATGCTGGCGTTCGCCGGCCTTGCCTTCGCGTTCGGCCGGTATGCGTCGCGGCTTGACGGGCGCGCCACGATCGATCGCGCGAAGCTGGCGCTCCCTCTCATCGGGTCTCTCGAAGAGAAGTTCGCGTTCAGCCAGTTCGCCCGGACCCTGGCCACGATGGTCGACGGCGGAATTCCGCTTCTCCAGAGCATGTCGGTCGTTCTCGACAGTCTCGAGAACCGGGCTGTCGCGGCACGCCTCGCAATTATACCTGACGCTATTGAGCGGGGCGAGAGTTTCGCCCGGGCCATCCGCTCGGTCGCCGGGGTTCCCCGGATGGTGCCCCGCATCGTGCGCGTGGGCGAGGAGTCAGGGAATCTGGGCGAGATGCTCAACGGCCTCGCGGATCATTACGACGAGGAAATCGACGGGCTCACCTCGACCCTCACCTCGCTGATCGAACCTCTTCTGTTTCTCTTCATGGCGGTCGTGGTCGGTTCGGTGATCATAGCCCTGCTGCTGCCAGTTCTGACCGCGGCAACCAATATCCGGTGATGACGGGAGATCCGTTCATGGACCAACTCAGGCAGTTCCTCGCGGATAACCGGCTCCTGCCGGAAGCCGCCCTCACGAAGCTTGCCGACCGCGCAAAGAACGAGTCGAAGCCGTTTTCCGACCTCGTGGCCGCCGAGTCCGGCCTCGATTCGAAGGCCCTGCACCGGGCGTTCGTCGCCTCGTTCCGGAAGAAGCCGCTGTTCGAAATCCTGCTGGATATGCATCTGATCACGTTCGAGCAGATACAGTCGCTCGAGAACGAGTTCGGCGGGGTGCCGGCGAACCTCGGCCGGCTGCTGGTCGAGCGCAAGGTCATTACCGAGGAGCAGCACGCCCAGGCCGTTGCCCGCGAACTCGGCCTCGAATACGTCGATCTCACCAACTATAAAATCGACGACGCCCTGTTCAACAGCGTCGACGTCGCCCTGATGCGCACCTTCTCGTTCATCCCCGATACCCGCTCGGAGAAGGAGATCACGCTGATCATGGCCGACCCGGGCAACGTCGACGCGATCGAGGAGCTCGAAGTCAAGCTTGGTCTGCCGATCGTTCCCAAGGTCGCGGCCATGCACGCGATCCAGAAGCAGCTCTCCCTCATGATCGAGACCAGCCTCGACTCGAAGATGGTGTTCGCCGACCTCGAGAACATCCAGCCCCTCGAGCTCGTCGTCGACGAGGAAAACGCCGAGGAGTCGGCGCCCGGCATCGCCGTCAGCCAGGATCTCAACCAGGAAGCCCCGATCGTGCGGCTCGTCGATGCGATCCTTCTCAAGGCCGTCAGAAAGCGGGCGAGCGACATCCATTTTGAAGTATATGAATCGCAATTGAAAGTGAAATACCGCATCGACGGCGTGCTGTTCGAGATCCTTTCGGATGTCGAGCCCCGTCAGCGAGCCCCGATCATTTCCCGGCTCAAGGTCATGGCCCAGCTCGACATCGCCGAGAAGCGCATTCCCCAGGATGGCCGGTTCAAACTGCGCATCGACGAGCGCGCCGTCGACTTCCGCGTCTCGGTGCTTCCCTCGATTTTCGGGGAAACCGTGGTTCTGCGCATTCTCGACAAATCCGCGCTCGGTCTCGACATCCGCCGCCTCGGCCTCGACGGAACCGATCTCGTGGCGTTCCAGCGCAACGTCCTCAAGCCCTACGGGATGATCCTGGTCGCGGGCCCCACCGGCTCGGGGAAGACGACGACGCTGTACTCCGCGATCAAGTATGTCAAAACGCCCGAAGACAAGTTCATCACGATCGAGGATCCCGTCGAGTATCAGCTCCCGGATATCGTCCAGATCGCCGTCAACGAAAAGAAGGGCCTGACGTTCGGCTCCGGCCTCCGCTCCATTGTCCGCCAGGATCCGGATGCGATCATGGTCGGTGAGATCCGGGATCCCGAAACGGCCCAGATCGCCGTCAACGCCGCCCTGACGGGCCATCTCGTGATGAGCTCCATCCATGCGAACAACGTCATCGACGCGATCGCGCGCTTGTCCAACATGGGCATCGACCCGTACGAGTTCGTCAGTTCGTTCAACCTGATCCTCTCCCAGCGCCTGATCCGACGGATCTGTCCCAACTGTATAGCCGACGATACAACCATCACCGACGAGGTGAAGCGCCTGACGGTCGATTTCGAGGAGCATGCGCAGATCGCATTCAAGCGCGGGGCGGGTTGCCGGTTCTGCCATAAGACGGGCTACCAGGGCCGGTTCGGCATCTTCGAGGTGCTCGAAATGACGCCGCGCATCAAGCAGATGATCCTGGAAAAGCAGTCCCCCCTGTTGATCCGGAAAGCCGGCATCGAGCAGGGAATGATCCCCCTCCGGCAGGCCGGTTGGCGCCGGGTTGCCGCCGGGGAGACAACGTTCGAGGAGATGAACCGCGTGACCTTCGAGGAAGGGAAGCTGGTATGAGACTGTTCACGGAATACGTGGCGATCGACATCGGAACATCGGCAATCAAAGGAATCTGCCTCGATCACGTGAACGGCAACGTCGGATACAAGCCGGCGGCTCTCGTCAGCGAGCCCGTTCCGGAGGGGATGATCGGCGGCGGCTTCACCAACCCCTCGATCACGAACTTCGCCGGCTTCGAGGCACTGCTCCGTCGGGTGTTCGCAGGCTTGCGCGGCAGTCGCCAGGGCTGCATCGTGGGCCTGCCCGACCGGTGGGTGAAGCTTCATCTCCATGATCTGACGCTGAAATCCGGCGAGGCGGACTCGGCCGAGTTCCTTCGATGGCGGATGAAACGCGATCTCCAGGTTCCCGCCGGCATGGAGGTCGAGATCGATCACCAGCTTCTCTCCGTCACCGACACCCCTGACGGGAAACGCTGCCGTTACCTCGTCGGGATGGTGCGGCGCGACATCCTCGATGCGGTTTCCCAGTGCCTGGCCAACATGCGGATCCAGCTGATGGCCTTCGACACCTCCTCGCTCGGGGTATACAACCTTCTCGAGGCGCTGCGGCCCGAAAACGCGATCGACCGCCATCTGATGCTGTTCCACATCGGCCATGAAACGACCGTCGTCAAGTGTTTCGACGACGGCATCCTCCGGTACGAGCGCGTCATCGAATCGGCCGGGTCCGAGTTTTCCCGCCACTGCGCCGACCTCCACCCCGACCAAGCTGGAAATATCGATGAATATAAAAAGAACGGGCTGCTGTTTCCCACGGACACCCCGGGACTTCTCGCAGCCATTCCCCGGCGCCACGAACTCACCCGGATCTTCGGGAACTGGCTCCGCGAGCTGAACGTGACGATCCGGTTCTACCAGGAGAAGTTCAAGATCCAGAAGCTGCCGCGGGTGTACCTGACCGGCGGCTCGAGCCTGTTCCAGGGACTTCCCGAGTTTCTCTCGGCGTATGCCGGCACCCCGTGCGAACGGTTCAACCCGCTCGTGATGCTTCCCGGGTTCGACGGCGGCAGCCTGCCGCTGGTCGGGGAGGGGCCCCGGTTCGCCCCGTGCCTCGGCCTGCTGATGGAGTGAGGTGAAGACGCGATGAGACACCTGCTCAACTTCGTGCCGACCGTGAAATACCGCTCCGGCAGCAGCTTCATGTTCCGCACGATCATCGTCCTGCTCTACACCGTTCCCACGCTCATGACCTGCTACATGGGCTACCGGTTTTTCGCGGCTGGCCACGTGATCGCGCGGCTCGACGCGGCGTCAACCGATCTCGAAAAGGCGACGGCGGCGTTCCAGAAGAAGCTTGCCGAGTCACGGCCCGACGGGGACGAGCTGGCCACGATGAAGACGCGGCTGCTCACGTATCACCACACGATCGAGACCCTCAAATTCTCCTGGAACGACCTGTACAAGACGATCGAAACGATCCTCCCCCCGGGGATCCGCCTGACGCGCATTCGCATCCTGCCCAAAACGGTGCTGCGCATCACCCTCGAGGGAAACGCCCGCTCGCTCGAGGATGTGACGGGCCTTCTGCGCTCGCTGTACACGCTCGATCAGTTCGCGAATCCCCGCCTGACGAGGCATGCGGCCCTGTCGAACCCGCAGGAGCAGGGGGTCTCGTTCAACATGGACGTCGATTATCTGCCGACATCCGGCAAGGAGGCCGCCCGGCCATGATGAACCCGACCGAAATCCAGAAATTGAAGGCCAAGGCGCCGCTGCCCTTCATCATCACGCTGATCATGTATCTCGCCCCGGGGTTCGTTCTCGTGCCCCAATTCGAGAATCTCGCCATCACCGAAGCCTCGTTCGACGCGAGTCTGAAAACCGCATCGGAAGCGCTCGAGCAGCGCAGCCAGGACCGCCTGCTCACCGAGCGCCACGCGAAGCTTTCAAGCGACAGCCGGGCTCTCGATGCCTGGCTGCCGCCGGAACACGCGCTGCCCACCCTGATCGATCGCATTGCGGAAACGGCTTCCCAGCTCGGCATCGAGCTTTCGACGGTGCGCTACGAAACCGACCGCTCGACGGACACGCCGCTGCCGCCACGGGTCATGATCCGGTTCGATCTGCGCGCCGATTATATCGGTATCCGATCCTTCCTCCAGGCGGTGAGGGCCATCCCCATGCCGCTACTGATCACCGAGGTTTCCGCGACCGAGCGGGGAACCTTCGCGATCTCGCTGATGGAGCTGGTGCAGCCATGAACGCATCCCAGACGACCCTGCCGCCCAAACTGCGCTCCGACGTCATCGACACGGTCACCCAGCACCGCGACGAGGTGTGGGCCTTCAAATGGCTGCTCGTGCTGTTGTTGCTGACCATCACCTACGAGTTCGGCCAGCAGGCCATCACCTCGTATGCGTTGTCGGGCATCGAGATCAGGGAGCCCGAGCCCGTGACGGCCCGCCGGCCCCTCCCGCCAAAACGTATCACCCGCGTCTTGAACGAGCTGCGAAAGCTTCAGACCACGTATCCGATCGTCCGCTCGGCCGTGCGCCAGGAACTGGCCGGCCTCGAAGAGGTGCGCGAGCTGCGCCCCGAATCCCTTCCGAATGCCGCACGGGAATCGCGGATCGCCGGCCATCTCGAACGGCTCCTCGTCTTCTTCTCCCGTCCGACCTGGGACCGGCCGGAGGTATTCGAACCGGCTCGGGCCGAGTGCCGGGCAATCCTGACGCTGCTGAAACGGCCCATTCCCGAGGTCACCGAGCTGCCGCCGCTGCCGGTCGGAAACAGCCGCGTCGACCGGATCGATCTGCCGACCCGCGATATCTTTTCCTATGGCACCGCGTCGGGAGGCTCGATGGAATGAAGCGCCACGGTTTCACGCTGATCGAGCTGCTCGTCGTCATCTCGATTCTCGGTCTTCTGATCGGCATTGCCGGTCGCCGCCACAATATCGCCTTTGACCGGTCCCGCGACGCGGCCGTGATGGTCCAGCTCGACCACCTCCGCACGGCGCTGCACCAGCATGCGCTCGACAACGGCGGTCGATTCCCCGAGACGCTCGAAGCGCTTTCCCCGGCGTATCTTCCGAAACCCGTTCTGACCTGGAAGGGAAGCCGGGCAGCCGGGCGGCTCGCCTACGACGCCGGAACAGGCAGGGTGTCGCTGGCGAATGAATCCGGAACCGCTCCCGACCAGACGCCCGACAGCCGGGGAAGGCCGTATGCGGAATACTGATTCCCGGGCCGGTCTGACGCTGATCGAGCTGATGGTTTGCACGATCATCATCGGCGTGCTCGCCGGAACGGCGCTGCCACTTTCACGGAACTTCATCCAGGGCAAAAAGGAAGAACTGCTTCGGGAGCGGCTGCGCGAGCTGCGCCAGGGGATCGACCGGTATCACGAGAAGGCGCAGGCGCAGAATGCCCTGGCCCCGGAAGAATCGCTGTACCCAACCCGACTCGAAGATCTGGTCGAGAGGCGGATCCTGCGGCGGCTTCCGCTCGATCCGATGACCGGACGGGCCGAGTGGGGGACGAGGTCGACCTCCGATCCCCTGGATGCCGTCACGACGGATGGCGTGAACGTGTTCGACATCCACTCCCTCGCAACGGGCACGGCATTCGACGGTACGGCCTACACCACCTGGTGACGGTTTTTCCGAAACCCTGATAGCCAATTTTTACCCATTTTTCTGCCGGTTATCCGGCGTGACTGTTCAATGTTTGATCTGGCCTGTCTGAACAGGACACCGGGTTTCGCCTCACCGCCCCGAACCGCTCCACAGAGCTGCGAGCAGATGTTTTGCGTCGGCTATCGCGTGCCCTTTCGATGCTGGCACGAGATATGCAGTATGCAGGACGCGCTTCTGGATCACGTTCTCTTCCGGGCGCAACATCATACAGGAACGGGTGTTCCGAGGTGAAACCATGAAATCATCGAACAAACAGCGTTTTTTCCTTCTGATAGCCCTGCTGATCACGCTTTTTCTGACCACGGCGGCGTCGTTCGCCTCCCTGACGACGGATGAGACCGGTGACGACGAGCAGCCGCTGGCCCATCGGAGCCGGACCATCACGGACCGGGACGGGGAAGTCACCGTGAGCCTGGAATGGCTTCGCCGGCCGGGAGAGTTTGCCCTGACGATCGATTATTACGGGTATCTCACGCAGGAAGGGCCGGTGAACCTGTATCTGTCGGTGAACGGCACGCAGCGCGAGTTCGTCACGCTGCCGGCCGAGCTCGAGAACCGGCATCAGCGCATCCGGATCCTCTCGTTCCATCCGACGCGGGTGACGGAAGGCGCGCGAGGATTGCGCAGCCTGGCCCGTGACGAAGCTGTGGATTATCTGTTGTTCCGGAACGCTCCGTATTATCCGCAGTTCGGCGAGGTCGAGATCGAGATGAAGTTCTTCGCGCACGACCGCTGGGACGGGGATGCAAACGCCGGGAACGGGAACTACCGCGTCAGCTTCGCGTGCCCGGCCACGAAGAAAGGCGAGACCCCGATCGACCATTTCTGATCCCGTTGCGGGTATTCTCTCCCTTCGTGGGAGTTCATCATACAAAGCGCCCGGCATCCTGATCGATGCCGGGCGCCTGCTTGTGCAAGAGAAACCGAAGGGCTCAGGACCCCTCCTGTCAGGGCAGCGGAAGACCGGGGACGCTGCGGGGGTTCACATACGAGCCGTTCTTTTTCATCGCGAGATGCAGATGGGCACCGGTGGTCCACTGGCCGGTGTTGTCGGAACGGGCGATCTCCTGGCCCTTGCTGACGCGCTGTCCGGCCGAGACCGAGTAGCCCTGGAGGTGACACATGAAGGATTCATAGCCATTGTCATACCGCACCTTCACATACCGGCCGCCGCCGGATTCGTAGCCGGCCGAGACGACGACGCCGTCACCGATCGCGTTCAGGCGCGTGCCGGTCGGCACGGGCAGGTCGATGCCATAGTGGAAGCTATGTCCAAACAGATCGCGGGGGCCGTATTCCGAGGAGGAGCGGGAGGGCATGGGGGAACAGGGGGCCGCGCCGAAGCTGCCGGTGCCGCCGGAGGTGGTGGGGCTGGAGCCGCCGGTGACCGGGGTTTTCCCGGCTGCCTTGTTCGGGGTCGAAACATAATTGGCATGGACGTAGGCGGTTTTCGATCCATACTGGATCTTATACCAGTCGCCGCTGGAGCCGATCACGGTGACCTTGTCGCCGTTGTTGAGGCTGCCGATGATGCCGCCCCAGGGGCCGCTGCGAACGTTGAGTTTGCCGCTCACGACGACGGTTCCGGGCGTATTCGTGGCCGGGGTCGAGGAGTTCGAACCGCCGGGAAGCGTCAGTTTCCAGCCGGCATGGATGAGGCCGGGATTGTTCCGCAGCGAGGGGTACCGGCCGACATTGAGATTGACGATCTCCATGTATTTGTTGCCGTTGCCGAGCAGTTTCGCAGCGATTGCCCAGAGGGAGTCGCCGGACTTGACGGTATACGAACCACCGCCTTCGCCGCTGCCCGCGTTCGCCGGGACGACGACCCCATTGATCTTGACGGTCTGGCCGTCATCCTGGACCTGTTCGGGGGTACCGGTGAAAGGGGTTTCGGCCCCCAACCACGGCGTCGACAGCAGCAGCGCCGCCGAGAGAAGGATTCCATATCCATTCCTGTTCATGCTGCACCTCGCAGATAATATATACTCATTACTATATCAGATCCGTTTCCGGAGCGGGAGAGTTCTTGAATACTACGGAGCGACCGTCGATCGGTTTTGCGAATTTTCAGAAAAAACACCCCGAAACGATCGTTCCGGGGTGTTCGCATGTTCATAGGCGGATCTGGTCAGGAGGTCAGGGGATGTCGTAGGTGATCGGGATCCAGGACTTGGTGTCGCTGCGGAATCCGAGAATTTTTCCGTCGGGAGTCGCGGTCGTGTGGCGCACCATGTCGGGGGCGAGGAACGGGATCACGAGCAGATCGGCCTGGCCCAGCGTCTTGCCCTCGCCGGAGAGGCGGAGAACGCGGTGCTGGTGGACGACGCCATTGTCGTCGCAGGCGATCAGTTCGAGGTAGACGTTCGCCTTCGCATCGGCACCGATCAGCTTCGCCGAAACGTAATGCGCCTTGCGCTCCTTCGGCAGTTCGAGCGGGAACCGGGCGATCGAAACTTCGGCAACGGGCGAGGCGGTATCGGCGCGGAACAGCTCGGCCATTCCATCATCGAACTTGACGCCCAGGGGCTTGTCATCCTTGTCGACGATCGCGGACAGGTGGGTCTGGCCGTCGTATTTCTCGATCAGTTCGCCCGCGGGGTTGAAGCGGAGAAGGCTCTGCATGACCGGATTCACCACGAGCAGGTTTCCCTTGCTGTCGGCGCCGATCTCGAACGAGTCGGGCAGTCCTTCGACCTGGACGGCCGACACGCCTTTTTCGTCGACCCGCTCCACGACGCCTTCAGTAGAGTTGTAGAAGTAGAAGCCGCCGGTCGGGATGATCGCGAAGTCGCGCATGTGTACGAACGTCGCGGCCCCGCTTCCCGGGAATTTGAAGGCCTTGATGAAGCTGCCGTCGGCGCCGAACTGTTTGGCCGCCTGATTCACCGTATCGAGCACCCAGATCGAGCCGTCGGGCATCGCGCGAAACGCCGTGGGAGCGCCTTCCGTGCGGTGCTCGAGGTCCTGCGCGTCACCGCCGACATTCGCATCGGCGGTTCCGTAGGGGATCGAGCAGAGGTCTTTGGGGGCGACGGCGGAAGAGGCGAGCGTCGCTTCATACTGCATGCCGTTGACCATGACGGTCGTGAAGGGGGCGGCAGAAACGGCACCGGAGAACGAGAGGGCAACCGCGAACAACGAACCGAACAGAATGTTTCTCATCATTTCCTTGCTCACTTGGGGGGAAGTTTGATGCCGGGAACGGAGCGGGGATTCACCGAAGCTCCGCTCTTGTTGTACATCGCCATGTGCAGGTGAGCGCCGGTCGTCCACTGGCCGGTGTTGTCGGAGCGGGCGATCTCCTGGCCGTTGCGGACGCTCTGGCCCTGCCGGACGCTGACGCTCTGCAGGTGGCAGTAGAACGACGTATAGCCGTTGGCATACCGGACCTTCACGAACCGGCCGCCACCGGATTCATACCCGGTCGCGACGACGGTGCCGTCACCGAGGGCGTTCAGGCGGGTGCCGGTCGGAACAGGCAGATCGATGCCGGAGTGGAACGAGTGGCCGAACAGGGCGCGCGGGCCGTATTCCGAGCTGGAGCGGGACGGCATCGGCGAGCAGGGGGCAGAGCCGAAGC
>ENA-UOWO01000035-UOWO01000035.1-activated-sludge-metagenome-genome-assembly--contig:-NODE-35-length-179666-cov-16.450913_pt1 | contig 179666 bp, 125 predicted proteins | sample MGYA00238148_ERZ761564 | MGnify/ENA primary metagenome ERZ761564 (study PRJEB28885, sample SAMN05720194) | activated sludge metagenome | isolation source: Anaerobic digester | place: USA... | reverse complement strand
GTAAATTAATTCTGTTTTATGTTTTTTTCTTTTGTTTATGAATTAATCAGGTTAGTAAAAATTTAGTCTTTAGGATCAAAATGAAATTCTTGGCTTAAAATACTCGGCTTCATGATATCAACATCACACCTGTAATGATAGGTTGGCACAATTTTTTTCAATTCTTCACTCGCTCTTAAAATTAAGTTCAATAGTTTATCTGTTGCCACTTCCGACATTTTCCTTTTAAAAAGCTCCTCTTTACATTTATTTATTAACTTTGAATAATATTCTATTTGTGCATCTCTGTTTAATTCCTGCACTTTTAATATATTTTGATATTTCATCAACTTGGCTGTTGTAATAGTCTGATTTACGTCGTATTCTTTCGACCAATTTATCAAAGTCTGTTTCGAGACCTCTAATTCTTTGGCTATAGATTCGAATGTTTCACCTTTGATTCTCAGTTCGATGAAACGTTCTTTTTTTTCATCTCTGGTCATGGTATATACTCCATTTACTACGTTCTAATGCCATAGGGGATATGGGTGAATAAGGTAAAATTTGAGCGATATTATAACCGTCTTTCAAATTTCATAACTCATTAATATTATTCTTATTAAATTTTCTGCCGAATTCAAATTACACCCTCTCATTTTCACTAAAACAGTACACTGCAGAATGTTTTAAGCCCAATTCAATATTTTCACAGGTACAAATTCTTTTAAATCATATATTTTCTTTAAATCATCAAGAAAAGGGTTCGATATTACACTCTCAAGGGGTGCCAAAAGCAAAAGGTTGTCGACTCGACAACCTTTTGTTGTTTTTTAGCCTTCCGCTAACTGATATCTTCTATCCGCCTGCAAGTGCATCGATTCTCTCCAAAGAACAGATAGTTATATCTGACGAGCAATTAAAAATTTCTCTGACTAAATCGTTGCGCTTGTTTCTCCTTGACTGGGAGCGGATTGTAGTCTATATTTTACTATCCACGGTTGTTTGAGCAGGCATTTGCAAGTGGATGCCCAATTTCAAGATAAGAAGTTTCAATTCAACCCACAGAAGGAGCTTTCCGGATTGGCACTGAAGCGACAAATACATTTTGTTCCACTTGAAGGTGCAGCAGTTTTTTCCTATACTTTTGATCCAGTGTTGAACGCAGTTCTGTTCTATTGATTTGGTGCTTCATCAACCAAGGGTAACCCGGTTTTTTCCTGTTCTCAAGGATCTTGTACAAATCGGAAGTTGGATCAGCAGCTGTAAAGATTCGAGGAACGATTGGCTCCGCACTTATGAATGACAAAATCATGAAAAACAAACTCACCCTTTTATTGCTCCTCACCTTCCTGGTACCTGTGGTTTCCTCTAATCAGGACTTTCGCTTTTCCCGCCTCACGCCGGATGACGGTTTGTCCCACGCCAATGTGACCTGTATCGCCCAGGACCGCAAGGGATTCATGTGGTTTGGCACTTTTAATGGGTTAAACCGCTATGATGGTTATCGGTTCAACCTCTACCATTACCGCCGCGCTGATTCTACCAGTTTGAGCCACAATTATGTCTCAGCGCTTTTTGAGGATCGCGACGGCTATTTATGGGTGGGAACAAGCGATGGTTTGAATCGCTACGATCGCAAGATGGATCGTTTTGCATCCCATAAACATGAGCCTGGCAATCCAGCCAGCATCAGCGACAATCAGATCGAAACGATTTTTGAAGACAGTCAAGGTCGCCTGTGGATCGGTACGCGAAATGGCGGCCTCGAACTGTTCAACCGGGACAGCGAATCTTTTTCACATCATTTGCATGATGAAAGAGACCCCAAAACACCGAGCAGCAACACTATACGGGTAATTTTCGAGGACAGCGGCGGGAATTTGTGGATTGCCCATGAAAATGGGACGATCGATATTTTGCCGAAAGACAGCAACGAATTTCGCCATCTCTCGATTCTCGGAAAAAAGCTGACAGAATACCGGATCACCGATATAGTCGAATCGCCGAATCAGAATATCTGGATCAGCACCCAGGGAGATGGACTCTATCGGTTCAAGCTGGAAAAGGACGGCGTATCTTTCGTTGCACACTATCGGCATTCTCTGGATGAAAGCGGGATCAGCAGCAATGTTGTTCTCTGCTTGATGGTCGACAGCCACAATAAGCTCTGGATCGGCACCGAGGACAGCGGGATCGCTATAATGGATTTGGCGACCCATACTTTTCAATACTGCCGACATGATCCGTTTGATCAATCCAGCCTGAGCCACGATTCTGTATGGTCGATTTTTGAGGACAGGGCTGGCACAATCTGGGTCGGAACCTATGCTTTTGGTATCAATTTGCTGACAAACCGAAAATCTTATTTTCATCATTACAAACATTATCCGGGAAGAGAAAACGGCCTGAGCCAGGATATGGTGAACGCCTTCGTCGAGGATCGAGATAACAATCTGTGGATTGCGACTGATGGTGGGGGGCTGGACTATTTCGACAGAAAGAACAACAGATTTGTAAATTACAGCAAACAGAACAGCGCTATTGGGAGCAACGTAATCGTAAGCCTGTGCAAGGACCGCAAGGACCGCCTTTGGCTTGGAACCTGGGCCGATGGCTTGTATCAATTCGATAGAAATTCGAACCGCTTCCTTCGTTTTGATAGTGAAAAAGACGGGCTGGCGAGCGACCGAATTTTGCATATATTGGAGGACAGGGATGGAGGGTTGTGGCTCTGTACATTCTGGGGTGGCTTGACCTATTTCGATATCGATACCCGGGTAACGATTGTTTATGACAAGAACAACAGTGGCCTTAGCGATGATGATGTGCGTGTGGTGATGCAAGATTTCGACGGCCATTTATGGATTGGCACCGATATCGGGCTGGACTTTTTTGATCTGGAAACAAAATCCTTTGCTCATTACCGGCATGATGAGCGAGAAGGCAGCTTGAGCAAAGGTTTTGTTCACGCAATTATTCAGGGCAGCGATTCTGCGATCTGGATCGGCACGTCAGATGGATTGAACAAATTTGACCGAAAAAATCAGAGATTTATCCATTATTCGACGGACGATGGCCTGGCCGACAAGGAGATTAAAAGTATTGTCGAGCAAAATGACCGGATTCTCTGGGTGGCAACAAACAAGGGAATATCCCGATTTGATCGGGTGACTGGGATGTTCAAGAATTACGACGTCACAGACGGTTTGCAGGGCAATGATTTCAATGCGCGAAGTGGACTGAGAACAATGCGCGGCGAAATGTTGTTCGGTGGTAACAATGGTTTCACCATTTTTCAGCCTGACGAAATCCAGGACAATTCCTATATCCCGCCGGTTGTCATCACAGATTTCAGACTCTTCAATAAACCGGTGCCCATCGGCAACGAGGCTTCTGCTCTACAGCAGCATATCAGCGAAACGCAGGAACTGCGCCTGACCTAGCGCGATGCCATGTTCTCTTTCGAATTTGCAGCTCTGAACTATATTTCGCCAGAGAAAAATCAATATGCCTATATGCTGGAAGGCTTTGATCCCGGTTGGAATGAAATAAAGTCGACGAGAACAGCGACCTATACCAATCTCGATCCGGGTGACTATGTGTTCAGGGTAAAAGCCTCGAACAATGACGGAATCTGGAACGAAGAAGGGGCTTCGATCAAAATCCGTATCGAACCGCCTATTTGGAAAAAATGGTGGGCCTATCTGATCCAAGTTATGGTTGGATTGGGCCTTATCTTTTTTGTGATTCACTATTTTACCAGCCGGCAGCGTTTGAAGAATGCTCTGGATATGGAAAAGTTGGAACTGGAAAAGATGTACGAATCGGACCAGATGAAAACCCGATTCTTTGCCAATATTGCGCATGAATTTCATTCGCCTCTCACTTTGATTCTGGGCCCTTTGGAAAAACTGATCGCCTCCCAAAAAATCGATGTAACCTCACAAAGCAGTTTAAAGCTTATCTATGGCCATGCGAAACGATTGCAGCGCATGACCGGACAGTTGAAAGAAATTCAGAAAATCGAAACCGGCGATTTGCAGCTCAGCCTGGCACGCGGTAACATCATCCGATTTGTTGAAAATATTGCAAATTCATTTCGCGATTATGCAGTCGAGCACAGAATTCAATATCGGTTCAAAACCGAAAAAGATACGGTTATCGTGTGGTTTGATCAGGATAAACTGGACAAGATCATTTACAATCTGTTGTCGAATGCCTTCAAATTCACACCGGATGGGGGCGAAATTACCATCCAGATTGCCATTTTATCGTCCGACGGCATGACAACTGGCAGACCCGGAAAACGGATGGCAGCAGAGTATGCTGAAATAACGGTGCAGGACAATGGAATTGGAATAGCCGAGGACAAAATCGAGCAAGTCTTTCAACGTCATTACCATATTCAGGATTACCAGGGACAACATTACGAAGGCAGTGGCATCGGCCTGGCGCTCGCATATGAGTTGATCCAACTGTACGGAGGCGAAATTGTTGTCAGCAGCAAGGAAGGGCAGGGAGCAAAATTTACTGCTCACATTCCGATCGACGAGCAGTATCTGGAAGAAAACCAGTTGGTCGGCGAATTCAATCTTCTTCCTGCCAACCTCTCATCAGATCTCGACGCAAACGCGAGCGATTTGGATCAAATCGATGCGTTGGAAATAGCCGATCAAAAAATATCGATGAAAGATATTCCCATCATCCTGATCGTTGAAGATGACGAAGAAGTCAAAAATTATATCAAAAAAACCCTGGAAGCGAGATATCGCATCCTCTGCGCCGAAAATGGCCTGGACGGATTCAAGAAAGCGGCCAAGATCATACCGGATCTGATTATTACTGATATCAAAATGCCGGTTCTGAGCGGGACTGAGCTGGTGAAAAAACTGCGAGAAGATGAAAAAACCTCTCACATTCCGATCATTCTGTTAACCGCCTATTCTGCAAACGAATATCAAATCGATGGACTGAGCAAAGGTGCCGATGCCTATCTGACAAAACCGTTCAACGTCGATATTTTGCATGCTCAAATATCCAATTTGCTGGAATCCCGACGAAAATTGAGAATCAAGTTCAGCCGTAAAATTCAACTCGACCCTCAACAAGTCGATATCGAGGATACAGATGAAAAATTTCTCAAGCTTGTGATGGCTACAATCGAAGAGCACATGGGAGATAGCAAGTTTAATGCAGAAATACTGAGCAGAAAAGTGGGAATGAGCCGCATGCAGCTGTATCGAAAATTGCGCGGTTTGACCAATCAGACGGTTCATGAGTTCATCCGCAGCATCCGCTTAAAAAGGGCGGTTCAGTTGCTCGAACAGAAGCGGATGACCATTACAGAAGTTGCCTATGAAGTCGGATTCAACGACTTGACCTATTTTGCGCGCTGTTTCCGCAAGCAGTATCAGAAATCTCCCTCCGAATATCTTTCCCGGTAGACGGTTTTTAGCCAAATCGGACCAGATCGTTGATTTGCTCCTGGTTCCAGCATTGCATTTTTTCAGATTATCCAAGCCCACCCCTTTGGTCAATCCATTTTTCCTGCTGATCGCTGATTGAGTATCCCAAACTGGAATTTTGTTACAATAGTCCGATACTTTGTTACTATTGCCATAGACAGAATGGTGAAAAGTTGTTAAATACTGTTGTACAACCAAAGGCAGGCTTGTATGAAAACAACCCATCCGCTTTTTATCGGATGCTGTGGCATCCGAACCGAGCATCTAAAGGTGCGAGGCGAGATCGTCACCCTCCAGAACGAAAAGTTTTACAAGATCGCCAACTCCGATTTGATGCCCCCCTTTTTGATGAATATTGTCAGCAGCAGCGATTTATGGATGTTTATATCCAGCACAAGTGCGTTGACTGCAGGACGCCGCAACCCCGATTGTGCATTGTTTCCCTATGTTACGGATGATCAAATTCATGATTCGCAAGAGACAACCGGCAGCAAAACAATCGCATTTGTCAGCAAAGAGCACAAATCCCACTTGTGGGAGCCGTTTTCCCGCCATTATTGGGGTGTCTATCGAACAGAAAGAAATATCTACAAAAATATCATCGGCAATCAGATCATTTTTGAGGAAGTGAATCACGATCTGAAAGTCAATTTTCAATGTTCCTGGCTCAATAGCGATCGATTCGGTCTGATAAAAAAAACGCAGTTCCGAAATGACGACTCAAAACCAATAAAAATATCCATTCTTGATGGTATCCAAAATCTTCTCCCGGCAGGTGTGAATCGAAAGCTGCAGTTGGAGTACAGCACCCTTGTTGACGGGTATAAAAAAAATGAGTTGCAACCCGACACGGGACTGGCATTGTATACGCTCAGTTCGATTCCGACCGATCGCGCTGAACCGAGTGAATCGCTCAGAGCGACAACCGTTTGGTCTGTCGGGCTGGATCATCCGATCGTTCTGTTATCAGCTGCGCAGATGGATGCGTTCCGGCGTGGCCAGGCTGTCGTGCAGGAGACCGATGTCCACGGCAAGCGCGGTGCTTATTTTTTGGTGTCTGAATTCGAACTTTCGGCTGGTGGAGAACGAGAGTGGTACCTGCTGGCTGATGTGGACAAGGATCAATCTGAAATCGTTGCTCTCGAGCGATTCCTCGCTGCTGATCGAACGACAAAACAGCGCTCTATTGAGGAACAGGTCGCAAAAAACAGCAAAGATCTGCAGCGGAGACTTGCCCGTGCCGACGGTTTTCAATTGACCGGAGATTCGCTGAATGACCTGCGCCATTGTTCGAACACCTTGTTCAATATCATGCGTGGGGGTATTTTTGAAGACGGTTACTGGATCCAATCATCAGACTTTTGCTCGTTTGTCGAACAGGCAAACAAGCCTCTCGCCGTTGCCAACCAAAAGGTCCTGTCAGGCTTGCCAGAACGGTTGCTAATCCAAGAGTTGATCGAACGCCTTCTGCCCGTTGATCCTGACCTGGAAAAACTCTGCTATGAATATTTGCCCCTTGCTTTCGGGCGCCGCCATGGAGATCCCAGCCGTCCCTGGAATCAATTTTCTATTGATATCATCGACGAACAGGGCAATAAAAAGCTCAACTATGAGGGTAACTGGCGGGATATCTTTCAGAATTGGGAAGCACTCGCCCTGTCTTTTCCTGAATACATCGAGAACATGTTGACCAAGTTTGTCAATGCCTGTACTGCAGATGGCTACAATCCCTACCGCGTGACCCGCGATGGTTTTGACTGGGAAGTGCCAAATCCCTCTGAATCCTGGGCAAATATCGGGTATTGGGGCGATCACCAGATCATTTATTTGCTCAAGTTGCTCGAATTATCCGTTCATCATCATCCCGGCAAGATCAACAGGTTGTTGACACGGGAAATCTTCGCTTATGCCAATATACCCTACAAGATCAAATCCTATTCCGCCATCCTGCAAAATCCCCGCGAAACCATCGATTTCGATTTTGCGCTGGACCGGGAGATCCGCAAACGCGTGAGCGAGATGGGCTCGGATGGAAAGTTTATACTGGATGAAAAGAATCGAATATTTCATGTCAATCTGACAGAAAAACTGCTGGTTCTGATTTTGGCCAAGTTTTCCAATTTCATTCCCGAAGCAGGGATCTGGATGAACACACAGCGCCCAGAATGGAACGATGCCAATAATGCTCTGGTCGGATACGGCGCATCCATGGTGACGCTCAGCTATCTGAGGCGATTCCTCGAATTTTGCCTGCAACTCTTCAAAGAGCTGGATGTAAAGGAAATCCAGGTCACCGAGCAGGTTTTCCAATTCTTTATGCAGATCAAAGAAGGTCTGGAGTGCTTTCAGGAGTTGTTGAGTGAACCTTTCACCAGCAGGGAGCGAAAACGATTTTTAGACCAAGTGGGGCAAGCCGGCAGCGATCACCGAATGAACATCTATGAAAATGGATTTGGGGTCCGCAGAAAACACCTGAAAACAGACGACTTGCTCTCTTTTTTCCAGATTGGAATCCGTTACATCGACCATTCGCTACAGGCAAACAAGCGGCAAGACAATTTCTATCACTCCTACAATTTGATCCAAATGACGGTCAAGGAAGGAATATCGATCCGGCATATGGTTGAAATGCTGGAGGGTCAGGTTGCCCTTCTCAGTTCCGGATATCTCACGTTCGAAGATGCCGCGATGCTGGTCAGTTCTCTTCCCGCCAGCGATTTGTATCGCCAAGATCAATCCAGCTACCTGTTGTATCCAGACCGTCGCTTGAGCCGGTTTATGGATAAAAATATCATTCCGCGGGAATTGCTGAATCGATCGGCCCTTTTGCAGACATTTTTGCAGCAGAGAGAAAAAACGATCGTCAAAGAGGATGATCTCGGTCAGGTTCATTTTAACAGTCAGTTCCGGAATGCACAGGTTTTGGAGCAAGCCCTTGATGAATTGAAAACCCGCCGTCCCGATGTCAGCCCGGATGAAATACGAACGATCCTGGATATCTATGAAACGATTTTCGATCATCAATCTTTTACCGGGCGATCCGGCACCTTTTACAAATACGAAGGGCTTGGCAGCATCTATTGGCATATGGTTTCCAAACTCTTGCTGGCGGTCCAGGATATGTTTTTTCGCGCCGTCGATGCACATGCTCATCCAGATGCCTTGCGCGAGCTTCAAAAGGCCTATTATGAAATTCGAGAAGGATTGGGCAGTCACAAAAGCCCCGAATTGGTAGGCGCCTTTCCAACGGATCCCTATTCACACACGCCGAAAAATGCCGGAGCGCAGCAACCCGGAATGACCGGACAGGTAAAAGAAGATATCATCGCACGATTTGGAGAGTTGGGTGTTCGGGTTCACGATGGCGAGATTCGCTTCGAGCCGAGGTTGTTGAGGGACGACGAATGGCTGAACAAGCCTCAGGTTTTTCACTATTTCGATGTGAACAACCAGCAACAATCGATTGAACTCGAAAAAGGGATGTTGGCATTCACCCTTTGTCAGGTGCCGATTGTTTATCGGCAATCGAGTGAACAAAAAGTGATTGTCTTCACTCGAAAGGGACAAGAGAAAGAAATGCAGGGCCTGAGGATCGATGCCGGTCTGAGCCGATCCATTTTTCAGCGGCAAGGCGAGATCGAAAGAATCCAGGTCCAGGTGTCACAAGTCTTTATCAACAGAAATTTCTCGCAATCGTTCTGAACGGGACTGAATCACGGATTTACATTAAACGCAGGAGGCTTTATGGTTTCGCCGAGCAACAATCCGAGACACCGGCTCATCGGATTTCTCTTTGTTTTTGCCGTGCTGCTTGTCCTGCCCTTTGCATCTGCCGAGAGCCAAGCACAGGCTGGCCAGGTACAAATTGTCACCGATGGCTCGGGTTCGAGGCTGCTGGTGGATGGCAAGGTTTTGATGATCAATGGGATGAACTGGGATTATTTTCCCATTGGCACCAACTACAGCTACAGTCTATGGGTGCAGTCGGACGATGTGATCAGAGCGGCGCTCGACTCTGAAATGTCGCTGCTGAAAAGCATGGGGGTAAATACCATTCGAGTATATACCGGAATTCAACCGAAATGGATTCAGTATATTTATGAAAAATATGGGATTTATACCGTACTGAACCATTCCTTTGGCCGCTATGGTGTGACTCTGGACGGCGCGTATATCGTGAATACGGAATATTCTGATCCGCGTGTTCGCGATTATCTTCTTTCCGAGGTCAGAGCTCTGGTGAACGATTTTAAGGATGTTCCCGGCCTGTTGATGTATTTGCTCGGAAATGAAAACAACTATGGTTTGTTTTGGGAAGGGGCCGAGACTGAAGATATCCCGATGGAGGATCGGCAATCCACAATTCGCGCCCGCGATATGTACAAACTTTTCAATGAAGCAGCCAAAGCGATGAAGAAAATCGAAACCTCGCATCCCATCGCCATGTGCAACGGCGATGTGTTGTTTGTCGATATCATCGCAGAGGAATGCAAAGACATCGATGTCTATGGGACCAATATGTACCGCGGGATATCCTTTGGTGATGCCTTTCAAACCGTGAAAGATCGGCTCAACAAGCCGATCATGTTCACCGAATTCGGCGCCGATGCCTTCAACGTGCTCGACAACAGCGAGGATCAACTTTCGCAGGCGCAGTATCTGCTGGGGAATTGGCAGGAAATCTACCAACACGCAAGTGGACTTGGCGGGGTTGGCAATTCCATCGGTGGCTTTACTTTTCAATTCAGCGACGGTTGGTGGAAGTATGGCCAGACCAGCAATCTGGATGTGCAGGACAACAATGCATCCTGGGGGAATGGAGGTTACCAATACGACTACGAAGAGGGTGAAAACAACATGAACGAGGAGTGGTTCGGTATATGTGCCAAAGGGCCGACCAGTCCTCGTGGGACCTATCAACTCTACCCGCGGGCAGCCTTTTATGCTCTGCGGGAAGCGCATCGCCTGAATCCTTATACAGAAGGACTGACGGTTGAAAGAGTAAAGGACTATTTTTCGAATATCCAGGTTATGGATGCCGTCCTGCAGGCGCGGGGTGACCGGGCAGCACTGGTCGGAGCGCAAACCGGCGCGGTGAGAGTCAGAGGGTTGCGGGCAGAGTTCACGACCTTCAGTACCGGCGGAGAGATGATCACCACACCAAATGATCCAGTTCTGGGAGAATCGGCATACCCCAATGCCCTGGGCTTTGACCATATGCAGTCCTACTATGCCGATATCGAAGCAAAGCCGACCGAGGGTCTTCGCGGGCAGGTATCGTTGAATGTGCTTGGGCACATCGCAGAAAATCCTATCGATGAAATCTTTTACGAGAATCGGGGTCGCACACAAGATGTGCAGACCGACCAGGGAAATCTGCAGGTCACTTCGCTGAACCGCGTCCAGGTTTACCGGGCTAGCGTCGACTGGAACAGTCGATGGTTCAATATGCACGGATTTTACCGGACCGGTCATTATCACTGGGGGTACGAAGGCGATTTCTTCGGTCTCTACCCAGAAGCCAATTACGGACCGAACATCGATATCTATAACGGCGAAGCGCCGCTGGGCTTTGAGTTGCATGGCAAAAAATCGTTGAACGGCCTTAAAGTCGCATTTGGGCCCGAGCTGTGGTGGGGCGCCAATCCGGCTGTTCTGGTCAAATACAGCCGCAAATTGGGCCGTTTCGAGCTTACCGGCATGTATCATGAAGACATTGATGAGCAGGCGCCGGCGGTCAGTTCTTTCGCCATTCCGGCCCCGCCGACCAAGAGAGCGACCCTGCATGCTGAAACGACGCTTGGGGAGCTGGGGATTGAAGCCGGCGGTATCTGGGCGGGCGAACCGCGGATTGGTGAGATCTTTCAGATCGTCGATGGAGCGGCTGGCAATTATCAGGTCTATCAGGACAGGATCAACTCGGATGACACCTGGGGCGGCAAAATCAAACTGACCTATTCCCGCGGACCGTGGCATTGGTATGCCCAGGGTGCGGCCATGGGGCTGGTTGCCGGCGGCGGCGCGGATTATACCCAGACTTTTACCGGTTGGAGGCTGAAAGACAGCGGCAGCGGCAACCAGTACAACGCTCTGACCGGTTTCACCTATACTTGGGGCAATTTGCAGATCGCTCCCAATTTCCTGTGGCAAAAACCCATCGAAGACCCCATTCCAGCCGATGTGCCGGCACCCGGCCGGCCGCGCAACATCCTCTCGGATCCTTTTGCCGTGCGTGCCAACCGGGAAACGACAGCCGGCGAGCTCTTGCTGACTTTTGATCCGACACCGGCCACCTGGATGTATGCATGGGACAGCGATATGGCGGAGGACGCCAGGTTGGCGATCAGCGCAGGTTATGTCTTTCGGCATCACCCAACCACCCAGGACGCGGGAATTGGCATCCTCAAGGATGGACGCACCATTTTTGCTTTTCCTGGTGCCCCGCCAGCACGGGATTTGTGGGAAACCCATGCCCGCATCGTCTCGAAATGGGGTCCGCATTTTGGCGTGATCGCCAACCTGTTTGCCGGCGATGCTGAGCCCAATGGCAGCGATGCGCGCTTGATCCATCGCTACGGCGGAGATGTCAGGCTGATCTTTAACGATGTCAAACTGACCTCCATGGTCAAGGTGAACGATTGGGGTCCCTACGATTACCATCGCGATTTCAACTTGACTTATCCATTGCAGATAATGGCCGATTTGTCCACAACGGTCGGAAAACCCAAATGGTTTGATCTGCCGCAGACCCGTTTGGGTATCCGCTATACCTGGCGTTCTCTGGATGACTATTCACCGCGGTACTGCCCGACCCGAACACTGAATGACATCGGAGAGTGGGAATGCGATCCATTGGCACCGGGTTTTTCAAACGGCAACGAGTGGGAAATCAGAACGTATCTGCACTTCAGTATCGGCATGTAAACAACAGGTCTTGGCTGCAGGACGATCCGATTTTCCTGCAAGCAATGAAATTTATCATCGATTTTAAGTCTGGAGACATGACATGATCACGAGAATCTTTACTTGTCTCTTATCAATGGCCGTACTCATTCTGACTTTTGGTTGTCAAAGAGACATCGGTTTATTGGCTCCTGCCTCTTTCCCGACATCCGGAGAGGTCTTTCTGGATGGATTCGGTGCCGGGCTGGATTATCAAGCCTTTTCGAACTCGAAGCTGGATGCGATCAGCATTGACCTGCAGGAAAAACAGGCCGGGGAAAAATCTCTCAGAATAACGGTTCCCAGCGAGGGAGATCCATCCGGCTGGTATGCCGGCGGCGCATTTGTCGCTCCCGGCGGTCGCGACCTGTCCGGCTATAATGCGCTGACCTTTTGGGCAAAAGCGAGCATGGTGGCACCCATAGGCCTGGTCGGTATTGGCAACGATAACTCGGGAAACTCTTTGTATCCCGCTTCGAGATCGGACTTGACCTTCACCACACATTGGCAAAAATTTGTGGTTCCCATTCCACTGGCCAGCAAACTTTCGGCTGAAAAAGGGATGTTCCAGTATTCCATCGGCGCTTATGAAAAAGCGGGGTTTTATGTCTGGTTTGACGACATTCAATTCGAAAATCTGGGGAGCATTGCCCATCCCCGGGCGGTCATCGCTTCGACGACCCTCACCGGAGAAGCCGGGGAAGTCCTGAATGCCGGTATTACAGGTGTGACATTCAATATCAACGGCGTCGATCAAACCGTTACTGCCGCGCCGGCCTATTTTACCCTGATCTCGTCCAATGAATCGGTTGCCACAACCAGCACAGAAGGCAAGATTACTGCCATGGATATCGGCAGCGCAGAAATTACCGTTAAATTGGGCGATGTAGAGGTTGCGGACAAAATCACGGTTACTGTGGTTTCACCGGCTCCCAAGCCCCTGACGGCCGCTCCGCTTCCGACGGTCAGTGCAACTGATGTGATCTCTTTATTCAGCAATGCCTATGATAATGTCAATGTGAATACCTGGAACACCGGCTGGCTCTATTCGACGGCCGTGTTGACAGACATGCAAATTGCTGGCGATGACGTCAAGCGGTATACCGATCTGAACTTTGTCGGCATCGAATTCACTGCGCCGGCGATTGATGCGTCAAACATGACCCATTTCCATCTGGATATCTGGACACCCGATCCAACGGCAGCGCCGGCGGCCTTTAAGGTCCAGTTGGTTGATTTTGGTGCGAATGGAGTCTACGGCGGAGGGGATGATTCATCGCATGAACTCTCGTTTGCCAGTCCGATTCTCAAGTCGGAAACCTGGGTAAGTCTGGATATACCGCTCACAGCTTTCGCCGGCCTGGCCAATCGATCCCATCTGGCGCAGCTGGTCCTTTCAGGTGATCCCAATACCGTCTATGTCGACAACGTCTATTTGTACAAAGGATCCACAACAATACCGACCGAACCAAGTGCAGCGGCTCCAACTCCGGCTTTTTCGGCCTCAGATGTCGTTTCACTTTTCAGCAATGCTTATACGAATGTCCAGGTAGACACCTGGTCGGCGACCTGGGACAATGCCAACGTGGCTGATGTCAAGATTGCTGGCGATGACGTCAAAAAGTACACCAATCTGGTATTCGCCGGAATCGAGTTCACGTCTCAGACCGTGGACGCCTCGGCTATGACCCATTTTCATATGGACTTCTGGACCCCGGATCCAACAGGATCTCCGGCGGTTTTCAAGATCAAACTGGTGGATTTCGGTGCCGGTGGTGTCTTCGGTGGGGGGGATGATGTCGAGCATGAACTGGTCCTCAACGCCACCACAATGCCGGCGATCGCAACCGGAGCATGGGTGAGCCTCGATATTCCTCTGACAGCTTTTGCAGGAATGACCACAAAGGGTCATGTAGCGCAGCTGATCATTTCGGGTGATCCGAATACGGTTTTTCTGGATAATGTGCTGTTTCACAAGTAAAGAAGGCCGGTATAAGCAGAAAGCAGCATTCTTTACCACCCGGGTTCGATGTTTTTTTGCATCGAACCCGGGGAAATCAAGAGAGGGTGTGAAATGATCACGATTGGAAAAAGAGTATTTCTCGCTGTTCCATTCATCATTTTAGTGGCCATGCTGGGCAACTGCGACACCAGCACCGAACCCGAGGCGCCCAACTGGCAGCTCGTTTGGCAGGATGAGTTCGATGGAGAAACCAATTCGTTGCCGGATGCAACAAAATGGGGTTTTGATATCGGTTCCGGATGGGGAAATGATCAGCTTGAATATGACACCAACCGAAGAGAAAATGCATCCTTGAATGGGCAGGGACATCTGGTTATCGTTGCACGCAAAGAGAATTATCAGGGTTATGCCTACACCTCTGCACGAATCCATACACGCGATTTATTCGAGCAGACCTATGGCCGATTCGAGGCCAAAATTCTCCTGCCGTGGGGGCAAGGTATCTGGCCTGCTTTCTGGTTGCTGGGGGCAAACGAAGACGAGGTGGGGTGGCCGGAATGCGGTGAAATCGATATCATGGAATACCGGGGCCAGGAACCGTACAGGGTTCATGGTAGTCTGCACGGGCCGGGTTACTCGGGTTCGAAACCGGTAACCGACAACTATGATTTGTACAACGATCGGTTTGATGCCGGCTTTCACGTCTTTGCCGTAGAATGGAGTCCGAATGCTATCAAATGGACCGTCGATGACAAACTCTACCAGACGGTCGCTCGTGCCGACCTTCCAGGACCGTGGGTGTTTGATCATCCCTTCTACATCATTGTCAACCTTGCAGTCGGCGGCAATTATGTGGGGATGCCGAGCGAGAGCACGGTCTTTCCGCAGACGATGGTGGTCGATTATGTGCGGGTGTATCAGGAGGTGCGATAGAGGGTGATTCGCTTTGGTCAGGACGGCTATCATGAAGAGCAAAACGATTGAACTGAGCATCAAGCGGGGAGACATTCGTACGGCCGTGGGTTTCAGGTGGAGCCAGTTTGAGCTCGAAAACGCAAATCGGTCCTCATTCTGTGAATTGGAGAAAACATGAGTGAACATCAGCCGCATACAACGGCACCCGAAGATCGTCTTTCTTTTGGGCAAAAATTCTCTTATGGACTCGGATCGATCGTCAACAATCTTTTGGGCGGCGCTATAGGATTCATGTCGATTGTACTCAATGTTGGGCTCGGGATCAATCCGGCCTTGGTTGGCACCCTTCAGGCTATCCCGAGATTCACGGATGCATTGACAGACCCGATCATGGGCTACATATCAGATAAAACCCGGTCCCGTTTTGGCAGACGCCGTCCCTATATCTTTATTGGCGCTATTTGCGTCGGAATTGTCTTTGCTCTGATGTGGCAACTGCCGTCTGGCCACAGCGAAATGTTTTATTTCTGGTTTTTTCTTTTCGGTTCGATTCTGTTTTATCTGTTCTATACTGTTTTTGCTACTCCCTGGGTCGCGCTTGGATATGAATTGACCTCGGACTATCACGAGCGGACCCGGTTGATGGCGGTCATGAATTTTATGGGACAATTCGCCTGGATTTCCTTGCCATGGTTTTATGCCATCATGGAAAACGACCGGCTTTTTTCGGACTCGGTCCAGGGCGCCCGGACTCTGGCCATCGTAATCGGAGTTTTTGTGGCTGTGGTGGGCATCATGCCGGCCATTTTTTTACGGGAACGCTTTGCAAATCGCAAGGATCAAAAAGAAAACGCAAGTCCGCTAAAAGGGCTGAAAAGCAACCTCTCGGCATTTGCGAAGGGATTGGTGATCACCCTGAAACAGCGCGAATTTTTAAAACTCTGCGCCGGAACGTTTTTTCTCTTCAATGGCATCATGTTGGTCGGTGCATTTAGCTCCTATATCACCATTTTTTACGTAAGCGGCGGCGATACCGATATGGGCGCAAAGTATATGGGAATTTTTGGAAGCATCAACACCGCATCGACTTTGGGCGCCATCGTCATCGTCACCTGGCTTTCATCGAAGCTGGGCAAACGGCGAACGTTCTTGATCGCGACGGCGGTCACTCTGGTGGGCAGTCTGCTCAAGTGGTTCTGCTATGATCCCCTGGCCCCCTGGAAGGTGTTGCTCCCGGCACCCTTAATCGCAGTGGGAATGGGCGGCCTTTTCACCTTGATGGGTTCGATGATCGCAGATGTTTGCGATATGGATGAACTCGAAACAGGTGAACGCCGCGAAGGGATGTTCGGATCGATTTATTGGTGGATGGTCAAGCTGGGAATGGCGCTGGCCTTTGGCATTTCCGGTTACCTTCTTAACGCCACTGGATTCCAGGTCGAAATGGGCGGTGCGCAAACATCCCGGACATTCCTGCTCATGCGAATTTTTGATGTGATTATTCCGGCCACAGCAGCGGCTCTGTCAATCTGGGCAGTGGCATCATTCAAAATCAGCGAGGAAAAGTCCTACGAAATTCGTCAGGAACTGCTTGCTCGCAGAAAAAACAACACGGCAACTCTACCGGCAGACTAAACCGGCAACCATCACAACAAGGGCCCGAATCCCGTGTTAACAGAACCCAACAAAATAGTTTACATTTAATGCAAGTCCGGCAACAACCCCTCCACCCGTTGGTGCAAAGATCTTATTGTGTTTATTGGGGATTTGATGTGAAACACCGAATCCGGGAAGGATCTCGATGATGAAAATGCGAAAATTGTTATTTCTGATTGGCTGTCTGGGCTTGTTTTCACTGACCACGAGCTGCCAGAATCTGGCTGACGAAATCGTTTCCGAACCGCCTGCAGATGTTAAAACCATCACGATCACGATGGTGGCGAAAAGTGCTTCCAATCCGGTTTTTCTTTCAGCAAGAGCAGGTGCGGAAGCTGCTGCCAGCGATTTGTCTGAAAAGTACAGCAAGCTGGACGTAAGAATCGATTGGCGCACACCCTTTAGTGAGGACGCCGCAGAACAGGCGGAGCGCATACGCAATGCAGTGCAAGATGGAACCGATGCGATCATTGTTTCCTGTTCAGATGATTCGATCTTGACAGAGGCTATCGACCGGGCAGTTGAAAGCGGTGTGCCGGTTATGACCTTTGACAGCGATGCTCCCGATTCAAAGAGATTTGCTTTTTACGGCCCAGATGACTTGGAAATCGGCGAGACGATCATGCAGGAGATGGCCGCGCTTTTGGGTGAAAGAGGCAAAGTCGCTATCCTAGCTGGCAGCCAGAGCGCGCCCAATCTTAAAAAACGCGTGCAGGGCATTAGAAATGCAGCAATCCAATATCCCGATATCGAAATTGTTGGCGAGTTTAACCACGCAGAAAACCCAGAAGATGCGATTGCCAAAATGACCCAGGTCAACGAGACGTATCCTGACCTCAACGGGTGGGCTATGGTTGGCGGTTGGCCCTTTTTCAGCGAGAGCCTGTTGAATCAGCTCGAGCCTGGCCGCTACAGGATCGTCGCTGTGGATGCCCTGCCCGTACAATTGATCTATCTTGAGAGAGGCATCGTGGACATCTTTCTGGGACAACCCACCTTCATGTGGGGAGAAATGTCTGTGCGCAAGGTTATCGATAAAATATTCTGGCAAAAAGATGTTGACGAAATAAACCAGATGAAACCGATTCGGGTGTGGAAAGATAACCTGGGTGGCTGGTCGCGGCAACTTCGAGCGTGGGGTTATGAAGACATTTCTAGAGAGTATCTGAAGATGTGAATGAGCTGTTGCAGCCTCGAAGTTGCCGTGATGGGCAGCACAAAAGCTGGTGTGTTGCGCCGGTCAAATATACCGGTTTTGGTCACTCCGTTTCCATCGGGAAAATAATCAATGAAACGCTTCCTGTTTCAGCCCCAACAGGGTGCAAATGCCCAAACCGGCAGCCTTTTATTGAGTTATTCGCGCAACTTTTTGTTTTCATAATGCGGTTGTGATTCTGTCAACTTATCGGTGATTTGGTGCAAAGCACCGAATCCAGGAAGGGACAACATGTCTAGCAAAAGCCGAGTGCACACATCCCTGGCCGGTGTCGATTTTTCCGCCATGTCGAAGAACGAATTGGACCGCGTTTTCCTCGAAATACTGAATGCAGGTATCCATGGTCTCGCTTTCAGTGTTTACCTCGAGAATCAAGGGCCTGGGACTCAGATCAGTGACGATCAGATTCGGACAAGAATGCAGATTATTCAACCCTATACCAGATGGGTGCGATCGTTCTCCTGCATCGATGGCAACGAGCTCATACCAGGTATCGCACATGAATATGGACTCAGAACGCTGGTTGGCGCCTGGCTGGGAACAGACACAAAAAAGAATGAGAAGGAAATAGAGGGTGTTATTCAAGTCGGCAAGGCCGGTCATGCGGATATCATCGCTGTCGGCAATGAGGTTTTGCTTCGTGGGGATTTGCCGGAAGAACAAATCGTTGAATACATGGCACACGTCAAAAGAAATGTGCCGGGTATCCCGATTGGCTACGTGGACGCCTATTATGAATTCACCCTGCATCCCCGCATCAGCGATGCCTGCGACATCATACTGGCCAATTGCTATCCGTTTTGGGAAGGCTATCCTTTCGAACATTCCTTGCTTTATCTGAAAGACATGTATCACCGTGCAATGAAAGCGGGCAACGGCAAAAAAGTTATTGTCACGGAAACGGGCTGGCCGAATCGCGGCAGCGCCGAAAGGAGTGCGCTACCGTCCTATGAAAATGCGGTCAAGTATTTTATCAATGCCTTTCAATGGGCGTTGGATGAAAATGTCGAAATTTTCTATTTTTCCAGTTTTGATGAAACCTGGAAAATTGCCGCGGAAGGGGATGTGGGCGCTTACTGGGGTTTGTGGGATAAGAATGGAAAGTTAAAATACGGTTGAGAGCGCGGAGCGGTCGGTCGGAAACCTTTTATAGACGGGTTCGATAGCAGATCATCGGTTACCGACGATCGGAATCGGGAAAACCAACACGTGATTTTTTCGCAAGCGGCAACCTTACTGTCCCGCAAGGCAGGAGGCCTCTGATGAGGGTTCTAAACAAGTCAATTTCGCGTTTGCAATCGATACTGGTTTTGATCATGATTATACAATCTTGCACGCCAAAGAATCAGGATTTTGTCGGCAAAAATTACAACCTGAAAACCACCTCCCGGATTCTGTTGACCTCGGAAAGCGGTGACAAGATGGCGAGTCAGGATAATATGGCTTTCAGGCCGGGTCAGGCACAAGGTGTGATCGTTCAGGTCCATCCGGAAATTGTCAAACAAACTCTGGATGGAATTGGCTCCTCATTTACAGAATCCGCTGCTTTTGTCCTGGCTCACCTGGACAAAGACGCTCGACGGCAAGTCATGGAAACCGCATTCGGCGAAAAGGGCGCCAATTTTTCCCTGGCCAGGACTCATATCGGATCATGTGATTTTTGCGTTGAGGGTAAATATTCCTATGCAGACCAGCCCGACGACAGGAATCTCGAAAGCTTTGCAATCGCTCCTGACAAGCAGGGTTTTTCTCAAAAAAAATATCCCGGAATTGTCGATCAAACCTATGATCTGCTGCCGATGATCAAAGAGGCTCTGGCCATCAAAGCCAACCAGCCAGACCAGGAGTTGCGCATTATTTCCTCTGCCTGGACTGCACCCAAATGGATGAAAGATATCAACGAATGGTATATCCCGGGAACGGCGCAAAACAAGTACCAGGGGACTGGCGGCACCTTGCGGAAAGAATACATCGCTACCTATGCCGATTATTTGCTAAAGTATTTGCAAGCCTATCGCCGTGAAGGCGTCAATATCTGGGCATTGACCGCAGTTAATGAACCGCACGGCAACAATGGCCAGTGGGAGAGCATGCACTTTACTCCGGAAACCCAAAACGATTTCATCAAAAACCATCTCGGACCCCGGTTAAAATCGAGTGACCATGCGGATACCAGACTGCTGATCTATGACCAGAATCGGGACGGAATGCAGCGCTGGACCGATATCATTTTGGGGGATCCGGAAACACAACCATTCGTTTATGGCACAGCCGTGCATTGGTACGAGAGCACCTTTAAGGTGTATCAAGATGTCTTGGATGCTGTCCATGATCGATTTCCTGGTTTTGCCATCATCCACACCGAGGGCTGCATCGATGATCTGGGCAAGGAAGCACCTTCCGGTATAGGCGATCCGCATGGTTTCCAGGAATCCGGTTGGTTTGAAAACGACAGCTTTTGGTGGAATCCCAGTGCGACCGACTGGGCTTACAGCGCAGCATGGGCTGAAAATCCCGAGGATCACCCTGCTTATACTCCGGTCCATCGCTATGCCAGAAATATCATTGTCAGTATCGATCACTGGATGCAGGGCTGGATTGACTGGAATCTGGTTTTGGATCACAACGGCGGGCCGAATCACGTGGGCAATTTTTGTGGCGCACCGATCATGATTCATACCGAAAGAAAGAAAATCTATTATACACCGATTTTCTACATTTTGGCACAGTTCAGCAAAACCATGCGGCCTGGTGATCGGGCGGTGCAGACCCGTAAACAACTCTGCGATCTGGATGCCGATGCCTTGCATGCCTGTGCCACCGTCGATAGCCATAAATTGCTGAGTGTTCAGCTTTTAAACACGACCGTAAAACCCATTCTGTTCAATTTGCAAATTGGCGGCCAATATGCACCCATCACGATTGCGTCCAATTCGGTGCAAACCATTCAGGTTCAATTGTAAGGAATCAAAGGCAAGTGCACAACCCGATGATCAAAATGCGGATAAAAAGGGCGGCAGCAGCGGTTTTATTGGCAGCATGTTTTGGGTCCAGCAGTCTGTTGTCCTGTGCTTACCCGAGAAAAAGACCTGCAGCGCCTTCCCGGCTCGAATCCATGGAGAATCGCTATTTCACCCTGGATTTTGCCGACTCATCCCTCACACGATCGGATCTCGCGAAGCATTTTTTTACCACTTTTCCCCACAATGACCCAACGCAGGGTGATGTCGTATATGATCGAAAAAAATGGCTGAATAAGGACCTGATCGATCTCGTAGCCGGGGATGGGCTTTACCTTTACATCAAAGCGCGTCAGGATGATCATTTATTCGATTCATTCAGATTGACGACAAAGGCCTGCTACAATCTTAACCGGGACAACACGGGCATTTTGTTTGTTTTCAAAGGCAAATTTCCCTCAGGTAAGGGTATCTGGCCAGCCTGGTGGCTGAATGGCAGCAACCAGGACAGCTGGACCTACCGGAACACGGAAAGGGTCGTCACTGATGCAGATCTGGACAGACTTTCGGGTCAGGGGCATTTCTATGATACTCCGAGTGCAGTTAATGGCACCGATTGGCCGGCAGCAGGTGAGATCGACATCATTGAAACCATCAATGGAAGCAATATCATCCATAACACGATCCATGCCTGTCCACAAATGTGTGATTCCGAATGGAATCATGAGGGCGAGATTATCAATTGCGCCAATGCCCAATCCACCGATCCAAACGCTGGATGCAGCGGCAAACCCTATGAGGTGGATCATCCGGAGGGCACGTTTGCGTGCCTGTGGGAAAGCGACGCGATCCGGTTTTACTATTGGACACCGGATGGTGATGTCCGTAAAGACGGTGGTCCGCTCAGTCAAACACCGTGTCCCGACCAGTGGACAGATGATGTGTTGAAGAATCAGGTGCAGCTGCTGGAAACAGAGACCACCTGCGACAGCGAACTGCACCAGCAATGGCAATGCAGCCATTGCGATTCGAGCACCGCATGTATTTTTCTGAACTTGAAGATGATATTCAATGTCACGCTATGCGGCAAATGGGCTGGTCGCGAGTTCGATGCGACGGAAAATGCGCTGCAGAATTGCCGTTCCTACATTGTGGGAGAAGGGAAGGAACGGGTCCATGACCAATATATCAAAATCGAGTATGTTTCCGTAACCCGAATAGAGCAAAATTGATCGGCGGCTCCCGATGCGTAAGGGGAAAAATGAGTAGACCAAACATGCCTTTATTCGCTTCAGCACTTTTGGCGGTTTTCCTGTGTGCTTGTGGAAAAAGCGGAGATGAAGTCGAATGGGGAACAAGAGAGAAAATGACCACAATGGCAAAACTCGGCAAAAGTCTTGAATCGAGTCAGGTCCAGAATCGCCTGGAGCCTTTTGAATATCGAATGTTTTATCCCTATCTTTCCGGAAAATGGATCGGCAATGCGGTTTCATACGGGTGTTACCGAGAAGGCCAGGAACCGGGAAAAAAAGGACCGACTACGGAAGAGGTTCGGGAAGATTTGAAGATTATTGCTAAATACTGGAATCTGGTCCGGGTTTACAATGCAGACGATGACACTGAGCGTATTCTTCAAGTTATCCACGATGAGCGATTGCCCATCCGAATGATGCTCGGTATCTGGCTGGAGAACGAAACCAACCACCTGGAACAAAAACAGGCCAACATTCGAAATGTCCTGCGCGGGATCGAACTGGCGAATCGGTTCGAGGAGATCGTTATGGCGATCAGTGTCGGCAATGAAACGCAGGTTTTCTGGTCCGGGCATAGGATGGAAACAGAAGATCTGATCCGCTATATCCGGGCAGTCCGGGCGCACACACATCAGCCCGTCACCACCGCCGATGATTACAATTTTTGGAACAAAATGGAAGCCAAACGGGTGGCGGAGGAAGTCGATTTCCTCGTCACCCATATCTACCCCTTGTGGAACGGCAAAACCCTCGACACTGCGATCGGCTGGATGGACAGCACCTTTCGGGATATCCGCAGCAAATTTCCGGGTCAGCCGATAGTGCTGGGTGAGACGGGCTGGGCTACGGATTACAATATTGAAAAAAAAGGAGCAGGTGAACAGGGCACATTGATAAAAGGAGAGATCGGGCTGGCCGCTCAGGAGAGATACTTGCAGATGCACAATGACTGGGTCAATGCGACCAGGGTCACGACGTTTTTATTCGAGGCTTTTGATGAGCCCTGGAAGGGCGGAGGAGAGAATTCGCCACCCAATGAAATCGAAAAACACTGGGGTGTCTTTTATCAAAACCGGGCACCAAAAGAGTCGTTCGAAAATTATTTGAGGTCAACTCGGTAACAGGTCAAGTCGATTGGGATGGATGGATATCATGTCTGAAAGGAGGTGAACCTGCAGATCGGTCATCAACATAAAAGACGCACAAACCAAATATTTTTGGAGGAAAGATGAAGACAAGAATAACTTTATTTTTGGCAATGGTCTTGATGCTATCGATAAGCGGTTTATCCCTGGCACAGGCCACGCACACCATAGGTTTTGAGTCGGCAGATGATGGGGCCGGATGGAACTGGACTGTGGCAGAAAATGCAGACAATCCGCCTCTCGAGTTTGTCGCCAATCCGAATGCAACCGGACCCAACACATCCGCGACGGTGGCGAAGTTTACAGCCAGAAAAACGGGAAACAACTGGGCGCTGTGTTTCACCAATGATGACGGCGAGTTTACCTTTGATGGGACCAACTCGACAATCAAGATCATGGTTCATAAACCCGTGATCAGCAACGTCGGGTTTAAAGTAGAGGGCGGAACCGGAACCGCAACCGAGATCAAAGTGGCCAATACGGTCACCAATGCCTGGGAAGAGTTGACTTTTGATTTCAGTGCTTTGGAGGGACAAAAGTTTGGTCGACTGGTTATCATTCCGGATTTTGTCGAACCTTATGTGACAGGTCAGGATCGAGCTGCTGAAAACATTATCTATTTCGATAACATTCAGGTTCCGGATGGTGTTGTTGCCGGCCCATTGCCCGAGCCTGTCGAGGCCGCACCGGTGCCCACGCCCGCAGCCGAAGAGGTGATCTCGATCTTTAGCGATGTCTATGCAGATATTCCGGGTACCAATTTCAATCCCAATTGGGGCCAATCGATAGTGGTTTCAATCGTTACAGTGGCGGATGATTCGACCCTGCTCTACGCAGGTTTGAATTATCAGGGAATCGAACTCGGGAGTGTGCAGGATGTTTCGGCAATGGTTTACCTGCATGTGGATTTCTGGACGCCAAATTCCACTGCTCTGGAAGTGTTTTTGATCAGCCAATCTTCCGGAGAAAGGAATTTTGTTTTCACGGTTATGAATGAAATGTGGGTTTCCGTCGATATCCCGCTGACCCATTTCACCAACCAAGGTCTGGCGATTTCGGATATTTTCCAGCTGAAATTCGTCGGCAACGGCACGGTTTATCTCGACAATCTCTATTTTTCCAAGGTGCCATCTGCCACCATCGCTGCGCCGACAGAGGCCGCCCCGACTCCAACGGTAGATGCCGCCAATGTGATCTCTTTGTTCAGCAACGCCTATACCAATGTGACGGTCGACACCTGGTCGGCGGTATGGGATGCAGCCGATGTTGCCGATGTGCAGATTGCCGGCGATGATGCCAAACTCTACACCAATTTGACCTTTGCAGGGATCGAATTCACCTCCCAAACCGTGGACGCGTCGACTCTGACCCATTTCCATATGGACATTTGGACACCGGATCCAACCGAAGAACCAGCGGCTTTTAAGGTCAAGCTGGTTGACTTTGGCGCCAATGGGGCCTATGCAGGCGGCGACGATACCGAGCACCAGCTGACCTTTGCCGCACCAACGCTGGCGACAGAATCTTGGGTCAGTATCGATGTTCCCTTGAGCGATTTTACCGGTTTGGCCGCCAGAAGCCACCTCGCTCAGATGGTCATCGAGGGTGATCCCAATACGGTATATGTCGACAATGTCTATTTTTACAATTCCGCCACTGCTGTAAAAGAGATCTCCGGTTCGCTGCCGCTGGACTATGGGCTGGGACAAAACTATCCGAATCCGTTCAATCCCACAACCCGGATCAGTTTCAATCTGCCCAGAGCGGATCACGCCACATTGACCGTGTACAATATGATGGGACAAAAAGTCGCCACTCTGTTGGATCGGTTTATGAATGCCGGCACTTTTCAACTCGAGTTTAATGCCGCAGAATTGCCCAGCGGCGTGTACCATTATTCACTTACCGCAGGAAATTATTCTGCCGTTAAACGAATGATGTTGATCAAGTAGGAAAAATGCTGACCGCCGGGAATTCGATATGGGGGATCGAATTCCCGGTTGAAAATGATCGTATATAACACCAACCAAGCGAAACCAGGGGATGTTAAACTTGCAGGGCGCCTACGAGTCGATTTGATGGCCCGGGACAATAGACTGCCAGAAGCTGCTTACATTCGACCCCGATAAGCCCTCGTCCCTTTGCGATCGAACGACAAAGCTGGGAATTCCCGCTTTGGCAGCCACTCATTAGCGCAGCAACAGCATCTTACGGGATTGCAACGATCCCGGAGCGGTCAGCCGCAGAAAATAACATCCGGAGGGCAGCTCTCGGCCTGCGGCGTCGCGGCCGGACCACTGCATTCGGTGTAAGCCTGCCTGCCTGAATCCCTGCTCGAGGATCGCGATTGTCTTGCCCGACAGATCCAGAACCTGAACCGTGACTGTACCGGGCCGCAGCAGGGTGTACTCCACAACAGTACCGCTATTGAAGGGATTGGGATAGTTTTGTCGCAGGCTGTAATCGGCGGGCAGGGTGGGTTCGGCAGCCGCAACCCCCAGCGCGGCGGGGGTGATGAGCTCCGCCGTCTTGACGTCGGCGCCGCCGGTATAGCCGCCTGCGACCAGAATACGGCCGTCCTGCAGAAGGGTCGCCGAATGGTCACAGCGGGGTGCATTCGTGCTGTCGGCGAAGGCAAAGGTTCCGCTGACGGGATCGTAAATTCCCACCGAGCGAGTGATCGCCGGAATCAATCCGCCGATAAAGAGAATCCTGCCGTTTCCCAATGCGACAGTCTGCATATTCCTGCGGCGGGTGTTCAGCGCCGCGCCGGCTTCACTCCACAAACCGGTCTGCGGATCGAAAATATCGCAGGCTGTACTTGAGAACGCGCCCACAGCCAGAATCCGGCCGTCGGGAAGGGGACTCAGTGAAAATCCGGAATGATAGACATTCATTTTTCCGGTAGCGGTGAAAAGGCCGGTTACAGGGTCGTAAATCTCACAAGATAAAAGGGTGATGGCCGTACCGGGTCCGGTTGTCTGTCCGCCGCCTGCGATGAGCACCCGACCGTCAGCGAGCTGTATTGCGGCATGCCCGGAGCGGTCCGTCAACAGACTGCCGGTCCTGGAAAAGGTGCCCGATGCCGGATCGTAGATCTCAGCGACGGCATGGCTTTGATTTTCCTTATAATTCTTACCGGCGGCGATCAGGACACGGCCGTCCGCCAGCAGGTTCGCAGTGTGAAAAGAGTGGTTGGTTTCCAGGCTGTCCGTGGCCGTAAACAGCCCGGTGGCTGGGTCATAGATCTCAGCATATTTCTCACCGCTGATTCCGCCGGCGAGCAGCACCCGACCATCGGGCAGCAACGTGGCCGATGAACCCTGCATGAAATATTTATTCGTGCTGCCGGTGAGGCTAAAGCTGCCGGTGCCGGGGTCGTAAAGCTCCGCCTCTCTCAAATTTTTTCCGCCGGCGATCAGGACCTTGCCGTTGTTCAGCAGGGTGGCGGTATGGCTGGAGCGCGCAATTTGCAGTTCACCGGTATAGCTCCATTGGGCTGTCAGAGGCGAAGGCATAGTTACGACCAACAGAGCAAGCACGACGAGGAGCAGCGGTTTGATTTTCATTTTCTAGCCTCCACAGTTTGGCGGGTAGAAGCGATCGGAGTGAAGCTGTAAATGCAAAAGCGAGTTATCCCCGGGGACAGGATGAAGTAGGCAAGATGGGCAGAAACCAATGAGTTATGTGGAGTGGAGTGCTTCCCCGGGTGGCACCAGCGCTTGCTAATCCAAAAGCCTTTCGCATTTGCCTGGCAAACAGCCAAACAACAAATCCTTCGAACGACTCCTCGGTTCGCACCTTGGTGCCCTTTTCCACCGCAGCAAACGTCCACGTGTGCTGTGCTCGTATGCCCAGCGTTCTTCCGGACCAACCGATCCGGTACGGGGGATCGACTTGTTCGATGCGCGATCGGATTTTCATGCTGCCGGCGATCCAGCGAAACTCTGTACCTTCCGCGACTTGGCCCTGAAGGTGCATTTTCTTAACGCTCTCATTCCATGCGGGCCATTCTTCGAAATCGGCTAAAATGCTCCAGACCGATTAAATCGGTGCATTTATAAATGCCTCCCGCATGGCGTAAGCCGGCGCCTTTTCGTTTGCGATTGTCTGCATCATTGAGGCCTGCCTTGTAAAACTTGCTCTTCGGGCCAGTGCAACTGCCGTTTGATCGTTCTCATCTCAAATGTACTTCAGCGGCACAGGCAATCATTCCATTTGACTATTCATCAGATTGCATGTTTAGCTTCATGATCCTCGCGATCCGGCAAATAATTTCATCAATAAGAGCTGTTCCTGTAAGGCCTGCGAATGCCTTTCACCATTTAGGTGTGCGCGCCCGAATGATTTTCCTGGATAATCGAGGTAAAGGATGGAATATCCGCACTGAACTGAACGGTCACAAGACTCCCTATCACCGCCTCGAATTGCCCTTTTATTTGACCGTAAACGAAATACTGCTTTGACCGCCCTCTGGCGGGGCGCCGGATAAACTGGCCAGGGTTTCATCGCCTTGTTTGATGAGGATGGTAAAAGTGCCGACGTTATCCGGAGCGCTGATGACGGTCACTGTAGCAACATACCCTCCGGCTGCAAGAGAGAGACCATAAGTGCGTCCGCCGCCGGCAGGGGTCGTTCCCAGATCGCCTTGCCCCGAAACCGAGAGGCTAAAAACGTCATCTTTCAGACTTCCGGAATCATAGATAAAGATAACGACATTCCCGGTCACATCGCCTGGGATCAATTCATCCTGCAATCCATCTGCATTGTTGTCCACACCATCGCCTGGGATTTCCCGTCCGAGGCCGCCGTCTTGAATGAATTCGGGATCATTTCCGCTATCGGCGATTCTTTGTCCATCTTGCTCCATTTTATCCTGATCGCACCCATAGGGTTGGAGAGCAGCGCTCATGAGTTGCACTTTCCCCTGTATCTCAGCATCGCGTCCGTCAATCTCAGCCACGATATCGAGCGCATCCTGCAGACTGCCCACTTCGGGGCAGAGGGAGGCTCGAACGATAATCTCGTTGGCGGCTGAATGCATTTTCCCCGCGAGAAGGGCATGCTCAGAAGCTTGATTTTGCCCGTTAGCCAGGCAGTATGCGATTATCGCATTGTTGCAGGGATTGGCACTCTGATCACGGATCTCTTTTTGTAGTTTTTCGTAGTAACTGTTGAATTTGCTGTAGATGGCAGGAGATGCCGCAATGGCAAAATCCAGTCCTGCCTTGATCGAGGCAATGGCTTCAGGAGTACAAAGCTCCTCTTCGTCTCCCTGCAGGGACGCAATGGCGTCGTCCAAAGTCCCCGGTGCGGCGGCGCTTTGTTGCGGTTCTGCTACGGTGATGACAACACCGCCGATATCTTTGCCGTCAAAAGTGACTGCCGTCCCACCGGTCAATTGATCTTTGAAGGCGGTCAGAGTGAAGCTCTGGCCTTTCTCGCCCTGCAAATTGGCAATGGTAAAAGCGCCGCCGGCATCAACCGGTGCGGTGATGGGTCCACAAATGACCTGCCCCGGTCCGACCGGTTTGCCCTCGAAAAGGACTTGTCCGGAAATAGTAAAATCGGTCAAGCGTTTCTCTTTAAGCAATCCTTCCATTGCAGCGACTTTTTCCCCCATCTCTCGGACCCTGGAGTTGCAGGCAACCAATCTTGCAAGGTAACTTGGCAAATCTTTAGGATTGATTCCTGCATGCGCTTGGGTGGCGATGGTGCTCAGCAAATTTTCTTGCGCTTTCAGGAGAGCCGCCAGTTCGCTCAACTTGCCTTGTGCAGCTGTCAAAGCTGCTTTTGCAGCGGCCAATTCCTGTAAAAGGGTACCATCGCTGGAGGGATCGGTTTTTTGCTGGTCGTGAATATCAAACAAAAGCAAAAAGTTGCTCACATGATAATCGAATTTTTGCGCGAGGGCATTGATTTCCTTTTCGAGCGCATCAAATTCCGGAAAGACTAACAATTCGCCGATGCTTTTTTGATAGACCAGGGCCTGATCCACCGAATTTGAGAGACAAATTTCATTTTCTGGATCAATACCGCTGGCCTGGGCAGAAACGGTTATGGACTGGCTGATCCGGAAGGTCTTTGATTGGGTGTTGCTCGCTCCAACGGCAAGACGACCACAATTGATGTTTCCGATGCCAGCTCCAAAAGTGGCAATGCTGATGTCGTCGATATCGCAGTTGCCAATGTTTGTAACTGCTATCGTCATGGTGATATCTTCGTTATTGCCGGCTTCGGTTTTATCGACATTCATGCTGAGACTGATTTTAGGCGATACAACAGTGATGTTGACACTTGCGGTCCCGTTAATGGGATCATTCCAAGGATCAAGTGCAGTGGCCACAACCGTGGTTGTTGTGTTTTGCTGAATTTTGCGGGAAAATCGAAAACCTTGCATCGTCCCCGGTGCCAGCGAAGCGATGGAAGCGATCTGGTAGCCCTGATCATCAACGATGATGATCGACCTCAGATCAGTGGTTCCGATATTCCGCACCAGGCCGGAATAGAACACTTCCTTACCGGCTTTGACATTGCTCTTGTCTGCACTCAGCTCGACCTGGATCGCAGGTTGAACAAAATTAACCATCACTTCGATCGGATCCGAACTTACAGCTGATCCGAGCACTTCATCGACCGCAGTCGCCACCGCCGTAAAAGTCGTGGTGGCTGATATCCGAGTGGTGACTTGCGAGGAACCCGATTGTCCGACCTCCAGGTCGCCGAGCCCGCGCGGACCGGATGGGGTGATATTGATTGTCACTCCTAACAGCTTCACATCCCCATCATTGTCGGCAGTGGCATTCAACACCAGGTCTTTTCCTGCCTTGATCTCCAAATCGTTTGCCCAAAAATGACATCGCAATGCCGGACTGATGACGCGCACTGTAAACTCGGCCTGTGAGGAAAGCACCGGATTGTTAAAGGCATCTGTGGCACTGGCTAGGGCCCGCTCGGTTATATCGGTCGAAACATCCTCTTTTTCCTGGCTGGCGCTGCTGCTGCCCCCGGCAGGCAATGCACCGATGGCAATCTTTGGAAAGGATGTGACGACGAGTTCCACATTTTGCAGCGGTATGGCTGATCCATTGGTCACGGTATAGGTAAAGCGTACCCTTCCGCCGCTTCTGACCACTGTTCGATCTGCCGTCACCGAGACATTAAGGGAGGCGGGTATTCTCTGGACTCCAAAGGAAGCGACACCTGAAGCACAACTGCTCGTGCTGTTTATTCCCGGTCCAGTCAGTGAACTCGGACTGCGGTCGGTAAAGATTCCCTGAGTGGCAACGGCTTCAAGGGCAATCGATTCACCGGAATAATTCATCGGAAAAGTCACGTTGAGGGTCATTACTGCAGTGGTCACCGGGATCGTGAATATCTGGTTGGTTCCAAAACCCGCCAGAATGACTTGCGAGCCGAAATCCACTCGCAACCAGGCCGCCGCCAAGCCGGGTGGAATAGAGATCACAACAGCGTTTGGTATTCCCAAAACAATGTCAGGATTGCCGCCGGCCAAAGCGATGGCGATTCGCGGCCCTCCATAGGCAACCGTGAAATTTTCCGCATTTTGCGGCTTGCCTTTTTCGTGATAGCCAGCGATGACCGTGGTGCCACCGGCGCTGATCGATTGGATCAGATAGGGGTGCGGCGGCGCTTCAAAGATCACGGCAGTGGCAGGATTGTAACTGTCGAGAACCTGTCCCAGAAGCAAGGTATAGGGTGCAAGCCCCTGGGGATTGTTTGGCGCTGCATAGAGATTGCCGGCGCGCGGTTCCTGCCAATACAAGGGCGTTGGATTGGTAATGTTTTGCGCACTGATACCGATTTGTGCCGGCAGATTCGCCTGGCTGATGGCCATGCTGGACCGCACATCAAAGGATTTGCCGAAAAAAAGAACTCCCTGCGGGTACCCCTGAATCGCATAAAGCATGAGGCACAACAGTGAAAACAACAGGGTTTGCGGTATTCGACCGGATTTTTGCATAAAACCTCCGCCCTCGAAAAAATAGCCTAAAACCGATAAACCAGCCCCAAGAACAGTTTAAACTTGCTCAGACTTTCCAGCGGATTGATGCTGGTTTTATCGTTCACATCCGGTTGGATAGAATAGTGAGAGAGATTAAAAGCGAGATCCCAATCTCTGCTGATCGGCGTCCGCGTTTCACAACGGAATTGGAAAAATGTCGGAGAGCGGTGCACCAACTCGCCGAAATCCATTTGTCCAGTCATAGAATTGACAGCGATTTCATTGCCATAGACGACAGATTTTTCAAATGATCCGGAGAATATGCCAATGGTTTTTTTCCAGCGCATGGAAGTGTCAAAACCAATCCCGAATCGCAGCGAGTTGCCGTTCTTCTTTAAGAAATCACCACCAGATCCATAAAGAATATGACTGCCGATGATGAATCCCACCTTGAGGCGATTGACCGATATGGGTCCCAATTGATGATTGGTAAAAACCGGACCTGCCTGGCTGTACAGGTCCAGCTGATGATCTTGTTGTTTGTTGGCATCTATTTCGCTCCAGAGGCGGTTGCATAAACTCAAGTCGATAAAATATTTTTCCATGATGCGGTTGCGATCCACCCGCAGATCGATAAAGTGAGTTTGTGGTGTATCGGCATCGGTGAACAAGTTGAGTATGGCGGATGCAGAAGTGGATGTCCCCATTCCAGCTATCCCACTGCGCCATGACAGATCGCCGCTAAGACGTGCATAATTGAACTGGCTGTTATTCGGGAATTGTTTAACCACCAAACCGGCGATTTGCTGTCTTTGTTGAGTAGACGAGTATTGTGCCCATTGTAAATCGATTTTTTCCTTAAAATAAGAGTTGTTTTTTGCTTCTTCTGCGTAGCCTATATAATCCAGTTCAGCAATAATGCCGAAGTTGCTCTGTGGTGTTTTACGGCGGAGGTATCGCATGCGGGGTGTGAACTGATTGAAATGAAGATAGCTGATATCGCTTTGCTGTAAAAGTCCTCGCAAGGAGTAAGTCGTTTCGCTCTTGTTGTTTTTAAAAAGAGCATTCGTATTGAATTGCGTGGCGGCAAAATCATTGCCGCCTTTTTGGCTGAAATTTTTATTGATGTGGGTGATATTGCCAAATAACCGCGGACCTTGTTTCAATGCAACTTCCATTTGCATATCGGCGGTGATCTGGCCAAAATCATTTCGATCCAGATTTGTGTCATCGTACGCGAGATATCCCAAGCGGCTGTCGATTCGCAGGCCGTTTTGCATGCGATGCGAATACCCCAATGTCAGATCAGTTGTGGAAAAGGGCGTCTGCATCACCTCTTTGCGATGGCCCAGATTGGCGATGAGACGTGATCTTTCATTGAGAAGATAAGTCACATTCGCCTGTATATTTCTCGAACTTTCCGAGTGTTCTTTTGCCGATTCATAAGCGGATTTGCCGACATTCAACGAGATTTGACCGTTGAGAGAAGAGTGATCTGGCTGGGCGATAGACAGAGGGATTGCGCGTTCTGCATAACTCGCATAGGGCGAAAAAAACCGAGTGGCAGTTTCGTAATATTGACCTATTGCACTTCTCGCTATTACCGCCGCTTGATAATCGATTTTGATTAGTTCCTTTTCTTCGTTCGATAACTGGAGAAAATTTTGCAGGAGATTCGCAGATAATTTTTCTGCCCTTGTCTTGTCCTGCTCGATGTCCTGCATCGCTCGGGCTGCATACGAAAAGAGATTTTGCAGGGTGGAAGGCGGCTTTTTTTCAACTGCTCTGGATAGTATTTGCACATCCCGATCGCTGATCCATCCTGTTCGCCCGTCTTCCAGGTGAACCTGAATAACGGTTTCGCGTTTTTCTAAGATGGTCAGCTCATCTTCTCTATCCGCCTGAAAAATAATCGACGATTCCAGTGTTTCAGTTTCTCGAACGGCTGCCTTTGGAACGATGACCTTGGCTACTTCCAACGCATCGATCGGCGGATTGGATTCGATTTCCTTGATCAGTTTCAACAGAGCCAAAACGCTGGTCTTCATTTCAGCGCTGATTTGCTGCAATTCAACTTTCGATTCTGGTATGGATTGGACGGCGTCTTGATTAGGAGAGGTTGAAGTTGGTATGTTATCAACTGTTTGGAGTGTTTGACTCTGCGCGAGTTGAAAAGTGGAAACGAGGATCAACGATAGAAGAAACACGAGTCTTGGCATCATCTTCGACCTCCAGAGTTTAGCATTGAGGAGGCGGATCGACATTCAATGACCCATTTCCCCGTCCGCAACGGGTAATAACTTGGGAATTATCGCTGCCTATAGTTTTTAAGAAAAGCACAATCGCAACCAGCAGAAAAGCGCAAGTTGCGATTGTGCTCATCTTATATCCACAAACTCGTATTGTTTTATCACGACTCGAGAGGTTATTAATTTATAATACTGTATTTTCGTTTAAAAGTAAAGCTATTTTGTAAATATTTTGATTTCCTGGATTATCAATTGCACAATTTGATCGCTGGTCAACTCGGTTGAAGTTTTTTCTTTATTTATCTCATGTTCATACTAAACCCAGATTCGGTGTTAACCGTATCAAAAAACAATCAATCGCTTATTATTTATACGGTTGCGAAAAGAGCACTTTCCACCCTTTGTGTGTTTTTATCAGATTGATTATCTGTGGAATTCGTTGCGAAGCACTGAATCCGAGAAAAACAGGGTAGACTATTATGGCAAGAACAGCCAGTTTTAGCTTGTTAGGCGGCACAAATCCTGCGGGGAACAATTCCTGATGCTCGCATAAAAACTTGGCCGCTGACTGAACAGCTGAGTGCATGTCGATGTCAGTTTTTGTTTCATAACTGAATCGCCATCGTTGGACTTTTTTACCAATCAAATCCTTGTCATCAGCTGCGTCCATAATTCCTGTTGCAGAGAAAATTCGGCAATCAAAAGTACGACAAGTGATAGGCCTATTTTCGTAGATTGAGCATTTGTTTTGCATCAGCATGGGGCAATTGCCGCTGCTGTCATAGCCTAGTAGAAGGTATCCCTTCGGCAATCCCGGTGCCGGGAATTGCAATTCTTTCGGTATGCTTGCAAGAGTATTGATCTCTTCTGGCCTTATATGTACAAAAAGAGATGATCTGCAACAGGCTGTGCATTCGCCGCAGGGAACACAGGCTTCCTTATTTTCGATGATTGACTCGCTCATAGAATAAAGCCAGGAAGAGAACCTCCCAGCATCCAAGTCTTGAATTGGTCCCAAATAATCACCTCTGTTTGAAAAAATTCACCCTAAACATAAATCGTATGCATTTGCCAGCAATAATATGCGTTTGATGTTCGGCGTGGCAGCCATATCGCAACTTTTTCGAAAGACGGCTCTTTTGAAAGTGCGTCACATCATCCAGTATTGCTCCGACAGGCCACCTTGATCGGCGGACTTGTAGAATGAGATTGGCTACTCCTTTCGGAAATACCCAGCCCGTTCCATCGCCGCCAAAGAAACCTTGTTGCTCGGACCATCGCTCCGCGCCACTCCAACCCCGACGCTGTTACCGACTGCTTCCACGATTCCCGCCACGTCTCCGTTCGTGAAGCCGGGACAGAGCAAAACTGAGTCAATGCCCTCTTTATCAACGAACTCCCTGCACACCTCCAGTGCCTCGGTCTGATTACGCACCACAACCGTGAACAGCCGATACTTCCCCGTATCGATGATGCTCCTGTGTTTTTCCTTGTCCGCATCGGGAGCGTGAGCGAGAAAAAGTGCCTTGAATGGCATGGTTGCACCTCCTTTTCAGGTCAAGCCAATTCATAGGGGAGCAGGAACCAGGACCTTGCCCCGCCGAGCAATGCTCTTGGTTCGGCCAAATTGATGGCAAACCATTCCGCATTTGCAATGGCGTCGGTGCGTCCAATGCCCATGCGCGCCTGCGCCAACAGCATCGAATTAGCAATTCAGAAACAAAGACATGTTGTGGTCCAGAGCATTATCAGCAAACCACACTGCTGTCGGAGTCAGTTGCAGCAGGGTGGCAGGTTTATTCATGACTCTGCGGCGCTATCATCCTTGATCAGTATGAAAACTCGCATAGCGGTTACTGCTAATATAGTATATAATACATTCCAAACACCAAAACTGATGTAGCCAGGGACAGTTAAAACCCAGCCCAGCTCAAGAGCGGTAACCAGCGCTCCGGCAATACTTAAACCCCCATTCGATATGAAAAGGACTTTTGCCGTCTTTTCAATCCCTCTATTCCCAAAAAATGAGGCGGCAAGCCATGTGGCAAGTCCGAGGAATCCATATCCCCACATTTCGGCCGCCCAGGCAAATGAGGTGGGATTTACCATTGAAAAAGTTTCCAGAATCACAGCGTGTTGTTCTGTGTAATGCGCAACTACAGCTGGAACAAATGTTGTTTGAATAATATAATTCAAGCTCACCACAGCTGCGCCGACCATCCCGAAAACCAACCCTAATAAAGGATAAAATTTAGCTTTCGATAATAATAATATTGCAGTAAGAAGGATAAGGCTGCCTCCTAGCAGGAAAAAGCCGAAATAAAAAGGAAGGCTTTGAATTTTAGAATAATGTGCAACGAAAACCGCTGCACCCTGCCAGGCAGGTTGTTTGGGCTGAAGAAATATAGCGAATAGGAAAGGGAAAATCGTTCCCAAAATCACGAACACTGCACCTATGATGCCGAGCCGACAAAAATGAAAATGATGGGTAGTTCCTTTCATCGGTATGTTCCTCTCAATTAGGTATTTTTCGACCAACGGCATGGCGCAACGGCGGAAGCGGAGCGACCGTCTGCTGGAGCCAGTGTCAGGCCGCAGTTATTGAGTACGCAGTTGTGCTCTGTATATCCAATTAAGGAGAAAGAGAATACCTATTAGAACCAGAGGGCCAGAAATAGCTGCATAGGCACTCCAATGGAATCGCCCCCAAGCCCATACTATATAGAACACCTCTAAAGCGGTGAAAAGGATCGCTCCGATCCACTCCCGCTTCCATGCAAGGAGCAACACAGCAATCACGATGTAGGCAGGGATCAGGTGGATCAGTAAGGCCAGGACTGACTCCAATAAACCAAGGTTTTCATCAAACACATCGAGGAAAAGTAAGCCTAAAAACAGGGCAAAGAGAATGCAGAGAATTCTTGGTATCCAGAAGAGGAATTTTCTCATGCGCATATTCATATCAATTCTCCTTCCAAGGGTTTTGCAGCCACCGTAAGACCTTGTTCAGATTTCGACGAAATTCAAACGAGGGTAATATTACATCTATTTTTCACCACTTACATTTCCGGTAAGCAATCCCTTAAAAAATGCATATAAGCCGATTAGCATCAGAATAGGTGGATAATAAAAAAAGATACCAGCAGCATAACCGGCAACGAACCAAACTACTGCAATTACAATCATAATCATTCCGCCTACCATTCCTTTTTGGATTCCTTTTTTTTCTGGTGCGAAAAAGCCCGAATCTTGTTGCGCAATTAATTTTTCTTGCTCTTTGATGGGCAAATAGGAATCTTTCATGGTTTTGGACTGAAAATCAAATCCGCAATCACACCTGAGAGCAGATTCAGGATTAATTAAACCGCAATTGGGGCATTTCATATGCTCTATTCCTTTCTAGATATTATACCCTAATTCACTCGTGTCCCATCGTCAGATGGGACACCTTTCACCAAATTCAACAATATCTTAAACTTGTAATGATTTTGGTCTAGTATCGATTTGAATGGTATCCGATTAAATTATCGCTGTAATTATTAGAGTTAAGTTGGGCGGTGTCCCTTGTTGGGACACCAGTGACCCTAATTAATAATATATCTTTAAGGTATTTTTTGACGTGCTCCATCCTGGACTGGCATTTTCGGATGCTGAGGCGTTTTCTGGCGACAGTTGTCCTGCTGCGGATAGCGAGCGAAGGGATGACCCAGATCGTGAAGCCATTCCAAAAAAAACAGCCCACCGCTGATCAAAAGATCAACAATGGGCGAGCCGATTTGTGGCAACACTTCATTATCCATCCACTGGATATGATGAATTTGATAAATAATAACTCTAATCTTCAAACTCTGCAAGAGAATTTTAGGGTTTAAACATTTTTGTTCTCTTTCAAGGCGCCAGATAAAAAAGGCTGTCGCAATCACGACAGCCTCGGTTTAACGCATTCTTTTGCCGAACAAGCACTTTTAACAGAACCTCCCAGGCAACCTGCAGGTTTTCAGAAAAATCCGCACCAAAGTGCCCTTTTCTTATTGCGGGTCTGAAGGCAGGAATACCGTTGGGACAGAGGGCGAACAAATATTCGCTTCATGAGCCGTCAGTCGTTCCTGGGCTTTCTGCCCAACACCGCATCGATGGTCAACGTTTTAACCGGTCCCAGATTCAAACCCTCGAGCTCGGCTTGAATTTTTTCCCGGTCGCCGACGATGATAACCTGCATGGCATCGGGATCTATGAACTGCTGTGCAACGCGCTCGACGTCTTTTTGGCCGACCGCCAGGATGTTGTCGATAGTTCGATTAAAGTAATCCGCCGGCAGATCATAGAACTTCCATTCGACCAGTTGATCGGCGATTTGATCGACCGCCTGGAAATCGCGCGGCAACTGCAAGGCGAGATAATTGCGCGCTCGCTGAACTTCGGCTTCGTCGATTGGCTGCCGAATCCGGTGAAATTCTGCAAAGATTTCTTTCAGCGCCTCTGCAGTGACCTCCGTTTGCACGGCGGTGGAAACGACAAACGGGCCTGCCAGGGGGCGAAAATCGAACACAGAGTAGGCCCCATAGGTGTAGCCGTGCTTTTCGCGTAAATTCTGGTTCAACCGCGAAGTGAAGGCCCCTCCCAAAACCGTATTCATGACTCGAATCGCATAGAAATCCGCTGTCGTGCGATCGACCCCGACTCGGCCGATGCGAAACACCGATTGTGGGGCGCCAGGTTTGTCGATCAGATGGATGCGGGTCTTGCTCACCTGCGCGATCCCAGGCAAGTGAATTTGTGGTCGGTCTTTGGCTTTCCAGCCCGCGAACTGGTTTTCAAGGCTGGCCTGTATCTGTGCTTTTGTCACGTCGCCAGCGACGACCAGAAATGCATTGCTGGGCTGAAAATGGGTGCGGTGAAACTGCAAAAAATCCTCTCTGGACAAAGAAGCGATCTGTTCTTCATTGCCGATGGCCAGGCGGCTGTAGGGGTGGTCGGCGCTGTAAACCGACCGATAGAATTCAATTAAAGCTACCTGATTTGGCTGATCGTACCATTGCAGCAGGGTGGTCAGCCGTTTTTTGCGCAGGCGCTCGATCTCTTCAGTTGGAAAAGACGGATTTAAAATCACATCGCTGAACAGCTGCAAAGCGCGATCCAGTCTGGCGACAGGAACATGCAGGGAAACCATGCTGAGGTGATTCCCGGCGGCGCACCTCAGTTTGGCACCGAGGTATTCGACTTCGTCTGCCAGTTGGAGGGCGCTTCGGCTGGTTGTGCCTTCATCCAGCATGTCCAAAGTGAAAGCTGCGCGACCTGTTTTTTCCTGTGGATCATCGATGTGGCCTGATCTGATCACCAGGTTGATCTGCACCAGCGGGACGTTTTTTTTCTCTATCATGACCACTTGCAGGCCATTGCTCAGTTTGAATTCCTGCATCGACGGCAATTTGAGAACCGGTGGAGGCCCGAGTTGCGGAGGCTGGCTGCGATCCGGAGTTTGTGCGTGGACCGGTTGATTGACGAGCAAAAGCAGGAACAGGACGATCAGGCTGATCAACAGCAATGCCGACCACAGGCTGGTGTCCAGCAGCGGCGAAAACGCCAGGGCTTTGGATTGGGCAAGTGTATGGGGATATCGGATCATTGCTGCTCCTCCTTTGCGGCTTGTGCCGCCAGTTCCGGATGTCCCAGAGGCACGACACTCAGAACCACGCGACCATCGTCGCGCAAATAACGGTTGGCAACGGCGCGAACGTCAGAGGTCTCGAGCGAGCGATAGCGCTGCAGGTCTTCGTTGAAATAGTCGGGGATGCCGGTCAGGTAAAAATAACGGTTGAGCAAGTCTGCTTTGCCAGAAAATCCGCCCACATTTTCCAGATTTTCAAGAAATTGCGCTTCGACCTGATTGACTGTCCGCTGCACTTCGCGGCTGTCCGCTTCCTGGGTGCGCAGTCTATCCACCTCTTCCTGGATGATTTTTTCGAGTTCGGTCAGGGAATGGCCCTGACGTGCGGTGGCGACGATGAGAAATTCCGAAGCCAGGCGACTGGAGAACTGATAGGCTGCGACATCCTGCGCGAGTTGCTGTTCATAGACCAGGCGTTTGTAAAGCCGCGAGTTCTTGCCGCCGGCCAACAGGCTGGCCAGAATATCGCACTCGGCATCGCCGGGATGAAACGCTGCCGGCGTGCTCCAGGTCATATAAAGGCGCGGCAGTTGGACTTTGTCTTGCATAACCAGACGTTTTTCGGCAGTCAAATAGACCGCCGGTGGTGCCAGCGGCGGCACGGCCGGTCCGGCCGGAATTTCTCCGAACCATTTTTCCACAGCCTGGCGGGTCTGCTCCAAATCGATGTCGCCGGCAATGGCCAGACCGGCGTTTTGCGGACCATAGTAACTCTGGAAAAACTCGACCACATCGTCGAAAGTCGCGGCCTGCAGGTCTTCCATCGAGCCGATCGTCGGCCAGTGATAGGGATGATCAGGGGGATAGAGGTTTTCCGCAATCAGAATGCTCGCCAGACCATAGGGCTCATTTTCGTAATTTTGCCGCCGTTCGTTCATCACCACCTGGCGTTGGCCTTCGACACTCTCCGGCGTCAAGCTTTGCAGCAAATATCCCATGCGGTCGGATTCCAAAAAGAGCGCCAGATCCAGGGCATTGCTCGGCAAATCCATCCAATAGTTGGTGCGGTCTGTCGATGTTGAACCGTTGTTTTTGGCGCCAGCCGCCTCCAACCATTCGTCGAATTTGCCTTCCGGAACATGCGCCGACCCCTCGAACATGATATGTTCAAAGAGATGCGCGAAACCCGTGCGTCCGGGCTTTTCACGGCTCGAACCCACATGGTACCAGATGTTGACGCTGACCATGGGGACGGTGTGCTCCTCATGCAGGATCACATGCAAGCCATTCGGCAGGTAAAAGCTGGTGTAGGGCACACGGATCGGTTCAGCCTGAGCAGCGGTTAATGAAGCTATCGTCATAAGCATCCAAAGGTTGGGTTTCATTGCTTTTTCCCTTGTTCTTTTGCAATGGCTCGGCCAAACTGCCATAACCACTTGACACAATAAGCTTTTGGGTTATAAAAATCAGCAGGCAGTGACTCGATTGCCATCCGGTGTTTTTAGCGCCTCCTTTGTGGTCGATCTGATTGATCAGGACAAATAAAATTAAAAGTACATACATTTGTCCGTTATTACAAGTATTTTGATGCCGAAAACGGCTGAAAAATCTGTTTTGGTTTTTCCATTGCGATTGCTAACTTACAAGATAGCCGTGGTGTCCTGACAGAGGAAAGCATCCAACGCTACTGCACTGACCAGAGGGTAAAGTCAATCGAATTTGTATCCAATCGATGCCTTATGAAAGTCGTGTCAGGCCTAAGATATTATTGAAATTGGATCTCGGCGTCCCATCTTAGGACGGCACATCACCGGTGCGACATAAAAGATGAACGTGGGACGATTGCCGAGCGTGGCGATGTTGCGGATTCAAGCCGGCCTGCAGTGTGGTTTGACAACTAAGCGGCAATTCGCGATTTGCAGTCGCATTGCCGGTAGAGTATAATGGTCGAGTTTGTATTTTTATTTTTCAAAGCCAAGAACGAACAGGAGGACGAGATGAAAAGAAGTGTGTTGCTGATGCTCGCTGCTCTGATCGCAGGGTGCAGTGTCAATCAAGAGGAGCGTGAAGTGAAAGAATTTTTGCAGGCACAGGTTGCGGCGATTGAACCGCTGGAAAAAGAGACCAATCTCACCTATTGGAACGCTGCGGTGACCGGCTCTGCAGAGGATTATCAGCGGTTTGGCGAATTGAATCTGCAATTGCGGCAGATCTATGCGGACAGCGCCGTGTTCGCCAGGATCGACCAATTTCGCAAATCGGGCGCGATCAAAGACAAAAAGCTGGTCCGCCAGCTGGATTTGCTCTACTATGCGTTTCTCGAAAACCAGATCGAAGCACCTTTGTTGAAGCAAATCGTCGATCGTGGCGCGCAAGTGGAACAAAAATTCAGCACTTTTCGCGCCACCCTGGATGGCCGCACCGTGACCAGCAACGACATTTTGCAGATTCTCAAAAACGAAACCAATTCACGGATTCGCCGGGACGCCTGGCTGGCGAGCAAACAGGTCGGTGGAGTGGTTGCCGAGGAGATCATCGAATTGGTCAAGCTGCGCAATCAGGCTGCACAAAGTCTGGGTTTTGAAAATTATCATACCCTGGCCTTGACGACCACGGAGCAGAACGCCGACGAACTCGATGCCCTTTTTGCCGAATTGTTCGCGTTGACCGAAGAGCCCTATACCCGCTTGAAAACCGAGTTGGATTCGATTTTGGCTGATCTTTACGGTATCGGCGTCAATGGTTTGCTGCCCTGGCACTATCATGATCCGTTTTTTCAAGAAACACCGCTGGTGTATGCGATCGATCTGGACAGCTATTACGCCGATCACGATGTCGTCGAACTGGCCCGGGATTTCTACGCCGGGATCGGGCTGCCGGTGGATGAAATTCTCACCAACAGCGACCTCTATGAGCGCGAAGGCAAAAATCCGCATGCGTTTTGCACCCATATCGATCGACAAGGCGATGTGCGCATCCTCTGCAACGTCAAAAACAACGAGAGCTGGATGGAAACCATGCTGCATGAGCTGGGTCATGGGGTTTATGACAAGCATCAGGATTTCAAAACGCCCTATCTTTTGCGCGGACCGGCACACATGTTCACCACTGAAGCGATTGCCATGTTTTTTGGCCGTTGCAGCCGCGATGCGGCCTGGATGCAAAAGATGCTCGATCTGGACGACCAACAGCGCGCCGATATCGAGCAAGTGAGCAGCAAATATATGCAGCTCAAACAGATGATTTTCGCGCGCTGGGCCATGGTGATGTACGAATTCGAAAAGCAACTCTATGCGGATCCCGAGCAGGATCTGAACCAGTTGTGGTGGGATTTGGTTTCCAAGTATCAGCAGGTCACACCACCGCCAAATCGGCAGGAACCGGATTGGGCGGCCAAGATTCATTTTACCATTGCGCCCTGCTATTATCACAACTATTTGCTCGGCGAATTGCTGGCGTCACAACTGCATCACACCCTGGCAACAGATGTGCTCAAGATTAAAGATGGGCAAGATTTTGTGCTGATCGGCGAAACGCAAGTCGGCGATTTTCTGCGCAAAAAGGTCTTTGAGCCGGCGCGGCAAGTCCGATGGAATGAAATGATCGAAAACGCCACCGGTGAACCGCTAACCCCCGCCTATTTTGTCGAACAGTTTGTTCGCTGATCATACCCAACCAGGATCAATGGGCGATACACCATTCCGGTGATCGCCCATTTCTTTTTTGTTGCAAAATTGTAAGATCGATTCAAACCGATGCATTTCAGTCGATTGCATACAGTGACAAGCAGAAGACAAAGCACATAGACGGGTGATTTTTGTCCCCGGAAACGGTCCAATGTTTGCAGCAGCCCTGCAAAGCAGGCTAGGTGATTTCTGTATTTCGCTAACACTCACATCGCAAGGATTGCCAGCAGCGCTCGATGGCAGATCTCGTTTGCGCAAAAAAGAATGCAAATTGGGCTTTTGATGAGTCGAATGAAAAATTCAATTCTGTTGTTGATCGCTGCTATTTTTTGCAGCGTTGGTAATCTATATGCAGAATTTGCCAGCGACCTGCTTCTTGATCCGCAGGACGGTACCATCCAAGCTGTGCGTTTCGATCCGAGCTACTATTACACCGATCCCGACAATATCGCCCGCTTTTGTGAATCTCTGGTTGCTGAATGGAGCGATAGGGGTATCAACACCATCTTTTTTAAAGCATACGATCCGGTCCATGGTGCCAAGTATCGTACTGATTATACTCTTAATGAGCAAGCCGATTATGGGCGTCGCGATTTGCTCAAGTATATGTTGCGCGCCGCTCACCCTAGGCAGATTCGAATCATGGCTTGGCTTCCTGCCTTTCAGCATGCATTGGCCTGGCAAAAAAATCCTGATTGGCGCGTCCGAAAAGCTGATGGGAAAGAGTATAAACCTGACAATGAAAGTGCCTTTCTTTGCCCCGCCAATCCTAAAGTCCGTGAATGGTGGCTGGGGTTTATCGACGAAATCTTGCGCCGTTATCCCGATCTCGATGGCATCGATATAGCTGAGCCGGTCATTGCCTGGAACCAAAACCGTTGCTACTGCGGCAGCTGCCTTGCGGCTGCAGACAGCTTGATGTCCTCTTCCTCTGGATTGTTGCAGACCCTGCAAGCTTCGATTGCTCTGATTCACAGGCATAAGCGGATAGCCAGTGTCACCCATATCGTCAGCGCTCATAGCGATGGAGCTGTATTGACTCCAGAACAGCAAAAGCAGTTAACAGGTTTCGATCTTGCCGGTTTATTGCGGGGCGAAGATAGACCTGATTGGCTGGTAATGGAATTTATGTGGCAACAATGGGAGAATGAAGTAAAACAGAAACAAACATTCACACCTGAATGGGTCGAGGGCGCAGCTCGAACTGTCCTCTCTCAGGTCAATGGTCGTGCACGGATTGTCGCTCATTTGGAAATTACTCCCTTTGGTGCAGTTGTAGTGCGACCTGGTGATTTGGCGGCTGCAATACGGGCAGCCCGACGCGCTGGATTGCCAGATATCGACATCTATGATACCCACCAGCTTGACAAACTTCAGGCTTGGGATGCATTTTATGCCGCTGTAGAGGAACGCACGACTTGTCGCGTCGTTGTCTGCTTTGATCCTTTGGGTGAAAACGATGCCCGCCAGGTCGCCAGTCTGCTCACCCATTTTCGGGCTCGAGTTTCCTTGCTGCCGATTGCACCAGTGCCTGATTCGCTGGACCAGGTGATCGAAAACAGCGACGCCCTCTTTTGTGTAGGCGTCGATCCGCAGTTTGATTATCCGGTTGAATTTTTGCAGACCATCGATCGCTATCCTGGCACGTTGGTATGGATGAACAATGGAGTGGAGCAATTTCTAAACATGACTGGCAATTCACATGGCATGAGTTTTATCGAAAAACGCCATGATGAGGGAATATCGGTGCGTTATAAACAGATCGATCTGGTCAAAGTCGATCCGGCCTGGAATGCGATCAAGATCAACGATGAAGAACGCTGTCATGTTTGGTCCTGGCTTGTGAAAGGGGATCAGCAATGGCCCTATATTGTCCAGAGTGGTCAATTTTGGTATATTGCCGATCTGCCGACAGCTTTTGTTATTGAAGGCGGCCGTCATATCGTTTTCAGCGATCTATTGCACGATATTCTGCGAGAATATCATGCACAGAAACCGTTGGCTCTGTTGCGCATCGAGGATGTTCATCCCCTGACCGATCCTAAAGTCCTGCGCAAGATTGCGCGTCTGCTGAAAGCCGAATCCGTACCTTTTTCTGTCTCAGTGGTACCCTTTTATCTCGATCCTGAGTCTAATCTTGCAGTGTCGATTTCTGATCGACCCGAGTTTATTGATGCGCTTCAAGAGCTCGTCCGCTCAGGTGGAACCATTGTTTTACACGGATCAACGCATCAATTGCGCGGAGAAAGCACTGCCGACTATGAATTTTGGGATGCTCTATCCAACGGACCGCTGTTCAGCGATTCGCGGGAATATGTGCGGCAAAGAATCGAGACGGCTCTGAACGAAATGGAACGAGCCGAGCTTTACCCGGTAACCTGGGAAACACCCCATTATGCAGCGTCTCAACTCGATTACGGAGTGATCAATCGCTATTTCAGCACTGCTTATGAACGCCGGCAAACACTTGATCTGCATGGCTCAGATCAACTTGTACCCTATTTGATCAACCGTCATATGTCTGGAGGACGGATCATTCCGGAGAACCTCGGTTATGTTCCTCTCGACCAGCAGGAAGCCGCTGCTATCCTAACTGCTGCTCAGCATCAATTGCTGGTTCGGGATGGAATCGCCAGCTTCTTTTTTCATCCATTTATCGATCTGTCTGTTTTGAAAAAGATCGTTCAGGGTATGAAAGAGCTCTCTTACCAATTCTCCAGTCCAAGAATGACCCAAAATATCGTTCAGGCTCCTAATTATTGTGTGTTAACCGGCAGTGGAACAGTCGAGCTCGATTGCCAAGGTTGTCGAGTTCATGAATTTTTTATCGATGAAAACGGTAAGCTGCAACGGCAAACTATTTCTGATACGCTGGTTACGGGTAGAATAACTCGAACGATTGACGTACCTTTGGGATGGATGTATGTGCTGCAGAAACAAGCCCCAGGATATCCTAAAGGGAGAAAAGGACTCGGACAATTTAGTCTTTCTGACCTGTCTGAATCGGTATTCGGTAAAACCGATCCGTTGTTTGACTCCCAGTCCAATCCTGTCTGTGCGGCTATTTTAATCGATACCTCGTCTGCTGAACAGCTTGGCCGCAGTCAAAGCAACTGGTTTTGTGCTCTTTCAAGTGTTGGTATTGATGCGGATTCTTTGGTTTGTCAGAGCTTATTTGAAATTCCCAGCCATATCAATCTATTGATCATTCCTCAAAGTGCCGCTCGCATCCTGACTGAACAGCAACGCCTGTTTATAATGAGTGGTGTACAAAAAGGTCTGAATGTGGTAATGGAACAGGTTTCGCAGATGAGCGAAATGATTGGAGTGTATCGTACAGAGAAAAATCGGCTGATCAATTCTGTTGTTGACGAATATTACCCGCAGGTTGAAATCATTTGGCGACCGGGCGGAGAGTTGCAGGGTTTCGATACTGATGCAAATTTCATTGTTTATTATTCTACCGCAGATTCTGCACAGCCTGTTGTAACGGGGGGTGAATTTGGCGAAGGCAAATATCTCCATTTTGGTGCCCTGCTGGATCCGGTGACCGATGGCGGTTATGCCCGATTTCCCTATTTGATCGATCTGCTCAATCGACACTTTTCGCTCAAGCCCATGGTTCATCGCCGTGCTATTGAAGTCTATTTTGAACCTGGTGACCGAGAAGATATCAGCATCGAGGATCTGATCAAAATGTGGCGCAGCAACGGTGTGCGAGCGATCTATGTATCGGGTTGGCATTTTTATGCAGACTATCAATACGACTATGAACGGCTGATTCGACTGGCCCATCAAAATGCGATGGTTGTTTACTTGTGGTTGGAATTGCCGCATGTCAATGATGTGTTCTGGACGCGTTTCCCAGAGTGGCGAGAGAAGAATGCACTCGGCATGGATGCAGTCGTCGGTTGGCGCAAACTCATGGCGTTGAATATCGAGGCCTGCCGTGAAGCGGTCTTTAATGAATTGCAGAACCTTTTGTTGTCCTTTGATTGGGATGGAATTAATTCGGTAGAGCTCAACTATGAATCGGCTCTTAGATTTGATGCACCAGAAGCTTTCACGCCGATGAACCAGGATATTCGCCAGGTCTTTTTTAAGCAAGCCGGATTTGATCCGTTGGCTCTATTCAATCCTCGATCGCCCTACTTTTGGCAGCACAATTCGAATGCAGCTGCAAGTTTTTTCCGTTTTCGGTCCGAACAGGTAGTCGATTTGTACCGCCACTTTCTCGGTTTCTTGTTTGAATTGCAAAAAAAACATCAGAGCGATTGGGATCTTATGATCACTTCGATGGACAGTGAAATTGCAGCGAATACAGCCAAATCTTTGGGCATCGATATTAAAAAAATTCTTGAATTGAGGAAAGATTTCCCCTACACCTTGCAGTTTGAAGATCCACGAGAAACCTGGCATCTTGGGCCGGAACGGTTTAAAAAAATGGCCCAAATATATGGAGATTTACCGCTGGTTCTCGATATCGCTGTGGAACCCTATCGTCAGAGTCAAGTCAGTCACAGTCCGACTGCTCAGTTGAGTGGACTCGAGCTGTATCGCAATACCGCAATTGCTGCGAATGAAGTTAACCGGGTTTCTTTGTTTTCTGAAGCCAGCATCTATCAAGTCGATTTTCCGTTGTTGCCGAATGCCTTTGCTGCCCAGGCAAAGGAAAGATTGGATGAGTGCGTTTGGGAAATCGAAACATCTTATACGGTCATCGTGCGCGTCGATGGCGAACGACATCAGGATGTCTTGCTGGATGGCGATATCTGGCCAGTCTATGATCGCGGCCGGGTGACGTTGCCCATCGGGCACCATCGTCTGCAGACGGTCGGACGTTTGAAGAGTATGATGAATCGATTTGAATCATCGGTTCGTATCGTTGACCTGTCCGGCGAACTGATCTCAGCCCATCTAATTGGCCGCGGAGTTGCCATTCACTATTCCTCGCCCATGCCAAATTGGGTCATCCTAAACGAACAGCCCCGTGCCATTCTTCTAGACGGGAAAAAATTCTCAGCCACTGGAACTGTTGGAGAGTTGGGATATTCGATCAAACTGCCTTCCGGTGAGCATCAGGCGATCATTTTTACCATGAGCAGTGGGACACAGTTTTTAAAATTCGCCAGTTTGTTCTTGTCGGGTCTCATTGTCTTGATCGGTTTTTTTGCCGGTTTTTCGCTCATCATTATCTATGTTCGCCACACCCTGCGCAAGCGATCTGGGCAAACTGCCTGAAGAGTTATTGTGATTGCGATTTTGGTGCAGTTTGGGGAAAAGACTTGCCCAAGTGATTTTCAGTACCCTATCAAGAACCATGGAGGATGAATGATCCCTCTGGTACACCCGGTCCTGGATTCTCTCTTTCTCGTAAGCGTTGTGATCATTTGGCTGATGATTGGATACCAGGTGATCCTGGCTTTTGCCGGATATCGCTATCGCCAGCATTTGTTGCGCATCGATGCACAAGACAATCACAGCCTACAATCCTGGCCTGCGATATCGATTATGGTCCCTGCCCATAATGAAGAGCGTGTAATCGCGTCCACAATCGATCGTCTGTCAAAGCTCGATTATCCGTCTGATCGTCTAGAAATTCTTGTTATCAATGATGGCTCACATGATGCCACACAGACGATAGTCGAAGATTATATAAAAAAAGATTCCCGTGTGTCGTTGATCAATTTGGCCAAGGGTCAAACCGGGCATGGCAAAGCGCATGCACTCAACCAAGGACTGGAACACTGCAAATACGAAACCATCGCCATTTATGACGCTGACAATCGTCCGGAATCCGATTCTTTGCGCAAACTTGTTCCTCATTTGTTGACTGATGAAAAATGTGCGGCAGTTATTGGAAAATTTCGAACACTCAATCGAAATCGAAACGGATTAACACGATTAATCAACATCGAAACACTGGCCTTCCAGTGGATCTTGCAGGCAGGGCGATTCTGCCTGTCGCGAATCGCGATCTTACCCGGCACCAATTATATTATTAAAAGGTCGGTTTTGCAGCAATGCGGTGGCTGGGATGAAAAAGCGATAACTGAGGATTCAGAGTTGAGTGTGCGAATCTATCAAAAAGGCTTCTACATAAAGTTTATTCCTCTCAGTGTAACCTGGGAGCAAGAACCGGAGACATTAAAAGTATGGATACGGCAGCGCACACGTTGGGTACGGGGCAACAATTATGTGTTGCGCAAATTTGCCATGGATGCCGTTCGCCTCAAGAGTCGATTTCTGGTGACTGAGTTCTTTTATTTGTTCGCCCTTTATTATCTTTTTTTATTGGCCATCGTGCTGTCGCATTTGCTCTTCGTCTTGAGTGGATTGGGAATTGTCGCTCTCAAAGTGCCTGGCCCCTATTTTGCTGTCTGGCTTTCCGCTTTTGTTTTGTTCATTATGGAAATTCTTTTGGTTTTGTCCTACGAGAATGAAGATTCGCCCAAGAACATTTTCTACACCATCTTGATGTATTTTACCTATTGTCAGCTTTGGCTTTTTATCGTTTTTCGCGGTTTGTTTTTTGATGCCCGCCGACATCGCGTTGGCATTTGGGACAAGACCGAGCGTTTTCTTATTCCTGAAACTGACACGGAAAAAGAAAGAACTCGTCTATGAAAAAGCGATTCGCAATTCATCATCTGTTTATGTTTTTGATGGCGGTTATGCTGTCGTCGGTAGTGCAGGTTGCAGCACAAGCCGAATTCCGTCCGCGTCTTTTTGCCGAGGTCTACGATGAAACCATAAACATGGGCAAACTCGAGGACAACACCATCACCATGGCGCAGGCTTTGGAAGGTGTGCGGTTTGGTCTTTTCGGCATCAGTACGATGGATCTTTACTTCAAACAACGCATCGGCAGCGATGCCAATCGCGATTTTTGGAATAACCGCGCTGAATTGATGGTGGGTACGCGCTTGCGCTTCTTTCAGCGGATTTATCTTGCTCTTTGTACGGAGCTTGTCAATGGACATTATATGAAAACTGATGAGAGCACATTGCCTGATGGTGCCGACTATACGGATGTTCGGGCCGGATTGATATTTTGGCAAGGTTTTGACGGCGAAGCTGTCCATCGTTGGAATACGACAGTCCCACTCACCCTGTGGGATGAGATTTATGGCGATTTTTTTTACTTTCGCAATGATCGCAGAAATGGCATCCTGTATGTGAATGGCAAAGTTGGCTTTCGGTTGTTGCGCTTATACAAGACTGCGATTGACGCCTATTGGGTCAGTTATCTGATGACCGATATAAACGGCGATTACTGGAACAACAAAACTGAGGCTGGACTGGGGATTAGGGTCAAACCCTGGAATGATCTGGATTTTGATCTGTTTGTTGAATTTCTGAATGGCAAAGTCACCCCGCGCAGCGGTGATTATGAAAATCCCAATGATTCAGAATATCGTTATACAAGAATTGGCTTGACCTTTTGGCATGGCTGGGGTTCTTGAAAGTTTGTTTTAAGGAGAGTATGGTCATGCAGTTCGCACAAAAGATTGTCTGGATAACCATGTGGTTTGCTGCAGCTGCAGCAGCGCAAAACAATGCTGCTGTTATTTGGAGCACTACCACGGATTGGTATGTCAACAGCGTTCAAATGACTGGCGATGTGAGTGGCAACGGGATTGTGGATGTCTTTGCCGGCGCTTCAGATAACCGGATTTATTGTCTGGAAGGCGGCGGCAAGGCTGCAGGAGCTGAATTGTGGTCGACGACAGTCAGTGGCGATGTCTGGCAAGTGGCGTCGCTCGGCGATATCAATGGCGATGGCAAGGCTGATTGTCTGGCCGGCGCTGCCGACAACACGATTTATTGCATTTCCGGCGATCCCAGCAAACTCGGCGAGTGGATTTGGTCATACGGCGTCACCGGCGATGTTTGGACTGTGGCTTCGCTCCCTGATATCAACGGCGATAAAAAAGCTGATGCTCTGGTTGGCACAGGCGATAACCGGATCTGTTGTATTTCAGGAGCCAGTTTGGGTGTTGGTGTGCTCCTCTGGCAATTCAACACGCAGGGTGACGTCTGGTCAGTTGTCTATGCAGGGGATATCAATAAGGATGGCTATGCAGACTGCTTTGCCGGTGCTGCCGATGATCGGGTCTATTGTCTTTCTGCCCAAGCGCAGAGCAGTGTTTCTCGTCAGCTTTGGAGTTTTTCGACCTCTTCCGATGTTTGGAGCGTCGAAAAAATTTCAGATGTCAATGCAGATGGGATCAATGATTGCCTCGCCGGCACCGCTGCTGACCGCGTCCATTGCCTATCTGGCAAAACGGGGCAACAACTCTGGTCTTTTGCTGCAGGAGCAGACATTCAATGCGTTACTGCCGTGGATGATATCAATGGCGATGGCCGACAGGATTGCATCGCCGGTTCATCAGATGATCATGTTTATGCTCTTTCAGGCATAGATGGCAAAAAAATATGGGACACTGCCTTTCATGGTGATATCTGGACGGTTTGTACATTGCTGGATATCAACGGTGATTTGGTTCCGGATGCCGCGGTTGGTACTGGAGACAACACGGCAGCTGCTCTTTGCGGTCGTTCAGGCGAAATTATCTGGACATTTAAAGCCGGCGGTGATATCAAAACTATTGCGGCGGCTGGTGATCTGAATGGCAATGGTGCAGAGGATGTGGTTTGCGGTTCTAACGACAGCTATATCAGGGCGCTGGAGGGAAACACCGCTTTGGTCAGCGTAGAGCTGGTAAGCTTGTCCCTTTCTCGTCAATCCAACGGTATTTGCTTGACCTGGCAAACCGCATCTGAGTTGAATAATCTCGGATTCGAGATTTGTCGATCAAGCGACGGTCTTTATTTTGAAAAGATCGGCTTTGTCCCCGGGCATGGAACCAGCAGCGCATTGAACCGCTACACCTATATCGATAAGAGCGCTCCATCAACCGCCCTCTATTACCGTCTCAATCAAATCGACACCGATGGCGCGAGCACCCTATCCGATAGAGTATTCATTGGCGCTGCACCACAGAATTGGATCGTTGCCGGCATATATCCCAATCCATTCAATGAAGGAACGTGGCTTCATTTTTCTTTGCCCGAACACGGTCACACCCAAATCACCATCACCAATTTGGCCGGTGAAAAAATCGCTGTGTTGATGGATCGAGATGCAGATGCTGGAGAACACCGCATTTTCTGGTCGGGAATCGATGACCAAAAAAATCCTGTGGCAAGCGGACTTTATTTTTGCCGGATACAGTTTGAATCGCAAGATATCACCCTTAAATTGTCTTTGGTCAAATAGCCAGTTGATTGACCAGCAATAAAGACCCCGGTGTTGCCGATGGCAGATGCTTGGTGAAAAAGGAGACAGAGTGGCCGATTCCCAAAAGCCGTTGAATACGGTGGTTCTTTTTGGTACCCGCCCCGAGGCTATAAAAATGGCGCCGGTTGTGTTGTTGCTGCGGAATGACCCGCGTTTTCGATTGACGGTTGTTTCGACTTCACAACATCGCCAGATGCTGGATCAGGTCTTGGACTTGTTTGGCATTCGACCGGATATCGATCTGAACATTATGCAGCCCAATCAAACTCTCAACCAAATCGCTGAATCCGCTGTGCATGGATTTCGTCAGGTTTTGGAAGAATTGCGCCCGAAATTGGTTTTGGTACAAGGAGACACCACAACTGCGTTCATCGGCGCCTTAACCGCTTTTTACGCGGCTATTCCGGTCGGCCACATCGAAGCGGGATTGCGCACATTTAACCTCTTTTCACCCTACCCAGAAGAAGCCAATCGACGGATGATCAGCAATGTGGCTTCCTACCATTTTGCTCCAACCGAGGGCAACCGGCAAAACCTTTTGCAGGAAGGGGTGGAGGATGCCAGAATCGCGGTTACTGGCAATACAGTCATCGATGCCTTGCACTGGGTATTGCAGCACAAGCCTGACCAGAACTTTGTCGACTCTCTCTGCGCGAGAGGTCACCGCCTGATTCTGGTAACCGCCCATCGGCGGGAAAATTTCGGCGCACCGATTCGCCGGATCTGTTCAGCCCTTCGTGCTCTGGTAGAAAGCCATCCTGATATCGAGGTCGTCTATCCAGTGCATCTCAATCAGAATATCCAGAGTCCGGTTAACGAAATTCTATCCGGAATTGAGCGATTGCATCTTATTCAACCGGTGGACTATCGCCGCCTGGCGGCGTTGCTGAATCGCTCTTATCTGATTCTAACCGATTCCGGCGGTATTCAAGAGGAGGGACCTTCGTTGGGGAAACCGGTTCTGGTCATGCGCGATGAAACGGAGCGCCCGGAGGCAGTGCAGGCCGGTACGGTTCGCCTGGTCGGCACAGACCTGCATCGAATCCTAGCCGAAACGGATCGTCTTTTAAACGATCCTGCAGTTTATGAAGAAATGGCGCGGGCGCAAAACCCTTATGGTGATGGCCACGCCGCCGAGCGCATTGCCGACTACCTCGCAACGGCTTTTCGCCTCACCAACCACTTTGTCCCGATGTGATCCTGCCGGGAGCCGATTTTGCTGCTCTTTTCATGCAGTCGTTCAGACCGTCTGACGCTGCATACAAGCTAAACCACGAATCGTTTGCTTCCGAATGGATGTATCCACCCAAAGCACTTCAGGCCTGCCTGGCAGTGGGTGGTGAAAGCCTTGCATTCATTGGCGTGAATTTGTAAATTGCAGAAAAGATACAGGGTAGTGCAACAAGGAAAAAATCGATGGCAAAATCTCTGGTGATCGTCGAATCTCCGGCCAAGGCCAAGACGATCGGCAAATATCTCGGCGGCAACTATATTGTCAGATCCAGCATGGGGCATATCCGCGATCTGCCGACATCCGCGCGGGCGATGGAGCGGACCACCGTCGACCGCACAGCAAAAAAAAGCGCCGTCGCGCAGGCCGCAGCATCGCGCAAAAAGGACGAATACCGGCGTCTGATCCGCGCCATGGCGGTCGATCCTGAGAACGGCTGGAAAGCCGTTTATGCGATTTTGCCGGGGAAAACCAGGGTTTTGCATGAGTTGAAAAAGTTGGCGCAGGAAGCAGAGACGATCTATCTGGCCACCGATCTCGATCGCGAGGGAGAAGCGATCGCCTGGCATTTGCGCGAGGCGATCGGCGGGGATGCCAACCGATATCTGCGCGTCACTTTTAATGAAATCACCCAATCCGCCATTCTGCAAGCTTTTGGCAAACCCGGTCAGCTCGACATGGATCGGGTGCATGCCCAACAAACCCGGCGCTTTCTCGACCGGGTGGTCGGCTACATGCTCAGTCCATTGCTGTGGAAAAAAGTCGCCCGCGGCCTGTCGGCCGGTCGCGTGCAATCGGTGGCGGTGCGTTTGGTTGTCGAGCGCGAACGGGAAATCGATGCCTTTGTGCCGCAGGAATACTGGCAAATCGCCGCAAATCTTCGCTCCCAAAACGGCGATTTCACGGCCCAGGTCAGCAAATTGCGCGGCAAGACCTTTCGACCGGTTGACCAGCGCGAGACCGAGATCGCGCTGGCCGCGCTGCGCGGAGCGGTCTATCGCGTTGCTGAATGCGATCAACATCCAGCGGTGCAGCGGCCTTTTCCGCCTTTCATCACCACCACGCTGCAACAAGCCGCCAGCGTCCGGCTCGGTTTCAGCGTAAAAAAAACCATGCTGCTCGCCCAGAGGCTCTATGAAGCCGGACACATCACCTATATGCGGACCGATTCGACCCAATTGAGTCCGGTGGCGGTCGAGGCCTGCCGACGCTATATAGAAAAGGAGTATGGCGAGCGGTATCGGCCGACTAAACCGCCTTTTTATGCCAGCCGAAAAGGCGCTCAGGAAGCGCATGAGGCGATCCGGCCGACAGAGGTGCGAAAAACCCCCGATGCGATGGCGGCTCTGGAGAAAGATGAGGCCAGGCTGTACGATCTGATCTGGCGCCGGTTTGTCGCTTCGCAGATGAGCGCCGCGGAATTCGACAGCACCTCGATACGGATCGCCGCAGGCGATTATGAATTGCGCGCCACCGGCAGAGTGATGCGATTCGACGGCTGGACCCGCGTCATGCCGATGCAACAAAAGAGCGACGATGAGAGCCCCTTGCCGGAAGTGCGCATCGACGAGGTCCTCCAGTTGCTAGAATTGCAGCCAAGCCAACATTTTACCAAACCGCCGGCGCGCTACACCGAAGCCAGTCTGGTCAAGGAGCTCGAGCGCTTGGGCATCGGTCGACCCTCGACCTATGCGCCGATCATTTCGACCATCCAGGATCGCGGCTATGTGCAGCTGATCAAGAGGCGGTTTCATGCGCAGAAAATAGGTGATATCGTCACCGATCGCTTGCTGAGCCACTTTGATGATCTGATGGATTACGGTTTCACGGCAGGCATGGAACAGAATCTGGACAAGATTGCGGTTGGCGATTGCGAGTGGCGCGGCGTTCTGGACGACTTTTACCGCGGTTTTCGCCGCCAACTCGAACGCGCCGACACTGAAATGAAACGCAACGAGCCGGTTTCGGTCGATTTGGCATGCCCTGCTTGCAGCCGACCGATGAAAGTGCGCACCGCCAGAACCGGAGTTTTTCTCAGCTGCAGCGGTTACGACTTGCCCAAAACCGATCGCTGTGCGCAGACGATCAATCTCGTGCCGGCAGAAGAGAGCGCGGCGGTCGGCGATGATGAAGAGGCGGAAGTTCAAGCCCTGCTGGCGCGCCGGCGCTGCCCGCTCTGCGGAACGGCAATGGACAGCTACCTGATCGACCAGGATAAAAAGCTGCACATCTGCGGCAAGAGTCCGGATTGCCCCGGCAGTGAAATCGAAACCGGGCACTTTAAGTTGAAAGGCTATGACGGCCCGGCCCTGACTTGCGACAAATGCGGTGCCGAGATGCAGCTCAAAAGCGGCCGTTTCGGCAAATATTTTGCCTGCAGCCGCTATCCGGAGTGCAAGAACACGCGCAAATTGCTGCGCAACGGTCAGGCGGCGCCGCCCAGGATGACTGCCGTGCCCATGCCGGAGCTTGCATGCCAAAAATCAGCTGCGCATTTTGTTTTGCGCGACGGCGCCGCCGGGCTTTTTCTGGCGGCAAACACCTTTCCGAAATCGCGCGAGACGCGCAGCGTGCTGGTAAAGGAGCTGTTGCCGCATCGCGACGAGATCGACGCCAAGTACCATTTCATTGTCGATGCACCGACCGTCGATCCGGATGGCAACGAAGCAGCGGTGCGCTTTAAACGCAAAGAAAAATGCCATGTCTTGAACGGATTGGTCGACGGCAAACCCAACAAATGGGAAGCCGAGTTTCGCGACGGCAAATGGGAGTGGAAACGGACCAAAAAGCATTGAGCAAAAATCCCTTTACAGCGCTTCTAGCCATTGATAGCAGAAATCGCGGATAAAGGCGTGACCGCCGCAGAATCGCGCCCTCTGCCGCTGCATTTATAACCTGTTGACATCCTCTGTATTAGCCCTGCCCAAAATTCAGCAGTCCGCAAAACCGCACAATGAACGTATAGATTATCGTATCCTTATTTTGCATAAACAAATCTTGTGAAACGGAAAGGATTTGTCCTGCACAACTTCGGGAAAAGCGGGTCGACTATTGCTGTCGTGGAGCAATCTCGACGGCCTGACACCAGCCCGAGTGAGATGCAAAGATCATAGGCAGGGCGACAGAATCTCTTATGATTTCTGACAACAGCGCATCTCCGGCACCTGTTTGGCACAATTGCCGGGTGCAGAGCGGCAGCCGTTTTTTTTGTTGCTTTGGTCAAATGACAAAATTGAGGCGCACGAGCTGGATTGGTTAAAATGGAGAATAACTCATGAGGCGCATGATCGACATATTTTTAAGTGCAATGCTGATTCTGGGCGGCAGTGCATGGTCTATGGATGATTGGACGCAAAAATTTCCTGTTCCGAATCCCGGACAATTGTCCCTGCACAGCCTCTGCTATGTCGGGGCCGATCGCGTTCTGCTCTTCGGTAGAAAAACGGCGGGTGGTGACCTCAATGGGAAAACCTGGATCTATGACCTAAGCAACAACACCTGGACTGACCGTGAACCCGCTACCAGTCCGGTGCCCCGCCAACTAGCCGCTATGGCATATGTCGGCCCGGATCAGGCGGTGCTGTTCGGCGGCAAGTCCAATGGGACGGATTTTGGCGTTACCTATGAATACGATTACAGCAGCAATACCTGGACGGCGATCGCTGCCGCGCCGGCTCCCTCGGCGCGCTATAACACCGCGATGGCCTTTATCGGCGGCCAAAAGGCGTTGCTGTTCGGCGGCAGCGTTTTGGGAAACCGCAACGACGAAACCTGGCTCTACGATGCGGGATCGAACAGCTGGACGCAGCTCTCTCCATCTGTCAGCCCTCCCAGCCGCTGGGCACACGATTTGGCTTACATCGGCGACGACCGCGTTTTGCTGTTCGGCGGCGACGTTGCCGGAGCGTATGACGATACCTGGATTTTCGATCTGAGCGGCAACAATTGGACGCAAAAATCGCCGATCACCAAACCTGATGCAGCTGTGGGGCACAAAATGGCCTATCTGGGCGGTGATCGAGTCCTGCTGTTCGGCAGCCTTTCCGGCAGCGATATATCCTGGGTATATGACCTCAGCAGCGATTCATGGTCTCAGGATGCCAATACAACGGCTCCTGCGGCGAGATGTGACCATGGATTGGCCGAGACGAGCATGAACGGTTCCAGCTATCTGGTGCTGTTTGGCGGTTTGGTTTCTCTCTCCTGGAATGGCGATACCTGGACTTTTGGCGGCGGCGATTTTTCCTTGCCTGTTGAACTGGCTTCCTTTGCCGCTGAGGCGGGCGATAGCCAGGTGAAACTGATTTGGACTACCCAGAGTGAAATCGATTGTGCGGGATTCAATATCTATCGCGCCGCCGAACCTGACGGCGAACGGCAGCGCCTGAATCCCCGCTTGATCCCGGGTGCCGGCACCTCGACCCAACCGCACGACTACGACTATACCGATTACCAGGCGAACAACGGCCAAACCTATTTTTATTATTTGGAAAACCAGGATTACAGCGGTTTGACGGCTCTGTATGGTCCGATCGAAGCCACACCGATGGCGGCGCCGAGCGGCGGAATTCCCACCGCCTTTGCGCTGCAGGCGAATTTCCCCAATCCGTTCAATCCCGGCACCTGGTTGGCCTATGATCTGCCGAGCGAGTGCGAGGTCGAGTTGGCTGTTTTTACCCTCCTCGGTGCCCGGGTCCGCACATTGGTGCAAGAGGTGCAAAAGGGCGATTCGCATCTGCTCTATTGGAACGGCATGGATGACCGCGGTGCCAATTTGCCGTCAGGCATCTATTTGGTGCAGCTGAAAACGCCGGCCTTTTCGCAAACGCGCAAAGTGACCCTGGTCAGGTAAAAGGTGCCGTTTCGTTTTCGGGTAGAATTTTGATAATAATGTTGTGCTTTGCACAAGTTTTTTGTATCTTTAAATGACTTGCTTTATCGCTGGCATGCGATTCGCAGATCAAATGCATTGCATCCATTTAGATAAAAGCGCATGGGTCATTTCCCCCTGTTCCTCTCCCTTGCCTTTTTAGGCTCCTGATCGCATCGTCATTGCTGCAAAAATCATGGGCACGTTGTGCGTGTATTTTCCACAGATACGCAGGCGTCGTGTGTGTTTAGAGGGAGGGTCGCTCATGCGGCAAATTGGTTACACTTTTCTTGGCCTGTTGCTGGTATTTGGCGCCGGAATCGCTCAGCCCGCGGATGACTGGACGCTTAAAAGTCCGGCGTCGAATCCCGGAGCAACGAGTTTACATGGTCTTTGCTATATCGGAGGCGACTGTGTGCTGTTCTTTGGCGGCAGCACGAGCGCGGGAGTGATTGATGCAACCTGGGTTTATGACCTCAGCGCCAACAGTTGGTCCAACCGCAATCCCGATCCCAAACCCGGCGCCCGCAACGCCCATGCACTGGCCTATGTGGGCTCGGATCAGGCGGTTCTTTTCGGAGGTCTGAATTCCGGCGGCGTTGGCCTCGACGATACTTTTGAATACGATTACGGCAGCAACACCTGGACGGCAATTCCTGCCGCCACCAAACCGAGCGCGCGGTCTGCGACAGCCATGGCCTATATCGGCGGCTCAAAGGCTCTGCTGTACGGCGGACTGGTGGGCACAAACCGCAACGATGAAACCTGGCTCTATGATGCAGCCGCCAACAGTTGGACGCAGCTCAATCCGATCGCCAAACCGCCAGCATTGATCTGGCATGATCTGGCTTATATCGGCGACGACCAGGTTTTGTTGTTCGGCGGCAACTCCAGCTCCGGACACAGCGATCAAACCTGGCTTTTTGATCTCAGTGCCAATACCTGGACCCAAAAAGCGTTCGGAAGTCATCCTACCCCGCGAATCAGTCACAAGATGGCCTATATCGGCGACGATCAAGTCTTGTTGTTCGGCGGCAATGACGGAACCCTGGATGATGAGACCTGGGTCTACGACCTCAGCGCCAATCTATGGGTTCAAGATCCCAATGCGGTCAAGCCTGCGGCCAGGAAAGAACTTGGATTGGCTGAAACCAGCCTGGACGGTTCGCGCTATCTGGTGCTCTTTGGCGGCATGACCGCAACCGACTACAACCAGGAAACCTGGACTTTCGGCGGCGGCGATTACTCCTTGCCGGTTGAACTCGAATCTTTTGTCGCGCAGGCGGGGGATGGGAAAATATTGTTGACCTGGCGAACCCAATCGGAAATCGATTGTGCCGGATACCACATCTACCGCGGCACGGCCAAGGACGGTGATCGCCAACGCCTGAACTCACAATTGATTCCAGCTGCCGGCACCTCCACCGAGCCTCGCGATTACTCTTTTATCGATCGGCGGGTGACCAACGGCTTGACCTATTTCTATTTTCTGCAAGATCAGGATTACAACGGCTTAACGGTTTGGCATGGACCCGTTGAAGCGACACCAATGGCAACGCCGAACACCCAGATTCCGGAATCGTTTGCCATGCATCCGAATTTTCCCAATCCGTTCAATCCCGGGACCTGGCTGTCATATGATCTGCCGACCGAATCCGAGGTGGAATTGGCGGTTTATTCACTGCTCGGTACGCGGGTTCGCCTGTTGGTTCAGGGAGTGCAAAGCGCTGATTCGCACCGCATCTATTGGAATGGTCTCGATGACCGCGGTGCCGAATTGCCAACCGGCGTTTATCTGGTGCAGCTGAAAACGCCGACTGAACGCCAAATGCAAAGAGTCACGCTGATCAAATAAGGAACTTTTCGTTTTTTCGCTGCAGTGCTTTCACCTGACCCTCGGATGGCGAGGTTTTTTGCCCACTCGGGAGCGCTACAAGGCTCCGGAGGGGTTTCATCGGGCAAAAACTTCGCCATCTTTTTATCCTCGTCAACGCGATATTTTTCCTTTCCGACTTGTCTCCCTAGCAAAACGATGCAGTAGCTTTTCTTCCAGTCATTTGGCAAATTTTATCGATAAAAAAGCAATTTCTCATTGAATAGTTGGATAGAATCCTTATATTTCTTCAAGGCTTTAATTGGAACGAAGCTTCAAAAATAGAATGATCTTAATATCCGTTGTGCACAATTTCAACGGAGGGGAACAACAACAATGAGTTACTATGGGCTGAGCAAGATTGAAAACAATCTTGTCAAATACAGTGGCCCAATCAACGAGATCGATCTTGAAGGCAAGCACGCGGCAATCGTGATCGAAGAAATTCTCAACGAGGTGTCGTCACCTCATCTCTTGATCGTCGCTTCGCTGGGATTGGTCATCACCATCAAGTCAAAAGACAACTTTTGCGCGACGCATTTTAAAACAGCCATTGATGAATCCGTTGCCGCTGGCATATTGAGTTTTGCCGCGCACAAAGGCAAAACAGTAGCCATGGTAGAGGGGTATGGTGCTTTTGAAATAGTTGACAAGCCATCACGTGCTCTTTCGAAGAAAAAATGGGAAACCATTACCGCTGCTATCGTTGCAATCCTATTCTTGGGAAGCATTGCTGCTATTTTTGCGGGTTATATGAAGAACCGGGACGAACCAACGAATAAAGAAGTCGCAAAAATGTACGCTTTGGGGCTGAATCTTGAAGAAAATGTGGTTGCATTGCAAGACAAGAGCAAGCACGTCCGCAGGGCAGCAGCACGCCATCTTGTACAGCTCTTGAGCCTGGAAGTGGATGAAAGCAGGATTATGAACGCTTTAATTCCCGCACTGCACGACAGGGACTATCAAGTACGCGCAGAGGCGGTGGAAGGAATCGGAAAAATTAAAGACCCGCGGGTATTTGATCTTTTGGTTCAAGCGTTTAGGGATAGGAATGATAGGGTCAGGGCGGATGCAGTCGTGGGTCTGGCAAAAACAAACGATCCGCGCTCGATAGAGTTTTTAATCACGGCATTTGATGACAGAGGCGGCCTTGTGCGACGCAATGCTGCAATTGCGTTTGGCAAAATCAAAGATCCCCGTGCCGTTGACCCCTTGCTCGCCTTGCTCGAGGATGAAGATTCCTCGGTTCGTACGTCGGCTGCTTATACATTGGGTAAAATGAAGGAAAACCGGGCTGTTGAAGATCTTATCGGTCTGCTTAAAGATAGTCATATCAATGTTCAGGAGGCTGCGGCTGTAGCTTTGGGCGATATTGGCGACAAAAGGGCGGTTAGTCCATTGATCGAAGCGCTCGAAGAAAATATTGGCGATCGGGACTGGGCTGCCGCTTGTGCTCTGTGCAAAATTGGAGACGAACAGGCGGTAGAACCTTTGGTTGACAGGCTGAAAAAGGGGCCATTCGGATCCCTCGATATGGATGCAGCAGTCGTCGAAGATCTCGGCAATATTGTTGGTAGGCAAGCAGTTGACTCTTTAATCGCCATTTTTATCGACATTAACCAAAACACAATTATACGCTGTGCGGCGGCAAAAGCATTGCGAAAGAATGGAGACGATCACGCGGTTGGAGTTTTGATTTCCAGGATGAATGATAAAGGCGAACACCCCGACGTTCGTTTTGAAGCTGCATTAGCTCTTGGCCAGATTGGGGGAGCTCAGGCGGCAAAGGCATTGAGTGGTGCCATGAATTCAGGAGACGCACGTATCAGCCTCGCAGCACGTTGGGCATTGGCGGATCTGGGAAATCATGGGGAAACAAAGTAGCAGGATAGGCCTGGTTGCCTCCAGAAGGTGCCGCTGTCAATTGATAACGACAGGAATGAGATAGTCTAAAAGCCATCGCAAAAAATGGACCACGCTTAGCAGTCAACCGGGAAATGAAGTTTAGCGCAAAATGGAATTTCAAATTCTCCACTTTAATGAAAGTGCCAAGTCAGCGGCAATGTTGTGCATAAGTTATAAAAATAGAAATATGTTTGAACAATAGATGGATGATGTTCAATAGATTAAATCATAAATTCAGAACACCTGAACCGTGCTGATTTTCAGCAAAGCATAGGAGGCTTGTCATCATGTCGCATACCTATGAAGAGTTGAAGAAAAAGAATGTCGCCGAGCTGCGCGAGATTGCGGCTACAATCGAAGATGAGGCGGTGCAAGGGTATACCCAGCTGAACAAGGAGCACCTGCTCAAGGCGATTTGTGATGCCTTAAAGCTGGACATGCATGTTCATCACCACGTCGTTGGTCTTGACAAGACCAAAATCAAAGGCGAGATTCGCGAATTGAAGAAAAAGCGCGATCACGCCATGCAAGAAAAGAACAAACAGGAACTCGTTGCGGTCAGGCTTGAAATTCGCAAATTAAAGAAAAAACTTCGCAAAGCGATGGTCTGACCTTTACCGTTTGGGAGAGAGGGTGATGAAGTATTTGCCGATTGCGGCTGCTCTGATCGTCAGTTTGTCTGTTGTGCTGTCCTGCCGCCAGCAACAGCAGCAGACACCATCTCCAGTTTCGGATGAGACGAGCGCAGCGCAAACAAACAAGCCCCGTCCGGATCGTGTTCGAATTTATGAATATGACTATGAATGGGATTTGCAGGATCTAAGCGAAAATCATTTCATCGTGCTTGAATTTTACGCCGACAGCACGGCTGGACGCTATTACGGCACCAGCGACGATTTTGATGATTTTCGCGAGGGTTACTTTCCCGGATTTTTTGTCGCCAGCATGGACAGTTTGGCGATCCGCGATGGCCAGATCCGCTTCTCTCTGCGCGTGATCCGCGAGATTCTGTTCAGCAAACCAATCGATTTGCGCCTGACCACAGCTGCGCAAGCGCGCGCTGCTGGCTGGCCGGTATGGCTGGAGAGTTTCCCGGAATACGAGTTGAGCCGTACCCGGCGCACCTATACGGGTTTGTTTCGCGATGATCAGATCGAGATTCGCCTACCCGATGAAACACGACTTTTTGCCAAAAAACAGCAACTCGCTCAGCAGACCCCCTGAGCTCGAGTGCTTGGAAAAGTTGGCTTTTTCCGCCAGATCGTCGATGACTCTTCTCCAACTGATAAGGCTGCGGGCGGCTGCAACAAAATAAAAGGAAAATGCTGATGTGCCCAACCCGAATTAGAGTTGTGATTAAACGGATTGGCTTGTGTGCCTTGTCGAGCGTGATCATTTTTCAAGTGGCCTGTCAAAAAAATCAGGCGATGCAACATGAACATGCTGCAGAAATCGATGCATGGCGCCGGCAGAGAGTGGAGAGACTGACGGACGATCAAAGCTGGCTGACACTTGCAGGGCTTTTCTGGTTGCATGAGGGCGACAACCGCCTGGGTGGGGCAGAAAACAATGATGTGCAATTTCCTGCCGAACACTCGCCCGCGCATATCGGTGTTATCGCTCTGCGCGGCGATCGCTTGCGGTTCACTGCAGCTGAAGGAATAGAGGTGATCTCCAGAGGCAGCCCCGTCTCGAGCCTGGAATTGGCCTCTGATGCATCGGGTGACGCCACGCCCCTGGAACTCGGCACATTGCGCTGGATCGTCATCAAAAGAAATGATCGCTATGGCGTTCGCCTTTGGGACAGCGCAAGCGCCAGACGAAGAGAATTCAGTGGGATCGAATATTTTCCAATCGAGCTTTCCTGGCGCTTGCAAGCCCGTTTTGAACCCTACGTACCGCCGAAAACTCTGGCCATTGCCAGTGTAGTCGGCACGACGAGTGAAGAAATCTCTCCAGGCGCCCTGGTTTTCGAGAAAAACCGTCAAGAATTCCGCCTGGATACAGTTGCCGAACCGGATGATGAACAGCTGTTCGTCATTTTTGCCGACCGCACCAGCGGAGAACAAAGCTACGGCGGCGGCCGTTTTCTGCTGGTCGACCGGCCCGACAGCAACGGTCAGACACTTATCGATTTCAACAAAGCCTACAATCCACCGTGCGCTTTTTCCCCCTATGCAACCTGTCCGCTGCCGCCGCCACAGAATCGTTTGTCGATTGCAGTATTGGCTGGCGAGAAATATACAGCTGTGAATTCGGCCAATCATTGAAGTAACAGTACAACTGAACGCTGCAAAGAGGTTCTTATGAAGAAAAGTATATTTTTTGTCCTGTCAACATTTGTCGCAACTACTGCTTTAGCCACAACTCCGATTTCCTTGCCGACACCACAACAACGGATAGGGATGGATTTGATGGAAGCTTTGCAACAGCGTCAGTCCATTCGGAATTTTTCTTCTGATTCGCTTTCGTATCAGGAACTATCAGATGTGTTGTGGGCAGCATTCGGCATTAACCGGCCAGAAACCGGTAAACGAACAGCGCCATCTGCAATGAACCGGCAAGAGATTCAGATCTATGCGGCTCTGGCCAGTGGTCTCTATCGCTACGATGCCAGCGGCCATCAGCTGATAAAAGTGAGCGATAAGGATATCCGCTCTGATACCGGAAGACAGGATTGGGTCGCTCAGGCACCGCTTAATTTAATCTATGTCTCTGATTTCAGCCAGCTGGATCGAGGAGATGACACGGCTAAAAAACTGATATCCTCGACAAATGCCGGCTTCATTGGCCAAAATGTTTACCTCTATTGTGCGGCTGCGGGTCTGGCCACGGTGGTAAGAGGAGGATTCGATGAGCAAATGCTTGCCAAATCCATGCAATTGCCTGAACATATGAAGATCATCCTGACTCAAACAGTTGGACATCGCGCCAGTGCCTCGAATCCGTAATACCACTCGATCCAAATTATTGGCTTTAGTACTGGTCTATTTCCAACTTTGATCGCCAAATGGTAGGAGGTGTCTAGTTGAATTTTTATGCTCAGACACTTAAAGGTTTGATTGCCGGTACTATCTCCGGAATCCTGATTTTAGGCCTCGCTGGACGTGCCGTTACAGCCGGCATCGCCCTTGTAACCGACACACCTTCAAATTTGAGTCTCGGAGGAATAGGTGAATCTGTAGTGGTTGGCGCGCTGGTGGGCGCAATCGGAGGGTGCTTACTGATAATGCTAAAAAATATGTTTCGCGTCCGTTTATCATGCTTAGGTATTGCAATTGGGATAATATTGTTTATCTGTACCCATATTTTCGCTTTTTTTAACAACCGAATCATTTTTTGAATGGCGGCCATTCAGTTTTTTACACGATGTACTGTTTTACTGATGTTTGTGAACTATGGCTATATCCTAGCCGAAATTTTAACAAGATTTGAACAGGGTGGGGAACAAGACGAATGAAAGAAAGGAAAAAGCAGATTGCTCATGCCTTTTTAATTATCGGCACTTTTGGCCTTTTGGGAAATGGATTTATTCTCGATTGGGGAAGAGCTGCAACTTTATTGTTCGCTGCGTTTAATCTAATCGGTTTAGTTGTCTTGGTTATGGCGTGCCGCAAAAGACAAGAGTAAAGCAAGATCGCGAATTGTCAGCGTGAATACATCGCACCTTTCAATAAAGTGAAGCGAGTTTGAGCAAAGAGTGGTGTCGCCTGTTGCTGGTGGATATCGTTCTAGGCAGCAAAACGTCAAGCGAAAAATGCGTTTTTTGGTTTTTTTTTGTGCGTTTGCCCTTTTTCCCCCTGCTCGGGTTGGTTGCTGTGTTTTTTGATTGTAGCAGGACTTTTTACCAGCTTCGTTGTGGCCGAGTGTTTACCTCTTCAATGGCCTGCATCAAGAGTTGGCAAAATTCAAGCAAAATTAATCTGTTGATGTTCTGCTGCCTGCAATTGTTATTGTTTTTCACCTTAGCACATCACTATCCGAATGATTTTTTCGGAGATTAAGTGCGAAACACCCGATCAAGGGAGCAAAGCGATAGACGAAAAAGCCGTTGCATATGGTTTTTATCGCTTGTATTTTTATGGTTCGAAATTTATCACCAAAGGCAATCGAGCAAAAACTGATAGAAAGGGGATAGCAGATCAAAATGAAAATCAAAATTGAAATGAAAGCAAACGCGATGATGAAAAGTAAAAAGAAAACGAATGCGCGAAAAACAATCATTTCTGTTGGTGGTCTGCTGGTTGCATTGATCATTCCGATGTTGGCTTGTTCGGAAAAGCCTCCGAAGAATATCATCTTGATGATCAGCGATGGCTGCGGTTATAATCATTTCGATGCCGCGAGTTTGTTTGAAAAGGGGCAACCCGGAACACAGGTTTATGAGTCTTTTCCTGTACAACTCGCGGTCTGCACCGCCTCCCTCAGCACACCGGGATATGACGCGGAAAAAATCTGGTCGGATTTCGACGCGGTGCGCGAGAAACCAACCGATTCCGCCGCATCTGCGACCGCCTTTGCGACCGGGCACCATACCCTGAACGGGCGACTTGCTGTGGATGCTGACGGAAATCCGTTGCTCACCATTTTGGAGCATGCAGAGACGCTGAACAAGTCTACGGGACTGGTGACCACCGTGCCGTTTTGCCATGCGACTCCAGCCGGTTTTGCAAGCCATGTCGATGCACGCAGCGATTACGGCCAGATCGCCCAACAAATGCTGCAGACCGGCGCGGTCGATGTGTTGATGGGTGCTGGCCATCCGGATTACGGTTCAGCGGGCGAAAAACTTCAGCAACCGAATCCTGTGCATTTCGGCGATGCGGTTTTATGGGAAGCTGTAAAAGCGGGTCAAGCGGGAGGGGATTCCGACGGCGATGGCGCGGCCGATGCATGGACGATGATCGACTCATTGGCAGATTGGCAATCGTTGGCTGAAGGCCCGACTCCCAAACGCCTTTTTGGCCTGGCCCCGGTGGCCACTACCCTGCAACAAGATCGGCCGGGTGATACGCTGGTTCCTCCTTTCGGGGTTGAGCTGATCAAGAATGTGCCCTCACTGCGGCATATGACTCGCGTGGCATTGAACGTCTTGGACAACAATCCCAACGGCTTTTTTATGCTGATTGAGGGTGGAGCGGTCGATTGGGCTTCGCACAGCAACCAAATGGGGCGATTGATCGAAGAACAGATCGATTTCAATCGCGCTGTGGAAGCCGTGGTCGCCTGGATCGACAGCACCAGCAGTTGGTCGGAAACCCTGCTCATCATTACCGCTGATCACGAGACGGGGTACTTGACCGGCCCGGGTTCAGGCCGTGCGACTGAAACGGGTATCGAAGCGAAATGGAATTCGCTGCAGAACAACGGCGCCTCTGTGATGCCCGGCCATGAATGGCACAGCAACAGCCACACCAACTCCCTGGTTCCGCTTTTTGCAAAGGGACGGGGAAGTGAGACCCTGCGCCGCAAACTGGTCGGCGAAGATCCGGTGCGCGGTCCTTATGTCACCAATGCCGGGGTGGGACAGGCGCTGTTTGAACTGTGGAAGAGCAAGCCTGCTGCTGATTAAGTTGCTGCCGACCTGTTCTTTTCTCGCCAAGGCGGTAAAAGTCGCCGTATCCATACCAGCATTTCACCTGCTGCGCGATTGTCCCAGGCGTAGTAGGGAATGGCCTTGATTCTGACACGACTGCATTTGGCGGGTTGTGCGGCTTGATAGAGCCGATCCGGCCATTCGGGATAGGTCTCGCGCCATGCCTCAGCAGCCAGTACCGCGATTTGCGGCAACGCAGTGCATTTTTCGACTGACCACTGCGCTGCAGGTTCAATGGCGATCTGATGCAATTGGGAGCCGTTGTCTGCTTGTTCGAGGCAATAGACGAGCGGGCCGCGCCGCAAGGCGACGCGGCCTGTGTTGTTTTCAACCTGTGGATGAGATTGCCATTGCTCCACCGGCATCTCGAGTTGCCATTGCAGCACATCTCCAGTTTTCCAGGTGCGTCGCAGATGGACATAGCCATTGCGAACCAACGGTGCGATTTCGACAGATTCGTGGTTGACGGTTAAACAAGCCTGGTGACACCAATTCGGCAGGCGCAAGGCAAGGGTCCATTCCGCCGCGGGAGCCGCGTCGAGGTGAAACTCGATATCACCTGTCCACGGATAGTCAGTATGGACAGAAAAGGAAATCGGAACTCCGGCCACTTTGCAACTCCCGGCAGACGCAGCAAAGAGATGAACCGCCAAAAGATCGGGTGCGATAGAATAGATATAGCCGCCAATTGAAGCGAGCAGACGGGAGATGTTGCTGGGACAACAAGCACAGTCAAACCATTTCTGGCGGTGATGGTTTCCGTCGCTTTGCAGAGGATTGACATATAAAAAGCTTTGTCCGTCATTGCCAACCCCGCTAAGAGCCCCGTTATAGAGGCTGGTTTCCAGAATATCCGCATAGCGGCTGTCGCAGTCAAACTGTAGCATGCGATGTGCCCAAAAGATCAAACCAACTGCTGCACACGTCTCGGCATAAGCCAGTCGATTGGGCAGGTCATAATCGCGGGTAAACCCTTCACTTCGATGGGTCGAGCCGATCCCACCGGTGATGTACATACGACGGGTGACCAGATTGTCCCAGATGGTTTCGCATGCCTGCAGCAGCTGATCGTCGTGCAATTCAGCCGCTACATCCGCCATACCGCTATACAGATACATCGCTCTCACCGCATGTCCGACTGCCTCTTTTTGTTGGCGAACCGGCAAATGCGATTGATTTGACTGATGGCCATTGAGATAGTGCCAGCCTGGAGCGATCCCGTGCACCTGTACTTCGCCGTCGAAATAGTGAGGCTGCTGGCCGCGTTCGTCGATGAAATACTTCGCCAACCGGAGATAGCGTTTTTCGCCGGTGCAGCGATAGAGTTTGATCAACGCCAATTCGATCTCTTCATGGCCGGGGTAGCCGCGTTTTTTACCTGTTTCTCGGCCAAAGGTCGCATCGATCAGATCCGCGAAACGGCATGCCGCCTCGAGCAACTTGCGTTTGCCGGTTGCGTTAAAGACAGCAACCGCTGCTTCGAATAAATGGCCGGCGCAATAGAGTTCATGCCAGTCGCGGAGATTGGTCCATCTTTTTTTCGGCTCGACAACGGTGAAGTAGATGTTCAAATAACCGTCAGGCTGTTGAGCCTTGCAGATCAGCTCGATGATTCGGTCGAGTTCAGCCTCCATTTCAGCGTCGGCATGAGTGCCGAGCGAGTAGGCTGCAGCTTCCAGCAGCTTATAGACATCTGAATCCCAAAAATAATGCGGCCTGGGTTTACCGCTGGTTGCCGTCCACTCTAATTTAAAGGCGTCGATGCGGCCGGTCTCATAACTCTGGCGAAAGATCGCCGTCAGAGTTTTTTCTCGGTTGATCTCTTGCTTTTGAGCAAGCAAGCCCCCGGTCAACTTGATTTGCCGATGGTCAATCGGCTGCAGAGAGTAGCGCGCAATCATCCTGTTTCCTTTCAGTTTTGCCAATATAAGCGTTTTTGTCGTCAATTTCAATTTATACAGAAAAATCGGGTCGCGGCAGCGAATTCCATCGCTATGCAGCCAGAAAGGTCGGGTGCCGCTGGTGCAAAAGCGGGAATCGACTGCAACAAGATACTCATTGCTTCTCTGATCGGTTTTTCGTACTTTTTAAAAATGAATCAGAATCATTTTTTTGCGATTGATGAAGGTGTGCGATTGGCTTGTGAACAGCTGATCGATTTGCACCGAAAGTAAAATGCTCCGCTTCAAATCACTGCCTTTTGCTCGGTTGTGGATGGTAACCATTCCAACTCATGCCGATGAGTGGGCGCTCAGTTCAAGGTGGCGGCGACTGGCGACCGATGACCACCGGTTTGCAATGAAACGATCGGAAAGATGGCTTACACACCCGTAATCAGCGTCATCATTGTCAGTTACAATGTGCGCGCGTTTCTCGATCAGGCGCTCACATCAATTCTGCGGGCGCTAAAAGGAATCGACCACGAGATCTTTGTGGTGGACAATGCCTCAACCGACGGCAGTCCGGAATGGATAGCCGAAAAATATCCGCTCGTCCAGTTGATCCGCAATCGCCACAATATGGGTTTTGCGCGGGCAAACAATCAGGCGTTGGAAAAAAGCCAGGGTCGTTTTGTCTGTTTGATCAATCCCGACACCATCATCCAGGAAGATACTTTTTCGGTCTTGCTCGATTTTGTTGCCACTCATCCGGATGCCGGCGCCGTGGGATGCAAGATTCTCAATCCTGATGGAACGCTGCAATTGGCGTGTCGGCGGAGCTTTCCCACCCCGTGGGTGGCTTTTAGCAAGATTGTCGGTCTGGCCAAACTGTTTCCGAAAAGCCGGTTGTTTGGTCGTTACAATCTGACCTATCTCGATCCTGATCAAGCTGCTCCTGTCGACGCCCTGTCGGGATCATTCATGCTGGTGAGGCGAGAAACGATCGACAAGGTTGGCTGTCTCGATGAATCGTTCTTTATGTATGGTGAGGATCTTGACTGGTGTTACCGCATCCAGCAAGCAGGGTGGCAGAACTATTATTGTCCACAAACACAGATCATTCATTTCAAAGGCGAGAGTTCAAAGAAAAGTCCATTTGCGCAGCGCCGCCTTTTTTATGAAGCCATGCAGCTTTTCGTGGTCAAGCATTTCAGCCGCGGCCAGGCTCTGATCCCATCGTGGATGCTCAAATTGGCGATCGCCATACGTGCAGTCATCGCCTATATCGCCCAGGTTGCGCGCTTGTTGGCTTTGCCGGCGATCGATTTTTTCTTTTTGACCCTCTCTCTGGCCCTGGCGATCTGGCTGCGGTTCCACCCGCAATTTCCCTGGCAGGCATTCGTCAAGGTCCATCTGCTTTACAGCTTGGTTTGGTTGTTCAGTTTCGCCGGTCAGGGCCTGTACAGCCGTTGGCGTTTTTCAGCCAGCAGAGCAGGAACTGCTGTGTTGTTCGGTTGGCTGGTCAATGCGGTGCTGACCTATTTTATCAAGACCATCGCCTTTTCTCGGGCGGTTATTCTCTATGCCGGAGCAATGGATATCCTGCTGTTGGCTGGCTGGCGGATCGCAGCGCGGGCGCTCTCCAAAAACGAGGTGGGCTTGTTTCGCCACCTGTTCGGGGATGCCCTTTTCTCCAATCGATCAGTTTTGGTTGGCGAAATCAGTTCGATTCGCCGTCTGGTCCGCCGTCTGCAAAAGGATGCGCATACGCGGGCGATGGTGCAGGTCACCGGCATCGTTGCCAGCAACAGCGGGCCCCTCGACTTGCAGGTCGAGGGCATTCCTGTTCTCGGTCGACTGCGCGATTTGGCTGAGATCATCGCACGCGAAAAGATCAATCAAGTCATCTTTTCCACCGATAAGATGTCCTATCACAAGATTTTATCGATTGTCTCGACCCTGGCGGGCCAGACCATCAACTACCGGTTGGTCCCGCGGGAAATGGACGTGATGATCGGCAAAGCATCGATCGATTATTTTGACCACCTGCCGTTGGTCGATATCGGCTATAAATTGCACGATCCCTTTTTTCGATTCGTCAAACGCTTGTTCGATATCCTCGGCGCTCTACTGGTTTTGTCGTTCGGTTGGCCGTTTTTTATCTGGAAAAGCTGGTCGAATAAAGGCAAATGGATGGAACGTTCGATCGTTGGATTGAACGGCGAACCTTGTGCGGTCCGTTGCTTGGCAGAGGGCCACCTTTTTTCTTCCTATTCATTGTGGTTGCAGGTGTTGCGCGGACGCCTCAGCATGGTGGGCAGGGACATGCTGTTGCCGCTCGAAGCGTTCGATGACCTGGCCCATTTGATTAAACCCGCTCTTACCGGACTGGAACAGCTTCATCAGGGTCCGGGCTTGTCGAAGCGCGAACGCGAACAAGTCCATCTCTACTATCTGCGCAACTATTCGCCTGCTTTGGATCTGCAGCTTGTTGCGAAATCTCTTTGGCCGCGAAAGGGCTGAAAAGAACGACGAGTGACTGCCGTGCGTTTGGCTGCATGGATTCGGCCGCTTTGTATTTCGACAGTGAAATAATCAGTCTTTAGGATGAATTGCTTATGCTGGAATTCGAAAAACCGATCATCGAGATCGAACGAAAAATCGCCGAATTGCGCGAATATGCCTTGGGCGAGGATATCGAGATGCAGGAGGAGATCCAAAAACTCGAGAAGCGCGCCCAGCGCCTGCGGCGGGAGATCTATTCCAAATTGACAAGATGGCAGCGGGTTCAATTGGCAAGACATCCCAAACGGCCATACACTTTGGATTATGTCGAGCGGATCGTCGACGATTTTATCGAATTGCACGGAGATCGCGTTTTTGGTGACGATCCGGCGATCGTTGCCGGCGTCGGCAAAATCGGCGGTCAAAGGATCGTTTTGATTGGACATCAAAAGGCGCGTGATACCAAGGAAAAAGTACGGCGCAACTTTGGCATGCCTCACCCAGAGGGATATCGCAAAGCGCTCCGGCTGATGAAGCTTGCCGCCAAATATGGTCGGCCGGTCATTTCATTTGTCGATACTCCAGGTGCATTTCCCGGGATTGGAGCGGAAGAGCGGGGTCAAGCCGAAGCGATCGCACACAATCTTTTTGAAATGTCGCATCTTCCGGTTCCCATCGTGGTGGTGATAATCGGTGAAGGAGCCAGCGGTGGGGCACTGGGAATCGGTATTGGCGATCGCGTGTTGATGATGGAGAACACCTGGTATTCGGTCATTACGCCCGAGGGGTGTGCTGCCATTCTTTATCGCGATGCGAAAAATGCTCCACAGGCTGCAGAAGCGATGAAGATCAGCGCTGAAGATTTGCTGCAGCTCAAGGTCATCGACAAAATCATTCAAGAACCCGTCGGCGGTGCGCACAGCGACATCGACCAGGCCGCGGCTCTGGTTAAAAATGCGGTTCTTGCTGCTCTGCAGGATCTCGTTCCCCTTTCGCCGCAAGACCTGATCAGCCAGCGTCTCGAAAAATACAGCAAAATGGGTTTTTGGCTGGAATCGAGATAAAGGCAGTAACCTATTGATAACTCGAAAAATCGCTTGACTCTTTATCGTTTTTAAGCTATATTTTTTGTTATTGGAATTCTGCCGACCACCCGAGCATTCTTATCCAACCCGATACAATACAATCTTTTGCGATTCAGCAAATGGTTGTGCAAAAGAGGGTGCCTTTTTGCACCAGCAGATCGAATTCGCGGGGCGGTGTGATGGTGTGCATGTGCAGAGTATTGCTGTTCTGCGAGACGTTCTTTTTGCGGGCAAGGTTCGGAGAAGCGCCGGGATGGATGGGAAGGCAATTGTTCTTGAATCAAATTGCATTCGTTCAAAAGAAATTTACGAGATCGAACCGGCTAGGCTTGAATCATGTTGTCGCACAAAGTCCTTTTGCTCAATCAAAACTATGAACCGATCATGGTGCTCACTGCCAAGAAGGCGATTGTTTTGATCTATATGCAAAAGGTGGAAATCGTCGAAAAACATCCGCTGAAAGTGCAGTCTTTGCATTATTCGATGCCATTGCCCAGCGTGGTTCGTTTGCTTTATTTTGTGCAGATCCCCTACAAACGAGTCGAGCTTACTCGGAGGAATATCCTCAAAAGGGATGGATACCGGTGCCAGTATTGCCGCACTACCCAGGGTCCGTTGACCGTTGATCATGTAGTGCCGCGGACCAAGGGCGGAACGGACACATGGGAGAATCTGGTCTGCGCTTGCATTCACTGCAACAACCGCAAAGGCAATCGAACCCCTGAACAGACGAACATGAAGTTGGCGCGTCAGCCCCGACGTCCCAACCATCTGTTTTTTATTCAGCGTTTTGTTGCGGCTGGCGAACAGCTTTGGAAACCCTATTTGTTTTTTCAATAAATCGTCTGGTGCCGATTGCTGCCTCATTCCTGGCCCGGCGAGAGGCGATTGACTGCCGTTCTGGAGACGGAGACCATCGAACAGAGAATTGACACGGCCGTGTGGTATTGCGGCCTTATTTATGTTATCAGGTGAGTGATCCGTTATGCCCTATAAAGTCAAACTCGACACCTTTGAGGGACCACTCGACCTGCTGCTCTTTTTGATCAAAAAAGAAGAAGTAGACATTTACGATATTCCGATCGCCAAGATCACCCGTCAGTTTTTGGAATATCTCGAAATTATTCAGCTTTTGGATCTGGAAGTCGCAAGCGATTTCATCCTCATGGCGGCGACTTTGATGCGCATAAAAGCGCAGATGCTCTTGCCCAAACCGGAAGTCGAAGCGCAAGAAGAAGAGGAAATCGATCCGCGCCAGGAGTTGGTTCAGCGGTTGCTCGAATACAAGCGTTTCAAAGACGTGGCTGAGCAGATGTATGATTATGAGGAGAGCTCACGACAGATCTATCAGCGAGGCACTTTTCGCATCGAAGACGATGGCTCTTTGCCAATAGAAGAAGGTGTAGAGCAAGTTTCACTTTTTGCTCTGATCGGTGCATTCCAGAAGGTTTTACGGCAACAAAAAAAGGTCTCTTTTCATCGCGTCCAGGAATTGCCGATCTCTTTGGAAGAGCGTTTGGCTTTTATCGAGAGCAAATTCCAGGAGCGTTCTGAGATTGAATTTTCCGAGTTGTTTGACGCAGGTGATTCGCGCATGGTGCTTATTGTCACTTTTATTGCCATTCTTGAGCTGATCAAGCGCAAGTTTATCCGCGCAGCGCAGGAAATCAATTTTGCTGACATCAAACTGATACGCGTCGATGGATAAGATTGATTTGATACACATATTGGAATCGATCATTTTTGCTTCCGATTCGCCTCTGTCGATTCGCCAAATGGAATCGATTGTCGAAGGGGTGGAACGTGCCGAGATCGAAGATGCGCTGCAGCGTCTTCAGGACGAGCTGCAGAACCGGGCCTTTTTTTTGAAAAAAGTTGCGGGCGGCTATATCCTGGCTACACGGCCGGAATATGCACCGTACGTTAAAAAGATGTTTAGCGGCAAAGAGCGATCGCGTTTGAGCCGAGCCGCTCTGGAAACGCTGGCGATCATCGCCTTTAAACAGCCTATAAGTCGGGTCGAGATCAATGCCATTCGCGGCGTCGATTCCGATGGGGTGATTAAAGGTTTGTTGGAGAGAAGGCTGATCGATATCAGCGGCCGGGATGATGGCCCGGGAAGGGCTTTGCTTTTTCGCACCACTGCCGAGTTTTTAAAATATTTCGGCATCGACGACATCAGCGAGCTGCCCAAGCCAAAAGAAATCGAACAATTGCTGGCTGAAGGTGAGGGGGGCAAGATTCTGCAGAATATTCCTGAGGAGCAGTTGTTGCAGGACGAAGCAGAAAAAGTGCAGGAAGAAGCGACCAGCACGACTGAGGGAGCTGATGTCGAGCCGGGCGATGCAGCGGCAGAAAAGGAGAACAATTAACCGAAATGGTGCGTATTAACCGTTATCTGGCGCTTTGTGGACTGGGTGCTCGACGCAAAGTCGAGGAGTTGATCAACCAATCCCGCGTCACTTTGAACGGTAAAAAGGTAGAATCTCTGGCAACCCAGGTCGAGCCGGAATATGACCAGGTTGCCGTCGATGGCAAGATCGTTCGGCCGGCAAGCCGTTTCACTTATATTCTGCTCAACAAGCCGCGCGGCTACATCACCAGCGCCAAGGATGAAAGAGGCCGTAAAACGGTGGTCGATCTGGTAAAATCGAAAGCTCGTCTTTTCCCGGTCGGCCGTCTGGATGGCAAAAGCGATGGTCTTGTGTTGCTGACCGATGATGGCGAAATGGCCTATCGCCTCATGCATCCAAAGTATCAAGTGATCAAGGTCTATCGTGTCAAACTCGCGAGGCCATTTGAGCGCCAGGATCTGGCCCACTTTGCCAAAGGCATGGAGTTGGAGGATGGGCCGACGGCACCTTGTGATGCGGGTTTTTACAACAGCGACCCGCATCGGTTGGAATTGCATGTGCGCGAAGGGCGCAATCGATTGGTCAGACGGATGTTCGAACATCTCGGTTATGAGGTCGAAAGCCTAAAGCGGATACAACTCGGTCCACTTCTGATCGGTGATTTGGCGCGCGGCCGCTATCGCCATTTGACTCGAGGTGAAGTGGCTGCATTGTCGCATGCGGTCGGCTTGTCCAAACGAGCGGCGCGATGATGCGCAAAAAGGCAGGTAAATTTTTTATCATTGCCATAGACGGTCCAGCTGGCTCGGGCAAGAGCACCACAGCCCGCAAAGTTGCACAACGGTTGGGATTTTTCTTTCTCGATTCGGGTGCCATGTATCGCGCGGTGACCTGGTTGGCTCTGGAAAACAAGGTCGCCTTGAACGATTCATCCGCGCTTGCCGTCCTGGCTGAAAAGGCGGTAATCGACTTTCGTCAGCAGGATGGCAAACAGTTGATCTTTGTCAATGGCCAGGATATCACCCGGCAGATCCGCCTGCCCGATGTTACCAATGCTATTGCGCCGATTGCCGCCAATCCCGTGGTTCGCAAGATTTTGGTGGAAAAACAACGGGTATTTGGCAAACTCGGCAATCTGGTGGCTGAGGGGCGCGACATCGGAACGGTGGTTTTCCCAAATGCCGATCTTAAAATCTATTTGAATGCTCCTGCCAAAGTGCGAGCTCGAAGGCGGGTAACGGAATTGGCTGAGCAGGGCGTGGAAGCGGATTTTGCAGCGATCTACAGCGCTTTATTGTTGCGCGATGCCAATGACTCAAATCGCGAGCACAGCCCGCTGCGCCGTGCCAAGGGAGCGGTGGAGCTTGATACCGGCGATTTGACCATCGATGAGCAAGTTGATCGGGTGGTGCGCCTTGCGAAAGAGCGGATGGAATGATGCAGTTCCTGATCGATCCGCACGCCGGATTTTGTCCTGGAGTTCAGCGGGCGATTCGCCTGGCTGAGAAAGCTCTGCAAGGAGGCACAATTCTAGCCTATGGGCCGTTGGTGCACAACCCGGCCGAAGTAGAGCGGTTGGCTGGTCAAGGTTTGAAAACGATTGAACAGGGCGATGCCGGAAAACCGCCATCGGAAGAGTGGCGGGGAAATCGCGTTTTGATTCGTTCGCATGGACTTGCCGCCCAGACTCGCAGTCGGCTCGAGGAATTGGCCAGCGAAGTGGTCGATGCCACCTGTCCAAAAGTTGCCCGTGTGCAGAAAATGGTTGCTCAGCTCAGCGGAGAGGGTACAGTTGTTTTAATCGTCGGCAAACGCGAGCATCCCGAAGTGATCGGGCTGGTCGGGCATGCCCGTGGGCCAGTTTTTGTTCTTGAAAAGCCGGAAGATGTAAAAGCTCTGGCGGCAGGCGGAAAAATGGCGCTGATCGCCCAGACGACCGTCAAACGCGAGCTGTTTTTTGCTGTACAGGATGCCCTGAAAGAACGAGGTTTTAATCCGGTCGTTCTGGACACCACCTGCAGCTTTGTGAACAATCGCTATGATCTTTTGCGCACCTTTGCCGGACAGGTTGACGTGGTTTTGGTTGTCGGCGGGAAATCGAGTTCGAATACGGGCGTTCTCTATGATGTTTGCAGAAAAACCAATCGCCGCACCTATCGGATTGAAGAAGCGGGTGAGTGTCGAGCGGAATGGTTTGAACTCGCAGAAACAGTGGGTATAACCGGTGGCCTATCCACCCCGATTTGGCAGCTCGAAAATGTGGCGCAGGAGCTGCAAGAGCGATTTTCGAAGCCCGGATAGCCATTTAGCAATATCGATAAAGAATACTGCGGATTAACACTGAACCGCAGGTTTTGTCGAGCGATAGACGCTGCCGAATGCGGTTTGCCACTATTGTAGCGACCAGCGCAGTCTGCAATCAGCGGCAGTTGCAACTTTTTCTTATCAAACCGTCCATTAAGGACGTAAATCCACTAAAAAGGAGGTAACAATTAAATCATGAACAAACAAACCAACCCCGAAACCTCAGATGAAAATCTGAACATGCAAAACTCTGCCCAAGAAGCCGGTGCCGAAGAGCAGCAGCCCATCGTTGAAGAGGCTCCGAAAAAGGCAGAAGCCCAAATCACCAAATCCAAAAGCATCGGCAAAAAAGCTGCCGAGGCCAAGGAGACCATTTATCAGGATATTGCAGAACTGGACAAGTTGGAGCAAGAGTATTCGCAGCAGGAATACGAAACGCTGACCAAATTGTACGAAGAAACCATGTCCGATTTTTCTGTCGGGCAAGTTGTGGTCGGCAAAGTCTTGGCCGTCAATGACAAGGAAGTTTCGATCGACATCGGCTTCAAGTCGGAAGGAACAGTTCCGGTTGAAGAATTTACCGATCCCAGCGATGTGATAGTTGGGGACAATATTGAGGTGTATATCGACGACATCGAAGATGCAGAAGGCTTGCTGGTGTTGTCGAAAAAGAAAGCTGACTTTATGCAAGCCTGGGATCGGCTGATCAACAAGTATGAAAACAGCGAAATTATTGAAGGCCGCTGTGCCAGGCGCATCAAGGGAGGCATCGTTGTCGATCTGGGCGGTGTCGATGCTTTTCTGCCGGGTTCGCAGATCGATGTCCGTCCGATCCGCGATTTCGATGCGCTCATCGGCCGGAATATGGAATTCAAGATCGTTAAAGTCAACCATATGCGCAAGAATATCGTGGTTTCCCATCGCGTGTTGGTCGAGCAAGAATTAAAAGGTCAGCGGGAAAAGATCTTGCGCGATCTCGAACGCGGTCAGATACTCGAAGGCACAGTCAAGAATATCACCGACTTTGGTGTTTTTATCGATCTCGGCGGTGTCGATGGATTGCTGCACATCAACGATCTCTCCTGGGGACGCGTTTCGCATCCGTCAGAGATCGTCTCCCTGGATCAAAAGATCAAGGTCGTTGTGCTCGATTTCAATGAAGCCAAAGACCGCATTTCTTTGGGTCTCAAACAGCTGCAGCCGCATCCATGGGAAGGTGTGGAGACCAAGTATCCGGTCGGCTCGACCGTTAAAGGCAAAGTCGTCAGCATTTCCGACTATGGCGCTTTTATCGAGCTCGAAAAAGGCGTTGAAGGCCTGATTCACATCTCGGAGATGTCGTGGACTCAGCATATCAAGCATCCGTCCAAGATACTCAGCGTCGGTGAGACCATCCAGGTCAGAGTTCTCAACATTCAGAAGGACGATCGCAAGATCTCTTTGGGGCTCAAGCAATTGGAGCCGGATCCCTGGGAAACCCTGTCCGAAAAATATCCGGTGGGCACCGCCCATAAGGGCATCGTTCGCAATTTGACCAATTTTGGCGCGTTTGTGGAACTGGAAGAGGGAATAGACGGTCTGATCCATATTTCCGACCTGTCCTGGACCAAGAAGATCCGTCATCCTGGTGAGGTGGTAAAAAAAGGCGAAGAAGTTGAAGTCGTTATTCTGAATGTCGACAAAAACAACCGCCGGATTTCCCTCGGCTACAAGCAGACCAAAGACAATCCATGGGATACGCTCGAAGATCGCTACAAGCCAGGTACATTGACCGAAGGCAAAGTTGTGCGGTTGATCGAAAAAGGTTTGATCGTCGAGCTGCCTGAAATCGTCGATGGTTTTGTTCCGCTTAGCCAATTGGCTAAAGAAAATATCAGCAAACCAGCGGATCAATACCAAATCGATGATGTTCTGACTTTATCGGTTATCGAATTCAACAAAGACAACAAAAAGATCGTTCTGTCGGAAAAAGATGCTTCGCGCAAACCGTCGACTGAAGCCGCAGCTGGAACAGCTGTGACCGCTCCGAAAGAGGAGCCTGTGGCGGCAGAGGAAAAGTCCGAAGAGGCTCCTGTCGAAAAGAAGGCTTCTTCCGGGAGAAAGAGCAAAAAAGCTGCCCAGCCAGAATCCGGCGAGGCAGAATCGCCGGCAGAAGAACAAGCATCCGAATAGCCTTGCACCGATCGCAAAAGAGCTGCCCCGTCCAAAAAGCGGGGCAGTTTTTTTTTACCCGAAATCTCTCGATTTTTATTAGCGATGTGTCTTTGCCTGCTGCAAAGCTGGAGGAACACAAGGTTTTGCTCTGCTGGGCACGAACCGATCTCTTTTTGCCGGCAATTCGCCGGCTTGTATTCATTCAAAAAAAGCAGGAGAATTCCAACCCGGCGATTTAGTTGTTGAAATCCTTGAATTATTTGTTTACTTTTAAAGTTGTTGCATTACAACAAATTGCATAACGCTGCGACAAGACCTTCGCATCAAGGCGAAGCGCAGAAATCAATCGGATCAATCAAATAGCTACCCGAATTCGGTGCGCGGCACCGATTCTGAGTAAAAACCGGAACATACATTATTGCTCAACATCTTGGAGGCATAATGTGGGTGATTAAATGGCTTTTGATCGCAGCGGTTGTCATTCTGATCATCGGTTTTGCCATGCAGAATACAACCCAGAGAGTCGCAGTGCAATTTTACCAATATCGATCGATCGAGCTGCCCTTGTGGGTGGTGATGTACGCGTCCTTTGTTGCCGGTTTGCTCTTTTGGCTGGTTGTATCGATTGGCAGAATTGTCTCGTTAAAACGGCAATTGCACAAGCAACACAAGGAAAGCAAGAATTTGCGCCTCGAGTTAGATTCTCTGAGAAATGCCTCTATTGACGATTCGGTCATACCAAAGCCAAACCACGCCGATTCCGCAACCAAACCGAGGCAAACGGCCGGGGAGTAAGAAATGAATCAAGAGTTGCTGTTGCCGCTGCTTGTTCTAACAGGGACGCTGATTCTGTTCTTACTGATCTTCTTAAGGCGGCATAAAAGCCGGCAACAGGTTGAAGCGCAGTCTGAATATATCGCCGGTTTGCATGCTCTGATCGCAGGAGATAAAACCGGCGCTCTGGAGAAATTTCGCCGCACTGTGCGACTCGACACAGATTATATCGACGGCTATCTTAAAATCGGCGATATTTTGCGCAGTGAAGGTGATGCTCTGAAGGCAATCAAGATTCATCGAGATCTGCTGATCCGCCCCTCGTTGAAAAAAACGCAGCGTCTGGCAATTTTGCGTTCCCTTGCTGAGGATTATATTGCAGTTCAGGAATGGAAAAATGCACAGGTTGTCTTACAGCAAATTTTGGATCTCGCTCACAAAGACGAGTGGGCATTGAGCAAAGAGTTGGCGGTCTATGAAGAGATGGGCGATTGGCAGGGGGCCTATGACATTACCAAAAAAAATGGCCGTCTGAACAAATTGGAAAAGAAAACACAGATGGCCGCTTACAAATATGAACAAGGCGTCCAGCTGACTCATCTCAAACGCGAGCATGATGCGCGGTTGCGTTTTCGCGAATCGATCAAGGAAAATCCCTCGTTTACGCCAGCCTATCTGAGTCTTTCAGACAGCTATGTTCGCGAAAATCGCGCCAATGATGCGCTCGTTGTTTTAAAAAAGTTTATTCGCAGCAATTCTGAGAAATCTTTTCTGGCATTTTCCCGTCTACGACAAACCTTGTTCGAATTGGGCCACTTTGGTGATCTGCAGACCGTATTTTTGGAATTGACCCGCGATCACCCTGAAATCGTCGAAGGCTACCTTGGTCTCGCTGAAATCTATGAGAAAAAAGGTGAATTCTTGCGCGCTGTTGAGGCATGCAAACAAGCCATTGCAAGCGATCCCTCGCGCATCGACCACAAAATGATTCTGATTCGTTTGTACAACAAACTCGGACGCTGTGACACTGCCATGGAGCTTGCCAGCGAGTTGGCCAACAACTTGCTCGTGGCCAAGCATCGCTATATCTGTTCATCCTGCGGTGCGGTCGCAGACGAATACCGTGCCCGCTGCCATTCCTGTGCCAAATGGAATACGCTGGAGATAAGCCGTGATTGACTCTGTGATCGGCAAGCGAGGCGCTGTATCCTTTGCCCTGCTGAAATCGTGCAACACCGCTTTTCTTGTCGGACTGATGGCATTTTGGTTCTTTGCACCGCTCAGAACTGTTCACGCGGATCCGATTGACGTAATCAAACAGCTTTATGAAGAGCAACGTTTTGCTGATCTTGCCAAGGTATTGCCCCAGGTCAGCCAGAGCCGCCCTAACCACCCTGCCGTCCTATTTTTACAGGCCATCATGGAAAAAGATGCCGGCCGCGCCGCCCAGCTCTATGAGCGGGTTGCCGCTCTCCAAAGCGAATATGCCGATCAGGCACTCTTTCGCCTGGCACAATATCGCTATCATCTGGGACAATACGATGAATGCAGGCAGACGAATGTTCAAATGATCAAGGGTTACCCCGGTTCAAGTTTGATAGATGATGCTGTTTTTCTGTATGGTCAGACGTTGTTGGCGAAGGGAGAGATCGATTCAGCACGTGCCTTTCTGAAAAGTTTCATCAAAAGGTACCCGCATTCGCCCTATGTAGATGTTGCTGTATTGGACCTCGAATCCTCCCAACTTTGGCAGCAACAGGAACCTCAGACTGTCAGCGATTTTTATCGGATTCAAATCGGAGCATTTGAGGTTCACAAAAATGCTCAGCAGATAGCCGATCGAATGGCAGAACAGGGATTCGAGGTTGAAATCTATCCCAAAGAACGCCTCTATGCAGTATTGATTGGCCGCTTTTTGACCCGAAGCGATGCAGAAGCGTTTGCCCATCAGCATCGCCATCAGTTCGATTTTGGCTATCATATTGTCAATCTGCGCGATCGATGATCCCGATTTTCTCAATCTGTTTGTACCTTAATCGCTGGGCTGCTGGCGTTCTATCCCATTCTGATCGCCAGGAGAAGAAACGTTGCTGCTTTAACTCGAAGGGCTGGCTGCGGTTTACTGGCAAAGTGTTATCATTTTTGGAGAGCCTATGAAAAAGGTTTGCTTTATTGTTGGTATTTTTTTGCTGTTGAATTCGGCCAAGGCGCAGATCGAGCCTACGGCGTGTCAGTCGGTGGTCGACTATCATATATCGGCAAAATTGAATCCATCGCTCAAAACCGTCGAAGGAAAACTGATGTTGCGCTGGACTCATCCCGGTGGACGTCCGGTGGCCGAGCTATATTTTCATGCATACCCGAATGCATTTAAAAACAGCTCCAGTCTGTTGTTTCGCGAACAGGCGCGTTGGAGCAAACCGGGCAAGTCCCAGATCGAGCAATTTCAGGATGATGAATTTGGCTACATGGACATTCAGTCGTGCACTGCCCAGTTGGGTCGGGATCTTCAAAAAATCGATTTGCGACCTTCTCTGGAATATCGCACTCCGAACGGAAAAGTTGACGACGACGAAACCGTCTTTTGTGTGACTCTGCCGCGGCCGATAAATGCCGGCGAGAGTGTAGTTATGGACTTTGACTTTACCACCAAATTGCCGCGCAGTATTCTGCGCTCGGGTTATCAGGACAATTTTTTCTTTGTCTCTCAATGGTATCCCAAAATCGGCGTTCTTGAACAGGATCTTTGGCATTGTGAACCTTACCATCGCGACGGCGAGTTTTACGCCAACTTTGGCTCGTTTTCTGTCGACCTGGAGATTCCAAGCGGTTATCAGGTCGGCGCAACCGGAGTTTTGCAGGACTCACTGGTGAGCGATGGTTTTGTCAAATATCGCTTTGCGCAAAACTGTGTTCACGATTTTGCTTGGATGGCGGGTAAAAATTACCGGATGCGACGCCATACCTTTCAACATCCCGAACTGCCTCCGGTAGAGCTCATTTTATTGGTACAATCGTTCAATGAACCTCTGGCCGATCGGATCATCAAAGCAACCGAAAATGCTCTCAAATATTATGGGCTATGGACGGTTCCCTATCCGTATCAAAATCTGACCATCGTGGATGCACCATGGCGGTCGAATATCGGCGGCATGGAATATCCCACTCTCTTTACCATTGAGGTTACCCAAGAGAATAGAGCTTCACTCAGCCTGGAATCACTGATCGTACATGAATGCGGACACCAGTTTTGGTATGGAATGGTGGCCAACAACGAGGCGCAACATGCCTGGCTCGATGAAGGAATCAACTCTTTTACTGAAGCACGAGCGATGAATGCCGCCTATGGCCTGTTGCCGCAACAATCGATTTATCTCAAACTCGACGGGTTTGGAATTCCGCTCACCATACCAGGATTGGCCTATCATGCGCGTTTGCGTCAATGGCGCGACTTTCTGCCGCAGAACGGCCGCGATATCATCGACCAGCCGAGCTCAGCTTTTATCGATCACCGCAGCTATATGACCAACAGCTATACCAAAGCTGCACTCGTAATGTGGACATTGGAAGGCATCCTCGGAGAAGAAACTTTTAGTCAGATCATCAAGACCTATAGCCAGCGGTTTCGTTTTGCTCACCCCAAACCAGAAGATTTCATCCAGGTGGTGAAAGAAATCAGCCCAATCGATCTGAACGACTTTTTACACCGTGCCCTGCAAACAGGATCTCGCTGCGATTATGCCGTGGATAGAGTCGAGTCCAGACCGGCAATCGCAGAGAAGGGATTCTTTGGCGAACACGAAGCGGGAGCCAGCAAAAAGGCCACAGCTGATGAGAAGCTTTTATGGAACAGCATTGTGGTGCAGCGCCGAGGTGAAGTGATTTTGCCGGTCGATATCGAAATCACTTTGGAAAACGGCGAGACGATAAAGCATCAATGGGATGGCCAGTCTCTATGGCACCGCATCGAATGGAGCGGAGAGGTCGGGGTGCAAAAAGCAGCCGTTGATCCGGAACATAAAATCATGCTCGACGTCGATTTGGCCAACAACACTCGTTATCGGCAAAAAAGCATCAGCGCCTCGCTGAAATGGACCAGCCTGTGGATGGGTTGGTTGCAGCACTTTTTTGAGGTATTGGCGTTTTTTTCGTGATAAATTGCCCAACCGGCAGAATTGCGCCGCCTGAGCCCGGCGTGGCTTGTTTTGAATTCGATCCAAACAGGAGCATTGGCGATGAATATCGTGTCTGCACTCAAACAAGGACTTGCGCTAAATCAAAAAAATATCAAAATTGTGCCGCTGATTTATGCTGTCAATTTCTTTTTGGCTTTGATTTTTGCTGTTCCCTTTTTCGTCGGTCTACACCAAAGCATCGGTGATCTCGGTGTGCGGAACGACCTTCTGCAGGGATTCAGCCTGGAATGGTGGAGCGCTATCGAACTCGACGCGGATGGGCTGCTCGTCACTTTGCGCCCGGCTTTGGCTTCGGGATATGGCGCTTTGTTCGATAACGCGCAATTGCTGCTCACCGGTGGGTTCAAGTCTTTTGGCTGGTGGATTTTGGCTTTTGGTGTCCTCTATCTGGTGGTCTCTGTTTTTCTCAACGGCGGAGCAATCGCTTTATATGCCGATGAAAAACGTACATTTTCCAGCAGCCGTTTCTTTTCCTCTGCCGGCTATTATTTCCATCATTTTGTAGCCATCACCGCTACCGCAATTCTGCTTTATTTTATTCTCTACAAGGTGATTTCCCCGGTGATTCTAAATTCTGTGGCAGGCTGGACCGCTCTCTCTTCTCCACGTGTGGTTTGGTGGATGAATTTCGCCGTTTTTCTGGTTATTCTAGTTATAGTCCTCCTGCTCAATCTGATCATGGACTATGCCAAGATCATATTGGTGGTTGAGAAAAAAAACTCGGCCTGGATGGCAATCGCGTCCGCCGCCAAATTTGCTGCCACCCATCTGTGGGGTACAACAGGCCTTTACCTGCTGCTGTCGATTCTCGCAATCGTGATTTCACTGGCCTTTGCCGGGCTTTTAACGGTTTTACACCCCTCTGATGTGATTGTGCTGTTCATCGTGTTTTCAGTGCAGCAAGCTTTTATTTTTGCCAAAATATGGATGCGACTCAATTATTATACCGCTCAGTTGAGCTATTACAGCGATGCTCAGACAAACGTGCGCAAACTTCGCAAAGTCTAGACGTTCTGCGTCGTCTCCAAAGCGAGTAAAACGGTCTTGTGGCTGATTGCCGCAAAACTGGCTTTATTGATGCCCCACATTTGCCTTGCAGCGTCTGCTGAGAGATTTTCAGCATAAAGAATCCTAGAGGGGAGCACCAGGCATGCATGAACGGGCAATTATGGCATTTATCGCGGCACTCGCCGCAGCAATTGTCGTAGGCACCGCTTGCAAGGGGAGAGAGGTTATGAGCAAAAAGTCCAACCTGACCATGGTGCGTGTGGACTCTGTGAGTCTGCACAAATATCACAACAGGCGAAAATTGGCTGAATTGCGGATCTATGGTTATTTGCCGAACCCATCCTACGAAATTCATCATATCGAAACCCATCTTCAAGGAGATGAGATTGTCATTACTCCCTGGGCAAGTCATGATCCGAGCAAAATCGTGATCCAGATGAACGTGCCTTTTGAGCATCTCTGCAAGATCAAGGGATTGGAAAAGAATTTTTCCTACCAGGTCCGCACCGGCGATGAAGAGGGCTTGCTATTGCAAACGTTAACAGTTCAATGAATTTTCATCGTCGCTGCATGCGCAATTCGATTCAATGCCCTGGCTGTGGGGTGGATTGACTCGGAGGTGATCCATGCGGATTATCGCTCTGCTCGGATCCTTACTCGTTGCAGGAGCAGTATTGATGGGTGGCCAATCCGCTAAAGAACCACAAGAAGAAAAGTGGCGACAGAAACGCGAGGAAATGGTCCGGCGACAGCTCATCACGCGCGGGATTCGTGAACCTCGTGTTTTGCTAGCGATGCGCACGGTTCCACGGCATGCCTTCGTGCCTGCTGCCCAGCGCCACCTGGCTTATGAAGATTATCCTCTGCCTATCGGCCACGGCCAAACCATTTCCCAACCTTATATCGTCGCCTACATGACCGAAAAGCTGCAACTGCAAGGCGACGAGCGGGTGCTTGAGATCGGCACCGGTTCAGCTTATCAAGCAGCGATATTGGCGGAATTGGCTGACAGCGTTTATTCCATAGAGATTGTGGAACCGCTTTGCCAAAAAGCCGCCTCTCGTCTCGATTCCCTCGGCTACTCGCATGCTCGAGTCAGATGCGGCGACGGCTACAACGGATGGCCCGAGGCAGCGCCTTTTGATGCCATAGTCATTACTGCCGCACCACCACAGATTCCGCAACCGCTGCTCGACCAAATGGCTGTTGGTGGACGCCTGATCGCCCCTGTCGGCGAGGCTTTCCAGGAGCTCATCCTGGTCAAAAAAATCAGCGAATCGCAGTACAAGCAAGAAAGACTGCTGCCGGTCCGATTTGTACCCATGACCGGACAAGCCGAACAAATCGAAAATGATTCCCCCCACTGAAACTATTTCAGCTCATTTCCGTTTTAAATCATGTAACTATACCGGTCGGCTGTTTAAACAGGAAGAATATCTACGATTGAGGTGGAGTGCGATAATGACTGAGCCATCTGCAGAAATTAAAAAGATTTACCGTTCACAAGCAGATCGCCTTGTTGCCGGCGTTTGCGGGGGAATTGCTGAATATTTTTCTCTTTCTTCCGCACTGGTGCGCGTTTTGCTAATCATTTTCTCCCTGATCAGCGGCGTTGGCTTGCTTTTTTATGTTGTCTGCTGGTTCATCTTGCCGAAAAATCCGGACGAGCAGCCGGCAGCCAAGACGCCCCGGCGGTCGGATCATTCGGCCGAATTGACCGTCGGACTGATTTTGCTCGTTTTCGGTCTTTTGTTTTTTATCAAGGCCATGGGCTGGCACTGGAATTTCTTATGGCCCTTTTGGCACCTGACTTTTTTGCGTTGGTCGACTTTGATGCCGCTTTTTCTGATCCTTTTGGGCTTATGGATGGTCGTACGCGCCTTAAGGGAAACTGAAAAAACGGACGATAAACACCCGGGCGCTGCAGCTGTCTCTTCGATCAACCTGTTGCAGCGCAACCGCACCGACCGTATGGTCGGCGGCGCACTCGGCGGTCTTGCAGCCAATTGGCGCGTCGATTCGAGTTTTTTGCGTATCGGAACTGTCTTTTTAACGCTGGCGACCCATTGGCTCCTCGGTATAGCCGTCTATTTTGCTCTTTGGATTTTGCTTCCCGAAGAAGCTGAAAAATCCAAATCAATCGAACTTCCGGCTGTCAAACCTCGACAGCGGCGCCGCACAACTCGAAAACCGGAGCTCCCGCCGGATCAGAGGTGATCGAGAGCAGGATTGTGCTGTTGCAGTGCGACAGCGGCTCTTTCCGGATGCTGCGTGGCATAGCAATAGAGGCAGCCGTGACCGCAAGTGTCATATCGACCGATGTCAATACTTTTTACGCATCGGCAAGCCTGCCGTTGTCCGGGATCTTTGCTGCCGCAGACACGTCGACCTGTAACAGCAAAGATCCAGTCATCGTCGATGCATTTTCCCGGCACAATTCCGATTTTCTCCCACAATGGACTTTCACTGCAGCTGTTTATAGGCAGCTGCAGTGCCTTCGCTGTCACCGCCAGGCCTTGCAGGAATCCGAACAACTCATCCTCTTCGATGCTCATCATGCTTTCCGAACTGCTTTTGTCCAGGCGTCTTAAAACATTGCGATAGGGATCGAAAAGACTGATGATCGCACGGTGACAGAGGGGAGCAATCTTGTCAGCCAAGCGGGTAAAATGATCAGCATGATAGTCCGGCGGTCGGCGTTCGGTGAACAAGATCGGGTCATAACGCCATGCGATTCGGTCGGCGCCGATTCGGTGCGCCAAATTCTGCAAATCATCGATTTGCCTATCCAGTGCAGGCACACCCGGCTCCAGTTGACAACCATAGCCGGTAATGGTATAGAGAAAGAATACTTGATGGCCTATTTTGGCTATTTCATCGACAAATGGCTGCAGTGGCCTGGACCAGCGCGTCCAAAAAATAAGCGCGCTGACATCCTTTGCCGCCAACGAAATCTTTCTGCTCTGCGATGGACGAAAGGGATTGGTGACGGTGCAATAACCCGCGCGCAACCGCTGCATCATCCATTCGCTGTAGAATGCCGGTATGTCTGTTCGTCGACTCGCTGATATGATCATTTTTACTCCTGCCGCCTAGCCCTCTGCAATATAGCCAAAGCTGATCGTTCAACCAATGGCATTTTTCCCCTTTCGGCTGCAGACGACCGCAATCGAAGAGCAGTCGTTGCTCTTCAGGGCGAGGGCGGTTATCTGCTGCCAAAAGATGGATGCCAAATTTGCCCACTGCTTTGGGTTTTGTGCTTGTCATTGTGGCGAAAAAGTATTATTTTAATATTTAGATTTCTGTATTGTCATAAAAAGCGCGTTTTGTGCGCCCAGGAGCCAGCTCTTTTCCGGACAAGCATGCGGACTTTATTCTCCGACCCCGATCCAAGGAGTTGTCTATCAATGGATCTTCAGGAATACGATTACCATCTGCCGCCTGAGCTGATCGCCCAGCACGCAGTTTCTCCCAGAAGTTACTCCCGCCTCATGGTTGTGCATGGCCGGGAAATCCAGCATCGGCGTTTTTACCAGATCATCGATTGCCTGCAACCGGGCGATGTGCTGGTGATGAACCAGAGTCGGGTACTGAAAAATAAATTGATTGGGAAAAAAGTCACCGGTGCTGCAGCTGAAGTGATTCTCATGGATCCACTGGATGCATGGACAGTCAGAGCTCGTCTTAAATGTTCACGGGTACGGATTGGCAATGAATTTGTCTTCGATGGCATCCGCGCAAAGGTTGTGGGACAGGAGAATGATATCTTTCATCTGCTCCTCGATCGACCGGTCGTTGAAGTTGTCGACCGCCATCTCTATCCGAACCCACCCTATATTCATCGCAATGTCGGTGAAGAATACCAGACAGTGTATGCTCAAACACCGGGTTCTCTGGCAGCGCCAACCGCGGGTCTGCATTTTACCGACAGCCTGCTCTTGCGTTTGCAGAAAAAAGGCGTTTTGCTCGCCCAGGTGACACTGCATGTGGGATTCGGCACTTTTTTACCAATCCGCGATCCACACATCACCAACCATGCGATGGAGCCAGAATATTATACGATTGACGAGAAGAATGCAGAGCGAATTCGATCTGCGAAGCGCCTTTTTGTTGTTGGCACCACAACTTTTAAAGCCCTGCAGTCTGCAGCAAGACAGACCGGCAGCGTTGAGGCCACAACCGAGTTCAGTGATTTTTTTATCTATCCAGGTGTAGAACTCAAGTTGGCTGTCACCGGCTTGATCACCAATTTCCATCTGCCCAAGTCGACCCTGATCTTGCTGGTCAGCGCCTATTACGGTCGCGATCGGATTCTGGCCGCCTATTCAGAGGCGGTGAAACAACGTTATCGCTTTTTCAGCCTTGGCGATGCCATGCTTTTGCTCCAATGATCTATACAAGTGCTTATCATTCCTGTTTCTCTTTCGGTGGCAGTACCGAAGACCACCTGTCGCTTTGACACGCGTAATGTTTATACCCTGTTGCGTAGATAAACAGTCAACTGCCGACCTGAAGAAAAAAATTGCTCTGGAGATCGGGTAACAGCCAACTCTGGGAAATCAATCTAGTTTGCCCAGTCTGCGAATGGGCAAAAACCACTGGCCCAACAGGCAAACCGTCATGATGAGGGAAACCTGCGATGCATAAACAATTGTTGACCATCACTGTTTTGCTGCTGGCGATTGGACACAGCGAAAGCCAGGCAGTCGAGCCGTTTGTTTTTGCCCATTTGACGGATACGCACGTGGCCGATTCGGCCAGCTGTGCCGATTTACGCCTGGTTCTCGCCGATTTGCACAGACACAAACCAGCACCGGAATTCATTGTGGTAACAGGCGATCTCAGCGATTTTGGTACCGTTGCGACGTTGACTCGCTATCATGAGATCATGACGAAAAGTGGTTTCGTGTTTTACAGCTTGTTGGGCAATCACGATACCCGCTGGTCGGGAATGAGCAGAGCGGCTCAGGAAACTCTGCTCGGGGCTGCACAACCTTTTTCCTTTGTCTATAAAGGCGTGCAATTCATCGGCCTCAATTCCGGCCTTCCGTTGGAAGCCTATGGCCATATCGATCCACAACAAGTGGAGTGGCTCGAAAGAGAGCTCGATTTGGTTCCAGAGGATAGACCGCGAATTTTCTGTTGTCATCATCCCCTGTTTTTCCCTGATCGCAATTATCAACCGGAATATCGATCGCTCATGACGGCCTTTGAATCGGTACCCGTCTCGTTGTTCCTCTGTGGTCATGGCCATTCCCTGCAGAGCTGGACCACCAATTCGATTCGGTATCGAATGGGGGCGGCAACCGTCAGACAGCAGAGTTATCAATTGATCCATGTTGCCGATGAGCAGATCCGCATCGACGCATGGATCGCCGGGCATAATAAACCGCAGCAATCCGAGGTTATCCCTTTGCTGCCAAAGAGGATTTCTCCTTTTGTGGTCGATTCAGTGCGTCTCGCCAGCTCCACTGATGGTTTGCATTTTGTGCTTACCTTGCCGGGTGATGTGGATTTTGGATCAGCGACCTGGCGATTGCGCCGCAATCAGCGCGATTGGGTGAACGTTTTCTTCGATGCGAACAGCAGCAGCATAAGAGATACCCTGAGTTGCTGGCTGCCCGGTTTCAACAGTGCAACTCTGCGCGCCGATTTCCCGGACGGAAACGGCAACCAACAGCAGCACGAGTTTTTGTTGCAGTCACCTGATCTCAAACCATTGTGGCAGATCGATTTACATGACAGAGTGCAGGCATCGCTTTTTCACAAGGATGCGTTAATCGTCGCTTGTGCAGAGGGGAAGATCATTGCGTTGCAGCCGGAAAGCGGTGAAGTGATTTGGAGCCAAAAGGTGCAAGGCGAGATACGCAAAGGCATGACTTGTGTCGGGGATCGCTGTTATGTTGCCACCACCAGCGGCACGGTTGCCTGTTTGTCCCGTGCCGACGGACTCGTTCTTTGGCGGTCGACTGTCGAAGGATCGGTAAATGCTCCACCTGATTATAAATCCGGTTTTCTTTATGTCGCCGACGGGGGCGGCAAGATCTATAAACTTGACGGCACAACCGGTGTTCAAGAGTGGGTCTTCCAAACCGGCGACCACATCCAGGCGAAGCCCTATGCCACGGATTCTGCTCTCTTTGTCGGCAGCTGGGATCGCTATTTCTACGCGATCGATGTCAACACCGGGTCGCAAATATGGCGGCGTTTTGTGAACGAGTCGAAATATTTTGCGCCGGCAACTGCCTATCCGATCGGCTTTAACGGACTGATTGTTTTTGTCGCTGCGGCTCCCAGTGAGGGTGCGGCAAGTGTTTATGCCTGTGATCCGGCTGACGGCGCAGTCAATTGGACCTATCCGCTCTCCGCTCACTATTGCCCGCCCAAAGTCTGGCGGGATCGGTTGCTGTTCGGGGCGGTTAGCGGGATTTTTTACGCTCTTGACGACGAAGGTGAGCTGCTCTGGCAAATCGACACCGGTGAGCCGCTGTTCGATGCTGCGCCGGCAATTGTTGGCGATCAAGCGTTTCTCTGTACCCTTTTTGGTACGGTGTGGCGCATCGATTTGTTGAGCGGCCACGCAGTGCAACGCTGGCAGATGGGGGATGGATTTATTTTTGCGAGTCCGGACGCCGGCGCTCAGATTTTTTGGGCTGCCGATCTGAACGGCCGGGTCATGGCGGTAAGCTGGGCAGAACCCCCTGCGGAATAACGATCGCGATCAAAAGCAGCCTCGAATATCAAATCCGGTGTTCCGATCTGTTATCCCAGTTTTCCTGTTATGCCTCGCTTTGCTGCCAATCGTTGACTTTGTAATCGATCCATTGCCATTTGATCTGGCCCGTTTTCAAAGTGCGGCGGCAGGTCAAATCGATCTGCCGCCGAGGTCGGGATTCGAGACCCTGAGCCTGATGCTCACGGATACACTTTTAAATACTTGGCAACCGATTATTCCGCTTTCAGCGAGATGTCGCCTGCTGATGTGATAAGCACGATGGGATCACCGCCATTGTTGATCTCACCTGTACTTCGTAGAACCGATTGTCCCCATTTTTCAGGTTGTGCAGTGGTCAGAGGAAAATCGCTGTAGATATTGTGTCGGCTTGGCAATCGCCCTTTGGCAAACATCCGTATTTCGGCGGATATCGTGGCAGGCATCGTTTTGGGCAGGGTCAGGTCGATATCGCCGTTCAGGGTCTCCAGATTCATCGCATGGGATTTGGAAAAATCGGTTAAAGTGAATCGAACCTTGATATCTCCGGCAAAGCTCTTGGCATTGAGCGGTCCTTGCACCTCATCCAGATCGATTTCACCGCCCATTGTCTGGACATTGAGGGGCCCGGCCAATTTCTTGCCGCTGATTTCTCCGCCATGGGAAGTCACATCGGCTCTTCCGCTGACATCGATCAACACGACATCGCCGCCCATCGTTGCCAGTCTGCATTCGCCCTGGCTGCGCTGAACATCGATGTTGCCGCCCTGGGTTTTGGCTGAGACCGCTTCTTTTGTTTCAAGGACGCTGATGTTGCCGCCTGCGGTGTTCAGGGCAACCGGCGCAGTGGCGTCGGTCAGTTCGATATTGCCGCCGGCGGTGTTCGCACTCGTTTCGCCATAGATTTTGTGCAAACGCAGGTCGCCGCCCGCACTCTGCAATCGGCATTCTCCGGAGATCGTGTTGACCTCGATATCACCGCCCGCTGTATTGGCACTGATGTTGCCGGAAAGACTGGACAACAGGATATCACCGCCAAAGGTGTTCACGTTGATTTTGCCGTCTACTGATTCAATTTCGACGTCACCACCGCTAACGTGAAGATCCAGGTTGAATCGATTGGGCGTGGTGATTTGCAGCGAATGAGATTTGATGCCACTGCTTTCTTCTCCAGTGATTCGCAAGGTATTTCCAGACAGCGTATAGCTTTGATCAATAGCCTGAATAATCTGGGTGGCTTCTTCCTTTGTGCGCACCGACAAATTCATCGTTTCGATAATTCGAATGACATCTTTATCCCAGGAACATATCTCTACATCGGCCCGGATGTTTTTGATCTGCAATTGCCCGCCCGCTCCGAGCTCAAATGTTCGCTCCTTTTCAAAAGAATAGTCTCCGCTGCGACCGCCCAATTCCTGGCTAAAGACAGAGCCGGCCACGATCAAAAGCGCGATAAGATGATGTTTTGCCATATGTCCTCCAAAAACGTTTTTATTTCAAAAAAGTGGCCGCTCGTCTGACGACGGGACACTGCTGATTTCGCAACAGAATGTTAGTTTCAGATAGAATTGGCTCGTAAAAGCTTATTGCTGCGATATTGGATATAGGTGTTGCTGTCGCTTTGGGTCGATTGCAGCAGCTCGCGATTTTGCATGGCATTTGCCGTATTTTGGGTCAGGATGTCAAACGCCTTGATGCGCAAAGCGCTGTTTTTTTCTTGCTGTACCAATCTGGTCAGAGCTTCCCGTACTGTTTCGGTTAACGGCAAGACCTCGAATATTTTCAGAACCAGCAGGCGGATTCCAGGGTTGTCTTCTTGGAAAAGCAAGCGCTCCAAGGCTGCGATCAAATCCTGGTTCAAGCCATTTTCTTCAAGCGCGACAAGCTGCACAGCTTCCAGCGCATTCAAGCGTACGGACGAATCTTCGGATTCGACAAGTGCTTTCTGCAACAACAAATGTACATTGCTATTTTCAGTTGAACCGCTCAGGGCGATATCAGCGATGGTGTTGTAGTGGATATCGATCTGACCGGTTTCTGGATTGAGACGAATGCGATTGACTCCGGCAAAGAAGGGATTGATGGTGCTGTTTTGAGCCTGGATTTCTTGGCTTGCCGTCAGCAGCGCATCCAGATTGCTGCGCGTGATCGCTGCTTTTGAGGGTGAGAATTGCTGACCGAGCAAGAATCCAAAAACCAGCAAAAAAAGGGCAAAAGCATATTGCCAGGCCGGCGATGGAGCCAGGAAAGGAAAGAACTGAGATGATCGCTTTCTGCCGGGGGATGGCAACTGCGCCAACACAGCCTCGCGCAGCAGACGCAATTCTTCAGCATCCGCTCGCGTTTTGGGCCGCTGAGCCAGCCGCTGCCGCAATTGCTGCTGTGCATCCCATTCAGTGCGACAAACTGCACAGGCCTGCAGATGCGCTTTCAGTCGAGCTGCTTCGCCTTTTTGCAGCTCACAAAGAATTCCCTCTTGCAGAAGATGATGATAGGGACACTTTTTCATAATGAGTCCTGTTGTCGATTCATTTGAGTATTTTTTCTTTGTTAAAATCGAACCGCTGCTATCCGATCGACAAACCGGCCAACACAGCGCGACCCTATTGGCAGCCATCTATGGTGTTGGGCTGATTCACGTGATCGATTTGGATGTTCTTTTCCATACATGAAAGTGCCAGTGAACAGGTTTGGTGTCTTGTTGCCCGGCGACCGGTCATCACCGACACCGGTTAGTCTTGAGTTTTGTACGGCAAAAGGGATTTTTGCATTGTTTGGGTGGCGCGAAAAAGCGCGTTTTTGACGGTTCCTTCGGAAATCTGCAATATCGCCGCGATTTCGCTGATTTTGTAGCCGTGAAAATGGCGCAAAGTGAAGACAGAACTTTGCCGGGCAGGCAGTTTGCGCACCAGACGATTGACCTGGCGCCAAAAGTCGCTTTCTTCCGCTGCGCGATCGGCCTGCGTTTGCTCGATGAAAGCGCTATCCACCTCTTTGGGTTCCGACAGCTGGACTGCATCCAGCGACCAGAAATGGCGTATTTTTCGCCGCCGAAGATGGTCAATTGCGGTGTTGATTGCCGTGCGCACAAGCCAGGTGCTGAATTTGCTCTGCATGCGAAACGAATCAAGATGCCGAAAAACCCTGAGAAAGGTTTCTTGAAAAGCATCCTGTGTATCAGCGGTATTGCCGAGCAAATCATAGATCAGGCAATAGACACGTTTGTCGTATTTCCGCATCAACTCGGCGAATGCCCGCTGATCGCCGGCCTGGGCGCGATAAATGAGTTCGTCTTCTGCTTCCATAATTTCCTTCTTGTCTCTTTTGATTAGACGAATAGGTTGGCAAAAAGGTTGGCAATCTGAAGAAGAATTATCGGCTGAACAGGCGAATTTTTCGCCAAACGGCATTCTATTGGGAGGCTGTGGCAAGGCAAAAGATTGGCGGTGCTAGAAGGTCGGCACGGCATATCAGTGCCATTTGTGGTGGAGATCGAGGATATACCACTCGCGCCGCACGTCACAGGGAACACAACCGCCTGCCGGACAGAGCATGTTTTCGGGCTGAAGGCGAACCGCTGTCAACCCCGCATTCATCAGCATCGTTACCGGCACATAGAGAGCTCGCAACGAGTGATGCATGAACGGCTGCAATCGGCCGTTTGCGATGAGTGTGTTTTCGAGATGCACAAAGCCACCGCTGCATCCAGGAACTTGTTGCAGTTCCTGCTCGCTGTTGTTTGATACACCGACCGGCAGGATACCCAGGTGGCCCCAGGGCATCACGTCAACCCATGGTACCGGCGCGATCACTTCGAGATAATGCCCGAATGTCAAGGCGCGAAAATTGACTCCCAGCATGACCACGGCGCTATTTTCATCTCCAGCCAGCCACTCCAACACACTGCCAACGCCAAGGGGGCTGGTGGGGGCATTTTCGGAGCAAATTTCTCTGGCAGCCTTGCCCCACAGGCTAAAGGAGTGGGTTGCAGAACTGGTGCGGATCACTTCAGGAGAGAGGCGAAAGGTTTCTGCAACTGTGCCGACTGCACTCGGTGTTTTGGCACGATCGAAATGCGGATAGCCGGGTTTTATGGTTTTGAAGCAATAGCTAAAGGCTGGCATGATCAGCGATCCTTCGGCACCGATTGTTTTTTGCACTTGCTCGATTAACCGACGCGGAGTGATGTCGGGGAAGGCGGCCGCCAAGGCGCGAAACGATGTGTGCAGCAAAAGATGTTGTCCGGCACGCAAACCGAGTTGCTGAAGAAAATGCTGCAGATCATTTGCAGACAAACAGGCACTCCTATAAGAGGAGTTCGATTTTTTCACCTCTTAAGAAAAAGCAGGGTTACAACGGGCAGTTGCCGCTGTTGCCATGGCCAATGGTTGTTGGCTCTTGGCCATGGCAGCGACAGGCGACTTGGGTTGATTCAGTCTGTATCTTCTTTTTGTCCAAACTATCGTTCACTGGCCGGCGATTGGCCCTGGTTCCGGCAGACGGCGGCGATACTCATCCACGTACAAACCGATCTTGTCAATGGGGATGGGTTCGAATCCGAGATCAAAAGCCGGGGAGTCTGATTCGAGCTTGAATCGGCCGCGCGTGTCTTGTATCACCCCAACAGCACCGCTGGCTGTCTGGTTTAATTCTTTGTGAAAACCTGCCGGCATCTTGTCATCATCGAATTGAAAGAATGTGCGGTCGTTGTCGGTGGTCAAATGGTCATCCAATGGCGACCACCGCGATGGTGCTGCATCGACGATCAGATTGTCTGTGATGGTCAGGTCCTGGGCGGTAAGTCCATCATAGATGTCCATCCATCGCCCTTGCAACGAGACGTTGCGGCGAATGATATTGTGTTTGGCGCGTGCCGGTTGGTCATCGTAGAGAGTGAGCAACTCGGGATAGCGCTCGCTGTAAGGCGGCTGTCGGAAATTCATCGCGTCCATTCTGTTGAAAAGCACCAGATCTGTACCATCAAAGATTCTGCTGGCCCAACCCAGGCCTCTGGAGTCGACATGCACAGACGGCGTGCATTCGATGAAGAGATTGTTTTCGATCACATTGTCACGGCCGCCGCCGATAAAGGCTCCGCGATCTACCTTGTAAAAGATATTGCCGAAGATCAGATGATCGCTGGCAAAATCATCGAGATAAACAGAATTGACCCCGTGCAAACCGGGCCCATGCAAGTGGTGAAAATAGTTGTAGCGTACGATATTTCCTCGCTGTGTCCAATCCCGTCCGATATAAAAAGCTCCCACGTCTCCGGTTTCACGCGCCAGGGAATGCACTTCATTGTATTCCAGGATCAGGTCATTGCCACCGAAATAGAGACCCATATGCGGGGCATCATGGATAGTATTGTGGGCGACGCGGTTGCCGACGCCGGTGATATGGATGGCCGGGTGATAGGTGCGAAATAGGCGGCCGTAATCATGCAGGTGATTGTTTTCGATCACCACGTTGCCGGGTTGCAGAGTTGCTCGGACCCCGGCATCGGCTCGAATTCCGCCCGCGGCGAGGGAGTGGAAATCGCAGCTGGCGATGCGATGCTCGAAACCGCCAGTGATCAAAACCGCATCATTGCCGAGGTTTTGAAAGGTGCAGCCGGCCATAACGATGCCTTGTCCACCCTGGATGTCGATAGCTCTGGCACGGGAGTTTTCAAAGGATAAACCGATGATCTGCAAGTGCTCCGTGTTTTCGAACCGAATCATGGGTTGGTCCAAGAGAGTCAAATAGGCCGAATTTTCCACCACAGCGTTCGGCGGCCAGACATAGGCAATGCCGGTTGCGCGGTCGAGATACCATTCTCCAGGCGAATCGAGCTCTTCCAGAATATTGCGAAAATAGAAGCGCTGGCCTTGACGATAACCATAATTTTTTACTTGCTCGGCGGGATAGATCGCCCGATTAACCGTGTCGATGGCTGCGACCCTTTCGTGGGTATCTGCCCAGTCCCATGTCCAATAGCCGTGCATCCAGATGTCGGCCGGCATTTGCCAACGGCTGCAGCGACGGTCTGGGGTGATGAACCGACCATAGTGACGGCCGGCAGGGATGTTGTTGAACAACTCATATTTGTTGCCGGGATTCAGCAGCTTGGCTCCAGTCTGCGGCACCGATTCGATCTGCAGCCACCCCTCGTTGGGATAACGCGCCAAAGTCATCGCTTTCCCGTCGATGATCAATTCCGATTCGATCGGCTGCTCTGCGCGACCAAAGCCAAGCGGCAGCAGTTGTCCAGTTTCAGTTATGCCTTGCCGGCGCAGATCGGCTTGCACCACATATTGTCTGGCCGAAGGGGAGAGGCGCTGCAAAATTGCCGAATCCGCAACAGCCTCAAATCCGGCGAGCGGTTTTGCACCGGTAATCCGCGCACTTTCCTTTGGAAAGCTGCGCCACAGGATCGGGCTAGCCGGCGTTCCACTGTCCGCTTCCTCGAAAAGCAACGACCGTTCGAGTCGGTATTCTCCACCGCGCAAATAGACCGTTACGCCTCCTGCCGGAATGCCGTCTGCAGCAATAAAGTCCCGGACTGCCTGTCGCGCGCGTTCCAGGGTCAGAAACGGGCCGTCGGTTTTATCGCCGTTTGTTGAGGCAGAGCGGCCGGACCATTCATCGTTGCCCAAAGGCGAAACAAAGAACGCATGTTCTGCCAGGCGGGGAGTGCTGCAACTCAACAGCACCAGCGCGGAAAAAAGGAGTGTCTTGATGCGCATCGAAATCCTCTCAGTTTGATTGTTTTTGCTCAACATAAGTTTCCCACTCGACGCGAAAGCCGGGCTGAATGAGATGGCGATTGGCATAGCCGGCCACGACTTCGAGGACATATTGCACCGGCACTTCAGAAGGGTAGACGTTTTCGGAGAGCGGCAGGGTATTGCGATGGATGTTGCGAATAATTCCCTGGCTGTCGATGAACAGCATGTCGAGCGAAAAGTAGGTATTTTTCATCCAAAATCCGCGGTAATCTTCTTCGGCAAAGATAAAAAGCATTCCCTGATCTTCGCGCATGGAACGGCGAAACATCAATCCCAGGATGATTTTATTCTCGCTGTCGGCGATCTCGATATCGATCCTGGCGATTGAATCGCCGCTGGCATTCAAAAAGCGCAAGTCACCTTGTTTGGAAAATTGATACAAGTCCATCGGTGAGGGAGTTGAGTGAGATTTTTCCTCGCAACCGTTCAGCATCGCCCACCCGGCGACAACAGCGATCAGCAAGAAAGTGATGCGGTGAACCGGATTCATCGTTCGGTCTCCTCAGCGGAATGATATTCCTGACGCAACAAGCCCATGACCAAAAAGTCGACATAACGGCCATTGTGATACATGGCCTGGCGCAGAGTCCCTTCGACGCGAAAGCCGGCTTTTTGATAGGCGCGGATCGCCGCCGGGTTTTCACTGCTTACATGCAGCTGAATCCGATTGAGGTTCAGCTCTGCAAAAGCATAACGGCACATCAGCTCTACGGTTTCGCCTCCATAGCCTTTAGACCACTGGTCAGGCTTATAGATCGCCAGATAAAAAACCGCGGCTCTGCTCACTGCATCCCAACGCACCAGTGCAGTCTGTCCGACCGGCAAGTTTGTCTCTTTTACGCAGATGGTAAACAGGATCGTTTCTCGATTCTCGCTCCAGCTCTGCTGTTCGTTGCGGATCTGATCCAGGGTAAGAGGAAAATAGAGAAACAGCGCATCGCGCACTTGCGGGTGGTTCTTGCCGAAGTAAACCCATTCGGCATCGGCTGGTTCGGCCGGCCGCAAAACAACAGTTTCGCCGTTTATAAACGTGACGGGCTCTGACATGTTCAGGTCACCTGTTTATAAATGGATTTCCAGCATTCTTGAATCAGATTCCAGGCGCAATCGACATGTTCGCGGGTGGTGTGCAGGTTGCCGATGGCCATGCGCAGCGTCAGCTGGCCATGTAGCCTGGTATGGGACAGATACAATTGACGGGTGGTGTTGACTGTATCGAGCAGTTGTTGATTCAGGCGATCGAGTTCCTTTTCGTTTTGTATTTCAGGCGGATGAGCGCGGAAACAGATTGTGCTATAGGGAGTTGGGGCCAGGCGTTCGAAATGCGGATGTTGGTCGATTTTTTTTGCCAGAGATTGGGCGAGATCGATCGCATAGCGGATCCGTTCGCCCAGTCCTTGCTGGCCGAAATAGCGGATCGTAAACCACAATTTCAGAGCGCGAAAACGGCGTCCCAGTTGAACGCCATAATCCATCAGATTTTCCGCCTGCTGGTCCTGATCTGTTTTAAGATATTCTGGCACAAGAGAAAAGGCTTGTTTGAGGATATCGGGCCGACGGGTAAAGAACGCCGAACAATCGATCGGCACGAACAGCCATTTATGCGGATTAAAGAGCAGGGAATCCGCCCGATCACAACCGTTCAGCACATGGCGGAATTCGGGCAAAATCGCCGGTGATCCGCCATAGGCGGCATCGACATGCAACCATAGTTTTTCTCTTGCACAGATATCAGCGATTTCGGGTATGGGATCGATTGAAGTGGTTGAGGTGGTGCCGACAGTGGCCACTGTACAAAAGGGCAGCCAGCCGGTCTCTCGGTCCGACGCAATCGATTGCGCCAGCAGTCGGCAATCGAGGCGATAGTCGCGATCCACTGCGATTTTCTGTACGCTTTCGATCCCCAGCCCCAGGGCGATAGCGGCTTTTTCCACTGATGAGTGGGCTTGCTCAGAGGTATAAAGGCGCAGACGAGGAGCGCCGAACAGGCCTTTTTGCCGAATCGGGTGTTCCTTGACCATTTCGCGTGCCGCTGCGATGGCTTGCAGGGTACTGGAGGAGGCGCTGTCGGTGATCATGCCCCAAAACGATTCCGGCAGCCCGATCATCTGGCGCAACCAATCCATCACTGTTTGCTCCAATTCCGTACAGGCCGGGCAGGTCTTCCAGAGCATACCGTTTACATTAAAGGCTGCGCTCAAGAGTTCGCCGAGAATGGCCGGGCCGCTGCTGGAAATGGCAAAATAGGCCATAAAATTGGGGTGATTCCAATGCGTCATGCCCGGCATCACGATGCGATCGATATCGCGCAAGATTTCGTCGATCGGCTCGCCGGTCGCCGGCGCTGATTTGGGCAGCCGATCGCGGATTTCTCCGGGTTGCACGTCGGGCAAGACCGGAATCTGATCGAGATGGGTCAAATAGTCTGCAATCCAGTCGATCAAGGCATGGCCGGCGCGGCGAAACTCGTCGGCCGGCATATCCGCGGGGACGGTGGAATCGGATAACATGGTCAGTTCCTTTCGCATGGCAGTCTCCCTGACAGCAGCAAGAAGCTTGCTGATTTGTATTTCTTCAGGTGATGGAACCACATTTTGTCCAGCGCGATTTCCCGGCTGCCATTTTCCATCTTGTGAGAAAACGCCAACGATCTCGAAGGCCGCTTGCTGTCCGGTGACCAGCTGACATCAATGCGGGATCGAGAGCTTAGCTGAAAAGTGTTTCAATATCGTTGCGGCTGAGCGATTTGAAAAAGCTCTTGTCCGTTACAATCAGGTTGGAAACCAGCTTTTTCTTTTTTTCCTGTAAGAGAAGCATTTTTTCTTCCACTGAATCCTTGGTGATCAGTCGATAGACGAAGACATTTTTGTCCTGACCGATGCGATGGGCTCGATCCATCGCCTGCATTTCAACCGCCGGATTCCACCAGGGATCATAGAGAATGACATAATCAGCTGCGGTCAAGTTGAGTCCGGTACCGCCGGCCTTGAGGCTTATCAAAAAGGTTTGGATTGAGCGGTTTTCCTGAAAACGCCGAATGACCCGCTCTCGATTGACCGTATGCCCGTCCAGATATTCGTAGGTGATGCCCTCTTTATCGAAATAGCTGCGGATCAGTTTGAGCATTTTGACAAATTGCGAAAAAATCAAAATTTTATGATTTTCCGCCAGGATCTCTTCCACAAACTCTTTCAAGTGTTCGTATTTTCCCGAGTCTTCATGTATCTGTGGATCGATCAGATAGGGATGGCAAGCGATTTGTCGGAGACGCACCAGCCCCTCGAGAATGTTGATGCGCGCTTTATCCATTCCCTGTTCGTCGATTTTTTTGAGCAAAAGGGCGCGATAGTGATCCCGCCATAAGTTGTACATTTGGGTTTGTCGCTGATTCATGGCGCACAAAACGGTCTGTTCTGTTTTGGGCGGCAGATCCATGGCAACATTTTCTTTGCTGCGCCGAAGGATAAACGGAAAGACCATTTTTTGCAAAAGTCCGACGGTCTCCTGATCCTCCTCTTTTTCGATGGGATGAACAAAGTTTCTTTTAAAATAGGTTAAAGAGCCCAAAAGGCCTGGGTTGAGAAAAGCGAATTGTGACCATAGCTCCTGCGTGTTGTTTTCGATTGGCGTGCCTGTAAGAGCCAGGCGATAGCGACCGTTCAGCAGCCGGGCCGCTTTGGCGGTTTGTGAATTGGCATTTTTGATCTTTTGTGATTCATCCAGAATGATAAAGTGAAAAGAAAAATTGCGCAGCGATGCGATGTCGCGGCGCATGATCCCATAGGTGCTCAGGATGATATCATACTGCTGAAAACTATCGGTGTCGGCGGCGCGATCGAGTCCGACATGAGCCAGCACTTCCAATGACGGGGCGAATTTGTTCACCTCTTGTTGCCAGTTGAAAACCACCGACGTGGGGCAGATGATCAGGCTGGTGAGCCTCTTTTTGCTGCTGTTTTTTTCGTTGAGCAGCAGCGCCAATGTTTGCACGGTTTTGCCAAGGCCCATGTCATCCGCCAGACAACCGCCGAATTGAAAAGTTTTCAGAAAATTCAACCAATCATATCCCGATTTCTGATATGGGCGCAAGACCTCTTCCATTGACGGCGGCAGCGGGTGAGGTTCGATCCGGGAAAAATTTCGCAAAATATCACGGCGAATCTCAAAGGCGTGGTCGGCCGTGGAAATGTCCGCCTCGTCGAATAGAATATCGATCAGAGTGAGATGGTGTTGTTGCAGTCGGATGCGATCTTGTTCAACTTGGGCAAAATTGAACAAATGCGCATAGCGTTTCATCCAACTGACCGGCAGAATTGCCAGACTGCCGTCGTGCAACTTGAGATAGGGCTGGTTTTGCCGAAACGCCCGCCGCAAGGCGAGCAGCGATAGCGGGATCCCCTCGATTGAAATCTCCAGATTTAAATCAAACCAATCGATTTCAGTGCTGACCTGCATCTTGACATGGGGATCGGCTGTGCGAATATGAAATTTGCGCAAATGGTCGAGCCCTTCCACCGCAAAATTGCGGGCAACCATTTCCGGCAGATTGGTTGACATCCAATTCATCGCCCGATTGAGCGGGAGATGAAATGCATCGGTCTCTCTTTTCAACCCAGTAGCCATCAACTGATTGGCGATTTCGTCTTCTTGCTGCTTTTGGCGAATCACGCGAATCAGGGATTTCTCATCTTCTCCTGGCACAATCTTTTGAGATTGTGGGTCGTTATAATCGACCCATTGGCCATCATATCCCAACTGCAGTTTCACGGCCAGATGTGTCTCGTTATCGCTGAAAATCAATTTTTTATCGTTAAGATGGTCGATCGTGACAACGCGATAGATGTCCGGTAGACTCAGGGGCAAAAACTCGGCTAGAGAGGGAAACGCCTGAGTGACAAAATCGGTAAATTCGGTTCGCGGAATGCGGATTTTGAGCCGTTCCTGGGCAAAAGGCATCAGAGCATCTGCATTGTTGAGGTTTTCTATATGGAAAAGCCGATTTTTCTCGAGAATCCAGATGGGATTTTCGGTCAGAATCGACAGTTCCGGTCCCAAACGACAGCGTTCGGTTCCATAGGTGATCTCTGGTACGATTTCGAGAAAATCGTCCACAGTCGTGTAGTTGAATTCGATGCGCGCAGGTTCTTGCGCGATGGTGATGGCTTCACCGACCAAGCCTTCATCATCCATGTAGAGAGGGCTGTTCAACAGACGGGAAAAGAGATGGCCGATCGCGATGCCATAAGGATAGTAGGCTGGTCGATAATCATAGTAATAGGACGGCGTTTGCCATTTGGAGAATTGCTCTTTGAGGTTGAGGCGGGTCAGATAGGAGATTACAAAGAGATCATTCTCTTGATAGTCTACATCGCTGTTGTCAGTGTCGAATTGACCAATGGGGGCAACACGTCCGAATTCGCCGTTGCGCTTGATATAGGCTTTTTGTGGCAAAATCGACCAACCATCCAATTCGAGTTTTATCGTATAGATAATTTTCCAGTGCGCAGGTTGCGTCGGGTTGGGTCGATTTTGTCTGTTTTTTTCGATCAGATCGGTGAAAAAAGTATGCCACGATGGATGAATCCGCCTTTGTACCAGATTTTCGCGGTTTTTTTCATAATAGTCCTCTGCGGCCAGCAGTGCAGCGACGCTGTGTTCACAGTTACCCCAACTGGGGCATGTGCACAGAGCGAACAATCCCGCAGGCGTTTGGCGAATTCTGACCTGGAAGTCCTGAACCACAGCATCGAAATGATCGAGTTCAACATGGGTAAGCTTGACGCAGTTCTGTTTATAGAGCCGCTGACCTGTTTCGAAAACTGCAGGTCCAGCGAAGTGAATGATTTGATCATGAGTCAATTTCATTCTGTTCCGTCCTGCATTCATCCCCTGGGTGGAAAATTGATCCATTGTGGTTCCGCGCCAATCCGCATTCGGTCCGGCCATTCTTTAATATGCAAAAAATATTCAAAAGATACAAGTCCAGAATCGTCTATGCAGTTGTCATTAAGGGGGAAATAGAATGGGAATTCAGGTTTGGCGGTGCGCCTATTTCTGGCCGGTGGGCAAAAACCGCCCAAGCCAAGAGCGCTATGGGAAGCGCTTGAATGCACGGCAAGCGGGTGATGGATGATTGGTTCATGGCATTTCAGACGTCATTGTTGCGAGGATATGCTGTCGGGTGTTCTGGTTTTGCACCCTTGGTCGGCAGGAATGACGGCGTGTTGGCTTTCTGTCTCTATGCTTTCGCAGACAGGACGGATCAACCGTTCAAGATTGGCCTGTTTGGCTTTAAAAGCACCTGCAGCGATGAGACAGATCGTGCCGCCTATCATCAAGGCCAGGGGAGCTCCGATCCAGTGGGCGAGAGTCCCGGCCAACAAGCTGCCGATCGGGGTCACGCCGTTGAAAGTCAAACTGTAAAGGCTGATGACGCGGCCGCGTTTGTCGTTGTCGGCCAAAACCTGCAACAGCGTGTTGCCGGAGATAAATTGGGCGATCAGGCCATAGCCGACGAACGGCATTACCAAAAGTGTCAACCAAAAATTACGAATCACAACCATAGAAAGGAGCGCCGTGCTGCCGATCAGAGCCGCGCGTGCCATCGTTCGATTCAGCCCGATAACCGACTCTTTTGATGCCAGAGAAAGAGCAGCGAACAACGCGCCCACGCCTGCCCCACCCATGAGAAACCCGAGGGTTTCCGGTCCTCCGTGCAGGATGTCGCGGGCAAAAATCGGCAACAGCACTGTGTACGAGAGACCCGCAAATCCGGTAATGCTGAGCGTGCAGAGGATCCAGCGGATTGCCTGGTTGGCAGAGGCATATTGCATGCCCTCGAGAAAGCCTTGCCAGACCCCGGTAGTAGAGGTCGGTTTGGGACGTGCAGGGAGGCGCAACATTCCCAGGGCGACGAGGATGGCCAAATAAGAGAGCGCATTGATCAAGAAACACCATCCTTCACCGACCAGAGCGATCAGAATTCCGGCCAGCGAGGGTCCGATCATGCGGGCGCTGTTGAACAGGGTTGAGTTCAGCGCAATGGCATTGCCCAGTTTCTCTCGGCTCGGCACCAAATCGATGACAAAAGTTTGCCGGGCTGGCGAATCAAACGCCACAATCACACCCCAGGCAATGCTGAGGAGAATAATCCAATGGATTTCAATTTTTCCGGAAAGGGTGAGCACAGCAAGAATCGAGGCTTGCACCAGCGCGGCTGATTGGCTGTACAAGAGAACTGAGCGGGCATTCCAGCGATCGAGTAAAACACCGGCTATCGGGGTCAACAACAAGGCCGGGAATTGTCCGGTGAATTCGACCAAACCGAGGAGAAAGGCCGAGTCGCTGAGGCGATAAACCAACCAGCTCATCGCCAGGCGCTGCATCCACGTGCCGAGAATCGAGACCGCCTGACCGCTGAAGAAGAGGCGATAGTTGCGAAACGTGAGGGCGTGAAAGATGCGTTTGAATTTCCGGCGGATGGTGATCAACTTCGTTCTTTCTTCTCCCGCATGATGCGGATTTGCCGATGGGCAAATTCGGTGATGCCGCTTCGACGGCCCACACGCTTAATCTCTGTTGAACGCAGCATCTCTCGAAGGGCTGCGCCGGGGTGCTCGGTTTGTCCGGGCCATTTGATGCAGAAAGCGTATCGGCCGACCCAGCTTTCCTCGCCGAAAAAGGGGAGAGGATCGGATCCGGCAATCACAAGGCGACCTTTTTTTTGCGCTTGCTGCATTTTGTAGGGGGTCGGCCAAAAGATCGGTCGCATGGTGGTGTCGCTGATCATGAGATCGGCTGCCGAAAAAGCAGTGAACAGCTGGTCCACTGTTTTGCCGCGTTTGCCAAACCATTTCCCGGGCGCCCAATTCAAAGCGGCCAAACCGCCATTTTCGCGAATCTGCTGGACTGCCTCCGCAGCCGCGAACTGTCGATCCGCAACAAAAAATGATGAGGCAAGCGAACAGATCTCCAGCCCTTCTTTGCTGACAATTTGACGACCGGCGAACAGCAACAGAGGTTGGCCTTGCGGCGAAATCAGGCGCAGCACCTCTTTTTCGGCAGTCGGCTCCACGCTCCATCCGCCAGGCAGCGCAGGTCGGACGCTCAACCGCGAGAAAAAATTGCAGTCCGCCCTTTCGGTCAGCAACAAAGCCATTTGATAATTTTCCAAGGTGCAATGACGCAAGAGATTGTGCTGTGCAGCTGCAAAAAGGCGGATGGGATCGAAATTGGGGTAGATATGTACGTGTCCGTCGATTATCCATTCACTGTCGATCATGGTGGGCTCCTTAAATTTATCAAGTATACTCAAATCAAAGCTATTCTGCAAATACAAAACTCCACAAATCAGAGAGCAAAAACTGCCTATTTTGAATTGTTGTTGCACCGCTGCTTTTATTTTGTTAGTTTAGGCAGAATTTACCATTGCTGAACCTCATCGAATTTGCATTAACCGAGCCCACACAAAAAAACGATGATAAACACGGTCGCACTCTCAGGCGCAAGCGGTTTGATCGGTTCTGCTCTTGGCGAAGCATTGTCCCGGCAAGGGATAATTGTCAGGCACCTGGTGCGCAACGCAGCACAGGCAGGCGACCGGCACATCTATTGGTCTCCGAATGAAAAAAGAATTGACCTGCAACGTTTTCAGGATGTGGATGCCGTGGTGCACCTGGGCGGTGAGCCGATATTTGGAATTTGGACACGGCAGAAACGCGAGCGGATTCTCACCAGCCGGGTACAGAGCACTTGTTTTCTCAGCTCCATCCTGGCAGAAATGTCACCCCCTCCGAAAGTCTTGCTTGTTGCTTCAGCGACCGGGTATTATGGCAATCGCGGCGATGAGATCCTCGATGAACAGAGTCCTCCGGGGGATGGTTTTTTAGCCACAGTCTGCAAGGAGTGGGAAGCAGCCGCTGATTCTGCCGTCGGTGCCGGTATCCGTTGTGTTCACACGCGCTTTGGCTTGGTGCTGACACCACAAGGCGGTTTTTTGGGCAAGCTTGGACCCATTTTTCGGGCGGGCCTGGGTGGACGGTTGGGGTCGGGCCGCAGTTATATGAGCTGGGTCACTTTGGATGACTTGGTGCGCGCTTTGAGTTTTCTTCTCCATGCCGATGCGGCTGTCGGTCCGTTCAACGTTGTGGCGCCGGAACCGGTAACAAACAAAGAGTTCACCCGGTCTTTGGCTTCTGCCCTCAATCGCCCCGCTTTCTTTGCCGTTCCCGCACCATTTCTGCGTTTGGCTTTAGGATCCATGGGGGATGAGATGATCCTCGGCAGCGCTCGGGTGGTTCCCAAACGTTTGCAGGAAGCTCATTTTCAATTCAAATGGCCAACCATCCGCAGCGCTTTGGCTGCTTTCTTCGATTTGGAAAATCAACCCAATGCCGATGTTAGGTGATCGGCAGGATGGGCGTACTTTGCAGTTAAGAAAGACAGGCACGCAGACGTGCCGGAAGGAGATTTGCCTTGTTTTTAACTATTCCTATTTTTCGTCAAAAGCTCAGTTGGCTTTTTTTTGCTGTTGCCCTGATCGGCATCACCTTCGGCACAGCATGCGGCCCACAAACCGAAATACCTGCATCGCAAAAAAGGCAGTCGGTTTTCTTTTCTCCCGATGTCCTGCAGCAGGTACAGGAGCAGGCAAACCGGGATGAATGGGCTGGCCGGATCAAGACAAACGCGGTGCAAAAGGCTGAGCCGTGGCTGAGTTTTTCGGACGATGATCTGTGGAATCTGATGTTTGGTCCTGAGCCATTCAGATCGCATATGGTGTGGTCGGATGGTTTTTGTCCGGCCTGTGGCAAAGATGTGCGGATGTATGCCTGGATAATCGATCCCTTTGCCCATCCCTGGAAAGTGCAATGCCCGCATTGTCAAAGTTTGTTTCCGACCAATGATTTCCAGGCTTTTTATCGCAGCGGTCTGGATCGGCATGGCGTTTTTCATGCGGATTCAGCCGACCGTGCGTTGCTTTACAACATCGACCACCCGGATCCTCTTGATCCCCTGCACACTTTTGGTGTCGATGACGGTGATGGATTTGTCCAAAACGGCAATCGCTGGCGCTTTGTCGGTGCCTATCTTTTGTATGGTCAATGGAAAAAACTGATCGTCGAGGGAATTCACAATCTATCTGCTGCCTATGTGCTGAGCGGCGATCCCCGCTATGCTCATAAAGCAGCGATTCTGCTGGATCGGGTGGCGGACCTTTACCCTTCATTTGACTACCGCTACCAGGGCCTGGTCTATGAAAAGCAGGATACCGTTAACCAGAACGGCTTTGTGTCGATCTGGCATGATGCATGTGTCGAGTCGCGCCTGTTGATTATGGCCTATGATCAGATATACGATGGAATGGAGCAGGATTCTTCGTTGGTTTCCTTTCTTGGCCAAAAAGCCGTGCAACACCATCTGATCAACCGCAAGAACAATCTGGCAGACATTCGCGCGAACATTGAAGACCGGATACTGCGACAAATGTTTCGCGACACCTTCAAGATCACCAGCAATTTCCCGCAAACGGATCTGACCTTGATTGCCGCGCATACCGTTCTGGCCTGGCCGAAACAACGGGAGGAGATACTGCAGCGAATTGATGGTATGCTGGAGCGTGCGACAGCTGTGAATGGCTTGAGCGGTGAGAAGGGGCTCGCCGGCTATGCGGCCTTATCGCCGCGCGCGGTGGCCGATTTTCTTTCCCGTTTCAGCCGTCTGGACGATGATTTTCTCTCCCGATCATTGCAAAAGCACGCGAATCTTGCCGACATGTTTCGTTTTCATATCGATACCTGGATCGATCAATCCTACTATCCTCGCATCGGCGACGATGGACGGCTGGGTGAGAAGAACGAACAATATGCCGGCGTCTTGTTCTCCCGCGATCCCGGTGCCGGCTCGATCTGGCAATCGCCGTTTTCTTCTTCTTTTTCTCTCTTTGAAAAACTCTTTCAATCGACCGGCGACACCGCGTTCATACAGGTCCTCTATCGAGCCAACGACCATTCGCTGGAAGGCTTGCCCTATGACATCTTTACGGCCGATCACTCGGCATTTCAACAACGAGTCAAACAAGTGATAGAGGCGGCGGGAACCGATATTTGCGTTGCATCGACAAATAAAGCCGATTGGTGTGTGGCGCTTCTTCGCTCCTCAACGCACAGCCTGAGCCCGGTGGCGTGGCTTGATTATGATATCGGCGGCAATCACTGCCATGCCGATGGAATGAATATTGGCCTGTTCAGCCACGGCCTCGATGTCTTGCCAGGTTTTGGCTATCCGCCGGTACAATATGGTGGATGGTTTTCCAAAAAGGCACTATGGTATCGCCGCACGGCTGCGCACAATACCCTTGTGGTCGATCGCCTCGATCAGGTGGCCAAAATCGGTCAGCCGGAGACCGAACCGATGCACCAACAGCTCAATCCACTTAAACGCCACGTCAAAGGTCAGACCACTCTGTGGGGTGTCGGCGATCAGGCTCAGGTGATCCGTGCCAGCGGAACTCAATTGGTGCAAACCGTCAAGATGGATCAATACGAGCGGACTCTTGCACTGATCGATCTTGCCGATTCGACTGCCTATCTCGTCGACTTGTTTCGCGCCATCGGCGGTCGCGATCACACGAAATTCTTCCATGGTGCCCCGGGCGAGCTGACGACCCGCGGGTTAAAACTGGTTGAAACCGCTGATTTCGATACCACAAGCGAGATGCGCAATTTCCGCCTCGACCCCCAACCGCAACAGGGTTGGAGTGCGCAGTGGCAACTGGCTGATCCCTATGGCTATTTGCCGGCAAAAAGCAAAGTCGGCCTGCAAATCATCGATTTAACCGCCGGCGCCGCTGCGGGGGTAGCCGATACCTGGTTTGCCTATGGTTTCGATCGCGGTGAGGGCGAATTATCCACTTTGTTGGTGCAGCGCACTGCGGATACAGCACCGCTTTCTTCGCTGTTTATCGATGTAATCGAGCCGTTCGGCAGTCAGCCGTCTGTCGTCAGCGCCCACAGATTACCCCTTCTGACTCCTGATGGCGAGGTTTATGGCCCAATGAACGCCGCTCTCGAAATCAAACTGGCCAATGGGTATACGGATTTGATCGTGGCAATGGATGCCGAAAACCCTCTCGACCAGCAACCGGACTATCGCACGCGACGAGCCTGGGTGCAGGCAGACTGGCGAATCGAATCCGATGCGGAATGGTTATGGGTGCGTTTGAATGTACAAAAACAACCGATCGCTTTTGCGCTGGCAGAGGGAACACACTTGCACGGCCTGGCACTGGAGTGGACCAATGAAATGCAAACCTCATTCTCGGAACAAGTTTTGTCCACCCGATAGAGCAGGTGGCAGGCCCGACCAGGTCCTGCGCCGGCCGGATTTATCGCCAGCGCTATAACATATTCAGTTATTGGACAGTGATCGCGAACAACCTCAGAGATAAATGTTTTTGCGGTGTTATCAAACCGCAACAAATTATTTCATTTTACGTATGAGTACCGAGCGTCGCCCCTGCCGGTCTGTTGAAACTGCCGCTGACTATCTGAAACATCCGGCGGTTGTGAAACAAGGGCCGCCGATTTTTAAAAGAATACCGTCCTCGCCTTTGTGGCGATACCGAGAACAGCAAAACCCCGCTCCATCTTCCTGGTCGGGATTTTCAGGTTGTTCCTTTGAAACTCGGTATGAAAATAGCCGGCGAAAACCCGCTTTCCACCAACATTCGCGGGATAGAAAACGTCAAGTCGTCTTTCCGGGGCAAAGAAAAGGAATATGTTTGTGGATCGATTGCAGGACGAATCCAAGGCAGTAGCCCAAATTGCGATTCGCGCAGGCGCACCCCGATTGATCGTCAACGGCGTGGAACGCTTTCCGTTGCTCGCCTGGAGTTGGGACCTGCCGGCTGCTGTTCGCTATTTCAAACAGGCGGGCCTACAGATCTTGCATCCAATACTCGGTCTGAATGAGGGGTGGCTGCGGCCAGGCTGTTACGAGTGGCAGAGCATCGAGTCGGTATTTGCTCAGCTGCTCGAGAATCACTCTGAAGCCTATTTTTTGCCGCGCGTGCTTTTCGATGTGCCCCTGTGGTGGAAGGAACGCTATCCGCAAGAGTTGGTACAAACCGCATTGCCTGTCCAACCCTATCGGCCGGTACGGCGCAACCCGCACGGCGGCTGGTTGTGGGGAATTCAATCGAGCGAACCCTCTCTGGGTTCTGATCGCTATCTCGCAGAGATGCAGCTGCTTTTTGGCTCATTTTTGCAATTTATCGAAAATTCTTCATTGGCCAACAGAGTGATCGGCTACCAACTCGGAGGCGGGATCTACGGCGAATGGCATTATTCCCTCTCCGCCTTTCTGCCTGATTTTAATCCCGCTCTGGCGGAGAAAATCGGTCCTGCTCCTGACCTGCAGGCAAGAACGCAGAGTACGTTTGGCCTGTTGCGCGACCCGCAACATGAACAAGAGGTGATCGACTATTATTGGCGATTCCATGACTATACCGCCGATGTCCTGCTGAGTTTTGCACGGCAGGCAAAAGAGGTGACGGGTAGAAGAGTGTTATGCGGCGCTTTCTATGGCTATCAGTTGGAAAATGTTTGGATGCAGGAAGGCGGACACCTGGCGCCGGAAAAGATATTGTCAAGTGCAGATATCGATTTTATTGCCAGTCCCTATTCGTATCAAACGACCAACCTGACGGATCGACAGTGGTGGGAACACGATGTGGTGGATGGCGCTGGCAATGCGCTTGGTCGCGCACGAGGCATCGCCGGTGATGGGGGTTACCGGGTGCTGCTGGAATCGCTGCGCCGACACGGCAAGCTCTATTTTGCCGAACTCGATGCCAGCACTTTCATCGAACCGCCGCCGGTGAATCCTGATGGCAGCGGCGCCCAGGATGTGGACAGAGAGTTCTGCATGATCGGCGGAGACGGGTGCACCGAGGTTGATGGATCCCTCAAAATCGTCGAACGCGATCTGGCTCAGGTTTTGGCAAAGGGAGCAGGTGGGTGGCTTTTTGATTTTGGCCCGGTGTTGCGTTCGGGTAAAAGTTGGTACAGTGATCCGCGATTGATCGAGCTGGTGCGGGCGTTCCAGCAATGGGGTGAGAGCCGCTCTGCCATGCAGCTCGATTCTGTGGCTGAAATAGCAGCGGTCTATGATGCAAAAACCTTTGCCGCCACCCGCCATTGGCGTGCTGACATGCCTTTTACCAAGGGCGGTGAAAACCTCGATTACTTTATGCGCTGGTTTATGGATTCTCAGGCTCGAGCCTTGCACCGAATCGGCGCGCCTGTCGATTTTCTCTATCATTTCGATTTGCAGTCTAAAGATCTCAAACGCCACAAACTGTGGCTGATGGTCAATCTTTTCTATCTGCAGGATGAGCAAGTCAAGAGACTGCACCGGCTCGCAGAAAACAGCGGCATCACCGTGGTCTGGTATTATGCGCCTGCTTTGCTGCGGCCTGACCGTATCGATCTTGAACGGATGCAAGCTTTGACCGGTTTTCATTTCCAAGTTCTCGACGAACCGGGTTCCATGTTGATCCAGACCACCATTACCGCCAGTGACTGGAAAGGTCAGATGGTATTTGGGGTCGATGAACAACGGTGGCCGCGATTTGCCGTCCAGGATAACGATGCCGATATTTGGGGTGTCTGGCAAGACAACGGCTTGGCGGCATTTGCCTGCAAGACGGTGCAAGGTTATCATTCGGTTTATCTGGGATCAGCGCCGCTACCGGCCCATGTTTTGCGATGGTTGGCCGTACGCAGCGGCGCGCAGTTGTGGAGCAGCGAACCCGACCTGGTGATGGCCAGCCGGGATGTCGTGGCGACTGTTGCCGAAAGCCCGGGAAGGCGAACCATCTCCCTGCCGTATGATCTCTATCACGTTCGTTCAACTGCAACGGACAGAGAGTTTACCTTTGCGGCGGAATACGGTCAAGTCGACCTTTTTGTGCGAAAGCTTTGAAAAGTGGGTAACAAAAATTGCTCATCAAGTGACGATGCCAAGTCTGTGGAGAAACCTGAATGGACATTGTTTTTTCTTGTTGTTGCTTGGCTCTTCATGGTTTTGCTGACCCATCGAAAGGATTTGAAAAACCGAATACGATGGGTTCCTTTTTCCGCATCGTGGCTATTTTTTTCTTTTCATTTTTTTGCTCCGGACCGTTTCATGAATACCCTCAATTTCGCTCAGCGTTGGACACCTTTGGCGTTTATCCTGCTGATCCTTGCTCTGCCGGCTCCAAGAATCGATCATTTTTTCCGACTTTCTCTGGCATCGTTCATGTCGATTGCTCTGCTGGGCACCACCCTGAGTGATCATCAACGCGGACGATCTTTTGCACGACAAATTAGCCGCCCATTTTGGCCTGATTCCGATCACTGCGACAGGTAGGTGGCGAATGTATCATATCGACCCCGATTCGATTCTGTTGTCCCCTCTAGAGGTTGACCAGGATGAAATCCTTGTTTGATCGAGACGAAATTCAAAAAATCCGCTGCCAAACCGACGATTATCTGCGCCAGACTCTTTTGCCCTTTTGGATCGAACGCGCCATCGATCAGCAGTACGGCGGTTTTTTGACCTATTATGATCGAAACGGCCAGGCGACCGGTGAAACCGACAAGACTTTTTTGATGCAGATTCGCTCTCTCTACACCTTTGCCGCTGCTCATCGCGCGGGATATTCAGCAGATGGCAAATGTTTGCAGCTGGCTCGAAGTGGAGCGGACTTTATTCTCAATCACTACCAGGACCAGAAGAATGAAGGATGGATCTGGATCGCCGACCGCCAGGGCAATCCGTTGAACCGAAGCAAGATCGGGTACGGACAGTGCTTCGCCATCTATGCGATGAGCGAATACTATCTCGCATCAGGTGATGCGCGAGGCCGCCAGGCTGCTCTGGATACCTATGCTGCTATTCAAAAAAACATGAGCGACACTCGTTTCGGCGGATATTACGAGATTATGCAGGAGGACTGGCAGCCCGAGCGACCTGGCAGATTCGGCGGTGATCGCAAAGGTTTTGATGTGCATATGCACATGATGGAAGCCTTGACCCGGCTTTATGAAATGACCCACCACCCCAGCCACCGCCGGCGCCTGCTCGAGGTGATCAGCCTCATCCTCGAACGAATGCTGCATCCTGAATATCGAGTCGGTTATATGCAGTTCAGCCTCGATTTCACTCCGCTTGCAGCCATTCTCTTTGAAACCGAATGGGGACGAGATGCTGCACCTGCTGACGGCGTGGCGCGTCCGTTGGATACGACGTCGTATGGCCATAATGTCGAATTTTCGTGGCTTCTGTTGCATGCCCTGGAAATTCTTGACAAACCTGCCATGCCCTATCTCGACGTGATCCGCAAAATTGCGGATCACTGTTGTGAAAACGGCATCGATTGGCAATATGGCGGTGTTTGCGTCGATGGACCTTTTAACGGTCCGCCCAACGATACCGAAAAACAGTTCTGGCAACAGGCAGAAGTGCTTGTTGGCATGCTCGATGCCTGTTTGTTGTTCGGCGATGAACGCTACTGGCGCGCTTTTGTACAGGTGTATCATTTCGTATTTGACAAATTCATCTGTTGGGCTGGTGGGGGAGAGTGGTTCGAACGCCTCGACCGGCAGGGGAACCTCATTGACGATGCTCTCGGCCATGCCTGGAAGATCAACTATCACACTGTCCGCTCGATGATCCAGGTCGTCCATCGTCTCGATATGCTGCTGAACCGCTGAAAGGATCCGGTGATATGTCTTTGCTCGTGCTTCTCTCTCTGGCTGCTGGTGGTTGCTTTTCGTTGCTCGCTATCGTCTATAAAACGGCCGAACGTCGGCAGTGCCGCGCCATTCCTTTTGCATTTGCCTTTGTCCTGGTGGCAGGAACACTTGCCTTGCTCAGCAACGGATTTCAAACCTCAGCCTGGTCTGCAGCTCCATTATGGGTTTTAGGAATCGCGATGGGCTGCATGCATGCTGGCGGTATCATCCTCATCAACCAGGTCAACCGCCTGGGCCCCGCCTATATCAGCTGGACAGTGATCAACCTTTCACTGCTCTTGCCGATTCTTGCTTCAGCAATCCTGTTACAGGAGCATCTGGTCAAACTCGATGCCTTTGTCCTGTTGCTGTTCGTGATCATGCTGCTGTTGTTTAATGTGGGAATGCGAGGTCTGCAGCACGGCGGTAAACGTCTCTCGCCGCGTTTTGCGCTGTTTTTGGTCTGTCTATGGACTTTAAACGGGTTGTTTCTGTTCGGCAACAAGCTTAAATATTCCTATTTCGGCGACAATTTTTCGGCAGAATTGGCTTTGATCTTTTATTGGGCCGGCGGTCTGGCAATTGTGCTTCTATCATTGGTGTTGCACCAACCCTTTTGGCCCAATCGCAGTGAGAGGAGTGTTGGATTTGCTGCCGGTTTTGTCAGCGTTGCCGGACTGCTGATGATGCAAAAGGCCATGAGTTTGCCGTCGGCGATGGTTTTTCCCTTGATCCAGGGCATGTCTCTGGTCGGCGGAGTTGTGCTGACCCAATTGGTTTTTCGCGAGTCGGTCAATCGTTACACCCTTCTTGGCATCAGCTGCGGTGTAGCGATCTTGCTTCTGGCTGTCTGGCGGGAACAACTGATGTTCTGATAGGGCTTTGCTGGAGTTCAAGGGCTGCAATTATCGCCCTGCCTGGCGCCAAAAGAAGCGTGAAGGTCAAATGGAATCCAAAACCCAAGGTTGAAGGATATCTTCCGATGACACTGTATCGATGCGTTCTCGTTGCTCTCTGCTGTGGTTCTCTGGCTTGCGGAAAGTTGTTTCAGCATCCTGTGATTGAAAAATTGCGTTCTCGACCGGTCGACTCCCGCTATCTGCTGATGATTACCGAGGATTTTGGCAGTGTTCGTCGGTGCAGCACCCGGGCTGAACTGCAACAGATCGCGCAAACCCTGATCTCTGCTAAACCTGATATCATCGCATTGGACGTCTCCGCCAACGGATTGTGCAATTATCGCAGTGCCATTGGTCATTTTCAGACTGGTTCCGCATTCGATGCCTTGTTCGAACAGGGGATCGATCCTTTGCAGGAGATGATCGACCAGCTGCATGCGGCGGGGATAACCGTTTTGGCCAACGTGCGCATGAATGACCACCACGGCACGCCGAAGCATTGGACTCCATGGGAGCGGCAGCATGTCGAATGGTCATTGGGTCGCGATACCGGTGCACGCGATTGGAAATCGATCGGAGCTTTGCGACAGATGGATTTTAGCATCGATGGCGTGCGCGACTATCGCTTTGCCATCCTGCAAGAGATCATCGAGCGCTACGATGTGGATGGTATTCAACTCGATTTCGGCCGCACGGCACCGTTCTTGTCTCAGCCGAAGTGCGAAAAAGCTCCCTATCTGACCGAATATGTGCACCAGGTTCGCCGATTGCTCAACCAGAACAATCGCACAAAACTGCTGTCGGCGATTGTCCCCTGGGATATCGACTTTTGCTTTCGCGAAGGGATGCAAGTGGATCGATGGATTGCTGATCAGATCATCGATTTGGTGTGCCCCGGCGAATGGTACTATGCCGACTGGAACATTCCGCTGCAGCGCTGGAAACAATGGACTGACCGCTCGCGCTGTTTGCTGGTGCCGCTGACATTGGGAAATGTATCTCCTTTTCAGGTTTTTGAATACGGCGAGCCTTCCCTGCTCGGCGAGAATCAAGAACTCGATGGTGCCAAGATCCGCGCCATTGCGCACAACTATTTTGCCCAGGGCATCGACGGCATGATGTTCTACAACTATTACGCCGACACTTTCAGCGATGACTATCCGCTGTTGCGCGACTGGCTGTCGACAGTTCCGGAGATGAAACTGCCGATGCATTTTCTCAATACTCGCAGCCTGATCTATCAGCCCAACGAACTGCAGACTTTCGACCTGGGATTCGCTTTTCAGCGCCTGCCGTTGCGCAAATTGGGCGATTGGATCGAATTGCCGTTTCGTTGCTGTACCATTCAGGATTCAGCTGAAGCCATTTTGCGGCTGGCTGTGATCGACGCTCTGCCCGATGACGATCTAACTGCGCGGTTGAATGACTGCGGTTTGGGTAATCTCACCGGTAACCAATGGCAAGTCAGTCGGCAAACTGTTAAAGGCCGCTCTGTGCTGATCGGAGAGACTCGGCTTGAAAATGACTGCCTCGTCGAGGGAAAGAATGTCCTTATGCTGCAGACCGTTGCTCTGAAGCTGGACCGCGATAAACCGTTGCGGGTTGGAGAATTCGAAATCGTGGTCCGACCGGTTGCAGCAGAAAGGTGAAACTTTTTGACCAAATGAACAAAGTTGAGGTGGTGCGAGATGTCGAACGCAATTGACAACCTCGTCGAATGTCTGGGGCTTTCATCGGTCAAAAAAAGATTGATGCGCGATATGCGCGATATATACTATTTTTATGTCGATGCCCAGACACGTCAACGGATCGGAAAGATGGGCTGGTTTCGCCGCACGGTTCATCGTTTCCATTATCTTTTCAAAAGTCTGCTGCGCAAATTGTCCCCTGGTCGGCGGATTTTGTTGATCATTGCTCTGGTCTTGCAGTTTATGCAGGTCAGGATCAACCAATCCGGAGTTGTCATCGAAAACCGCGGATTTTTGTTGCTCCTGTTGATACTGATTCTCGAGCTCAAAGATAAATTGTTGGCCAAAGACGAGCTGCGCATCGGGCACAGTGTACAGAGCGCGCTGCTGCCGGCCAGTTCGCCGGACATTCCCGGTTGGGATATCTACTTGATCTCCAAGCCAGCCAATGATGTGGGGGGAGATCTGGTCGATCTGATATCCGATCGCGGACGCCGTGGTGCTGTGCTGGCGGATGTGGCGGGCAAAGGATTGGGAGCTGCCCTGTTGTCGGCCAAACTGCAGTCCACTCTCCGGGCTTTATTTCCGCATTTTGCCAAACCCGCGCAACTGTGCAAAGAGGTCAACGTCATCCTGTGCCGGGACGGCTTGCCGAGTCGATTTATTTCCATGTTTTATGTCGAATTCGATTCAACCCACGGTCGCGTGCACTATATCAATGCCGGCCATTTCCCGGCGCTATTTATTTCTGGCCGAAAAATTCAAGAAACCGAAAAAGGTGAGCCCGCGCTGGGACTCAATCCCGCAACGGATTACCGGCTGCACCAAATCGATTGCCAGAGCGGCGATGTGTTGTTTCTCTATTCAGATGGTTTGACTGAGGGGCGCAATGACCAAAACGAATTCTGGAGTCAGGAGCGTTTGCTTAAATGGCTTGCTGCACACCCCGGTCTGAACGCCGCAGAAACGGCAACCGGACTGCTGGCGGAAGTGAAAGCTTTCAGCGGTGACGAACCTCAGTCGGACGATATCTCATTGTTGATTTTGCGCCGACATTGAAATTTTGCTTGCTTCCGCTGGAATGATTTGATAGTTTTTCTTGATTCAGCAGCTTTTTCCATTCCGGCAAGGTTAGAGTCACTAGACTCAATTAGTTCAAAAATCACTGCTTGCCGGGCGAAAGCCCGGAAAGCCAAAAAGGATATCCGATCGGTGTAACAGACCGTTTTTGTTCGGTATCCTTAATCCTACAGGAGTGCAGATGGCAATCGTCGATTGGTTTGTCGGCCGTGACCCGATTTTTCAGGCTCTGCTGGCGACCTGCTTTACCTGGTTTATGACCGCTGCGGGTTCGGCAGTCGTTTTTGGTTTCAAATCGATCAATCGCAAAGTACTCGACGGTATGCTCGGATTTGCCGCTGGAGTGATGATTGCTGCCAGTTTCTGGTCCCTGCTGGCGCCGGCGATCCAAATGGCTGAAGAGGCAGGTCAAGCACCCTGGATCCCCGCAGTGATCGGTTTCCTTCTCGGCGGCGTTTTTTTACGGCTTATCGACCGCATCCTGCCGCATCTGCATGTCGGTCTGCCAAGCGAAGAAGCAGAGGGTTTGCCCACCCGTTGGCACAAGAGCATCCTATTGGTGCTGGCGATTACCCTGCACAATTTTCCCGAGGGCCTGGCGGTCGGCGTCGCTTTCGGTGCCGTCAGCGCCGGGATGCCGGCTGCGACGCTTGCCGGTGCCGTTGCGCTCGCTCTGGGTATCGGGATTCAAAATTTTCCGGAAGGAGCAGCCGTTTCCGTGCCTTTGCGCCGAGAAGGCCTCGGCCGGTTTAAAAGTTTCTGGTATGGTCAGATGTCGGGAGTGGTGGAACCGATCGCCGGTGTTTTAGGCGCCGCAGCGGTCATCATTGCGCGGCCGATTCTTCCCTATGCCTTGGCTTTTGCGGCCGGCGCCATGATTTTTGTGGTGGTCGAAGACATCATTCCCGAATCACAACAGGACAAGAACACCGATATCTCCACGATGGGTGCCATGCTCGGATTTGCGGTTATGATGACTCTGGATGTGGCTCTTGGCTAAAAAAAAAGGGCACACCATCAAGGGTTCAGCATGCGCAACCGCTGGGAAGGATGAAACTGACAATGCTCGATCGCTGCTGCGCGACCCGAATCTGCTGATCATTTTTTCAGTTACGCTCATTGCTGTAATGGGGGTTTCTTCTGTCACACCCGCTTTCCCGCTGATTGTTGAGCACTTTTCTCTCTCCTCGCAACAGATCGGTTACCTCGTTGTCTGTTTTACCCTGCCTGGAGTTTTTCTCGCGCCTGTTCTGGGTATGCTGGCCGATCGCTGGGGACGCAAGCGCATTCTGACGGTTTCTCTCTTTTTGTTTGCTCTTGGCGGCAGTTCCTGCTTTTTTGCAGCTTCTTTTATGCACTTGTTGATCCTGCGTTTTGCCCAGGGCATCGGTGCAGCAGCGCTCGGATCCCTCAATTCCACCTTGATCGGCGATATCTACCGCGAACCGCAGCGCACTGCGGCGATGGGATACAATGCCAGTGTGCTCAGTATCGGCACTGCGACCTATCCGGCGATTGGTGGCGCTCTGGCGCTGCTGGGCTGGAATTTCCCCTTTTTGCTGCCCCTGGTCGCTGTGCCGCTGGCAGCATGGATGGTCACACAACTGCAAAATCCAGAACCAAAGAGCCAACAGCAAATCACGAGCTACTTCCGCAGTGTGTTCCAGACGTTATCCCGCCAGGCTGCCATTCTTTTTTTGATCAACACCTTCATTTTTATCATTCTTTATGGTGCGTTTCTTACCTATCTGCCTCTGTTGTTGTCGGATTGTTTTCAAGCTTCGACCTTGACTATCGGACTGATTACGGCTGTTATGTCCGTGTCGACTGCCCTCAGTTCAACCCAGGTCGGCAGATTGAGCAGATGCATCAGCAAACGTCGGTTGATCATGACGGGATTTGCATCTTATGCGGTTTCTCTGTTGTTGTTTTCGGTAAGCAGAGGGTGGGCAGGGATTGCTTTTGCAGCAATCCTGTTTGGCGCAGGGCATGGACTGAACATTCCAATTATCCAGACCCTGCTGGTCGGTTTGGCACCTCTGAACTATCGCGCCGCTTTTATGTCATTCAATGGCATGGCCTTGCGCGTTGGCCAGACTCTTGGACCTCTTTTGCTCGGCCTGGTTTTTGTTCAGGGCAATCTTCAAGCGGTCTTTATTGTTGCCGCATTGTTTGCGGTGTCGGCGTTGCTCATGGTCAGATATTCTTTGACCGACCCACAATAAAGCCATACTTTCTGTCAGCTCATCCATCCGGGTCAACCAACAGAACGACACAGGGGAAAAGTCTCTTCGCGTTTAACGGCCGCGCTCCAAAATACCGCCTTCACGGCGATCGGCGCGCAACAGCAACAGGGCAAAGATCAGTCCGAGAACGCCCAGAGCAGCGAACATCACCATGCTGGAGGTATAGGTCTCGGTCAAGTCGCGGAGTTTGCCGTTGAGAAAAGGAAAAAGCGCCAGTCCGATATTCTGAATGAAGGTGATCAATCCGAAAGCGGTTCCCACCGCTTGTTTGCGCACGATCAACGGGACAGAAGGCCACATGGCCGCCGGCACCAGCACAAAGGCGACGCCGAGCACGATCATCGGCCATGCCGGGTAGATGTGGGTAAAGGCGAGAAGAAGGTGGGCCGGGATCATCAACAGCGAGCCGATGATCATCAGTGAAGCGCGTTTGCCGAATCGGTCGACAAACTGCCCGGCAAATGGTGCACAGACCATTGAGGCAAAGATGATGATCGATGAAATTCCGCCGGCAGTGCTGAACATGTGCATAAAGTTGCCGAAAACGCTGCGGAAAAATCCGCCGGTCGTCTCGGCTACCCGCTGGATACCCCATTTATCGACAAAAAGATCGGTAGAGAGGGCGGTAAAAGGAAATATTGCTGAATAGAACAACAAACACAGCATGGCGATGTACCAGAATGACGGGCTAAAGGACTTGACGTCTTTGAGGACTATTTTTTCCTCGCTTTCGCCTTCCTCCAGTGCGAGTTTGCGGGCGCCATAGCGATCCATAAAGAAATAGACGATATTCGCCAATAAAGAGAGAGCACAAAAAACAGCGGCCGCCAAAAGCGCGGCGCGATAACCGCCGAAACGCGCAGCAATCAATTCGCCGGTGTTGAAGCTGAATAGCGTGCCCAAACGGCTGACAGTCAGGGCGATGCCGAAAGACAGCGCCAGCTCTTTGCCTTTGAACCATCGAGCCAGGATGGCGCTCTGCGCCACCACCAACGGCTCAGATCCCCCTCCGAAAATGAAGCGGCCGGCATAGAGAAGCGGCAAGCTGTCGGCCATGGCCACCAGAGCCGCTCCGACGAAAACCAGGCTCGAGAAAATCAAACTCGCACGCCGGGTGCCGAGGATATCGATGAGAAAACCGCCGATCAGCACTGAAAGAATGGCGGCTATGCTGTAAATGGTGTAGAATGAGCCGACTGTACCTCGCGAGGCTCCGAGCTGCTCGATCAGAGTAGGAGCGATGGCCCCGATAATATCATAGGCAAAATAACTGCCAAAGGTCAGCATGGCGACAAAAAAGAGCACCGTAAAACGAAAAAGACGGGTGGAAGGATGAAATCCGGGCATCGCTGGTTTGCTCATCTCTTTGCTCCAATCGATCGGGTTCAACTTGGATTCTGCGCACCAGGCGGTATCCGTGTTGTCATCGACTTTTTGCGCCAACGGTGCAATTCCACTCTTGATTTGTCAATATAAAACAATCGTGTATACAAATCAATCCGTAAAAAACTTGCAGAGAAACGTGATCCCAGCTCTTTTTACAGCTTGGCATAGGCTCTGTATTTACGGCTCGACGATGATCCGCATCACACAGGCATGACAATCAAAATCGAGCCGCAATTTGCGGCCGGATTGGGTGACCAGGAACAACGGTTCGGCCGGAACGATATCGGGATTTTGGTGGGGACACCAGCCGAGTTCGTGTTTCAAGCAATAACGTGTGACCATCGCCGGCCTGCCTTGCAAATCGATGCCGCTTTCCGCTGCCGGCTCTATCGAATCGACGCCGTGTCGACGATAGAATTCCTGTGCGCGCCGGTTGAGGACATTTGCTGTATAGGTCAGATGCTTTACCGGAAAAGGGACTTTCTGGTCGCCTGCCTGATACACCATCTGTGGCCGGTTGCGCAAGCGTTCCAATCGCAAAGCTTCGATAACCTCTCGCCGAAGAGCATTCATGGCCGCTGCAGGTAAAAAAGGAATGACTTGCAGATCGGTGCGCAGCTCACAGCAGGTAAATTCGGTCTCTCCAAGGCGCAACAATTGCTGCTTCAACCTTTGCAGCATGGCATCTGGTTTCTCTGCCGGCGGATCGATTTGCGGTCGTCTGACAACCACATGGTTTCCGTCGCTGTCTTGCGCCGCCAGGGTCAGAAATCCGTCGGTTTGAACCAACCGCAAATCGATCAAAATCGATCTTTTACATTCAGAACGCTGTAAACGTTCGCTAAAGACTGCATGGTAATTGCGAAAGAGTTCCTGGCCTGGTAACAATTGGATTTTTTTATGTGGAGTGATTCGGCGGCCGTCGACCAGATGGACGCGAAATCCGCTCAAGACCCCGCGGCCGTCAAAGAAAGAAACGCCATCTCCGGGCTGTATGGGCTCGTCGGAATCGATGGTAAAAGATGAGCCATGCACAGTGTTAACCCGACCGAGAGGCACGCCGATCGATTTGGGCGATTCGAACGATGCGAGATCGGCGCGTCGGCCCCGGATAAAATAGTCGCTGTAGCCGCGATTAAAGGTTTTATGCGGATCCGGCGCCAGGTCGCTGTGGATCGCTCCTGATGCTGCCGGTCGCATCGCGCGTGATTCCAGAAGCTGGTCCAGATGGCGGCGATAATGCAGAACGATATTCTTGACGTAATCGGCCTCCTTTAAACGGCCTTCGATCTTAAAGGAGGTGATACCGGCGTCGAGCAAGTCTCCGAGGTGCTCGGTCAGGTTCAGATCCTTAAGCGACAGCAAATGGCGGTCGCGCAACAAGACGCGGCCGTTTCGGTCGCAGAGATGATAGGGCAGACGGCATGGCTGGGCGCATTCACCGCGATTGCCGCTGCGTCCGCCCAGAACGTGGCTCAGATAGCATTGACCGCTGTAACTGACACAAAGGGCACCGTGGATGAAGCATTCCAACTCGATCTCACAACGGCTGCGGATGGCTTTTATTTCCGTTAATGTGCATTCTCTGGCAAGGATGACGCGTGTAAAACCGACATCCTGCAAGAAGCGCACCCGTTCGGGAGTGTGGTTGTGCATTTGAGTGCTGGCGATGAGCGGGATCGGCGGCAAATCGCTCTCCAGCAGCCCGACATCCTGGATGATCAGAGCGTCGACGCCGATCTGTGCCAGTTCTTGGCTCAGCGTCACCGCCTGCGGGATTTCCTCGTCGAACAACAGGGTGTTGAGGGTGACATAGACCCTTGCCCAGCTGCGATGGGCGTATTGGACGAGATCGGCGATATCGCGCAGCGAATTGCCAGCTTGCACCCGGGCACCGAACCTGGGCGCACCGATATAGACTGCATCTGCACCGCAGTCGATGGCCAATCGGCCGATAGCTGCTGTGCGTGCCGGCGCCAGAAGCTCGATTCGGGTTATTTGGTTTTGCATTAAGGGCAAAGGAATCCTCTGCGACAGGATGGTCAACCGGTAAGCTCACAGCTCGGCGACGTGAGAAGATGATGCAACTGGGCTTATTGCACAAATCTACAAAAAATAAACTGACAAACAACAAAAAGCAAGCGACTCTTTGGTTTTTAAAGGTTCTGCCGCAATTTTACTGTTTGTTTTACTGCAGCAGAGGTTTTATCTTTACACCACAGCCGATAGCCAAAGGGCGCCCGGCAAATAGAGCGCAAGGTGTTTCGACTGGATTCTGCTCAGAGAACCCATTCAGCAGGTGCAATGGACACGAACACACAAATCGTGGTTGCTGCAGCAATCGTTGCAGACGGCCGGGTTCTGGTGGCCCAGCGGGGCAATGGCGCCATGGCGGGTAAATGGGAGTTCCCCGGCGGCAAAAAGCGCATTGATGAATCGCCTCAAAAAGCTTTGGTGCGTGAGATCCGGGAAGAATTGAGTCTGTCGGTGCAGGTGTCGGCAAAGATCGGTGAAGAGCCTTTTGATGTCGACGGCCGATCCTATCTTTTAATGGCTTACCTGGCCGAAGTGCAGTCGGGAACGTTGAATTTGTCCGAACACCAGGCTGTGCGCTGGGTAACCCCACCACAACTGCTCGAGATGGATCTGGCTTCGGCTGATATCGCCATTGCGCAAAAAGTCATTGCCTTGCTGAGTCCGAACGATACCCTGCCGCCGACACCGGCATCGCACTGACTCAACCGTCGACGGCCAAATGGTCCAAAGGTTCTGTTTGCTGCATCTTGGGCGAAGAACTGATTTGGGCCGAAATCAGCAGTCGGTCTGCAGATCGCTTGATGGACACCTGCAAACACTTGCAGTTGAGACGATTTATGCTTATATTGGCACACTTGTTTCCGCCCAAGGTGGATGCACGATTTGCCCAAGCTGATATTTAAAAAACGCTTTCTGTTCGAGTTGCTCTTGCGGACAGACCATCAACCCCCAGATTAAGGAAGGATAGAGATGTCGGTCTTAAAACCAGAAGAGTTTTTCAGCGATTTTACCGCCAAAAAAATGCTGAACATGCGAACGATATTGCTTTTTGGCGAAATCAACCAGGAGCTCGCTGAGGAGATCACCGAAAAAATGTTGGTGTTGGCGCAGGAATCCAAAGAGCCCATTAAATTGATCATCAACTCGCCGGGCGGTCATGTGGAGTCGGCCGATACGTTGTTCGATCTGATCCGTTTCCTGGATGCACCGGTGCGGGTGGTCGGAACGGGCTGGGTTGCCAGCGCCGCAGCGCTGATCTATTCAGCTCCAAAGTTGGAAAATCGATTCTGTCTGCCCAACACCCGTTTTCTTCTGCATCAGCCCAGCGGCGGAGTTATGGGACAGGCATCGGATATCGGCATCGAAGCGCTGGAGATCGTCAAGATTCGCGAACGCCTCAACCGCATTCTCGCCGAGCAGACCGGCCAACCGATTGAAAAAATCGCCCAGGACACCGATCGCAATTTTTGGATGAGTGCCGAAGAAGCCCGCGACTATGGTTTGGTCGGCAAGATTGTGACCTCAGTCAAGGAGGTCGACTGATTGCAGTGTCCACCTAGGACGCCGCTGTCGCCCTATCCGCTATCGCAAGCGGATCGATGATCGCTGCTGTGCTTTGCTGCTGACCGTCGTCTAACCACCCTTCCGAGAAATCCCGCGCCGACACGCTTGTTCCTGAACAAATCGAAAATGCGTTCGAATTGGCTGCCAGTTCTTTTGGCAGCCAATCGATGCGAATCAAATGAACGTTTTCCCCTCCTCGAGTGTAACAGTCATGCATCACCATCTATCAAGCATGAGGAAAACCCGGATTCGGTGCGCAGCACCGGATCTTGAAGAAAGCCTGGATGCCTATTACAGCCTGATTGTGACTCAAAGTCCACCGACAAGTCGATCGGCGCAATTTCTTGCACCCAACACCATACAACCGGTGTGCAGCGATTCGGTTGCCATCGCAGCTCTTCTCAACTCGTGCGATCAAAAAACCGGGCGCACGGCCCATGAAGGCTCTTTGCTGTTAAAATTCCTGGTTTCCTTATTCTGATACCGGCGCAAAAAATATTCGAATGATATCGAAAAAGATTGACATTTTACCCAAAAATGCCGATATTTGTTTCGATATTAATCGAATAAAAAAAGGTGGTGTGCGTGGAAATCAATCGCTCGATCGAACTGTTCAAAGCATTGGCTGACCTCTCGCGGTTGCGGATTCTTCGGACGCTGGCCGAAGGCGAACAATATGGTGAGGAGATCGCCAAACGCCTTGGTTTGGCGGTTTCGACTGTTTCTTTTCACCTCAAAAAGTTGGCCAAAGCGGGTTTGGTGATTGCCAAGCGTGAACAGTACTATACAGTTTATCAGCTCAACAGCGCGGCGATGCGAACCTCTTTGCAAGATCTGCTGGCGGGCGAAAGCGGGGATGAAGAGATCCAGGCCAAAAGAATGGCGCACTTTCGCTCTGCCGTACTCAACACGTTTATGCCGGATGGCCGATTGCACAAAATCCCGGTGCAGAAGAAAAAGCGGCTCATTGTGCTGCAGAGTTTGCTGCAAGAATTTCATCCCGAGCGCAGCTATTCCGAGGAGGAGATCAACCGCAGATTGGGGATCTATTCTGACGACTATTGCACTTTGCGCCGTCTGTTGATCGATGAGGGTTTGATGGCACGGAGAGATGGCAGCTATTGGCTGGTCGACGGCCAACCCCAGCCACCCGAACAAAAAGAGAGCAAAGAGAGTTCAGCAAGCGATTACGCTGCTCAAGCAGGAAAGGATACAGAGATGACCGATCGATCTGCACTCAAACGATCGTACAAAGAGATGAAGATACCAATGGGAATCTACTGTGTGCGCAACCGCCAGAACGGCAAGGTGTTGATCGGCAGCTACCCCAATCTAAACGCCATTCTCAATCGCGTGCGAGCGCAATTGCGTTTCAACTCGTTTCCCAATGCAGAACTGCAAGCCGATTTCAATCGCCTGGGAGAGGATCAATTCGATTTCGAGATTCTCGACAAGATAGAGGTGATCGACGGGGATCGGTCGCGGGCTGAAGAAGAACTCAAGCTGTTGGAAGAGTTGTGGTTGAACAAATTGTCGCCGTATGGTGAAAAGGGATACAATAGACCGCCAAAGACCAAGGATTGAGGCGGCAGCGCATAACTCCTGTTTGCTTTTTCCGACGGAAAGTTTAGATTTCTGGACAAACGGTTCCCTTTTTGGAGGGTCGAAATATGCGCAGACAGATTTTATTCTTTTTTTCCTTGGCCATCTTTTTTTTCGTCGGCCTTGCACAATCGCTCGTTGCTCAAACTTCCGGCTGTTTTTCGATAGTGGCCGGCCGCAACACAACAGCAGATGGTGCGGTCTTGCTCGCGCACAACGAGGACGATTCCGGCGAGCAGGTGGTGATTCTCCATCTTCAACCTGCAATCCAGGAGATAACCGATGAACCGATTCGGTTGCTCAAGGGCGGTTTGGTTGCTCCTGATCCAACGACGGCCGGCTATTTGTGGCTGCAAATGCCCGGCATGTTGTTCTCCGACAGCTATGTCAATTGTCATGCCGTCTCGATTGTTTCGAACGCCTGTCCATCGCGCGAAACAGACGGGGAAATTGAAAACGGCGGAATTTCCTTTTGGTTGCGCCGTTTGCTGGCCGAACGGGCGCACAGTGCCAGACATGCGGTTCAGTTGGCCGGCCACTGGATCGAAACCTATGGCTATGACTCCTCAGGTCGCACCTACATCATCGCCGATCGCGATGAGGGCTGGATGTTGGCGGTCGTGCAGGGAAAACACTGGGCGGCCGCGCGTGTACCGAACGATCACGTGGCGGTGATTCCGAACCACTATACATTGGGTTATATCGATTTAAGCGATACCACCCATTTTCTCGGTTCATCGGATTTGATGGACTATGCCGAACAGCGGGGCTGGTATGATTCTGAAAAGGACGGTCTGTTCCATTTTTCCTATGCCTATTCCGATCCCAGAGCTCTGGCCACACCAACAAACCATCTGCGCATGTGGTCGGCGGTCAACCTGCTCGCTGCTGAACCCGTTGGTCGACAGGAACCGTTGCCTTTTTCTTTTCGGCCGAAAAAGCTATTGACGCCGGGTGATCTGATGCGGGTTTTGCGCGACCATTATGAAGACACTGACCTCGACTCCAGCCAGTCCTACCGCCTCGGCAATCCGCACGAGCTCAACGGCCATCCCATCTGCAACCACACGACTCAGTATGGGTTGATCGCCCAGTTGCGACGACAGGTGCCGGATGATCTCGGTGCGGTCATCTGGATCGCTCCGCGGCGCCCTGATGTACAAGCCTTCATTCCCTGGACGGTGCATCTGGACAGCCTGCCGGCCGCCTATACCATGAACGATCCTCGAGAAGCCCTGGAACTGCATTTCAGCGGCGATAGCTTGCGCCGATCTCGCGGAGCGGATTTCAGTTATTTCGTTTTCTCGCGGTTGTGCGACCGGGTGGATCAAGACTATTTTGCCCGTCTGCCGTTTGTGCGCAACGCCTGGCGAGTTTTAGAGGAAGATGCACTGAAAAGCCAGAGCGAATTCGAAGCCCGGCTCGGCAGCGATGCCGCAGAACGCCGGCGGGCCCTGACCCGGCGCACCTTTGATTACGCCGACCGTGCGCTGCGAATGGCCAATAAATTAATTCAGGGTGCTCCTCCCCCTGACAAGGTTCAGACCAATCCGCACTGATAAGAAGCTAAGGGCAGAATTTTCACTACTCATTTCTCTTGTGTTTGTGATAAATTTTGTTATAATAATCTGAATGTTTTTATTCTGCTTCCGGGCCGCGCAACTCGGAACACCGCACTGAACGGGATTTTATTAGCTGCCCAGTATCTTTCATACCGGAGTTTTTGGGTGACGGGAAAAATTTTTCACATCCAACGGTTTTCGATTCACGACGGTCCCGGCATACGCACCACGGTTTTTCTCAAAGGATGTCCGCTTTCCTGTTTTTGGTGCCATAATCCTGAAGGGATCTCTGTTTCATCAGAGTTGCTCTACAATCCTGATAAATGTATTGGTTGTGGCGCCTGCCTGCAATGCTGTCCCAATGGCGTTCATCTCATGGAAACTGACCAACACATTCTGCAGCGGCAAAACTGCACAGCTTGCGGCAAATGCGTGCAGGAATGTTTCAGCGGTGCTCTCGAAATCGCCGGCCTGACTCTGTCTGTGGAAGAGGTTATGCAGGAAGTGTTGCGGGATCAAGCCTTTTACAGCCGCGGCGGCGGGGTGACCCTTTCCGGCGGCGAGCCTTTGATGCAGGCGGCTTTTTCCCGTGCCATTCTCCAGTCCTGCAAGGAACACGCCATCCACACCGCAGTGGAAACCTGCGGCGACGTTCCCTGGCGGCAGATTGAAACCATTTTGCCCTATACAGATTTGATCCTGATGGATCTCAAACTCCTCGATTCTGATCGCCATCGGGCCGCCGTCGGCAGGCCCAACGAACGGATCCTGCAAAATGCGCGTCTATTGGCACAACAGGAACTACCGATCGAGTTTCGCACACCTGTGATTCCGACGGTCAATGATGGCGAAGAACTTCTGGCCCTGGCCGGTTTCGTCACTGAATTGAAACAGATGCGCACACGGGCGGGAATTGCCGCCGAACTGCGTTGGGAATGGCTGGCTTTTCATCGGCTGGCCGGCGACAAATACAAATCTTTGGGACGCGCTTATCGAGCGGCTGCTTTGCCGTTGATGCCGCTTTCACAGTTGCAGGAACTGCGCAAACGGGTAGAACGAGAATACTTTTTGTGAAAGGCACTGCAGATGCACCAGCTTAGCGAAGTGGAATGCCACAGAACAGTCCTGACTTTCGACGAACGCATCGCCTCGCTGTATCAAACCAAGTTGAAACACACCCAGGAAAAATGGGAAGCGATCGGCTCGATGGATTTCGATGACCATGGATTGGTCTTGCCGGAGCCGGAATCGCGTTTGCCTATTCAGACGATCAGCGGCTCGGGAGTGCCGATAACCGATATTTTGCTCAAGGAATATTCTATTCAAAGCAACCATCCAAGCGGCGGGGTATTTGGACCGCGGGCTGTCGGCAGCAATTTCCGCCGGCTGCTCGAACTGCACCCCACTTATATCGATCCGATGAGCTCCCTTGCCGGCGCCTATCGGGTAAATTTTATGTCCTATCGCAATCCAGCCTGGAATCCCGATTGTGCTTATCCGCATCTTGAACCGCAGATCAAAAAATACAAATTGATTCCCGGCATCGGCGCAGTTCAACATTTTTGTCAGGATCTCTCGATCGGATTGACGCTGGGCTGGGGGGGAATACTCGACAAGATCCATCGCTTTCGCACCATCAATGTCGACGATGAAGCGCAGGCCTTGTACGATGGGCTCGAAGCTACGGTGCTCGGTATTCAGAACTGGATCGGTCGGCACGGAGACGAAGCCGCGCGCATGGCTGCACAAGAAGAAAATCCGCAGTTGCGGCAAAATCTTATCGAGATCGCTGCGATTAACCGCAAACTGGTGACCGATCCACCCGCAACCTTTCGCGAAGGTTTACAGTGGGTTTTGTGGTATCAGATCATCGGCAAGATGTACAACATGGGCGGTTCGCTCGGCCGCATCGACCAGCTTCTCTATCCCTTTTACCAGCGCGACAAATTTAAAAATATGTTGACCGATGAAGAAGCAGTCTTTCATCTTGCGAGTTATCTGGTGATGGATACCAGCTACATGCAGCTCGGCGGTCCGGACGAAAACGGCGTCGATCAGACCAATGAGCTCTCTTTTCTCGTGCTCGAGGCAGCGCATCGCTTGAAAATTCCGGCCAATATCGGCGTCAGCGTCGGAAAAAACAGCAGTGAGGAATTGTTGCGCCGCGGAGTGGAAATTCAGTTCGCCGACCACGCCGGAATGCCGAAATTTCTCGGCGTCGACAACACCAGCGAAGGATTCACCCGCAACGGGTATCCGATCGAACTCGGTCGGCAGCGCATCTACTCTGGCTGCCACTGGTGCGCCATTCCAGGCCGTGAGTATACGATGAACGACTGCGTCAAGATCAATCTGGCTGCCGTCTTTGAAACGGCGCTGAACGATTTTTTAAGCGACGAAAATGTCGAGCCCAGCGCTGAAAACCTGTTTGCATGCTATGAAAAACATCTGCGCTGCGCCGTGCAGGCGACCGCCGAGTGCATGGATTTTCATCTCGATCATATGTATAACGATTTTCCTGAATTGCACCTGGACTTGCTCTGCCATGGTCCGATCGAACGCGGTCGCGACGCAAGCCACGGCGGAGTAGAGTTTTACAACCTCTGCCTCGACGCTGCCGGACTCGCCACGGTCGCCGATTCTTTTGCTGCCCTGGAACAGCGCCTTGACCGCGAAAAGCGGCTGAGCTGGAAAAAACTGAAAGAGACGTTGGATGCAAATTGGTCGGGCGGTGAAGGCGAAAGAGTGCGGCTGATGATGCGCAGTGTGCCGCGCTATGGCCATGGCGGCACCCCTGCCGATGACTGGGGCATCCGCATCGCTCAGCTCTTCACCGACCTGGTCAAGGAAAAACCGACACCTCATGGTTTCAACATGATTCCCGGCATCTTTTCCTGGGCAGCCAATATTCTCTACGGCCTGGATGTGGGCGCTACCCCAAACGGCAGGTTCGCCAAAGCGCCCATTTCGCACGGGCCCAATCCCGATCCCGGATTCCGCAAGGACGGCGCCCCTACCGCCCTGGCGAACATCGTGGCCGTGGTGCAACCGGGGTACGGCAACACGGCTCCGCTGCAGATCGAACTGGATCCCGGGACTGTGCGCCTGGAAAACGGCGTACAGCTGATCGTCGGCTATATTCGCACCCATTTTGAACTCGGTGGCACCCAAATCAATTTGAACATTGTGGACAAGCAAAAAATCCTCGCTGCCGATAAAGATCCCAACCGATATCCCGATTTGGTGGTGCGCGTCACCGGATTCAGCGCCTACTTCGGCAGCCTGTCACCCGAGTTCCGCCGCATGGTTGTGGATCGAATTCTGCAGGAATAGCCGGCGAACAACTGCTGGCAATCAATTCAGCCGGCTGCCGTGGATCCTGTGTTCCGAGTCCTACAGCGAGTCCGGAACCATGCTCATCGCTTGCCCTGCTGCATGCGGATGTTCACTGTCAAGGCCTGTCATCCGCGTCGTCAGACGAAAAACCGCTGTCGAAAAATCAGCCGCAAATGGTCTATTGCCCGGCTCTGGTGCGCAGCACGGAATCCGGATTAAAAGCTTTTGAACACTTGAACAATTGACTGGTCTGTTTGGTTTGCGCCATTCTTGGCGCCGGAATGCGGCAGAATGGACACCTGAATCAGAACGGAGCGGAGCAATGCCCTTATCTCCACGACAACGATTTCTGCATTATGTTCGTGATCCACAGCACCACCGGCAGGTGGTTTCGCCCTTTTTGCCCGACCACCAGGAAATCTGCAGCGCTCTGCAGTTGCTCGGTGAACCAATCGCCGGTGATCCTTTTGCCGACGAAATCACCCTGGCAAGGCGACTCGATTACGAACCGATGTTCATGACCGACTTTGAGTCTCTGCTTTTTCCCTGGCGAAGTGATCCGGATCGCTCGGACGAAAAAACCGAGGTACGGGTCATCGATTTGCCCGATGGGGAATGGGTTTATCGCAAACCCAGGGGCGACAGCCAATGGAACGAAGAGACGGCTTGTCCGGTGCAAAGCGAAGCAGATCACCAGCGGGTTGTGCAGGTGTGCGAACAGATCACCGATCGCGAGGGGGAAATCCGCACCTATTTCCGCGAATTCCGCCGGCGAGTGGGAGAGGACGGGGTTATCGTGCTCGGCCATCCCCATCCGTCCTGGCTGTGCAGTCAGATCAACCCGCAAGAGATCTTTTTCCACTGGAATGATTATCCCGCGGCTTTTCGCCAGAGTATGAACGCCTTGTTCCGCGCTTCTCTCTTCATTGTCCACATCGCGATCGAGGAGGGAATCGATTTTATGAGCGATTCCAGCTACGGCCTGGAAATGACATCGCCGGAGCTGTTCAGAGAGATGGATTTGCCCTATATTCAGGCGTTGGCTTTTCGCACCCATGAACTGGGCGGCTTATTCTGGTATCACAACTGCGGAGATACCCGCCAGTGGTTTCTTGACGGCACCATGAACAGCCTGGGAGCCGATGTGATCGAGACCGTGGCGCCGCCGCCGGAAGGAGATAACGACCTGCGAGAATCGCGACAAGCTCTTGATCGCCGAATTTGCAGCAAAGGCAATCTGAGTCTGACCCTGCTGCGCGACGGCACTCCGGAACAGGTGGAACAAGCCACCCGCCGCATTATCGAGGAGACCCGCGGATTTCCGCATATCGTATCGACTGCCGATGGTGTTTTGCCCGGCACACCGCCGGAGAATTTTATCGCCTTTGTCCAGGCAGCCCGACAATAAAAAGCATTTTGGATTTCGAAGGTCGGATTTCGGATTTGAAGAGCATCTCGGGTTTGATCTCTGAGGTTACACCTTTTTCGGGTTATTAGCCATTATCTTCGTGGGACACATCGGAAGAGACTCAGCACTTCGAACTGAGAGACTCTTGATTTGAAAGTATTGGATTTGGATGAAAATGGAGTTGCGCATGAAAAAGATGTTCGCTGTGCTGTTGGTGGCAGCATTCTTGTGGTTGTCGTGCAGCAAATCTGAAGGTACCATCACCCTGCGCTACTGGGCTTTCGGCGGGTCAGGTGATATGAATGGCTGGCTGCGCGACCGCACTGAACAGTTCATGCAGCTGCATCCGAATGTGCGAGTAGAAGTCAGTTTAAAAAGCTGGAACATGATCCGCGAGCTGCTCTATACCAATTTCGTCTGCGGCACCGGCCCGGACGTCATGCGGGTGCATGCCAATTACGCCGCTGAATTTGGCGAAAACGGTTTTTTCTATCCCATCGATCAATTCCCTGATTTTGCAGAAGTGAAGAGCTGGTATGAACCGTATGCCATCGATGCAACCTGCTACAAGGGACATTATTACGGCCTGCCCAACTCGGCCATTGCTTTTGTTTTGAGCTGCAACCGCGATTTGTTCGATCGCTATGGACTGCAACCACCGCGCACCTGGTCGGAGTTTCGCCGGGTGGCAAAAGAACTGACTCGCGATACCGATGGGGACGGCGAAGTCGACCAATGGGGTCTTGTGATCATGGGCGGCGATCGCGGCGGGTTTGCCTATCGCCTGGCTCCTTTTATCTTTAAAGCCGGCGCAGATTTTCTCTCCGACGATTTGACCGAGGTGTTGTTCGACAGCGAGGCGGCTTTTTCAGCTCTCCAGCTGTTTGTCGACATGCATCAGATCGACGGTTCGATCACCCCCGGTTTTTTGGCCTATACACATTCCGAGATCAACGATCTCTTTTCGAACAACAAGGTCGGCATGAGCATCGAAGGCCCCTGGTTTCGTTGGTTGGTGGGTGTAAAATCGCCGGGTAAAGACCTCTACACCGTGGCGATTCCGGTGCCGGATCATCTGCTGGCCCAAGCGGACAGTCTGCCCACCCTGCAGGACATGGTCATGGAAGCGATCAACATGGATTCCAAACATCTGCAAGAAGCCTGGGAATACACCAAGTTCATCCGCAATCCAGAGGCGGATATGGCCTGGATCGAACAGGACTTTGGTGCACTGGCGGTCACTCACGAGGCTTTGAACAGCGAACGGGCGCAACAAATTCCGGACCTGCCTCTTTACCAACATGAACTCACGATTGCCCGTCCATGGCCGCCGCATCCGCAGATGATCTGGATCGTGCGCAACGTCATCGCCCCCTATGGGTTGAAAGCGATTGCAGGTGAGATGGATCCCAGGCAGGCATGGAACGAAGCAGCGGAAAAAGCGCGCGAGGCATTGGAGGAACAATGAGAAGAAGAATCACCCCGATTTTGTTGCTTTTGCCGGCTCTGGTTTTTACGCTCTTTGTGCTGGTTTATCCGCTGGTGCTGAACTTGGCCAACGCTTTTCGCCAGGTCAGCTTGATTCACGGCGTCGGACAATGGGTCGGGTTGAAAAATTTTGTTCGGGTTATGCAAGACGAGGTTTTTTGGCTGTCGCTGAAAAATTCGATCCTCTACGCCGGGCTGGGCACGATTTTGTCGATGGTTTTTGGCCTGTTTGCCGCCTTGCTGTTGAATATCAAGATCGGCAGAATCACTTCTGTGTTCAAGTTGATCTATACCATCCCGTGGGTGATCTCTCCTGTGGTGGCGGGATTTGCCTGGAAATGGATTCTGAACGATCAAAGCGGCCTGATCAATCATTGGCTCAAGCAGTTGGGCCTGATCAGCGATAACATCACCTGGTTGGGCAGCGCGGATACGGCGTTGTTGTGCGTCATCATCGCCCGTGTCTGGCAATTCTTTCCGTTTGCCATGGTGATGTTTTTTGCCGGCTTGCAGGCGATTCCGGTGGAGCAGTATGAAGCGGCGGACGTCGACGGTGCCAAATCGCTCGACAAACTGTTTCACATCACCCTGCCCAATCTGCGCACGGTGACCGGCGTGCTGTTGCTGCTGGGACTGATCTGGAGCTTTAACGACTTCAACATGGTCTTTGTCATGACCCGCGGCGGCCCGATTCAAGCCTCCATGGTGCTGCCCGTGCTGGTGCGGGAATATTCGTTCGTGCAGTTCAACCTCGGCAAGGGCTCGGCATTGAGCATTCTGATCTTTATGGTTCTGTTCGGATTGTCGCTCCTCTATCTCAAGGTTTATTCGAGGAGGGAATCGCTATGAAAAAATTCGGTTTGATCCTCCTGATGAGCCTGGTCGCATTTGGGGTGTTGCTGCCCATCTTGTGGATGTTCGATACCTCTCTGAAGACCATGATCGAGACCGCGCACCTACCACCGCGCTGGATTGCACCGGAAATGTCGCTGCAAGCTTATGTAGACATGTTCAACTTTCTGCCCTTTGCGCGATACACCTTGAGCAGCCTGATCACCGCATCGGCCACCACTGTTTTGACTTTGGTGATCGGCAGTCTGGCCGCTTTTGCTCTGAGCCGCTTTGTTTTTCGCGGCAAGCATCTTTTTCTTCTGGTGATGCTTTTGTCGCAAATGCTGCCCGGATCATCGATTATCATTCCGTTCTTTGAGCTGATCCGCGATCTCCGGTTGTTCGATACCCATGTCGGTCTGATTCTCGTTCACAGCGCCGTGCAGTTGCCTTTTGTGATCTGGCTGTTGTACGGCTTTTTCCGCACCATTCCCCAGGAGGTCGAGGACGCCGCGCTGATCGACGGCTGTTCACGATTGGAAGCGCTCTTTAGAGTGTTGCTGCCCCTGGCCTTGCCTGGCCTCGGCGCCACTGCGATTTTTGCTTTTCTCGGTTCATGGAACGAATTCTTTTTCGCCTTGATCCTCACTTCGTCCGACGCGACCCAAACGATTCCGGTGGGCATCGGTTTGTTCGTCGGTGAATATTTGGACGTCTGGAACCAGATGTCGGCTGCAGCGGTTTTGTTCAGCCTGCCGCCCCTGGTGCTGTTTTTGCTGGTCCAGCGAACTTTTATCAAAGGCCTGTCGGCCGGGGCGATTAAATGAAATCCGGATTCGGTGCGCAGCACCGAATCCCACAAAAAATCAATTTGGCAAAAAGCAAAAGAACTAACGATTACAATCTACAAATTGTTTGCGAACAGCAAGGATTATGGCTTTAAAAGCCAAAGGCTTGTCGCTTTTTACCAATTCTCGTCTTGCTTTTCTCTCTAAATGGGTTTATACTGTGATGAAAGCACATGAATAGAGGAACATTTGCATGGCTAAAAAATCCGAACAAATCCTGAGAGAGGCACTCGACCTGCACCCGGTCGAGCGGGCCGAGCTCGTAGAGAAATTGTTGTCCAGTTTTATTGTTTCACCCGATCATTCCCTTGATATTCTCTGGGAAAAAGAGGTAGAAGAACGTATTGATGCCTATGAAAATCAACAGATCAAATCGATTCCTGCGCAAATGGTTTTTGACAAAATCGGTGACAAAGAAAAAAGACAAAGAGAATGAAACTTGAATTCCTCGAGCCGGCTGAAAAAGAACTGAACGATGCGATCAATTATTATAATCGGCTCAGTCCCGGACTCGGCTTTGAGTTTGCATTGGAAATCAAACGCACACTGCAACGCATCCTCCACTATCCTGATGCCTGGACACCTCTCTCCAAGCGAACCCGTCGCTGCCTCACGAACAGATTTCCCTATGGTGTGATCTACCAGAAACGAGACGATAAAATTCTGATCATTGCGATCATGAACTTGCGTCAAAGACCAAATTCCTGGAAAAACCGGTAACCATCGTGAATATCAAATCTTTCAAAACACTAGGCAGACCGCACACGTCTTATCGATATCGAGCGCAATGACGGCTTTGGCGTTTAAGCAAAATATCTTTTTGGTCTCATCAAAACTTTGAACTTTTAACTTTTTACTTTTGACTTTCAAACTCAAAACCCTGATCCGTTTATCGACAATCCGCGGTTCCGGGAGCCTTCGCGCGCTTCCTCGTCCGCAATAGCGGCGGACTTTGCGATCGCGCTCTGCTGGATTTTGTGAGGATCGTCTTTTCATCCCCATGGAGCTTGCCCCCGCGAGATGGGGATTGAAAGCCAAAGGCATACCGAGCACATCCCCATCCCCGCAGGGCTTGTCCCTGCGGGATGATGATTGACAGCCAAAAAAATGCCGCCCCACCACCCCCACCAAAAAAAAGGGGGAGAAGGGGCGCGAATCTGGCTAACAATCACCGCTCCGCGGGGACAAGCCCCGCGGTGGCGAAAAATTTCCAGCCCACGCAGTGGGCGGCAGATCTTGGCCACGGGCGTCAGCCCGTGGAAACGGGATGGCCCCACACTCCATCAGAGCCCCCGCAGGGGGCGACAGAAAATTGTTGCATACCAGCGGGGCTTGCCTCGTACGCATGGTTTAGCGCTGCTTTATCCGCAATAGCGGCGGACTTTGCGATCGCGCTCGTCTGGATTAGTCTTTTTGCTTCCAACTTTATAGCTTTCAACTCTTCAAGCCCCGCGGTGGCGAAACATTAGCGCACCCGCAAGAGGAGACCCAACCCGTCCCGTCAGGGACGGCATATTTCTAGCAAGCGAGCATGCCATTCTCCCAGCGTCCCGTTCGGGACGCAATATAAAAAGCACAATCTTGGCAAAGCGGCAAAAAAACCAGACAATCCGATGATGATTTCAATCATTGCGGTTTTTGCAGGGAGCAGCACATGACAGCCGACAAAAATGCGATGAAAAAAGTGATGGATCTGTTTCGGCAACGCTACGGCGAGCGGATGAACGAGTTTCTGGTGCCGCCGCCGGTGCTCCACCTCATGCAAGGTGAAGTGGTCGATGTCGATCTCGAGGCAAAGACAATGATCGTGCGTTTTCCAATTCTGCAGGACTATCTCAATCCCTATCGCACCGTGCAAGGCGGGATGATCGCAGCGGCGGTGGACAACACCATCGGTCCCCTGAGCATGCTGGTCGCTCCGCCAAATGTAACCCGGCATCTGGAAATGACCTACGGCCGGCCGGTGACTCCGGATCTAGACTTTATGGTGGTGCAAGCACAATTGGCAGAGCGCAAGGATCGTCTGCTGCAATTCAAAGCCGAGGTGCGCGACCCCTCCGGTGCCCGCCTGGCTCGTGCCAGAGCCACACACTGGATAGTGGAATCTGAGCCATAGAACATCGATGGCGGGCTACGCGCTACTGACCGGGAAAAAATTGGAAGGTTTTGAGTAAAATAATGACGAAAAATCGTCCGTTTCGTCAGGGACGAAATATTTATAGCTAGAGTCTAGTTTAATCCCATAGCATCCCTTTAGGGACGCGATATTTATGGCAAACGATCGCCTGATTCTGTCTTTGTCCCGTTAGGGACACGATATTTATAGCAAACGATCCTCTGATTGGTCCCGCGTCCCTTTAGGGACGCGATATGACAAGCAGAATTCTGAAGAGCGGCCAGATAGCGCATTAAAAAATACAATCCAGCCCTCAAAGCGAACGACAGAAAGATTTGCGCAAACGAAATCGAGTGACTATGAAAATACTGCTCACCGGCGCCACCGGCTATATCGCAAAACACCTGCTCCCTGTGCCGCTCGAGAGCGGCCACCATGTCGTCTGCTGCGTCCGCGATGTTGAGCGGTTCACCCTCGGCCAACAGACGGTTTCGCCCTTGCTGGAGGTGGTTCAGGCCGATTTTCTCGATCCGGTATCGCTGGAATCCATTCCCACGGATATTGACGCTGCCTATTATCTCATTCACTCCATGGCGCGCTCGACCGCGGATTTTGCAGCGCTCGAGGCTCAATCCGCCCGCAATTTTGTCGCGCGAATGGAAAAGACCTCCATCAAACAAGTGGTCTATCTCAGCGGCATCGTCAACGATGAGCGGCTTTCCCGCCATTTAAAGTCGCGCAAACAGGTCGAGGAGATCCTCTCTTCCGGGCATTTCGCTCTGACCACTCTGCGCGCAGGGATCATCATCGGCTCGGGCAGCGCCTCGTTCGAGATCATCCGCGATCTGGTCGAAAAGTTGCCCATCATGGTGGCCCCGCGCTGGCTGCACACCAAAACCCAGCCGATCGCCTCAAGCAATGTCATCGAATTCCTGCATGGCGTTTTGCTGCGCGAGAACACGTTTCATCAAAGCTTTGATATCGGCGGACCCGACATTCTGACCTACAAGGAGATGCTGTTGCGCTTTGCCCGCGTGCGGGGACTGAAACGGTGGATCGGTGTCGTGCCGGTGATGACGCCCAGACTCTCTTCCTACTGGCTCTATTTCATCACATCGACCTCTTACGCCCTGGCCGTCAATCTGGTCAACAGCATGAAAGTGGAGGTGATCTGCCGGCCGAACAAGCTTGCCGACCAACTCGGGATCAAGCTCATTCCCTATGACCAGGCCATCGCCCTCACCTTTGACAAGATCGAACAGAACCAGGTGGTTTCGAGCTGGAAGGATGCCCTGACCAGCGACGTGCTCGGCAAGGGCGTATCGCAGTATATTCAGGTCCCGGTCAATGGCTGCTACCGGGATGAGCGCAAGAAGGCTGTGCAGGATGCGACGCACACGCTGAACCGGATCTGGTCCATCGGGGGAGAGAACGGCTGGTACTATGCCGACTGGCTGTGGAATTTGCGGGGATTTGTCGACAAGCTGCAGGGGGGCGTGGGATTGCGGCGCGGTCGCACCAACCGCACCGAACTGAACACCGGCGATGCGCTCGATTTCTGGCGGGTGATCCTCGCCAGCCGCGCAGAAAAGCGGTTGCTGCTCTATGCAGAGATGAAACTGCCCGGCGAAGCCTGGCTTGAATTCAGAATCGATGCGGATAACATCCTGCATCAGACGGCCACCTTCCGGCCGTGGGGACTCAAGGGCCGGCTCTATTGGTATTCGGTGCTGCCCTTTCATCATTTCATTTTCAACGGCATGATCGGACGCATCGCAAAGGGCTAGTCCGAGGCCTGGCGAAAGAGCTGCAGCAACCGCGCCAGTTCTCCGGCAGCATCGATGCCGGCATGGCGGCCCCACTGCTGCAAAATGGTGCATCCATCTGCGATCGATTCCAGCCGCACCTCAACACGTCCGCCGAGCGTCTCGCCGATTCGGCCTGTCATCCCCTCGGAAGTGGGGGCCTGCAGCAGTCCGCCTTTGGCCCGCAGCGCCCACAACGAGAGCCGGTGTTTCCGGTCCTCAATTTGCAGGACGATTTCCTGTTCGCCGATTTCCAGTTTCTTGATGACGGCGCCGGTATAGGTGGCAAACCTGTACAGCGTGCTTTGATGATAGAGTCCGATGATGAAGCCCGGAAAGGCTCCGCGCAACCAGGGAATGACAGCCACCGAGGCCATCAGGCTCGTCCCTGGCGCATCGAAGTGATTGCTCTGCAGCCAGATGTAGGCGTTGGGGAAGGAGTATCCCCAATCCTTTTCGATATAGCCGCGGCCGCCGCGGAAATCGATGTGCTCACCGCTCAGATTTAGCTCCCCGCAAAGATCATGATCCAGGCTGACCACAGCGTGATAACATTGCATAAAAGGCACCCAGGCATACCACCCCATGATGCCAGGGTTGCGCCAGCTCACAGGCCAGGATGTGAACGGCCCGAACCGCAGGCTGCCATGCAAGCGACAGCCCGGGATGTCGAGATTCAGGTTTATGCCGCTGCGGGAAAAAGAGTTGGGCCCGATGCGCTGGTCGAGGCGCAGCATCTCCGCGCTGAACTGCCCTGGCGCAAAGCGGTGATAAAAGGATTGGCCGCCGACGCCGACCAGAATCTGGATGAAAGCATGACTCTGCCGCGGATCGGCTGAGAGTGCAATGCCGGGGATGAGAGCCAGACAGTGCTGCTCTGAGGCGTCGACCAGCTTGTAGTACCAGCCTTCAAAAAAAGGCGCTCTTTGCGCTCGGCCATGAAAGCCTTCCGGATGGAGGATGGATCGAAACCGTTTGAACATGGCTGTCTGCACCCGGTTTATTTGAGCACAAGAATTGTGCCCAGGCCGAGCACCAGCAGCGCGGACATCAGCAGATGAATCTGCACATTCGAGGCTGCGGCTGCTTTTAGATGATCGGGCTGATCATGAAACCGATTGACTGTTTTCCAGGTTCGTGGCAGCAGCAGGAGATAGGGGATGAGCGCCGCCAGGATGGGCCAGCCATGCGGCAAGACCCAAAGCCCAAGCACCAGTATATTGGCGATCAGGAGCAGATGGATCAGCAAAAAGCCCCAGCGTCCGCGCTGACTGCCGATGCGCGCCACCATCCCGTGCTTGCCCGCGCTGCTGTCGGCCTGCAGATCGATCATCTGTCCCATCCAGAGGATGGAGGAGGTGCTGAGCCCGGTGATGGGCATGGCGGCTACGACATAGGGATGGAAGAGCGTATTCTGGCTGATGGCCGCGACCAGGATCGCCATGGGACCGAAGGCGAACCAGACAGAGACCTCGCCGAGACCGCGGTAAGAAAGCTTGATCGGGGCGGCCGTATAATATTTGCTGAAAAAGGCGGAGAGCAGGTAGAGTCCGATCAGCCAGGGCCAGAAACGGGGTTCGCTGAAGGCTATGAGTGCGACAGCGGCCGCCGCGGCGACGAGGAGGCTGTTGCGGGCGATCCGGTACATTCTCGGAAGCAGCTCGGGGTGCGCGATCAAAAATCCGCTGCCGCCGCTGAAATCGTTGCGGTGCAGATTGATGCGGTCGGTGCCCTGCAAGGTATCGTAGATATCGTTATAGACGTTGGTTGCCGCATGCAGACCCACGCCCATCACCAGCATGGCGGCGAATCCGGCGAGGCTGAATTCACCCCGGCTGAGCACGGCCAGGAGAGTCCCGGCCAACAGGGGGGCAAAGATAGAGGAAAAAAAGGGCGCCCGCATGAGGGCGAAAAGGTTGGGCCTGTCGGCTGTCATCAGCAAGTATCCTTCCAGGTTTGCGCTGAACAAGAGGTTTTTTTGTAATTCCACGGATGCATCGCAGCTGCCGGCCTTGCAGAATATTCCGTTTATGGTTTTTCCCGACTCCGGTTGTCGATTCGACAGGGCCGCGTTGCCGGGATTGCGGATGCCAGCTTTCAAAACGGCTGTGATGAGGATGCGAAGCTTTCAGGGTTGCGGAAGCGTTTGAAAATCAGCACAACCAATCTTTACATAACACTGAAACAACCGCAAATAGTCCTTTAGTTTTCTCCGCCCCGTTGTTTTGTCGGGACATCGATTGCCGGTTTGCTGTTGAGTTATTCTGGTTGTTTTTATGATCCGGATTGGCTAGGTTACTTTCAGCTTGAACCCAGTGGGGCACGGGACCGGGCTTGCCGCGGAACGCAATTCTTTCCTGATGAACGGCTTCTTCCGTCTGCGTGAGTCGGCGACGAATGGTTGACAATGCGTGCCCCCAAAAGGCTGTTAACGGCAAACAGGATTTTTAGCAAAGATGCCCAACAAAACCAAAACCCTGCGCCTTATCCTCGGCGATCAGCTGAATTCAGGTCATTCCTGGTTTAAAACCGTCGACGAAAAAACGGTTTATGTGATGATGGAAATGCGCCAGGAAACAGACTATGTGATGCATCATATTCAGAAAGTCCTGGCCTTTTTTGCCGCCATGCGCGAGTTCGCCCGCCGGCTGCAGGAAAACGGACACCGGCTTAACTATATCAAACTGGACGATCCGGACAATGCCCAGTCTTTGACAGCCAATCTCGAAAAGATCATTCAACAAGAAAAAATCGAGCGATTCGAGTACCAGCTGCCGGATGAATACCGTTTGGATCAACAGTTGCGGCAGTTTGTGTCGTCGCTTGCGATCCCCTCTGAGGCGGTCGATACAGAGCATTTTCTCACCTCCCGGAGCGCTGTGGCCGAATTTTTCGAGGGCAAAAAGCAATATTTGCTCGAATCGTTTTACCGAATGATGCGAAAAAAATGGAACATTTTGCTTGAAAATGGTAAACCGGCGGGAGGCGCCTGGAATTTCGACCGGGAAAATCGCCGGCCCTATGATGGCAAAGTGGCCGTGCCCGAACCGCTTCTCTTTCGGAATGAGGTCCGCGATCTGCGGCGGCTGCTGGTGAAGCAGCAGGTCAGGACTTTCGGCATGATTGAAGATGACATCCTGATCTGGCCGGTCAACCGCCAACAGGCTCTGGATCTGCTGGACTTTTTTATCATGAATGGTTTGCCCTTTTTTGGCCGATACGAAGACGCCATGAGCAAACAGCATTGGTCCCTGTTTCATGCCCGACTCTCTTTTGCGCTGAACACCAAGATGCTGCACCCTATGGAAACGGTTGAAGCGGCGCTGCGCGTCTGGGAGCAAAATAAAACCGGCGTTTCCCTGGCGCAGATCGAGGCTTTTGTGCGCCAGGTGATCGGCTGGCGGGAGTTTATGCGCGGCGTCTATTGGGCGCAGATGCCTGATTATGCAAAGATGAATTACTTTGATCACAACCGCAAACTGCCGCATTATTACTGGGATGGTGAAACCCGGATGCAGTGTCTGCGCTGCTGCATCGGCCAGTCGCTGCGCTATGCCTATGCGCATCACATCCAGCGCTTGATGATTACGGGCAATTTCGCTCTGCTGGCGGGTGTTCATCCCGACGAGGTTGATGCCTGGTACATGGGCATTTACATCGATGCGATTCAATGGGTGGAAATCACCAACACCCGCGGCATGAGCCAGTTCGCGGATGGAGGCCGCATCGCCACCAAGCCCTATGTCTCTTCCGCTCAATATATTCAGAAGATGAGCGATTACTGTGTCGGTTGTCATTACGATCCCAAAAAAAAATACGGCGATCGCGCCTGTCCGTTCAACAGCTTTTACTGGGCGTTTTATGCTCGGCATCGTAAAAAGCTGTCGAACAATCCCCGCATCGGCATGATGCTGCGTATCCTGGATCGATTTTCTGATCAGGAACGCGCCAAAATTCTTCAACAGGCAGAGGTGTACCTGGCGAATCTTGAGGCGCTGTAGGAATCCAGTCTCTTTTTGTTTTGCCTAAGGCTACGCTTGCGTTTCGATCCAAGTGTCTCGCTGCAACACCTTGAAAGGCGGCCCATCCCCACGGGGCTTGTCCCCGTGGGATGGGGATTGACAGCCAGACAGTGAACCGAGCACAGTCCCATCACCGCAGGGCTTGTCCCTGCGGGATGATGATTGACAGCCAAAAAAACACCGCCCCACCACCCCCACCAAAAAAAAAGGGGGAGAAGGGGCGCGAATCTGGCTAACAATCACCGCTCCGCAGGGACAAGCCCCGCGGTGGCGAAACATTAGCGCACCCGCAAGAGGAGACCCAAACCGTCCCGTTAGGGACGGCATATTTATAGCAAGCGAACATGCCATTCTCCCAGCGTCCCGTTAGGGACGCGATGTATTTGCCAGAATTCTATTGGAATAGGATCCAGGATTAGAGTAAAATATTTGTTATCGATCACCCTGGTCGGTGTTCGCTTTGTCGGCAGAGCAGGCCAGCTGCGTTCTCAGGCGGAGCCTTGGAACGAGGTAAGCGAGGCAAACCTGTCGCACCAAATAAAACGACAGAACCGCAAAACGGAAACCATAAAATTCAGCGGAGCGCGACCCCGCAGGCCGCTTCTCTTGCGGCCGAGGCGCGCGAAGCCGACGGAGGCTCCTGCCTTGCGCCCACGGAAGCATCCAATCTCAAAAAAGCCGCATTTCTGTTCCAATGCGCTGGATGTGCCAAAAAGGTGCGCAAGGCAGAGCCGGAGGCGAAGTAGAGAAAGTGAAAAGTTCAAAGTGCCAAGTGCGAAAGTTACAACCTTTATCTATCACCGATATTGTGATTTGATTTGCCGGCGGAGCCTGGGAACGAGAAAAATCGAATATTCTTTTTCTATTTCACCATTATTTCTTACCTTTCATTAAACAAACACCTTTTTTATCCCCCCAACCGAGTTTGATAAGGAGAGCGCGATGATCGCCTATACCCGCAGCCGGGATTCAGCCTCTGATCAGGAATATATCAAAGTGCCCTTTAAGGGCCACTCGCTCATCGGCCATCCGATCTACAACAAGGGCACCGCGTTTACCCGCGAAGAACGAATCGCTTTCGAGCTGGGCGGCCTTTTCCCGGAAAGGGTGAGCAATCTGGAGGTGCAGAAAAAGCGCAATTACGAGCGCTTCAGCGCCAAAAACGATGATTTGGACAAATATATCTATCTCGGCGATCTGCAGGACCGCAACGAGACGCTTTATTATGCCCTCATTCTCGACCATCTGGCGGAAATGCTGCCCATCGTCTACACCCCGACGGTGGGCAAGGCGTGCCAGCAGTTCAGCCACATCTTCCGCCGTCCGCGCGGCCTTTATATCAGCTGTACCGAAATCGATCGCGTCGACGATATGTTGGCCTGTGCGCCGTTCAGCAATGTGTCGCTTATCGTGGTCACCGACGGTGAGCGCATCCTGGGACTCGGCGATCTCGGCGCCGGCGGCATGGGCATTCCCATCGGCAAGATCAGCCTCTATGTGGCCGCCGCTGGCCTGCATCCCGCTTTTTGTCTGCCCATCCTGCTCGACGTCGGCACCAACAACGCCGATCTGCTCGACGATCCGCTCTACATCGGTGTGCGCAAAAAGCGCCTGACCGGCCAGGCCTATGATGAGGTGGTGGAAAAATTCGTCACCGCCGTGCATCGCCGCTTTCCGGGGGTTCTGCTGCAATGGGAAGATTTCGGCAAAAACAACGCTTTTCGCTTGCTCGAGCGCTACCGGGAACGCATTCTTTCCTTTAATGACGACATTCAGGGCACCGGCGCCACTGCCATGGCGGTGTTGTTGTCGGCGATGAAGATCAAGAAAGAGCGGCTGCGCGACCAGGTGGTGGTGCTCTTTGGCCAGGGCCAGGCCGGCACCGGCATCGGCCGGCAGATCCATACCGGCCTGATGCTCGACGGCCTGAGCGATCAGCAGGCGCGTGACCGGATTTACGGCGTCGACATCAACGGTCTGCTGGTGGAGGGCATGCCGGTTGCCGAGGAACAGCAGCTGTTTGTCAAATCGCGCCAGCAGGTCGCCGGGTGGAAGCTGGACAATCCCAATCGCATCGGGCTGCTCGATGTGATTCGCAATGCCGGCGCAACGGTGCTGATCGGCGTTACCGGGCAGAGCGGCGCGTTCGACGAGTCGGTTATCCGTGCCATGGGCGAAAACAGCGACCGGCCGCTGATCATGCCGCTCTCCAATCCGACTGTCAAGGCCGAATGCACTCCGGAATTTGCCCTGAATTTGTTGAACGGCCGTGCGCTGTTGGCCACCGGCAGCCCTTTCAAACCAGTCCGGATCGGCGGCAAAGACCACTTTATTTCGCAGTGCAACAATCTCTACGTTTTTCCGGGTGTGGGAGTGGGCGCGCTGATCTGTCAGACCCACAAGGTGACCGACGAGATGTTCATGGCCGCCTCTCGGGCACTCAGCGACCAGGTTCCTGCAGCCGATCTCAAGGCTGGACATATGCTGCCGGCGATTGACAAGATCCGCGCGGTTTCGGCGCAGGTGGCGCTGGCTGTCGCCATTCAAGCGCGCGATAGTGGCCTCGGCCGATTGGCAAGCGATGCGGAACTGCTTGAACAGATCCATGCCGCCATGTGGACACCTGCTTACCTGCCTTATCGAGCGGTTTAGGATTGACTGCAGGGCTGGTTCTACAAAGGCGGCAGGGGAGTTGAATAAAATTCCGGAACAAGTTGTGGATTGATTGCAATCGCAGACCGGATCGCCAAGTGGAGAGTGAGAACGACAAGCAGATGATCCAATGTCAAGGCAAATTATTGCGGATTGTTGATCATATTTTACCGATTGCTAAATAGGTAGATACCATCTTTGCATCAGATTCTGCAATGGGTAAAGCCAAAATTGAGGATAGGATGAGTTAGAGGAGGTAGAACTCGGCTGATTGACACTATTCAAGGAGGCATGCGAGTTTACTGGAGTGCTCGGGATTCCTCGCTATGCATAGACGGCTGTCAAAGGGAGACCAGCAGTGGCTGGCTCCCTTTTTTATTGGGTGAAAACGCATACAGTTGAATGATTTAACGCTGCGTCTCGTCGATTCCGACTTGGCGGTGCTGCAATTCCAGCAGTGCTTTTGTAAATGACCACCGTCAGTTGGTTTGACCTTGCCATGCGGCGGCAGCCGCTGTTTTTGGCCTCAAATTCCAGCTTCTCTCATCTGTTCAGCCAGTCTTTCCTGCTCCGCTTTCAATCTTTTGCATCGATTGATCTCTTTGAGGTAGATGCTTTTTGCTTCGAGTTCATAGGCTTTATTCAAGGCAGCTTCGGCTTGTTCGAAATTATAGGACCACATCTGTGCAATGCCAAGGTTATAGAACGCTTTGGGGCTGGAAGGATAGGCAATGGTGGCCTCTTTGAAATATTTTACCGCCTGTTGCCAATTGCCGGCCTTGGCCATATCGATTCCCGCTTTCAGTTGGGGAATATTTTTGTCGGAAATGAACGATATTTTTTCGATTTCCGTATACGGTGCGATATCCTGCATAAAACTTGTCAGCACACTGGTCCTGGCTTCGTGCAACAAGGCTTCTTGATCGATTTTTTCCGGAGTGTGGTCTGTGGCGCTGGTGGTTTTGCTGACTTCCTTCTGCAGGTTGCGAACCGCGACTATTTTCCCGGTGCGCAGATCGGTGACCTGCAAGGTGACGGCCACGTTTGCTTTTCCTTTCCTCTCATAGGTCCGATGGGTTTTCCCCGATTTCTCATCTTTGTGATCTTTTTTGGTCATCTCTTCTGTGTAATTGTGCTGACTGACTCGACCAAAAATCAGCGCCGCGCTGCCGAAGAGCTTGCCCAATTCCGCGGCAGTGCTTTCGTCGATCGTCCCCGACAAAGACAAGCGATGTTCCTGGAAGATGCGATCGAGATGCTGACGATCCAAAATCTCATATCGGTTGCTGTTGAACAATTGGGCGATCAGCTCGTCGGTCAAATTCATCGATCCCGGGCCGGTAATATCGCCGACCGCGATTTTGTTGATTCCCGCCAGATTGATTTTGGCCGGTTTGGTCACCGGGATGTTCATGGATGTGGTCGCACAAGCCATGAATAAGGCGAGGATTGGCAGGACTCGCAGCATCGAAATGGGATTTTTCATCGGATTCCTCCGGACAGTTGATATTGATCACAGCATTCCTTGCCCCCATGGGGGCACGCCAAGTCGAACGATTGGTTGTTGATGATGTCGATAAAGAACGCCAGGTGCCAAAAGCAAAAGAGCGGTAAAATTCAGGCAATGGTTGTTCAGGGCGATTTCGCCTGATCCGCTGTTCACATCGCCATTTATCTATGCAGGATTTGGTTCAGCAGTTCCTTCGAATGCGCCTCGACTTCGGTGTGCATCGAGTTGCCATGGGCATCGATGGTCACCACCAGGGGGAAATCCTGCACCTGCAATTCCCACACCGCTTCAGGACTGCCGAATTGTTCCAGATGCACACCGACCACTTTTATCACGCAGCGGGCATAGATTTGCGCCGCACCGCCGACGGCATGCAGATAGACCGCGCCGTGCTCCCGGCAGGCCCGGCGGGTTTGTTCGCCCATGCCGCCTTTGCCGATCACGGCTCTGATGCCGAATTTTTCAATGATCGCCGCCATATACGGCTCTTCACGCACCGAGGTGGTGGGACCGGCGGCCACGACTTTGTAGTCACCCTCTTTTCCGAGCACCACCGGCCCGCAGTGGTAGATGACGCCGTTGCGAATCGCATCGAGCTCGCCGCCGTCATAGAGATAGCGGTGCACCGCATCGCGTCCGGTAAACAGGGTGCCGTTGAACAACACGACATCGCCGACCTCGAGTGTCCGCACACTTGCCTCGGTGAGGGGAGTATGTAATTTTATTACTTGCTTGGGATCAGACTCGAGTTCAGCCGGCATTTCGGAGGAGCAATCGAACTCACCAGGAGATTGGTATAGCCATTCGGCGATACGGCCATGGGAGGTCAGGATGAATCCACGTCGCCGAAACGCCCAGCACATATAGGCGATGGTGACGAAATAACAGGCAGGCAAACGGTTCAGAGCAGCGATTTTACAAGCGCCCAATGTGAATTTCCCGCTGAATCCCATGGGGCCGATTTCCAGCTCGTTGGCGTCGCGGACGATGCGGGATTCCAATGCGGCCAAGTCGGGGATGGGATTGACATCGTCGATCGGTCGCAGAAATTGCGCCTTGGCCGTTTCATAGCCGGAAGCGCGGTCGCCGCCGATGCAGACGCCGAGGAATCCCGGACTGCAGCCGTTGCCCTGCGTCTGGACCAGCGCATCCATCACACAGGCATGCACGCCTTGCAGGTCGCGGCCAACTTTCTTGCCAGTGAAAGAACCCGGCAGTTTGTATTGCGCTCCCATGTTTTCACAACCACCGCCCTTTAAGATGAGGCGCACATCGATCACATCACCCCGGACTTGCTGAAAGTGGAAAAGTGGACTGCCGGGTCCGAGATTGTTGCCGCTGTTTTTGCCGCTCAGGCTGTCCACTGAATTTTGGCGCAGATAGCCTTTTTCGGTGGCCTTGGCCACCGCCTGCTCGGCCGCCGCCTGAATCTGCAATTGGTCGATTCCGGCCGGGATACGGATGTAAAAATTGAGGGTGCCGGTATCCTGGCAGATCGGCAGTGAGAGATGTTTGGCCAGGTCGATGTCGCGCAGGATCATCTGCAGGGCGAATTCGGCGCGTGAACCGTGTTCTTCTTTAAAACGATTGCTTTTGATCACCGCTTCCACATCATGCGGCAGACACGCCGATGTGCGGCGTATCAATTCAAGAAAATGGTCACTTAATTGATCGCTGTTCATCTTGCAACCCATTTTTTGCTGAGCGGATCAGCGGCTTGTTCGTCAATCTGCAAGAGTCGGCTGCAGATGATCTGAAGATTCAAAAGGCACCGCACCAGCCGGTGGGGCTGCCTTGTGGTAAGAAACGGCAGCTTGTCGCGATTCGGTGTCTCGGTGATCGATTTTCCCAATCGCCGCCTCAAAGTCCCGCTCTTTCCATCCACCACAGCAAAAGGGCAATCAGAGCGCTGACAGGCAGGACAACCAGCCAATCATTCACTTTGAAAAGCTGTGGAAGAGTGGTGCTGCCAAAATAACCTTTTTTCAAGATGCCGCGATCGAGTCGGGGATAGAGTTCGGCAAAAAGCGCGGTGCCGAGCCATATGCCGATCAATCCGCCGATTGCCGCATCCAGATAGCCGTTGCCAATGGCTCCGGCGATGGTACCCGGGCAATACCCCAATAGGGCAAAGCCGGCACCGAAGATCATTCCACCGATGACATTGATGCTCCAACCTCCTGGCTTGATATCCAGCTTTACCCAGCCCATGGCTTTCATCGCATAGATGCCGATCATGCCGGTCACAACAGCAGAAAGCATGATCTTGACGACAGTAAAATCGGTGAGCAAAAGCTGACCGGCAATAATGTCATATTTTGTCGCTCCGCCTTTTTGCAAAAGAAAACCGAACAGGATACCAAAGATCAATCCCTGGATCAGGTTGGTTTTGTTCGATTTCTTGTGGTTGTTTGTGGGTCGTTTTTCCATCTTTTCCTCAACCTCAGGCAATGATGTGATAGATAAAATATGCAGCCAGAATACCACCGATGAAAAAGCAGATGGCGGAAATCCAGCTGGAGACCGCCAGCTGCAGCGTACCGCTGATGCCGTGTCCGCTGGTGCAACCGTTGGCCCAACGGGCACCAAATCCGAGGAAAATTCCGCCGATCATAGCGGCGATCATACGCAGCAGCGGATTGCCGCCAAAGGCCGATTGCCACAAGTCGGGCACCCACTGCAGATGCAGATCGCCGGAAAGCAGTGCCGAGAGGAACGATCCGATGACGATACCCACGACCAGCATCCACTGCCAGTCGACAATCAGCTTGAATTTTTGGTAATAGGCTTTTTCCTGAACCTTTTTGCCGCGCAAAACCCGTTCGATCATGCCGCTGGTGCGGGCAAACGATGTGGAGCAGCTGATCGGCTGCTTGGCAAAGAGAAAGCTGAACCAGCTCAGAATGCCGATTCCCGCTCCAACCAGGTAGGGAGACCAGCGCAGTTCAGTCAAATAATTCATGTCACCATCCTTTGTCTATTCGGTTGAATCCCAGTGTTTTTTGACCTCATCGATTCGGCTGAAGAAGCGGGAGCCATGAGGATTTTCGCAAACATGGCATTGTCGTGTAAAACCGGCAGCGCTGTAGCCGCTCATTCCACCGGCGACATTGAAAAGGTTTTGAAAGCCGTGACGGCTTAGGATGCTGCTGGCAAGGCTCGACCGATTTCCCGAGCTGCAGATGAGGATGGTCGGCTTTTCCTTGTGCAACTCGTTGTGGCGAGTGCGGAGGTCGGCTACCGGAATGTTGATGGCGCCCTTGATGTGGTTATCTTCGAACTCGAGGGGTGCGCGGACGTCCACCAGGACAAATTTCGCTGTGCCGCTGATCATATCATGTAAATCCGCGGCCGACATTTGCCGGATGTGTCGAGTTGGCAGACCAGCCACCGCCCAGGCGGCCATGCCGCCATCCAGATAGCCTACGATTTGATCGATGCCGACGCGAGAGGCCCACACCTTTGCTTCCAGAGCTTTTTTATATTCATCGGCGACCAACAGTATATTTTTGTTCGGTGCCATGACCCAGCCTGTAAAAGTCGGGAAATTGCCATTGAGGTCGAGATGCCATGCCCCTTGAAGATGCTGACTGCCGAAGGCGTGATAGCTGCGGCAATCCAGCACTTCCACATCGGGATTTTGCAGCTGCTTATTGAATTCAGCCGCATTCAGCTCGGACATCTCGGGCAAATCGGCTAATTTAGCCGGCCCACGACGATTGATGTCGCTGCAGCGGCTGAAATGGTCCGGTGCCGGGGGCATATCCTCAGTAAGGGATTTGATGAACTTGGCTTTGTCGTGGATTTGCAATGCGGAATTGTATCGGCGCTCGTAGCCGATGGTGCTCTGCCATTTGGCGCCCATGGCCCGGCCGCACAGAGAGCCCGCTCCATGCGCCGGATAGACTTCACAATAATCGGGCAGCTTGAGCAATTTGTCGTGCAGACTATGGAAGAGTTTGCCGGCCAGTTCAACGGCAACATCGGGGAATAGATCGGGCCTGCCGACGTCGCCGATAAACAGCGTGTCTCCGACAAAAACGCCGACCGGCGTCTCGCCGCGATTGGTATCGTGCACCACATAGCAGATGTGTTCCGGCGTATGCCCGGGTGTTTCCAGCACGTTCAACTGCATGTTTTCCAGAACGATGGTGTCGCCCTCAGATAAACCAACATGATCAAATGTACAGCGAGCGGATTTGGCCACATAAATTTTGGCGCCGGTTTTTTCTGCCAAATCCATATGGCCGGAGATGAAATCAGCATGCAGATGAGTTTGCAGGATGTGGGTAATGTCTACACCCATCGCACGTGCTTCGCTGATATAAATATCGACATCCCGCTGGGGGTCGATTACGGCGCAGGTTTTGTTGCCGGCCAAGATATATGAACTGTGGGCGATTTTTTTTAGAAAAAAATGTTTCAATAGCATGAGGTGTCTCCCTGGCTTGGTTATCTCCCTGACCGCGTTGGTGATGGCTCGAATATCATCCTTAATAGTAAAAAACAGACGCAAGGATTGCAAGCGAAATCGATACCCCAAATACGCGAATGTCCGGTCAACAGACCGGACATTCGCGACAAAGAATACTCCAACAGTCGACGACGATTTCTGGCACAGGATCAGCGTTGCCGTCGGTTATCCGCCCCCCCAAAGGCCTGATTCAGAAGCCGACCGACAGATCCGTGTTGATGCTTTCCGCTGACTGCTGACAAGTGCCTGTTCCGAAAAACTTGAATTTTCAACTATTTCGGCAGCTGTTCCAATTGCCGGCGATAGACAAAAACGGTGACCGGTTCATCGCTGTCGCGGCTCAGTCGGTACTCGTTGATCGTCAGGGTCATGCCGCCGTCGGAAAGCTGGTGATCGGCAATGAAAGTTGTTCGCGCCGTGCCTTGCTGAATCTGCAATTCGACTTCAGTTATCAGTCGCAGAATTTGACCGTCAGCACTCCATTCTGCACGTGTCCAAACCGAATCTGACCAGGCGGCGAGAAAACCCATGCGCCGAGTTCGTTCATCGGCGCCCCAGACCGCCGGGCCGCCGATTTTCAATTGGCGGTCGGTGCGCAGTTTGCGGTGGTGGATAAAACGGCTGTGCCAGGCTGTCGTGGTGTAACGCAGATCGCTGCCGCGCTGATCGATTTCCAGTTCAACAACCGTCGACATGGCGTTCTGGCTCGCCTGGGCATCCAACCGCCAGGTGCCGGAATAGTCGGGATGGTGATCGAGATAGCGGTTTGTAAAGTTGGGCTTTTTACCAGCCAGAATCATCAGCTCTTCCGGCGGCACCACCTTAAACTCTGGTCCTAACAAGCGCATGATTTTGCTCATGCGTTCCACATCATTGTTTTCCCGCACATGCACCGGCACATAAAACGGACGCTGCGGATTGAGACGTGCCAGTTCGCGAAAATCTTCGGCGACTTGTTCCTCGGTTTTTCGAATGTCGACATAATAGGTATAGGAGATCAGCGGTCGCCCATCCCGACAGTCGTAGGTGTTTGCCGGTCCATAGCCGTTGATGAATCCGAGCGGTTGGGCCATATTTTCATAATAGGCATCGACAATCTTTTTGGGCAAATCGACCTGTCCAACCCGGCCGTCGCCTTCCGAAAAATCCATGATACCAAAGACGTGCAGATCACATCGCCGCATATATGCGTCGGCGCGCTGCAAGACACCGGGCAGTTTGTCAGGAGGATAGGCCTTGGGATAGAGGTAGCCAGGACCGCTGAGACTGCCGATAAAGTGGTCCTGTTCGGTGGCGGTTTCGTAATAGTATTGCAGCAGTGCCGGGGCAAAATCGATCCATTCCATATTGGTTTCCCAACCATACGGAATACTGCCGCGGCCGCTGCGCCCCCAGGAACCGATCCCCATACCGTCGCTTTGGATCAGAGCGATATAGACCTTGTCTTCAACCTCGGGATCAGGGTTAAACAATGCTTTTTGTTTGAAATCGAAATCACCAGCCACCGGCAAGCGAGCGTGAAAGCTCAAGTTTGGAAAGGTGGCCAGCCCTTCCGCGATCACCAGGGCGTTTTTCGATACCAGCGTCAGGTGTTCGGGTTCTTGGTCCTTGCAATAGGAATGCCAGCCAAAGACATAGGCATAATCGTTCATCTCCGCCATGATGCGGTCGGCCAGTTGAAACTCATCGGCATCCGCGGGGCTGGCGGAAAGATCGGTGAAAAAACAGCGGTGCAGAATGCCAAAATCGGCGATACCCGGCCGCATACCCGGACGATTGTTGAGTCCGGTGCACCATTCACCCAGATAGACCAGAATATCCTTGTTGCAGCGACTGAAATACTGGTCATAGGCCCATTGGAAAATGTCTCGGTCGCTTTGCCCCTGAAATTTGCCGCGAAAATCGGCGACAATCGGCAGTTTGTATTTCTTGACCAGCGGCAGTTGCGCTTCGGTTACCACCAGCGCGTTTTCCAAACCCGAAACAGTAAACGCAACCATAAGCGACGGCAGAACCTGTGGGTCCCAGACGACCACGCCGCTGACTGCAGCATGAAAACGCTGCAAGGCCTCTTCCACGGATCGCAAAGGGGTCGGCTGCAACTGGTGGCGCTGCAGATAATAGTCGAGAATACCCTGGACATTGGGGTGCTTATAGTCCGGCGGATAGGTGAGATAGAGCTCCGCCTGTTTTGCGTTGGCATGTCCCTGCAGGCTGAGGATCAACGCTTGCCAGGGCAAATCGCCCGCGGCTTCCCAGTCGCCATTCATATCAAAGAGAGCGATAGGTCGTGATTCGGCCGCTGCGGCCAGGCTAAAAAGGCACAGCAACAGAGCGATGACGAGATGACGCATTTAATCCTCCTTTTGTGGTTCTCTTGTGGTCGAGGTGACAGCTGTCTGGTTCTGCAGGGTCATTTTGGGCACCACTACAGTGCGCTTCCCAAACGGAACGCCTTTCAGTTAACGAAAATTTTCACTGCGATGCAAGAAAAAAGCGTTGTTTTGCAGTGGGCCTTGGGAGTTTTGTGAACTTGGAAAAAACCAGGATTTTCATTTGGTTTTTTGCTGCGCGCTTTGTTTATTGCAGCAGGGATGAAACCGCGCAATTGTTTGATTGACGCCGGTCAGCTGTCGGCAATGCCAGTCAAAGATCGTATTGAACGGTGCCAGTCGATGTCCTTTTTTAGCGGTAAGGTCGAGCCTGAAAGCGAGGTAGCCATGCATAGAACTTTTTTACACGTCATTGTTTTGTCGTCCTTGCTCTGCGGTTCGTTGTTTGCAAGCGATAAGAGAGCAGATGATCCCCTTGTCCTGCCCATGGCTCACTGGTATGAGCGGCCGATGCGCATCGCTGCCCTGCAGTGCGACTTTGAGGCGGATAATCTGGCGGTGATCGATGTCTGGCAAGAGATGGGATTCAATGTCGAGCAGCTTTTCCATCCGATGGCTGATCTCTATTCTTCCATCTACAGCCCGGAAAAGCACCGCGAAATTTTGCAGGAATATGTGCGCGAGGCACATGCGAGGGGAATCCGGGTCATTCTCTATTGGAATGTGCACGTCCTTGGACCTTCTTTATTCGATCGCCGCCACGAATGGTCGCAGCGCGATCGACAGGGAAACGTGACCTTCTTTTATGATACCTATCCTTCGGTATGCATCAACAGTCCGTGGCGGGATGAGTTTTTTAGGCTGCTCGAGCAGATCTCTGACCTGGATGTTGACGGTATTTTCCTTGATGGGCCGGTTTTGCGGGACGAGGGCTGTTTTTGTTCGCATTGCCAATCGGCCTTCAAGAATCGTTTTGGCGTCGATAAAAAAGATGGCACTGCCGAGCAGTTCTGGCAATTCAATGCCGATTCTCGCGATGCTTTTTTGGGCAAAGCTTATGCGAACTGGAAAGAGCGCTATCCGGATAAAGTTTTTTACATCAATCTGCCGATTTTGCATATTCGTGATTTGTGCGTCAATCTGGACCAGGCATTGGCCTACAACGATATTGTCGGCACCGAAGGCGGGTTTATGCCGTATGGTCCGGCACAAGACGAATTTCTGTGGAAACCCTCTTTTGCAGCAAAAATCCTGGAAGCGGTTGCGCCGGAAAAGCCACGGGTCATTTTTATGGCCGCAGACCACAAACCATGGAATTGGTGGCTGCATTCACCGCTGGAGACCAGGTTGTGCATCGCTTCGACTATTGCCAATGGGGCCAACATCTGGTATGGTCTGCATGGTTCCACTGCGCTGCTGCAAACTCCGGGAGGGCGCGCCGCCGGCGAGATCTTGCGATTCTATCGCGATAACGAGGCTCTTTTGTCGAATACGCACTCCTTGGCCCAGGTGGCGGTTGTTTACAGCTTTGCCAGTGCGCGATTCTATGCGCCTGATTCCAAAACTCCCGCAGACGGCTCGGCAAAAGCCGAATCGATTCTGAACGCGGAAAAAGCGCTGCAGGGCGTGATGGATATGCTGATCGAGAGCCAGATTCCCTTTGATCTGATCACGGATCTGCAGCCGGAAACGGCCGATTGGCAGCAATACAAAACGATCATAATTCCGGCTCAGGGGGCGATGAGCCAAGCCATGGCGCAGGCGCTGCGCCAATGGGTTGAACAGGGGGGGACGTTGATCGCCGAGTTGGACGTTTCCGCTTATGATGAGCGCGGTAAACGACTGCCTGATTTTGCATTGACTGATCTCTTTGGTGTTTCTCTTGACACGATGTATTTGCGACACAACAACTGGAATTATTTCCGTCTCGAGCCGACCGCTCATTTCGCGGGGGTCGATTCGCTGGTGCTGTGGCCGTTACCTTTGCACGGTGCTCGGGTGCGGGTCCGCGAAGGCGTGCAAGTGCTGGCAAAAGCTTTGGGCGAATTGACCGGCAGATATGTCGAATTGCTGCCGCCGGAGCGCCCCTTCCTTACCCGTAATTCCTTTGGCAAAGGCACGTGTTATTATCTGGCGGGCTCTTTCAGCCAAATGTATCGGTTTTACCATGTGCCGGAATATCGCCAGTTGTTCTCTTCCATAATCAGGCAGCATACGGGAGAGGGCATCGTCATCGATCCGTCGCCTTCTCATCTGGAGATCAGCTGGCGAGGGCAGGGAAATAAACAGATTCTGCATCTGGTCAACTATAGTGCCGGACCGCATCGGCCGTTTGTTCAGCAGACTAGGGTGACCGATCTTTATATCCGGATTTGCGACTCGCAACCGATTCGCCGCGCCTACAGCTGTGCATTGCAGAAAGAGTTAAAGGTAGACTCGACGGATAATCGCATCCTGCTGCCGCGGCTGGAGACGGCGGATATCATCGAACTGTGGGTCGGACCAAAATAGCAACTGGGGATAGCGAAAAGACGATAATAGACAAAATTCCAATTGGTCCGAATCATTGGCTGTTGGCCAAGAGCCCTTTCTTCAGACTTTTGCTCAACAGTTAGGCTATAAAGTCTTTTTTATGGTATAAAAATGGCTGCTAAGCCTTCTTTTTGAAAGAAAAAATATCCTAAAAAATTATTAATCAGCATTTTAATCTGGTCCGACCCCATGGTACCCAACAAGATGGCGCGGATGCCTTTGTTTTTTTGCTTGTTTATCGTGATCTCAGCAAGTGCTATCGCGCAGATCGAATTTTCCGGTGACGCGACCCTGGTGACAACCTATTGCTGGCGCGGAATTCAACAATTCAGCGGGCCGGCTTTGCAGGGAACCGCAGAATTGTCAATAAAGCCTCTTGCCGTTGGATTGTGGTACTCGAGTGTCGGTTCTGCTGATGACGCCATGATTGAAAATCAACCCTACCTCGAGTTCGGTTCGCCGATAGGACCCGCGACGGCAGCAGTTGGATTGACTTTTTATACTTATGATTGGTTCGCGAGTTTTAATGAAGATGCAAAATATGAAACTGAACTCTATGGCGAATTCGAGTTCGGTTTGGCGGGATTCTCTGCAGCCTATGTACCCAGGCAAAAGAGCACCCGCAACAGCCGCAACAGATCGGATTATTGGCTCGAAGCCTCGTTCAACACTGCCCTGGTCGGCGCAGATGTCCGGCTTGTTTTCGCATATGGGACCTATTCCAGCAAATGGCTGGACCCGCCGATCAAAAATGCAGTGAGTTATCTGCTTTTATCGGCCACCAAAGCAGTCGATGACCATGTCGCCGTCTCGTGGCATTATTCCCTCACTGCCGATGCGCATTTGGATCGGCTGTTCTGGTTTGCCTTTGTCTATGGGTTTTAAATCGCAAAATAACAAATTTTTGGGTGATGTCGATACGAGTTGGATTTGCATTTACATATCGTTTATGTTAATAAATCAAGCTGATGTTTATCCCAGGTTCGGTGTTAACCGAATCAAAAAACATTCAGTCGCTTATTCTTGATGCGTTCACGAAAAGGCTACTTTCAACCTTCATGAATTGCTATCAGATTGATTTTCTGTGAGATCCGGTGCTGCGTACCGAATCCGGGTTTAGGTTGGTGTCTTAATAAGGACCATACTGCCACTGTTATCCATCATATTGGAGGAGAGATGAAGAATTTGCTGGTTTTCTTTCTATTGCTGTCGATTTTTAATTGCAGCCCAGTGCAAACCCCCGGCTCGAGTTATGGCGATGTGCAATTGAAAATCGAAAAGGTCCACAGCGACCAGGTGTTGCTGAATTGGGATCCTTCTTCTGCAGCGAGCACTGTTTTTTATCGCCGGGCAGGCGAGCATCACTGGCAAAGCTGTGCGCAGGTTTTCGAACGCCCCTACTCGCTGATCTTCCTGCAACCGGACACCCGTTACCAAATTCGGGTGCGCCTCGAAGAAAGACCGCAGCGGCTCAGCCCGGTCCAGACCGTGACCACCGCCGAATCCCAAGAGCGCAGTTGGCAAAAAGCCCAGCTCTGTGCCGAGCGACCGCTCGAAGGGTTTATACCGGCATCGCTCTACCCGGCGGTCGAAATCTATCAGGATAAACTCTACTCGGTTGAAATGGGATCGGATATGCGAGCCGGCCAATCGTTGGGTCTGTACCTGTCGGTCTATGATCGCCAATTCCAGTTGCTCGAGCAAAAGCGGCTCGTCGAGGCGACCAGGAGTTATATCGGCATCCAGGATGCGACCTTACATCAAGACAAGCTCTATGTCACCTGGAACGATATCGAACTGGCCGAAAACTATTACCGGATGGGCATCGGCGTCTATGACTTTGACAGCCAAGAATTCGATATTCTGCTGCGCAGCCAGGGCGCGCAAACCGGAGCGCGGGCCTGGGAAGGAGGGATCCAGAGCTGGCGTGATAAGCTGTGGGTGGTTTCTCTCGATCAGGTTGACGATCCGGATGGAGGCGTGTACAGCTGGAAAACCCAGATCGTTCTTCGCCAATTCGATCCGGACACGAAATGCTTTGCCGATTCTTTCTTTATCGATGATGGATCCGGCAGCAGCCTGGTCTATGGTCCGTCGATCTCGGTGTTCGGCGATGAATTGATCATCCTCTATTCCGATTTGCAGCCCTTTAGCCGCAGCAATGAGGACGTTGAACCGCTTTATGCGGTTTTTTTCGACGGCAAGAGTTTTCACGACCGCATGTTGATCAACGATCAGGTGCGCAACCGCTATGCCAAAGGCGTGCAATACGGCGATCGCTTCTGGCTGGTCTATAAATCGAGCATGAATTACCCGGGCACCGACTATTTTTACCATGATATCGCCCTTTCGACTATCCAAATCGACAGCAAGAACGTCGAAACCACGGTTCTGGTTCAGGATCGCAAGTACAATTCGTCGCCCGATCTCGCCATCTGGGGCGATGCTCTGATCGCCGTCTATAATAAACTCGAACACCTTTATACCAACGACACGGATCCGGCTGAACGATATGGCTGCTTTGTCGCCGAGATCCACCCTGAAGAGTAGGTGCAAATTGAGTCCTGACCAGATGAAAAGAGATGCAATCGATGCCCGGGAGCCTTGGCTGATCGATCGCTGTGCTCTTGTTTTTCTCTGCCATAAAACGCTATCAAAGGCTCGAAGGTAAAAAAATGGCCGCAGAGATAAAAATCGATTGCGCGAAAAAGGTAAAATGCCTACAATTCACCAAAACCGATTAACGTCAGAAACGACAAACAACCGTTTTTAACCGCGAATCATTGCAGGAGAACCGTACAATGCATAAGGTGGAACTCACAATTCTTGTTGTCGCACTGGTTTTGTTTTCCGCTCTTGGGCAAACTGCGGATTGTGCCGATCTCAAAGCATTGGCCAAGGAGGCCTCTGCCGGTCTTCGTGCGGTGGAAAACATGAGCGATCACGCAGCTGCGGCAGCCAAGTTGTCTGAAATCAAGGTCAAAATCGATCAGATCCGCGCCCAGGATCCCCAAAATGTCGAATTGCGGATTTTGGACAGCAAGTACAAACGTTTAATCGGGATTTATGGCACTCCGTCATCCGCACCTGCAGCTTCTTCCGCCAGCAAAACGGTCGATTCCGCGGGAATGGAACAAGCGCTCAAAGATTGGGAAGCGATCGTAGCTCTCAAAGAGGATTTTATCGGTCGGCTGGAAGAGGTTATTCCAACTTATGTCAAGAACATTATCTATGATGGCGTCCATGCCGATGAAGTGTTGGCCAAAATTGCGGTCCTGCAAAAAGAAGCCCCGGCAGTCAAGGCGCAGGTCGTCGCTTTCAGTGCCAAATATGGCAAGACGGTTGAAGAAATCGATGCCAAAATTTATGGTTTGACACCTAAGGATACAAAACTCAGCCTTTACGATCCCAAAAACCAGCGCCCCGACGAATCGCCCGGTTTGGCCTTCAAGAAACTGAGCGATGGCTTGACCAATCTCGAAGAGGCACCCAAAATAGAGGCGAAGAACATCCTCAATCGAGTGTTACAGGGCCTTGACTTGATCGAGTCTTTTGTCATGGATACCGAACGGGACAAGCGATATGCTGAGGTCGAGGAAAAATTGGCGATGGCGCATCGCTTTAGCCCACAGGATCAGGAGATCAGAGATTGGCAAGCGAAGATCAAAGCCATGCGCAGCAAATCAAAGGTGGACATTGAAAAAGCACTCGACACTGCCCGTTTTCCCGCACCGTTTGCCAGTTTTGCCGGTCCTGGCAGCGCTGCTGAGCTCGCCGCTTCGGCGCTAAAATTCTTCAACCAGGAAGGCGGGGGAGAAGCAAACGAAACCACTGTCAAGGTGGTGGTCGCCGGCAATTGGGTGGTGGCCAAAACCAATATTTTCGGTGAACCGATCCAATGGGGACTGCCGATCTGGGCGGCCGCCTATCGCAATGAAAACAAAGAGATTTCCCGCGTCTTTCGCTTGACCATTCTGACCCAGGAAGGGTTGGGCATCGCCAAAAGGCCGCCCTGGACCGGTGTGTGGGTAGGCGATTCCTTTCGTATGAGGACAGCGAATATCAAATAGGGTAGCTGAATCATTCAGGGTGAACGAGGACAACTCGTATGGCCAATGCCAACGAAGAGATCGCTCAGGATCAATCACCACCGCTTTCGATTCCGGCTCTTTCGTACAGGTCATTCATGGTGATCATGACGAATCTTATTCCGTTCTACGGCGTCTTGCGCCTGGGGTGGAGCAGTTTTCTGGTGATCCTTTTGTTCATCATCGAGGGCGTGGTCGTTTTGATCATGGACTTGATCAAGCGTCCCTATGTCACCAGCAAGGAGCGTGGGAAGGTTCTCTTTTTCGAATTTTTATTCATTTCATTCTTTGGCTTTTTTGCCATCTTGATTTTCGGACGCAGCGAAGACAGCACGGAATTGCCGGAAACCATTCGGACGTCTTTTCAGGCAGCCAGAGAGTTGCCGCTTTGGCCGATTATCGGTCTAGTGGTCATGCGATTGATCCGAACCGGCCAGGAATTGATGGATGCGGGAGTTTTCTATGGCAGCAGCGGCAAGCCGCTTTATTTCAGCGGCGGCGGCTGGATGCTGCTGCTTTTTTTTCTGGTCATGACAGCGCCGTTGATCGCCGATAAAAATCCCAATGCCATGGCCGGCCTGATAGTCATCATCGCGTTCAAAGTGTTGGGCGAAGTATTTGCTGTTTGGGCGCACCGCTTCTCGCCAGTAACAACTTGATCGACGATGGCGTCAGAACAGCTCCAACAGAGCCGAAATTTTACATTCATCTGTGCCCGGCAATATCGTGGTGGGACGCTGATGAAAACAGAATCCGGATTAGCAGGCCCAAAGGGGTCAGATCTGTAACAATCAGGTTATGTCTGGTGAAAAATTAGCTGGAAAGGGGTAGAATGGAATTTTCTGCTATCGATTATGCCGTATTTATTCTGTATGTCCTCGTCATAGTTGGCCTTGGTTTGTGGGTTTCACGAGAGAAAAAAGGGCATCACAGGGAGTCGGCCGACTATTTTCTCGCAGGCAAATCCTTGACGTGGTGGGCGATCGGCGCATCGCTCATTGCGGCGAATATTTCGGCCGAACAATTCATCGGTATGTCCGGCTCGGGCTTCGCCATCGGTTTGGCGATCGCTTCCTATGAATGGATGGCTGCCATCACGTTGATCATCGTCGGTAAATTTTTCCTGCCGATCTTTATCGAAAAACAGCTGTTCACCATACCCGAGTTCATCGAAAAACGGTTCAGCACCGAATTGAAGACGATATTGGCGGTTTTTTGGGTGGCGCTGTTTATCTTTGTCAATTTGACTTCGGTTTTGTTTTTGGGCGGCAAAGCCATCGATACCATCATCGGCACCGGTGACGGTAGCCTGATTTTCTATGCCATCCTGGTGCTGGCGTTCATCGCCGCTGCCTACTCGCTCTATGGCGGACTGTCGGCGGTCGCCTGGACCGATGTCATGCAGGTCGCCTTGCTGATTGTCGGAGGCATGATCACCTGCATCGTTGCCCTGAATCACGTGACGGTCGAAGGCGGCATATTTAACGGCCTGTCGCATATCTATACCCACGCAGGCGATAAATTCCACATGATCCTGCGGCGCGACAATCCGGAATTTGCCAACTTGCCCGGCATCGCGGTCCTCATAGGCGGCATGTGGGTGGCCAACCTCTATTACTGGGGATTCAACCAGTACATCATCCAGCGCACCCTGGCGGCCAAGTCCTTGCGCGAAGCGCAGCGCGGCATCGCCTTTGCCGCTTTTCTCAAGCTCATTATCCCGTTGATCGTCGTGATTCCCGGCATCATCGCCTATGTCATGTTCACCCAGCCGGAGGGCACTGCCGTCATTCCCGGTGTTCAGGAAGCTTTCTCAAAAGTCGGCGGTGGAGTCAATTACGACAAAGCCTATCCCTGGCTGATCCGCGTTTTCGTCCCAACCGGTCTGAAAGGACTGGTGCTGGCGGCATTGACTGCGGCCATTGTTTCTTCTTTGGCATCCATGCTCAACTCCACAAGCACGATCTTCACCATGGATATCTTTAAGGATTATCTCAAGAGGAATGCCACTGAGAAACAATTGGTCTTGACCGGCCGCTTGACCGCCTTGATCGCCCTGATCATCGCCGTCAGCGTGGCGCCGATTTTGGGCAATATTCCGCAGATGTTTCAATATATCCAGGAATATACCGGGCTGGTGAGTCCAGGAATTTTGGCTGTCTTTATCATGGGTTTGTTCTGGAAGAAAGCGACCAATAAAGCGGCGATTTGGGGTGTGTTGTCTTCTATTGTGGCGGCATTCTTGCTGAAATTGCCGGCGGTTGATCTGCCCTGGATGGATCAGATGCTTTACACCATGTTGATCACCATGGTCATCATAGCCGGGGTCAGCATGATCACGTCCAAGCAAACAGAGGATCCAAACGGAATCGAACTCACCGCCGATCTGTTCAAGACGGGCAAGGCATTCAATATCAGTGCTTACGCCATCCTGCTTATTTTGGTTGTGCTTTATGCTGTCTTCTGGTAAAAGTGCGGTTCATCGCGGGGTGCAGGATCCTGCGACGGCGGCCCAGGGCTTAATCGGCTGCAAAAATGGCGACTGCAGGATTCTCCTTCGCCTCCACTATCGGTTCAGAATCCTACCGGATGGTTGAGGGGTTCTTCATTAGAGGGCTCCTTTGCTGGCTCTTTAAAATGGCGCATTGAACAGCGGCAAAACTCGCAAATATTTGGGATTCTCTTTGGCGATATTGATGATGCCGATTTGCACGCCTTTTAAACGGCGGGCGAAATTAACCAGGCCGATGGTCAATCCGTTCTGGGTGCCCTGGATGTTGTTGAAAGCGCTGGCACTAAAAATACTCATTTGGCCATCATCGACTGCGCGAACAGTGCCGAGCGCCAATTGAATGCCTTTGAGATTCTTGCTGCCGATTCCGATTCCAGCGATCGCGATACCGCTGATCTCTTCACCCGCACCAATACCGAGGCCGGCGACAGTGATACCACATATTTTCTTCCCTGCACCGACACCGAGTCCCCCAATGGTAAAGCCGATTAAATCTTCTCCCGCCCCGACGCCGATGCCGCCGAAAGTCAGGCCATAAATACCTTCTCCTGCACCAACCCCGAATCCAGCCAAATTGAGACCGGCAAGCCGGCCACCCGCGCCTAAACCAAAACCAGCCCAATTGACTCCCGTGACGTCGCCGCCGGCGCCCGCTCCAAAGCCCGCAAAAGTGATGCCTTTGAGATCGCCGCCGGCACCAACACCCATGCCGGCGAGAGTAATCCCAGTGAGATTTTCACCCGCTCCGATACCCAATCCGGCGATATTGAGTCCTGCTAAATCTTTTCCGCACCCCAGTCCCAGACCACCTGCCGTGATCCCTGTGACGTTATTGCCGCTGCCGACGCCCAACAGAGCGAATGAAAGGCCGGCGACCTTGTGATCAGCCGCAATACCGAGAAAGCCCAGCTGGAGTCCGAAAAGATTGCCGCCGCCGGGCAGCATGCCAATCGAGACTCCCTGGATGACGGCGTCGCTGTTGGTCGTATCAGGCCTCCACAAGGTGATGTTGATACCCTTGATAGACCGCACCTGGCTGTCGCGATAGTTGATGCGCAATCCGGTAAAAACGCTGGAATTTCCCAGGCTGATTCCCCAGGTCGAAGCAGGGAAGTCGAGACTTGGGTTTGCATGCAGTGGGATAAAATTAAGCAAAGCAAAAAAAATGACCATGACACCGGCACGATGTAATGAGCCCAACGAAATCATGATGGATGCCTCCGGCTTGAAATTGAACTGGCAATACATAAAGTATCTCTGTTCAGCGAACAGTGATATCCGCTGATTTACATCATACGGATTTTGCGCCGATGAGTTTCTCGTTATTTTTGCCTACCCAACATGTCCAGCAGGCGTTTTAAAAAAAGTCTGCGGTGCCTGGTTATGCAGCATGTCATCGACCCTGTCAGGATTCACGGGGAAAAGGACATATGGTGCATTATTGAAGTGTGGATCTAAAGGATAGATGTTTCTCCTTTACCCTGCCAGCAGCCGGCGCGAAGGGATGCGCATTGAGCAAACGATTCTTTCGGCAAATGCTTTCGACTTTGGGGTGGACTTTATTTGGACACAGCTCTGAGAATTTGATATGATTGTCCGAATATTCGCACAGGATCATGACTTTTTTTATCAAAACTTAATGGTCAGTCCCGTATACAGCGAATCGAATAGCCGTCCAGAGTACCATAGGACTGCGCAATGACGGCCGTGCTGTCCCAGCGCAGGATGCGGAACGAGGTCAGTTCGAAATCCGAAAAAGTCGACGACCAAAAATAAGTGATATAGCGCAGTTCGCGAAAACTGCCGCCGCAACCGCGATAGCCGCTTGGAAGCGCGGTAAAGCCGCTCTCATTGGTGGCACCGGTGTTGGGCCTGGCCCAATGGGTGGTATCCGCTTCTTTCATCTTGCCGCCGGCGGTCGCAGCGCCGCCGAGGAAGTCGATCAAGGTTAGCCAGTCCTCGTCGCTCGGCACATGCCAGCCCTCCGGTGCGATGATGCGGCTGTCCTTGAGGACAAACAGGTTGTACAACCTGCTGTAAATCGCCCCCATTTCTTCCTCATTGTCATAATTGCAGTAAAAACCGATGCCGTGGTTTATCCATTGGCTGGCGTCTGTCACATGGGTGACCGGATCGTTGTTGCGATAATGGACGGCTTTGAGATTTTCTATCATCCACCACTGATCGCCGATTTTAACGGTCTGGTAGACGTTGCCATCGATGTCGGTGGCCGTGCGGGTAACCACAAGATCCAGGGTCATGTCGCCAGTGATTTCGAGGTCTTTTTGCTCATAGACTGCGATGTTGTTGCCTGTGATCTTGAGCGAATAGAAATTGGCCATCGATTTGTTCAAAACGACGGGCATATCAAGAGCTGCCTCCATTTGCTCGACTAGCAAAGGAGTGGTGCAGTTTTGTTGCCTATTGGTCAGCACCATTTTTTTGCTCAATCTTACCTCTCCTGCTTGCATGGAGAGGATGTACAACCCAGCTGGCACGCCTTGATAGCGATCATCGGTGGCATCCCAAACGATTCGGCCTGAGCCACCCGATACATAACCATCGAGCAAGGTGCGGATTTTTTGCCCCAATAGGTTATAGATCTCCAGCCGGATGGGTGAGTGGCATGGCAATCGATACCCGATGATCGTCTCCGGATTGAACGGATTGGGATAGTTTTGCAGCAGTTGATAATCCTCTGGATTGATTTTCGGATCATCATCAACGGCAGTCAACAGGATCTGAATGGCATAGCGACCCTGCTCATCGGTAATGGCAGAGAAAGTTCTACCCGGATCACCCTGATCGGTGAGGGTGATGAGCGCGTTTTTTACCGGTTCAGAGCCACTTCCTAAAAAATTTCCACCGTTGTCTTGAACAGTGCCCTGAATAACGATTTGGCAAAACAGTCCCTGGGCGGTCGATAAAAGCAAAAACAGGGCAATTATAGAGATGATTTTGTCCATTTTACCCTCCTCTCGACAGCAGATCTTGTTCTATTTTATAGAAAAATTGGATTGACTTCAACCAGGTTGTGGCAATTGTTATCTGCCGATACTGCCATTGCCTGTAAATGAGCAGTTGTGCGCAATAACGCCCATCACCGATTTTTAACTGCTATGGGACTCTTGAGCCTTGCCTGTGCAATACCGTCTGCTGGGGGCAGCCATGCTGGTCAGAGAGGGATTAAACATCTATAAAACGTGGAATGGTAAGAGGTATCGATACCGGACATTTACGAGTCGGCATTTCCTGTAACAGAAAGCAAATCAGCTCATCGGTCGAGACCAGCAAGATCGGATTGAATGTCGGTTCGATTGTCAGAGGATAGCCAACTCTCTAATCAAGTATAGCTTTTCGTTTCGATTTTAGCAAGTACTATTGATGTTTTCGAGGTTTAGTTTGCACAGGAAGCACTGCAGCAGATTCTCGGCGTTCAAGGAACGACGGGCTGAGTGGGTGGGGACCTGACGAGTTTTGTTCTGTTTTGAGGTCGACAAGACAGTCGGCTGTTGGTTGGGCCATTGCACCTAGATGGTCGGCCGTTTTATGCAAACAGCTGGCAGCTGTCCGAAGCCTATTGTCCCTTGACGTCGATCACCTTGATCTCTTGCGAGCCGAAAAAGGTTTTGCCGTCTTCCAGCGAGCCCTCCAGCGCCAGGGTGTTGTATCCATCGATGACGAGATTGGGAAGGTTTTTGATGCTGTCGATATCGAATTTGGCGACGAAATTGCCCTGATTGTCCGCCTTCCAGCTCTGGATCAGAACATCGTTCAAGTAGACCTGATCGCGTATGACGATAGAATAGGATAGATTGGTGTGAATCGTGACCACTTCTCCTGAACTGGCCAGATTGAGAACATTTGGCGAGACCTGGATTTCGATGATGATTTCTTCGGGAGGCATGCAGTTTGTGAGGAGCAAAAAGAGCACGGCTGGAAAGCCGAAAAGCAGGCAGTTTTTGATGCACCTGTTCATGATAGTCCTCATGATTTGCTTGACACCCAGATTCGGTGATAACCGAATCAAAGAAAAATACAATCTCTTATTTTTATAGGCAGTTGCGAGAATTCAAATTTTTCCCCTTTGTGTTCTGCTGTAAAATTAATTTTCTTTGGGATCCGGTGCTTCGCACCGAACCCGGGTGACATGTTGCATGATAGCGTAGATAGTATCAGCGGACGCTTTGAAGCCGCGTCCGCTGATTACCGTGGCTAGATGACCATTCTGATCAGCCTTCAGAAATCACCCAAGACGTGTATACTCGAATCAGGCAAGATCGAAACGGTCGAGGTTCATGACCTTGTTCCAAACCATGACAAAGTCTTTCAGGAACTTTTCCTGGCCGTCCGCACAGGCATACACCTCCGCCAAAGCTCTGAGCTGAGAATTTGAGCCGAAGATGAGGTCTACGCGTGTAGCGGTCCACTTGAGCTCGCCCGTCTTGCGATCGCGACCTTCAAACACATCCCCGCCCTTTTCAGCCGCCTTCCACTCTGTGCCTATATCGAGCAAGTTCACGAAGAAGTCGTTGGTGAGCGTCTCCGGACGCTTGGTGAAGACGCCTTGCTTGGATCCTTTTAAGTTTGCATTCAGCACGCGCAGACCGCCGATGAGCACTGTCATTTCAGGCGCGGTCAGTGTTAAAAGCTGCGCCTTATCGACCAACATTTCCTCGGCTGATATGGTGTATTTGGTCTTTTGATAATTCCGAAAGCCGTCTGCTTTCGGTTCCAAGACGGCAAAAGCATCAATATCGGTCTGCTCCTGGGTGGCATCCATGCGTCCCGGTGTAAAGGGGATGGTCAGCTTGTGGCCGGCATTTTTCGCCGCCTGTTCGATCCCCGCGCAGCCGGCCAGAACGATCAGATCAGCCAGCGATACTTTCTTGCCGCTGGTCTGTTCATCGTTAAAGGCTTTTTGAATGCGTTCCAGGATTTTGAGGACTTTTGCCAAACGGATGGGTTCGTTGACCTCCCAATCTTTCTGCGGAGCCAGACGGATGCGGGCCCCATTGGCGCCACCGCGCATGTCGGAGCCGCGGAAGGTGGATGCCGAAGCCCAGGCAGTCGAGACCAGCTCAGAGACGGTCAGGTCGTCGGCAAGGATTTTCGTTTTTAGGGCAGCAATATCATGATCATCGATCAGCGGGTGATCGACGGTTGGAATGGGGTCCTGCCAGATCAACTCCTCATCCGGAACTTCAGGGCCGAGATAGCGTGAGCGGGGCCCCATGTCGCGGTGGGTCAGTTTGAACCAAGCCCGGGCGAAGGCGTCGGCGAATTCTTCGGGATTATTCAAATAGCGCCGTGCGATTGGCCCGTAGATCGGGTCGTAGCGAAGAGAGAGGTCCGCCGTGGTCATCATCGGCCGGTGCTTTTTGGACGGATCGTGCGCGTCCACTACCATGTCCACTTCGTCGACGTCCTTGGCCAACCACTGGTTCGCGCCAGCCGGGCTCTTGACCAGTTCCCATTCGTATTTGAACAGGACCCTCAAGTATCCCGAGTCCCATTTGGTTGGATTCGGTTTCCAGGCTCCCTCGATTCCGCTGCTGATCGTGTCGCCGCCTTTGCCGCTTCCATAGCTGCTTTTCCAGCCAAGCCCCTGCTCTTCGATGGGAGCGGCTTCGGGTTCAGGCCCCACGTGAGTTGCCGGCGCCGCGCCGTGGCATTTCCCGAAGGTGTGGCCTCCGGCGACGAGAGCGACAGTCTCTTCGTCGTTCATGGCCATACGCGCAAAAGTCTCGCGAACGTCACGACCGGAAGCGATCGGGTCGGGGTTGCCGTCCGGACCCTCTGGATTTACATAGATCAGGCCCATTTGCACCGCTGCGAGGGGGTTTTCCAGCTCGCGGTCGCCGCTGTAACGGCTCTTGGGTTTGTCGCTTGTTGCCAACCACTGCTCTTCGGAACCCCAGTAGATGTCCTCCTCTGGTTCCCAAACGTCCACGCGGCCGCCGGCAAAGCCGAAGGTCTTGAAGCCCATCGATTCCAGCGCACAGTTGCCGGCTAGAATCATCAGATCTGCCCAGGAGATTTTCTTTCCGTACTTTTGCTTAATCGGCCAGAGCAGGCGGCGCGCTTTATCCAGGTTTACGTTGTCCGGCCAGCTGCTGAGGGGCGCCAGGCGCTGGTTGCCGGTCCCGGCTCCACCTCGACCGTCGCCCATGCGGTAAGTTCCGGCGCTGTGCCAAGCCATTCGAATGAAGAGTCCCCCGTAGTGGCCCCAATCAGCTGGCCACCAATCCTGCGAGTCGGTCATCAACGCGAAGAGGTCATGCTTAACGGCCGCCAGATCGAGTTCTTTGAACTCCTCTGCGTAGTTGAATGATTCTCCCATCGGATTGCTCTTTCTATCTTGCTGATGGAGAATCCTGAGATTCAATTGGTTCGGCCACCAGTCGCGGTTCGACATTCCGCCGCCGGAAATCGGTTTGCTTGTTTTACCCGTAACCGGGCACCTGCTTTCTTCCGTCATTTTATTTCCTCCCTTATTGAAAAATGGTCCAGATCCGGTGTTAATCGCATTAAAAAATATTCAATCGTTTCTTCTCGATGCGGTTGCGATAAGGGTGCTTTTTATGCTTTGAAGGTTTCTATCAGATTGATTTTCTGTGAGATCCACTGTTGCGCACCTGATCGTGCAAGGATCAACACCACGTGCACGCATAATAAATTATAACTGCTTATCTTGATTGAATAATTCATAAAAAGAGTAAATTCCATATTTTGAAGCAAATTTAGCTCTCAATCGACAGACTTTCTGCCGTTGCAGTGGCCTGGTCTGGGTAAACAACGACTCCCCACAATTCCACGAGTTTGCACACAGGTTCGGTGTTAACCGAATCCAAAAACATTCAATCGCCTATTCTTTAGGCGGAGGTAGAATAAACACTTTGCACCTTTTGTTTTGTGCTATCAGATAGGTTTTTATGTGACATCCGGTGTTGCGCACCGAATCCGTGTTTGCAAATATGGAGGGCCCTAGCCACTACTAATACCTTGATAAAAGCCACTTTTGGATGTTTTGCACAAAATTAAGGATTTAATCCTCACACGCCGAAAGGTATTGCAATACACCAATATAATTCTTATTTTTTCGATACAAATATAAATACACAGATTCCGCCCCTATAGCTCAGCAGGATAGAGCAGCGGTTTCCTAATCCCAGGAAAAACACCTAAATCGAATAAAATCAACAAATCTACATTTTAGAGAAGCCAAAACCCAACCCATTGTTATTGCTCACCTTTACTCATTTTGTCTCACATTGTCCACACCATCATTTGTCACCTATTTGTCACCTGAGAAAATTTTACTGAGTGGATACTGGACCGCAAATTCTTCGATTCGAGTGGTAGTCTCCGTTTTCGATGCTGGCCTCTGATGCAAAAAAACACATCTACACAAAAAAATACTTGACACCCCTTCCGAAATAGTTTATTATATAAGTAGTAACACACGACATTTATTTCATAACACCAGTTTTGGAAAAGTGGGCGTGAGTCATCGATGTGCCCACTTTTTTTTAAAGCTTGGTGTTGAAATGTTGAACCAAACCGGAAATTAATATGAAACAATTTAATATCAGACTCGCCCCTTACATCGAGGGTGAGTTTATCGAAAAAGTAAGAATCGAAGCCTCAAAGCCACAGTCGCTGAGATCAATTGCACGAAAGCTGAGTCTATCAGTCTACGCAGTCAAGAGGCTCATTGAGTATCAATCAAATTTAATCAAATAATAGGAGTTGTTATGAAATATGTCGAAATTAATAAATTTGTCAATAAGCAAACAAACGATAAGGAGAAAAATTCAAGGTAAGTCGGTAACAGGATTTACTGTTAATAGTTTTGATCTTGAAAAAGCCGGCGATGTCGATTCGCTGGAAAAGATGTTTAAGCAAAACCTCTATTCTAATAATGTCTGGGGGAATCCAAAACCTGCCGATGCTGACATTGGTTGCACCGGCTCCTGCCTAAAAGAGAATTACCTTGGAATGCATGGGATCGTCCTCGATATCGATGAACCGGGCATGACCATAGAGCAAGCCATCGATGCCTTCCGCGATTACATTTACCTTATTCATACTACCTCCAGCCACAAGGTTGATAAACCAGATAAAGGCGGCGTAATTGACAGGTTTCGGATAATATTACCATTTGAGCCGAATCCTGATGGTTCTCCATACTATGAAAATGTCGCCGATGCTGACAGGTTATATGAATTCCTGACGAACAAGTATCCATTTGCCGATTCCGCCACCTATGAAAGAGCACGGAAATATTATCCATTTGCCGGCGATGATCGTAGTCTTTATCAATTTTATTTCAATGCCGATGGGAATTACATCTCATTTGCTGAGAAAGAAATTGCTGCAGGAACCAAGAGAAAACCCAAGATGAGATTGAATCCAGATCGCAAGAAAGGAAATGACTTTCATATAAGATGCAATGTTACCACTGGAGAATCATATTATTCGCCCTCTGGAGAAGAATATCTGATGCCGGACGAAATAATTGATGCCAATGTCGATGGAAAATGGGTCCAATGTTCCTTCCAGGCACTAAAAGAGAAGATGCTCCTCGATGGACTTGATAAAGTTACAACTTTTTGCAATCGATGCGATGACCATGATAGCCAGTCGCCAAGCGCATTTATCTACGTCGATTTTAGAGGTTTCTTTCACATGGAATGCACGCATTGCAAGAGCAAAGGTAATAATGTTTCCCAATACAGCTGGCGCGAGTATCCGATATCCGATGCGATGTTTTCCCAAAACAAGAAGATCTATGAAATTCGTATAAAGAGCGCAGAACACATCGGACCACATGAGGTCAGCAGGGAGGAATGGAAAAATAACGATGAAGCTAACTTTGCCATTCAGACGATCAAGAAGAGGAAGTTTTTCTTGTCGAACAACTTTACTATCAATTATTATTCAGATCCATCGATGATATCAAGTGTTCCAGAGTATCATCTATGCTTCCAGCAAAACAAGATTGACATCGCCTACCCAGTTATTGATACGGTGATAGATGATAATGCATTTGTCGATGCATACCTGGACGATGTCTTCGGCAAATACAGCAGCTTTATCAAAGACTGGCTAGCTTTATATGTTTATTCAAACTATGTCAGCCTTCCGGTATTAGTACTCGTAGGAGGGCGGGGGAGTGGAAAGAACACCTTCGTGCAGATGGTGGGAGATATCTATCCGATGCTATGGGCACAATGGACCGGAGATAGGGAGAGATTCAACAGTTATTACACAAAGAAATTATTATGGATTGACGAGAATTCCTTTGGTGACAAACGATCCCAGTATGATGAAATTAAATATCTTACAGGAAATCAGTATATCACCGTGGAAGAAAAGTATCTGCCAAGGTACCGTGTACAGAATAATATTAAAGTGATTCTGACTACCAATGATTTTCGGCCATTGGCGGTCAAGAATGAAGAGGCGCCTACGTCAGAAAAAGATAATAACTTTTTCTTTTATGAATTTAAGCCGGTGGATCCTGATAAGAGAGATCGAACATTGGGGCAGAAACTATGTGAACGCATCGGTTATTATTGCCGGACAGAGTTGAAGCGCAGGTATGACGATGTACTTGCCAATGCTGATAATAAATGCCGTTACATGATTCCATGTCCTATCACTGAATACTCTGATAAAGTCTACGTAATGGCGATGACCGATGTCGATCTGAGCATCGAGGACCTGATTCCGATGCTCAGTAATAGGTGTAATAGGTACATTAAGTATGGAGAGCTGAGGCAGCTATTAAAGGACGAAGGCATCGTAACTAATAATACCAATGTTAAGCATTACCTTACCGCATTGCAGCACAAGAAAATATTAAGCTACGAGGAAACACGCAAAAACAGTCAGCGGTTGGGGTATGAAATCCTTGTTCTCAATAATAATAGAGTTATTAACTATCCATTTGATGATTATGATGATTCAACGATGGTAGACGAGGATTTATATAGTGATCTCATCGCGAAAGAGTGACACGAGTGACACGAAGTGACAAGTCAAAAATGGTCATTTGTCACCTCTTTATTATAATATAAATAATAGGTTATTATGCCTGGTGACAACGTGACAAGTCAATTTTTACCTTTTAATTTTGATATTTTTAATATATAAGAGAGAAAAAAATATATAAAATAATCACAATAAAAAGAATTTCGAAAATGACTTGTCACGTTGTCACTGGCACATCTAATTATATAAAAAAACAAAAGGTTAGGGCGTGACAAATGACTTAAATTGAGTTGTCACTACTTGTCACTCGTGTCACTAATACATCATTATTTGTCAGGTATTCCGCGAATCTGGAGAAATAATCATGTTTAATTTGCATATACGTAATACAATGATACTCCCTACGACGGCGATGAAAAAGGGAATAACATTTGACGGATTTATAAAGTAGGTTACAATGATAAGTATAATATAATTAATAAATAAAAATAACAATAACCAAACCCTGGTATCGCACCAATGATCAATATAACGGAGAATAATATGATAAAACATCCAAAGAAAAACACACTATGCCGGATCCTATTACAGAAATACGGAGAACCATACCTACGAAAACTATGGCAGGACAATGGCGGCTCATACATGGCTGCCAAAATATTATCAGATGAAATGGGAATCTGGGTCACGGAAGGCAGATTCGATTACCTGGCAAAGATCCATGGTTGGAGGCGGTGCATCAGACCGGACCATCCCATCGCATTGGGGGTCAAATTCGGCACGACCAAGAAAGAAGACTACCCAAGAATGATATTTCCGGGGGACGCTGATTATGAGTAAAAAAGGCAATCAAAAGTCATTGCACATATTACCCGAGGTATTAAAGACGGATGAGGGATTCGATGTAATATAAAATAAAGGGCGTTCAATTGTGAACGCCTTTTTCGTCTAGCACTAAAATTGTCTGATACAGGGTAATAATACTCGTTAATATTGATGTTAATGTTCTTTTACTTCCTCTCCCCATACTCTCGCAAGCACATCCTGGATCTTTTTCTCCATGCGTTCAATCAATTCGCGGTTATTGTTGACCAAGGCTTGTTCGGCTTCGATCCCGGAAATGATGGATTTTTGTACGGCTAATGGGGGAATTGGAATTTTGTAATTTTCTATACTCATTTTGGGAACACGTTGGAGACCTCCTGTACCCGTCATTTGCGTTGTAGCCCAAGTGCGAAACAATGATGAAGTTAGAAATATGTAAATCCATTCAGATATCACATTTTCTCTTGGCCGTATGACATATAATTCACTTGAACCAAACCCAATGCCGTTTCGTAAACCTCTCGCTATCCCCGCTTTCCCATTCTCGAAGCAGGGCGTGACCTTAGCAATAAGTACATCATTCTCTCTGAAATAAGTGTAGCTAGATTTAACTCTCTCGAGAAACTTGTTTTCACGTGGCTCAAAGAACATATTGTTCTCACCAATATCGGACATTGGCACAAATGATACTTCAATAGATAAATCGAGGCTAATTAACTCCGATTTTGGGGGATTTATTACACATGCATCCTTTATCGAACTTGTCGGCCACTCCGGATCAATAGCAATATGCGGCCGGTAATTATCGATGACGGCACGCGCCCCGTCGATGATTTTCTGATATCCCTCGATTTCAGCTACGATTTCTTTTTGGACTTCGAGAGGAGGGAGGGGGATTTTAATTTCACCTACAGCTGCAGGATTTGCTCGAGAAAGTGAGCCACCAACTCCTGTGATTGTTTGCATGAAGCGGGCATGAAAAAGGTCTGAAATAAAGATTTGCCTTAGGTACGCTGAAATGACTTCCTCACTATTAAATACTATCCACTCTGTCGAGGCGATTTGGCGATGCCCAGCTTTATTTTTATTCACTACCCAGGCGCGGCGAATGTGTGGGATTATGCGTGAAAGCAGGATGTCTCCGGGAATAACACACTTTTTCTGTGAGCCAATTTCTCTTCCGGGAAGCAGCTGTGGAGTTCCTGCATCATATGCGGGGATGCTAAGTAACTCAAAAATATCATCTGGAGAATTTCGTGGATCAAGACTTTTTACAGAGGTCCTCATAAATTTACGCACGGGTACAAGGCGATATTTGGTGTGTACCACACCATTTTCCCGATATCTCTCCCCACTTAAATTATACTCCCCGTTAGCCGACACTTTTTCCTTATTAACAATCAGTCCCATCGTCGGCTGCAGATCCTCGACCGATTCTCCCTTGCGCAATCTCTCGATGTATTCAGCGATCTCTGCACGAACCTGCGGCAGATCATTTTTGTCAATGGGGCGACGCTGAGCTCCCAGACCGTAGCCGTCATTGTTAACCTTGAAAAAAGCAATACAATTGGTCTTTTTAGCTAATGACTTGTCGAGAACTAATATCGATGTTTTGACTCCGGAATAGGGATTGAATACTCCTGCCGGCAAGGATATCACTGCAACCAGGTAATCATCGATGAGCATCTTGCGCAGTTGTTTATAAGCGGTCTGGCTTTGGAAAATAATACCCTCCGGAACGATGATCCCAGCCTTTCCATTGGGTGTCAGGTGCTCGGCCATGTAATCTACAAATAAGACTTCACTCCGCTTGGATTGTATAGTGAATCGTTTATGAGGCCTGATTCCCCCTTTTGGCGACATAAAAGGTGGATTGGCTAATATTACATCCGCGTATTCATTCCAGCGGTCCTGACTGGTTAATGTGTCATATTCATAGATATGAGGATCTGCAAAACCGTGAAGATATAGATTCACCAGAGACAATCGCACCATGTCAGGCGAGATATCGTAGCCTTTAAAGTTTTTTGCCAGGCGTCCCTTTTCATCGGGAGTCAATGTGCTGTTGCCACTAGCGTCGGTATTAACCTTTAAAATATGTTTATAAGATGAAATAAGAAAACCAGCAGTGCCACATGCTGGATCGAGAATTGAATCTGTTTTTTGGGGATCGAGTACCTCAACCATGAAATCAATGATATGACGCGGCGTTCTGAATTGGCCGGCATCGCCCTGGGAGCCGAGTACAGATAACAGGTATTCAAAAGCATCTCCAAGGCGCTCACTGTGGTCGTAAGAGAATTCATCGATGATTTTGAGAAAAGCCCTAAGTGTTTCCGGATCCCTGTATGGAAGGTACGCATTCTTGAAAATATCACGAAAAAGGGGAGGGACGCCTGGATTTTCTGGCATTTTGGTTATAGCTTCTGCATACAAATTCAGGATCTCATGGCCGCCCAGACCGGAGTGCATGAGCTTTGCCCAACCATATCTGGAAAACTCATCAGCAAAGAATTTGC